>Ga0209828_1000135_pt1 | contig 64214 bp, 51 predicted proteins | sample MaitaG_FD_187429 | JGI IMG/M metagenome (GOLD analysis project Ga0209828, IMG submission 187429) | Marine algal microbial communities from Maine, USA - Maine_Asex2 metaG (SPAdes) (version 2) | ecosystem: Host-associated > Algae > Red algae > Unclassified | place: Maine, USA | collected 2015-01-05
CTGGTGAAGCTTTTAACCCAAAACCCTAATATATTTTTATATGATGGTTAAGCTTATTTTGACTCGTCTACTTCTTCAAACTCTACATCTTCTACTTTGTCCGAATCTGCATCAGTTGCTTCGCTGGCAGGTTCTCCTGTTGTATCTGCCGTAGCTCCTTCTGCGCCTTCGGCTTGTGCCTCTTGCTGCGCTTTGTAAATATCTTGCGAAGCAGCTTCCCAGGCTTTGTTTAAAGCCTCAAAAGCAGGCTCAATTTTAGCAATATCCTGCGAAGTATGTACTTCTTTCAAATCTGCTAAAGCTTTCTCTATATCGCCTTTTTTGTCTTCAGGTATTTTATCGCCAAACTCTTTCAATTGCTTTTCTGTCTGGAAAATCAAACCATCTGCCTGGTTAATTTTCTCCTGTGTTTCTTTGGCTTGCTTATCCGCATCTTCATTGGCTTTGGCTTCGTCACGCATTTTTTGAATTTCTTCATCACTTAAGCCAGTAGACGCTTCTATTCTAATACTTTGTTGTTTGCCAGTACCTTTATCTTTAGCACTTACATTTAAAATACCATTGGCATCAATGTCAAAGGTAACTTCAATTTGTGGTACGCCACGTTGTGCTGGTGGTATGCCATCTAAATGAAACTTACCAATTGAACGGTTGTCTTTTGCCATTGAACGTTCGCCTTGTAAAATATTTATTTCTACCGAAGGCTGACTATCAACCGCAGTACTAAACACTTGTGATTTTTTACTTGGTATAGTTGTATTAGCATCAATTAAAGTAGTAGAAACACCGCCCAAAGTTTCAATACCAAGCGTTAGTGGCGTTACATCTAATAATAAAACATCTTTTACATCGCCACTTAAAACGCCGCCTTGTATAGCTGCACCAATGGCTACTACTTCATCAGGATTAACACCTTTGTTTGGTTTTCTGCCAAAAAACTGCTCAACAACTTCTTGTATTTTTGGTATACGGGTTGAACCACCTACCAAAATAACTTCATCAATTTCTGAAGCACTTAAACCTGCATCTTTCAAAGCGGTTTTACAAGGTACTAATGTTCTTTCAATTAATTTATCGGTTATTTGTTCAAATTTTGAACGGCTTAACTTTTTAACCAAATGCTTTGGTACACCATCAACCGATGTAATGTAAGGCAAGTTTATTTCTGATTCTGGAGAGGCTGATAATTCAACCTTAGCTTTTTCTGCAGCTTCTTTTAAACGCTGCAAAGCCATCGGGTCTTTTCTCAAATCCATATTCTCTTCCTTCTGAAATTCATCAGCCAACCAATCCATAATTAAATGGTCAAAATCGTCGCCACCTAAATGTGTATCTCCGTTGGTAGATTTTACTTCAAAAACGCCATCGCCTAATTCTAATATCGAAATATCAAAAGTACCACCGCCTAAATCAAATACAGCAATTTTTTGGTCTACATTTTTCTTATCCATACCATAAGCCAAAGCCGCTGCTGTTGGCTCGTTAATAATTCGCTTTACTGTTAAACCTGCAATTGCTCCAGCTTCTTTAGTAGCCTGGCGTTGCGAATCGTTAAAATAAGCAGGTACTGTAACAACTGCTTCTGTAATTTCCTGATCTAAGTAATCTTCTGCAGTTTTCTTCATTTTTTGAAGTACCATTGCCGAAATTTCTTGTGGTGTATATTTTCTATCGTCAATTTCAATTTTAATGCTATCGTTATCACCTTTTTTAACCTTGTAAGCCACTTTAGATAATTCGCCAGCAATTTCGCTATAACGGCTACCCATAAAACGCTTAATAGATGCAATGGTTTTTGTAGGATTAGTAATAGCCTGGCGTTTCGCCGGATCACCAATTTTGCGCTCTCCATTTTCTAAAAAAGCTACAATAGAAGGCGTAGTTCTTCTACCCTCCGCATTTGTTATTACTACTGGTTCGTTGCCTTCCATTACAGAAACCACCGAGTTTGTAGTACCGAGATCAATTCCTATTATTTTACTCATATTATTTGTTTCTAATTTTTAGTATCTGTATGTTCAATTGACGTGCCAACCGCTTTTGTATGCTATTTTGGCAGTTATTTTGGAAGTTTTGGCATTTTTACAAAACAAATTCGGTATTTGTGCCATTTAATAATTAGAAAACAAATAGTATACTCGTGCAAATTGCAGTCCCGCTTTACACTCCAATCTTTTTTGTTTTTATTTTATATTGAAACCAATGGAACAAAAAAGGATTTCCGTTGCAATCGGGTTTAGTATGGATACCTTGGTAAGTCGTGGATAGCTTTTTTTAAAAAAACACACTTTTTTGCAATGCACGAGATAGTAAAACACTAAAACAAGCTTCAGAAGCTATTTTCTTTTTATTATTTTAATTCCTGTTGCATTAAATCTCGAAAAAACATCTTTAGGATCAGGCATTTTTGTTTTAAATTTCTTGTCAAGGCTCTTTTGTTCTTCTTTTAATATTGTAACACTTTTTACATTTCTAGTTATATAATCTAACAAATCTTGTCCTTTTAATCCAGCTATTTCATTTATAATTATTTTGAGAGGCTTAGCATGTTCTCTATGTGTATTTTTATTAAACTCATACTTAGATAACTTATTCCGAAATTCTGTTGCTCTTACGCTCATATAAGGCGCATCATGTTTTAGCGTATTGTGATCATATCGATTGTTTTTATTCAAACAGTTATAAAGATGTCCTTCCAAATTATCAATAACATCTCTTATTGATTTTGAATGGTAGGTTATGTCAATATCAAAGTCTTATGAAACTTGTGATTCAATCACATTCAAAAAATATTTGGATTCCTCTGATAAGTTTTCGTATTTCATCTCACTTATGAATCACAACATCAGGCAATAAGGTATAATCGCCATTGCCACCCAAGCGCGGGTTTTCTGGAAACGGATTGATAATACAATTAAATATTTCACCATTTTGCATAATTACAGCACCTTCATTGTCAATTACATTACCTGTATCAGCCTGGCCGCCAACCAAATTTAAATTGCGTAAGGTTAAGTTTGCATCTGCTTGTACTTCAAACACCCGTTGCACGTTAGTAGCATTTAAAAAGGTAGGCATATCAGCATCGCTTTCAATTGTTAAATTTTTATTTATAATGATTGGACTGTTTTGTATAAAAATATTGTAGTCGGCAAGATTGCTATGTATGGTTATAGTTGCTCCATCTACTGCACAATTAATAGCTTCTTTTAAACTGTTGGATCCGCTGTCGTTTATATTGGTGACAACTAAATTGCAGTCATCAGGTTGTGGGGCAGGTTCATCTAAACAGGCTTTTTTCAATTCAACTTTATCAATATAATAAATGCCTGCCTGATGTCCAAAATTTAAAATTAGATAAGCGGTATTAGCAGTATTAGCAGTAAAGGTTTTTGAAACTGTTTGCCATTGAGTAGTAGCTAAACCCGTACCATTAAAAATACCTACATTACCCATTGTTTGATTGCTTCCATACGAAAATTGAATATTGTTTTGGTTAGCTTTAATAGCAAACGACAAAGTGTAATCTACACCATTTTCAAAGTTTAAGTTGGGGCGTTTAAATTGAATATCCCAATAATTATTACCTATAGTACTCACGCTTACCTGAGCTATTTTAGTGCCATCAATATCGGCATTATTTATGGTATTAAAGTTAACATTGCTTCCATTTGCATTTCGGGTTTCCCAATCGGTTAATCCGTTTTCAAAACTGGGGTTGCTTAATACATTTGCATAATTGCATACCGGCTCAGGATCAACATCATCACATACTTTTTTTAGTTGAATTTTATCTACAAAAAATATAGTGTTTGCCTGATGTCCGAAATTTAGGAAAAATTGAGCTTCATCGGAGGTGTTGGCTATAAAACTTTTTTCAACCGTTTGCCATTGTGTACTGGCAGTTCCTGTTCCACTCATAATTGCTCCGCCTGCTTTGCGATTGCTGCCATAAGAAAACTGAGCACTTTGATTACTCTTTATATCATATTGTACTACGTATTCTCTACCTTCCTCAAAAAACAAAGGTTGCTTTTTAATTTGGATGTCCCAATAATTGCCTCCAATATTGTTTACGGTAATTTTTGCTTGTTTCAAACCTTCCGTTCCTCCATTCTCTACTTGAAAGCTTGCGGTTGCTCCGTTGCCAGTTCGGGTTTGCCAATCGGTAAAATCATCTTCAAAGCCTGGGTTGTTTATAATGTTTGAATTGTCGCAATCAATAATTATACTTTCTGCTATATCACCATAAACTACACCTTGTCCGCTTACTCCGGCATATATTCTTCCATAAACATTGCGGTCTGCTTCTATTATTTTCGGCACACCCCAAAGTTCATTTTCTGTATTTTCATTTATACGAGTCCAGTTTTCTCCTTCATCAGTTGAACGATAAAAGAAGTTGCCGTTTTCACCTGCTATCTTACCAAAAAGATAAAGCGTTGGATAGTTTGAACCAGGCGCAGCTTTTCCGGCAGCTAAAGAAACTGTTTTTTCTACTGTATTAATTCTACTCCAATTTTGGCCGCCATTGGTTGAACGAAACAAATCATCGTTAAAGTTAATCCACAAGTGTTTGGCTTTGCCTGGTATAGCTGTTAAGCGAGTTTTGTGTTTCCACAAATTAGTGCCAAAAGAAGGCAGATCGGTATTGTTCACGATACACCAGTTTTTTCCGCCATTGGTGCTGGCGTGGAAAGAGCCATCAGTCATATCATAAAAATAAAAAACGCAGCCTAATACTTTATCTGCTGCCAAAGCTTTTACTACAGAAAAAACGCTCGTGTTAATTTTATTACCTGTTAAATTACTGGCCGCTTTACAAGTAAAACTCCCCACATTATTGCAGGTAGTTAAGTTACTAATAGAGCTGCTGCCTTGTACATTACTAAAATTATTATTGATATTAGTTAGGTATTGCAAGCCTAATTTGTTGGCAATTACTATATTGTTTGGCGAACTTGAAGACATCGCAACCAAGCTTTTACCTACACTTTCGTTGTAGCCGCTTAATCGTGTAAACGAAACTCCGCCATCATTAGAAACAACAATTGAACCATCACTATTATCCCATTTTCTTAAAAAATTGCAAACAATATTGTCCGGATCATTTTCACAAAAATCTGAATTAGATCCTTTAACCATTCCACCTGTTTGGTTAGCTGGTACTCTATCTCTTAACAAGTCTTCAGGATAATTTTCATCACTAATATCATTATAAATATAACCGCTATGATCGCCACTATGAATTAATAAAAATTGATTCGCTGTATTTTTTGGAAAGGCCGTAATATCTGTAGTTACTATTTCTTCGTGTCCTCTTGATTTTTCGTTGCTCCAATTTATATTCCCAACTGTCCAATCTGTGGTATGATATGTAGAAAACCAACTGGTAAAATACAATCCTTTATTGTTGTTAGGGTCGAAACGAATTTGAGAAACGTGGGAGCCAAAGCCGCTTTTTTTATAACCATAAAGATTGATTGCTGGATTACCGTTTTTGTCGTTCCACATACCGCCGGCATTGGTGGTAAATTCAAAATCACTTATTTTAGAGACATCCCCGGTAACCGTTATTGCTGTGTTATTTGTATGCGGGCTGCATTCTACTGTTAGGTAACCTTCATCATCATTTGTGTTAGAAGCTGCTGCGTTCCATTGTAAAACCTGACTCCACGTAGCAGTTGTACCTGCCGGATCATTGCATTTCCAAATTCCCTTTTTCTTACAAGCCACCAACATGTAATCACCATTTTTTGAAACAGATATATCGCTTACATATTTCAAGTCGGGATAATTATCATTGTAATCTAAATTCCAGTAAGCACCCGTTTCGGTATTGCCTACAAAAACACCTTCGTTTGCATAACCAATAAACACTTTATTTTGTTGGATAGGATGAAAAACAACAGAGCGGATGCTGTAACATTGATCGTTTGACTTTATATTATTTATCCCCACTTGTTGTACAGAATCATTATTTAAATTCATAATATACAAACCATTTTCTCGTGTGCCAATAAACAGTTCGTTGGTGTTTAGTGGATTGATGGCAATGGGCGTTCCCTGCCTGTCTTTATCCGAAAGGTTTTCTGTACATCTATTATTTTGAACGCTTGCGCAATTTCTACCGCCATTGGCTGCAAAATAAAAAGGTAAACCATCAACCACTTCAAAATCTTCACCATAATTATATGATTTATAAATAGCGGTATTAGCAGCATCACATTTGCGGCTCATCGCTAAAAAAACCTGTGATTCATCATTTGGATTTAAAGCAATGCCTGCAATACTATAATGCTCATCATTTGTTGAGTAAATTATTTGTTTTAAAGATTGGCTGGCAGCATCCCATTTGTAAGCTCCACCAACATCAGTTCGATAATATCTAACCTCTGCATTTGTAGGGTGAATTTGCATGCCAGTTATATAACCACCTCCACCAATAGGAACGTGTTGCCAGTTATAGTCTTCGTAATTTTGTGCGGTGATGTTTATTGTTAGAAAGATGTAAAGCGCTGCGCATAGTTGTTTCATAATTATTTTTTATGTTAATTGTATAAAATAGTATTTTCTTTTAACAGTTTTAAAAAAGATGTTTTTTTTAAGATGGGGGTTGCGTTATAATTATGCATAGCAATAAGTTAGCTGCTATGAATAAAAAACAAAAGTAATATCCGTATATTTTTAAGATTTACTCTTATATCTAAATAACAAACATGAAAGATTTAAAATCTATAGTGACTACTTTTCAGAATGAGCCAAATGAACTACTTCATTTACTTTGTAAAAACATCAAAGATCAAACATTAGAAGAGATTTCTAAGGCGGATTATGGACATAATGCAGTTACTTATTTAAAAGAATTAAAGAAGATTAAGCAGAATAAAGAAATCCACAAAATGAATTTTGATGCAGCACTCTCTGAGGCAGTAGAGCTAACCAGATGGCGAAAACCTGTACAAACTAAAGATAATCGGTTTACTGAGATTCAAAAACAAAATTTAGCAATTGTCTTTTCCTGTACTATCTTACTTAGTGTGCCTTATGAGTGGTATCATAATCGAGATGGAGAGAATGGTACCATAATTCAATTGATTCAATCAGCTGAATCTTTGAATAATGTACTCGCAGAAACTTTAAAAAAAACAAGTCAATTGTTAGCATGGAGAATAACGGAAAATAGCACATACTTAAATGAAGTTCCATTTTTTATTTTGGGGTTGATTTTAACTTTATTGAAAAGTGGAGATTATACAGAAGTCCAAATTGTTGATTTGATAGAGGAATTTATGCAAGTTGAGCAAAAAGCACACAAAGAATTTAGCAAATGGGCAAGCCCTAAATCTTCTCATTTTTTATTTAGAAATACAATTTATAATATAAAACAAGAGGAGTGGCTATCTTATCAACCTTTTTTAATCACACAAATTGATGAAATGAAAAGTGAAACGTTAAGAGCAAAACTCGAACAATTAGCAAAATTACTTGCTTGATTCAATGAAAAGTATTTGAAATTTAGATCTTGCATAGAATAATTAAAAAACACAGCAGCTAACAATGTGTATAATTAATGGCTAGTCCTCGCCTACTTACGAAAACCCTCGCTGATTTTCTATTCGGTTTTTATTTACTAAATTAGGTGCTTGAAAACGCCAAAAATCATACACAAAACGTTAGCTACAATAAAGATGTTACGAATGTCTGATCGTTTTATCTAAAAATTTTAAATTGAGATTTAAACTAAAAAATCATCTGATTATGAAATAAAAGAAGCAAATGGGCTATAGAATAAAAGAGTACGAAAACAAATATGAAAAATCGTGGTTAAGATGTAGAGTTTTATCATTTCTTGATTCTGCTTTTTATGATGATGTCAATATTAAAAAAGAAGTTTACAAAAACCCCTCAATAGCTTTAATTGCGTTGAATCAAGATAAAGTAATTGGGTTTATAGATATTGAGTATGAATTAATTCCAACAATTGTTTGCTCTAAAAGTAATAAATTAGAAGAACATTTATCTGGGATGATTTGGCATTTAGGAATACATCCAGACTTCAGGAAACAAGGAATTGCAAAAAGATTATTAACAGAAGCAATTGTTTTAGCCAAACAAAAGAATCTAAAAAGACTTGAAGCTTGGACAAGAGATGACAAAATAGCTAACTATTGGTACATTAAAAATGAATTTGAGTTAACGGATGAATATATCCATTGGTATTATGATTCTCGATATGATGATTTTACTCTTTTAAAAAACATCTTAAAAGTTGAAGGAAATATGAATCAGGTTTTACAGACTTTCGGTCATTCAAAAATTATGACAGAAGAAATAAATAAACTAAACCGTAAATATTTTTGTAGAAGATTTGATAAATTAATATAAAAGTAGCTAACACTGTATATGAAATCATAGCACCCTTCGGGCTGCTACGCTTCATATACGCACCGATTTGAGTAACAGCATTTGCATCTTTTTATGTAAGCCCTAATACTTCACTTCATCAAATATTCTTCTTAAAGAAATATAGAATAATTCAATTTTTATCTGAAGCCATCGAATATATATTAGGAAGTAAATAGCAGATAATAATTTGTCTATTTCATATAAAAACAAAAAAAAATCGTAGCTGCATTTTTGCAACTACAATTTCTATCATTAATTTTTAAATTATAATTTTAATTTAGTAAAAACGGTAACGTTCATCACTAATTTCTACACTTTCTTTTAAGTTATTCAATAAGGCATTGTCAACTTTGCTATCCATTGTAGTTTGCATACTACTTCTGCTTAAACTTAAGTTTGCGTTTTCAGCAGCTTCTGTTTTATCGGTAACAGAAATTAAATAAACTCCTCCATTACCTTCAACAGCTTGCGAAATCTCGCCTTGATTAAGTCTGCTGGCAACACCAGCAATAGCTGGTTCTGCACCTTGACCTTGCAGAAATGAGGCTTGTAAACTAAAGTCGGTAGCAGACTGAACCTCTACCCCTAATGCATCGGCTTTGGCTGCAATATTTCCGCCGCCAGCATTATTAATTTTATTTTTAAGTGCTGCTACGCGTTTTTGACGTTTTACTGCAGACTCTAATTCACTTCGTAAACCTTCAACTGTTAAAATGCCGTCTTCTTTTACGTTACTAACTTTTACAACAATATATTTATCATTTTGAGTAAAAACTTCTGAAACATCTCCATTATTAGCATCGAAGGCCCATTTAATGATTTCACGAGCTAAACCTAAACCAGGTAAGTTAGTATCGTTAATTTTTAAACCTGTTGCAGATTTGTCTACCAAATCCAGGGTTTTTACAGCTTCATCAAAAGAAGCAGCATCTCTATTTTTTCCTGCAAATTCGTTTGCTGTTCTATAAATATCTTTTTGTGTTTTGCTGCTTGGTTCAATTAATTTAGTTAGGTATCCGATAGCAATGCTTTTATTATTACCTTTTTTATCTAATACATTTACAATGTGAATACCAAACTGAGTATAAACTTTATAATAACTACCCACTTTAGCGGTGTAGAAAATTAAATTATTAAAAGGCCCAACCATTTGGCCAGGTTTTGCATAACCTAAGTTACCGCCATTTTCCTTGTTGCTTGTATCGTTAGAAAAATCATTTGCTGCAAAATCGAAATCAATTTTACCTTGTTTAAGTCCATTTAACAGGCTGTCAGCAATTTCGTTTGCTCTTACATTTCCACCAGTTATTTGCTTCGGGTCTAATAATATGTGCCTAACATCTACAGAGTCAGGTACGTTTTTTCTACCTAATATTTTGGCTGCTTTGTAGCTATTTACTTCTAAATAAGGGCCATAAATTTGGCCTTTTTCTAAAGCTAAAATATTACTTGCATAAGATCCAATTATATTTTCTTCTTTTATGTAAGTTGTATTTAATGGCGTATCTGAATGAATATTTAAATAACTGGTATCGTTTTTTGCTGTTCTAAAATCATCTAACCTGCTATTTACAAATTCACTAGCTTCTAATGAGTCATTTTCGCTTGGCACTAAAGGAAATTCTACATAATCAAGATTACGTGTTGCTGCGTCGTCAAAATCAGCTTTATTTTCATCTAAATAAGTCTGTAGTTCAGCATCAGTAACTTCAACATCTCTGTCTAAAATTTGTGAATAAGGCAAAACAATATAGTCAAACGATACTTTGGTATTATTTGAGTTAAAATCGTTTTTAACCAAAAAATCTGGCAAATAACTACCATTTTTAACTAAGCTTTTGTACTTAGTTTCAATTACATTTTTTTTAATAGATTTTTTTAGATTATCCCAAATTAACCATTTATCATCGCTTGTACCTTGTTGATCATCAGTATCTAATCTATCAACATAATCTCTAACCAAGCTTGCATCAAACTGGTTAGTTTGTGGGTTTGTAAAAGAAGATTTAATAAATGGATGAGGATTATTACTAAACAACAAACGCTTCATTTCATCATCTGTTACTTTAAATCCTAATTTTTCATATTCATCTTCGGCTACCATATCTGCTAAGTAGCTGTTCCAGGCTTGTTGCCTAATGTTTTGAGTAGTATTATCATCTAAAGAAATACCCTGGTTTCTATAACTGTTTTGTAAATTAGTTACTCTCCGTTCGTATTCTTGCTGGCTAATATCTTTACCGTTAACCTTGCCTAAAACCAAACGTTGATTGGCGCCACCGCCTGTAGAGCTACTTACGTCCATTAGCAAAAAAGCTACTAACGCAACACCAACAAAAAGTAATACTAAGAAGCCGGCACGGTTTCTAATTTCACCTATAATTGCCATAAAATATTTTATTTTTTAAAATGGTGTGCAAAATTAGAGTTTATATATGGAATAATCAAAAATTAACTTTAAATTATACTAACAAAATTCTAAATTGCCTAATTGAAGACTTAATCATACTGTTTTGGGTAATTTTATTTTATTTATTTGCTTTTTATAAGCTTTGTACTTCTTATTAAGGTCATTTTTCTCTTATCTTTTAGGCTATAGTGCTTTCGCAATCATTCAATTTCACCAAACAAATCAATTAATCGGTTTAAATCATCATCCGAATAAAATTTGATTACTATTTCACCTTCACCACTTTTCTTTTTATTTAAAGCAACTTTGGTCGCAAACTTGCTGGTCAAATCATCTTGCAATCTTTTAAAAGCTAATGGTAAATTATGCGAATCTGGACTTTTCTTTTTTACACCCGAAGTAGCAGCATTAATGTATTTTTTTACTAAGGCTTCTGTTTGTCTAACGTTTAGTTTATTGTGTACAACTTCTTTTGATACTGCAATTTGCAAAACCATATCTTCAATACCTGCTATAGCACGTGCATGCCCCATAGAAAGTGTTTTCTCTTTTAAAGCCAGTTGTACTTCTGGTGGCAGTTTTAGCAAGCGTAAATAATTGGTTACGGTTGATCTGTTTTTGCCTACACGCCCTGCCAATTGTTCGTGTACTAAATCACATTCATCAATTAAACGTTGGTAAGTTAAGGCAATTTCTACAGGGTTTAAATCTTCTCTTTGTATGTTTTCTATTAAGCCAATTTCCAACATTTGTTGGTCGTTTGCCAAACGAATGTATGCTGGTAAAACTTTAAGTCCTGCAATTTTTGAAGCCCTAAACCTTCGTTCGCCAGCAATTAACTGAAACTTAGTGCCCCCAACTCTGCGCACCGTAACAGGTTGTACAATACCGTGTATTTTTATTGAATCGGCTAACTCCTTTAAAGCTGTTTCATCAAAATGTTTACGCGGTTGATATGGGTTAACTTCAATATTACTCAAAGGCACATCAACTATAGTGTTTAAAACTCTTTTTATATTTTGCGGATTTGCAGCACTTACAGGTGCTTTTTCGTCAATTCCACTCAAAAGCGCTCTAATACCTTTGCCTAATTGCTCCTTTTTCTCTTTTTTCAATGGTTTTATTTTTATGGTAAGATGAAGATGCTAATTATTTAATTATTTTTTCTTCTTGCGTCATTAGTGTCATATCATTATTTTGCAACAATTCTCTACCCAAATTTAAATAATTAATAGATCCGTTACTTCCTGCATCATAAATTAAAACCGGTTGGCCAACACTTGGTGCTTCGCCTAATTTCGTATTTCTATGAATGATGGTTTCAAAAACTAAATCTTGAAAATGGCGCTTCACTTCCGTAACCACTTGGTTGGATAACCGCAAGCGACTATCATACATTGTTAATAAAATACCTTCAATATCTAACTCCGGATTTGATGAATTTTGCACAATTTTTATGGTATTGAGTAATTTACCTAAACCTTCTAAGGCAAAATATTCGCATTGTACTGGCACTACAACGCTATCTGCTGCAGTTAAAGCGTTTACAGTAATTAACCCAAGTGAAGGTGAACAATCTATAATTATAAAATCATAATCATCAACAATTGAGGCCAATACATTTTGCATGTAATATTCCCTGTTGGGGTGGTTAACCAACTCAATTTCAAAACCCACCAAATCTAAACTACTTGGTATTAAATACAGGTTTGGGCTTTCGGTTTGCAAAACGGTGTTTTCGGCTTCGTAATCGCCAATTAAACATTCATATATACTAGCTTGTATTTGCTTTGCTTCGAAACCCACACCAGACGAGGCATTGGCTTGTGGATCTGCATCTACTAATAACGTTTTGTATTCTAAAGCTCCTAAACTGGCAGCTAAGTTTATAGCAGTAGTAGTTTTACCCACACCACCTTTTTGGTTTGCTATGGCAATAATTTTACCCATTCATTTTTTTTAAAATATTAAATTTTATTTACAGCTCTGTACTATCTCCAATCGGCAAAAGTATCAATTCTTTTCCAGCATCAGCAAAAGCCTCTTTAGCCCCTTGCTTATCTTTTAGTTCAATAAGGTCAAAAGTATCGTAATGCATACCAATAATTGTATCGCAATTAATTAATTTTGAAGCAATAACCGCATCTTCTACTCCCATAGTAAAACAATCGCCAATTGGTAAAAAAGCTACATCAATTTCGTGATATTGGCCTATCAATTCCATATCTAAAGTTAAAGCAGTATCTCCGGCAAAATAAATTTCAGTATCTCCAGTAGTAATTATAAAACCTGCGGGATTACCTCCGTAACTACCATCGGGCATGCTACTTGTATGTATGGCATTTACCATTTTAACTTTACCAAACTCAAATTTCCAACTTCCGCCATGGTTTAATGGCTGACATTTTGAATAACCTTGCTTGTTGTACCAATTCATCATTTCAAAATTACAAACTATGGTTGCATCGTTATTTTGTGCTATAGTTTGTGCATCTAAAATATGATCTTCATGGCCGTGACTTAAAAGTACATAATCGGCTTTTATGTCATTAATGTTAATGTGTTTGGCTTTTTCATTTCCACTTATAAATGGATCGAATAATATGTTTTTATTAGAAATGTTTAATAAAAAGGACGAATGTCCGAAAAAAGTAATTTTCATTTTTACTAATAGATTGATTTTATTGATTTACTTTGTAAGCTGTAAAGATACTTTTTAAACAATTACCTGTTTTTTGTTAAAAGGTATTGTTATGCACATTAAATAAACATTTTACACACATTTTTAACACCAAAGTTAAATCAAAAACAAATACATAAAGTAAATGTTAACAGTAATTTCGGGCACAAACAGACCCAACAGCATGACAGAGTTAGTAGCAGATGTTTATAACTCTATATTAAGTAATAAACAAGTTCAGCATAAATACTTAAAGTTAACGCAAGTACCTCCTTCATTTTTGAACGATACAATGTATGTAGAAAGAATAGGTGGCTTTAAGGGAATACAAGATAGCTATATTAAATCTGCTTCTAAATTTATTATTATTTCGCCAGAATATAATGGTAGTATACCTGGTTTTTTAAAATTATTTATTGATGCTTGTGAAGTGAAACCCAGTTTTCACGGTAAAAAGGTATGCTTAACAGGTATTTCGAGTGGCAGGGCTGGCAATTTACGTGGCATGGATCATTTAACCAATATTTTAGATCATCTTAAAATGACGGTTTATCACAATAAACTACCTATTTCTTCTATTAGTAATTTAGTAGATGAAAAAGGAAATCTATCTGGCGATACAAAAAAAATGATTGAAGAACAGATTGATGCTTTTGTTGAGTTTTGATAAATTTGCCATTAAAAGCGTAGCTTTGTTAAAAGATTTTTTGTGGACTACATTAAAATACAAGGATACAAATCTATAAAATCTGCAAAGATAGATTTGAAATCAATAAATATTTTAATTGGCGCTAATGGTAGCGGCAAAAGTAATTTTCTTTCTTTTTTTGAATTGCTCAATAGATTATATGAGCAAAAGTTAAATGAATACATTCAATTAAAGGGTGGTGAAGATAAGTTTTTACATAAAAGCAAAAAGCATACTTCAGAAATGTTTTTTAAAGTTGAATTTGATACTGGTAACCACGGTTATGAGGTAGTTTTAAAATCAAGTGTAGAAGGGTTTATTTTTACAGAGGAAATTTTACATTTAAAGAGAGATGCTTGGTCGTTACGTAATCTATCAAAAGAGGCAAAAATTAAAAATAGTGGGATTTTAGGAGCTACTCACATTAGCGAATATCTAAATGGTTTAAAAAAATATCACTTTCACGATACAAGTACTAATTCTGCTTTTACCAAACTAAGTAATATAGAAAACGATATATATTATATGTATGAAGACGGTTCTAATTTGGCTGCTTTTTTGTATAATATGAAATCTAACCATCAAATAGTATATAAATTAGTTATTAAAACAATACAATCTATAGCACCATTTTTCTCCGATTTCTATTTACAACCAAATGTTGAACAATATTTGCGTTTACAGTGGACAGATAAATATAGTGATACTGTTTACGGTGTAAATGACTTATCTGACGGAACCATAAGGTTTATTGCATTAACAAGCCTATTTATGCAACCTAAGCTACCTGATACTATAATTATTGATGAGCCAGAGTTAGGCTTACATCCTACTGCTATTGCAAAGTTGGCCGGTATGATAAAATCGTGTGCTGCAAAAGGAAGTCAGGTTATAGTAGCAACACAATCAACCGACTTAATTAGCCATTTTAATGCCGAAGATATTATTACAGTTGACCATATTAATGGTGAATCTTTTTTTAACAGGCTTAGCGGTAAAAACTTAAGTGACTGGTTAGAAGATTATACAATTGATGATCTTTGGAAACGCAATATTATTACTACTGGTCAACCCAATTTTTAATACTATGCAACGAGTGATTATAATTTGTGAAGGAGAAACTGAACAAGAGTTTTGCAAAACAGTTCTATCACCATATCTTTTAAGCAAAAAAATTCAGATTCAAGCTCCACGCATTAAAAAATCAATGGGTGGTTTAGTTAAATGGATAGATTTGAAAAAACAGATAACTATGCATTTAAAGACAGATGTGGATTCTATTGTTACCACTTTGATTGATTATTATGGCATTTATACAAAACATCAATTCCCTAAATGGGTTACTGCTCAAAAGGAAATTGATAAGGTAAAAAGGATGGAATTATTAGAACACGCTATGTTAGAAGACATTGATAATAAATATCATTACCGTTATATTCCATATCTGCAATTACACGAATTTGAAGGCTTACTATTTAATGAGATAGATGTTTTCTATCAACAAATACCTGAGGATGAAATTGTTAATAAGTATGTGTTGAAAAACACATTTGAGCAATTTCCCAATCCAGAAATGATAAATGAAAATAAAGAAACCGCCCCATCAAAACGTTTACAGCAAATTATAAAAGGTTATAATAAAGTTGTTTATGGAAATATTTTAGCAGAATGTATTGGCATTGAACGAATAAGAGCCAAAAGCCCTCGGTTTGACAATTGGATCAAAAATTTGACTGAAGCAAAAGGTTAAATCTTCCCTTGCATACTAACAAATAAGGGCTTACATTCGTTACAATGTTAATTCGTAGTGTAGTTTGTTTATTGGTTTGCTTTTTTTTAAATGATAATAAATCAACCACCAGCAATGAGCTATTGTGGCACAATGAACGTAAGCTACAATGGAATGATTTTGAAGGCCAACCGAAATATTGGAGTGATTTTGCTGCTCAAACTGTTACCACAATTGAGCAAAGTTATACTTGTGATGCCGATAATTTTGAGTTAAAATTAATTGCAAAATTTAATAAAACAAAAAGCTGGACAAAAACCAGCAAAAGTAAACGCATATTGGCCCACGAGCAAAAACACTTTGATTTAACCGAATTGTACGCTCGCAAAATGCGAAAAGCTTACTTAGAACTGCTTGAACCTTGCACTATGGGCACTACAGCTTTAAATAAAATTTATAATGATTTATTTGAAGAACTGCGCCAACTCCAAATTTTATACGATGTTGAGACTGACCACGGCCTAAAAACAAAAGCCCAGCAAAAATGGAATGATTTTATAGCAGAAGGCTTAAATAAGTACATAAAGTACAAATAGTGTACACAATTCATTTTTTTAATTTTAGGCTTTTTTTAACTTTGCAACAATGGATTTAAGTAATCACTTAATCTTAATTTATATTGCATTTTTTCTGCTCTCCACCAGTTTTGCAGTATTTATTAATATGCTATTGTTAAAGCTTTCAAAAAAAATGCAATTACATAATAACGCTAATGGCGAAGTTCGTTGGCAAAGTGGTTCAAAACCTGTTTTGGGTGGTATTGGTTTTTTCATACTTTTTTTGTTGAGTGTTTCCAGTTATTTTATTTTGCCGTTTCATACAGGCACATTTTTTGGTAAAGAACTTTTTGCATTACTTGGTGCTAGCACACTTGGCTTTTTAATTGGTTTGTATGATGATGCTTTAAATATGAACGCCGCAGTAAAGTTTGCCGGGCAGGTAGCTTGCGCTTTATTTTTAATTGTGATGGGCATTTACATTCCATTAACGCCTTACATTTTTATCAATTATGCTTTTACGTTGCTTTGGGTAGTAGCCATAATGAACTCCATAAATATGCTCGACAATATGGACGGCATTACTGCAAGCGTAAGTTTGAGTATTGTATTAGCATCTATGCTGCTATTACTTATGGCCGGGCAACTACAATCTATCTACTTTATAATTTGTTTGGGCGTTGCTGGTAGTTTGTTTGGATTTTTATTTTTTAATTGGTCGCCAAGTAAAATGTATATGGGCGATAATGGTAGCCAGTTTTTAGGTGCTTTTCTATCGTATTTAAGTATAGTTTTAATGTGGAAATTTAAAGACCCTGCGAGTGGTATTTTTGAAATTAAGCAATTTTTAGTGCCACTTATTCTATTTATTATTCCAATAATTGATACCAGTACTGTTTTAGTAAGAAGAATTCTAAGAGGACAATCTCCTTTTGTTGGCGGACGAGATCATACCACGCACCACTTAGCTTACAATGGTCTAAAAGATGGCGTGGTAGCTTTTATTATGTTTGCTATTTCAATTATTTCAGTAGGTATTGCCTATTTGTTAGTCAACAATTTTGATACTTGGACTTTTGGTAAAACCTTGCTGGTGTTGGCTTATGTAATTTTTCTTTTTGTAGTGATGCAATTGTTATACGAACGTGGCAAAAAACTTAACAAAGCCAATAAATAATGTTGTACCAATTAATAGCCGTTTTTATTGGTGGTGGATTTGGTAGTTGTTGCAGGCTTTTATTTTCAATTTATTTTAATGGTGCGGCAGGTGCTAACTTTTCAACTGGTACTTTTTTGGCTAATGGTTTAAGTAGCTTGTTGCTGGGCTTTATTGCTGCTTATTTTATACAGAAACCAATTAGTACCAACCTTGTTTTGTTTTTGGCTACTGGCTTTTGCGGTGGTTTTAGCACCTTTTCTACTTTTTCGTTAGAAATATTTTTGTTGTTAAAAAATGGCAACACAACAACAGCTTTTACTTATTTGGCTATTAGTGTTTTAACTAGTTTGTTAGCTGTTTTTGTTGGGTTTAAATTGGGTGCTACATCTTAGTATAGCATAAATGTACTTTTTTGTCTTTAACAATTATAAAATTTAATTTACCTTTAAATTATGCAAATAGAAAAAAGTGAACATGAAATACTTATAAGGCTGCCAGCCAGAATAGATATAACTGGCCTTCGGCGAATTTTAGACTTTTTAAAATTTCGTGAAATCGCTTCAAAAAGTAAGGCAACACAAACACAAATTGATGAGCTTGCTTCCTTATCCAAATCTTCTTGGTGGGATAATAATAAAAATAGATACATAAAGTGAAACTTGTTGTTGACACTAATATTATATTTAGTGGAATATTAAGTCCAAAAGGTACAATTAGTGACTTACTACTTAACTCAGAAAATGGATTTAACTTTTATTCGCCAACTTTTATTTTAGAAGAATTAGAAAATCACAAGAATAAGTTATTAAAAATTTCTGGGTATTCTCCAATTGAGTTGGTTTACCAAAAGCAAATCTTACAAAAAAAAATAAACTTGATTGATCTGCAAACTATAAAGAAACTTCTTTATACAAAGCAATAGATTTGACAGAAAATATAGATGAATTTGATGTGCCTTTTATTGCTTTGGCGATAGAGTTAGAAGCACCAGTTTGAACAGTTGATAAAAAGCTTTAGGTAGACAAGTGTAGTCGTAAATTTCCTTTAACAAGATTCTTTGTAAATTTTCTACTACGGTTTTGATAAGCAGAGGACGCAGCGATAGCAAGTCTTCTGTCTTATCTTTTGTTGTAGAGCGTTATTTTTTTTCAAGAAATTCTATTCTGTTTTCCCAATAGTCATAAAATGAAAACCTATCTATACCTGCAATTTTTGCATCCTCTTTTATTCTAACTCCTTTTCGTTCTAGATAATCTTTTATCTCATTTAAGTTTTTGACTTCAAATGCAGGATGTCGTTTTGATTTTCCTTGAAGGTTTTCAGTTCCAATGTGAAGTTGAATATCTGCAATCTCCAACCAAAAACCTCCGTTTTTTATAAGTGGTTTAGGTTTAGGGATTTCCTTTAACCCTAGAATTTTACAATAAAATTCACGTCCTCTTTCCTCCTCTCCATTTGGAATACAAATCTGAATGTGATTTAGTCTATTATACTTTATTGTCATTACGCCTTTCTATTTTTTAATGCTCTACAACACCGAAATATCCATCACAATAACTATCGGTAAGGAGAAAAATTTTTAGAAGCCAAAAAAAATCGCTTCTAATAAAAGATTAACTAATCTTTTCGCTCCGAATAAAAAATATTGAAAACCAATAACAACAAACCTGGGCCAATTAACCATTGAAATTGATCTTCATAATCAGTAAAAACCCGATCTTCGAATTCCTTTTTTTCCATACTGCTCAGTTCGTCTAAAATATTGTCAATTTCTTTTGTACCGTTGGTTAGTTGAAAAAACTGACCTTTTCCAGCTTTTGCCACATCTTTCAACATCTCCACATTAAGTTTAGAAATAACTGTTTTGCCGTTTTTATTTCTCACATAATCGGCAATTTGTTTGGTGCCACCTCTGTAAATTGGTATCTCTGCGCCATCTTTATCGCCCACACCTACAGTATAAGTTAATACGCCCATTTCCTGCGCTTCTTCTGCTGCTGTAATTGCACCTTTTTCGTGGTTTTCGCCATCGGTAATAATTATAAGGGTTTTAAATTTTTCTTCATCGGGGTCAAAAGCCTGAGTGGCCAAATCAATAGCTTCGCCAATTGCGGTGCCCTGGGTTGGCACAATATCGGTACTTATGGTATTTAAAAACAACTTGGCTGCTGAATAATCAATTGTTAAAGGCATTTGCATGTAAGCGTTACCAGCAAAAATGATTAGCGCAATTCTATCGTCGGCCATTCTGCTCAACAACTTCGAAATAAATTGTTTGCTGCGCTCAATTCGGCTTGGCGTAATATCTTGCGCCAACATACTTTTAGAAACATCTAAAGCAATTACCACGTCAACTCCCTGGCGTTTAACCTTTTGTAAACGTGTACCCATTTGCGGATTGCTTAAACCCAACACTATAAAAGCGATGCTTACCAGCCACAATAAAAACTTAATGTGCTGCCGTTTGGCCGAAAAACCATCCATTAGTTGCTCAACCAAATTCCATTCGCCGAAGCGGGCAATAGCACCTTTGCGCCATTGTAAAAATAACCAGTAAGCCATTAAAAGCACCGGAATCCACAAAAGCCCCCACAACCATATTGCTGATTCTAATTCAAACATTACTGCGAAATTAATTAAAAACTCTTATTCAAATCGCTTCTATTACAGTATTATTAAAATAATAATATTTTTTAAGGACTTTAGCGTTTATTTTTGGGGAAGCGAAAGGGAAATGCTCGCATAAAAGGCAGTCCCGCCCTACTCTGCAAGTCCTCGCTGGCTATTGCACAAAAGCTTTGCTGCGCTGCGGGCTTTACGTTGCGGTCGGGGCTAATTTAGAAACTTTAGGCAACCGAATAAATTGCCTAAATAGTTTGTGCCGCACTAAAATTAAACAACTATTCGTCAAAAATATTCGTGGCACAACTAATGTTAAGCTAACAAGTCGTAGCACGAATTAACAAGAATCATTTAACAAAAATATTGCTTTAAGCCATTTACAAAATTAAGTTGATTTAGTTTTGAGTTTTAAAGATGACACCTTTATAAAATATTCGTGCCACGACTGAAAGTTTAGTAAACAAGTCGTGGCACGAATCAATATTGTTTTATCACTTTTTCAATTGCCAACAACTTTTCTTTATTAAAAACTTGCATAAAGTAAATGCCCGAAGGCCAGGCTTGACTGTTAATGCTTAGTTGACTGCTTAGGTTTTTGGTAGTAAAAAGCTGACCTGCTGTATTGTAAAATTTTAACTGTAAGGGTTTGCTTTCATTTGTTGTAAGCTGTAAATTGGTGGTAAAAGGGTTACCCAAAATTTGAACTGGTGTAGTAGTAGAAAACTGCGGCTCAATAATGCTGACCAATGTATCGGCTGCAAAGTAATCATCTAAGGCGTAGTAGCAGGCAGGTTGTACGCTGCCGCAGCCAAGGCTATCTGTGCGGAAGAGCCAGAGGTATTGGTCTGTAAAATGATCTGTAGTATTTATTCTGTCGAAAACTGTACCCATAAAAACCAAGTCACCATTAGGCATTTGTTCAATATCATCTAAATGATGCGTAAACTCACGGTCATAATAGTAAACATGCTCCCAGTTTAATTGACCCTCTAAATTTAAACTAATAGCATAGCTATAAACATCTCTATTAAACTCTGTTACTGCCAGCATGTTTCCTGCAATAATTATTTGCTCGTTAAATATTTCCATACGGCGAGGTGTAAGAGAGTACTTGCTTGTAATTGGTATTAAAAAGTCCCATTGCAAATCTAAATTTTCATCATATTTTATCAGCAATTGCGTTCTATTATCAAAAATCTTTTCTTCTGAAATAATCACATAATATATATTGTTATCAACAATTTCAATATTACTTGCAATAGTGCCTCCCTCAACAACTGGGTCAATTCTTTTGATTATATTTCCTGATGTGTCAATTTTTATTAAAAAAGGACCACCTGAAACTGGGGTCTTCAAAAAAGCTCCTGAAATAACAAAATCTTCGTTAAGGGGTTCAATTTCATACATAAAATCTCCAATACCAAAATCAGTTGATTTTTGCCAGATTAAGTTACCATCTAAATCTAATTTCATTATTAAACCATCGGAATCTAAAAAACCATCTTTCAATACTTTAGTACCAACAGCATATATATATTCATCTCTCAAGATAACACTTCTTATACCTGCAGAATGAGGTATTCGATAAGTTTTTTTAAAAATGACTTCTTGTTTTTGGATGTCATATTTTATAAAGACAGGTAAGCTATACTCTAATTCTCTATCATTAAACTTAGAGGCGAAACCAAAAATATACAACTCATTTTCTTTAAGGAAACTTACATTGGTTGAAGAATTTATAACTGAAAGACTTAAGGTATCATTTATAATAAAGTTTTCCCACTGTAAATTACCACCATTATCAAGCTTGCGAATTATTATACCTCTCATTGTAACATTGTAATGAGCACTTCCAATAGTAATTAAATTATTTTTTTTGTCAAAAAGGCTCATTTCAGCCTCGAATTCTTGTAAATCATTATAGTTATATAAATGATTAAAATAGCTTTGACTTATGCTCATTTTTATGGTAAAAAGAGCCAAAAAAAACATCACAAAATACTTCATAATAGTAAAAATAGCAGTAGACAAAATTGATCTACTGCTATTAATTTTTATTTTATAATTAAAACTTTAGCAAAGTCAATTAACATGTTATTATTATCTATCACTTCTAAAACATAAGCTCCTTGATTGATGTTTGAAATATTAATGCTATTTAACCTGTTTACATCTCTATTAAAACTATCTACCAAAATACCGTTTAAATCGTAAATGTAAATTTTAACTTGCCCTGTAATGTAATTACTCAAAATATTAGTATTGACAAACAAAACATCTTTGGCTGGCACTGGGTACACCAATGCATTACTAGTTGTAGTTTCCAAATTCAATAGAGGGTTACTAGGCTTTGCAGCTTTTTTAAAGCTCTGCTCGGTTGGCAATTGCAGTATTTCATTTACTGGTAAAGAGTCATTTATTGCTAATATAGCATTACGGGCTGAAATACCTGCAATTGTATTAGTATTAGCTAAATTCTCTAACAAAGCTATTTCATTTTCGCTTAAATCTTCCAAATCTTTACCTTGCATTTGCATTTTTATGTGCAATTGTTTTAGTGCAACATAGTCTGCTAACTCTTCATTATCAATCGTATTTATTTGAGATAATGCAAATTGTGCATATCGGTATAAATTATATTCGGTAGCATACTCAACTAATAATTGCTGAAACCATACCTTATTTAATGAAGTATTGTTTGCAGCATAGTTTAACTCAAATAAATTGGTAAAAGGTGCTGTTTTACAGCAAGATACTGTTGGTATAACGTATTTCTGTTCAATAGAAAGCTGGTAAACCTCTTTTTCTTTTTCCTGCCTTAACGAAATACCACTTGTATATTTATACAAATTATTAATTTGGTTTCCAAAATGCTTTTTTAACCAAAACCGTTGAACAAGGGTTAAGCTGTTAATTTGATAGGTTAAAGCTTGCAAAACATCATTATTTAATGGTGCATTTTCTTCAAGTATATTAATTACTTGGTATGCAGTTGATAAGATTAATTTACCAGAAACAGCAGCTAATTCTCCATTTGAAAGATATACATCGTATTCACTAACAATATTTAATACCTCATTTATATCGGTTGTTACATCTATTAAAGCACTATCATCTATGCGGTTATACTTTGTAAGCAACTCCATTGCTGCTTGCACGTCAGTTTCAATATCCATATAGGCAGAACGAGCTATTATGTTGCAGCAATAGTTTATAGGATCGGGATCTGTACCGCCTCCATCATCATTTTCAACGGTAAACGAGCCATTATCATAAGCTCCACATTCCACTTCGATACCTCCACCACATCCATCTAAGATAATACCTCCACTAATTTGACTTGGCATATTTACATAACTATATTTAATATTATAATTGTTAGCAGAACCAAATTTAGCTAATTGGGTATGCGAAACATTTGGTACCAGAGGCGTGTTTGATGCCGCTAAGTCATTCCCAGCAGGGCCTGTTTCAGGGTTTAAAGACTCAACATCTCCGCAAGCTCCTTGGTACTCTGCTGCTGGGCCTTGTGTACCAGAGTCAAAGTAGTAAATATCGTATTGCGAAGTAAAATCTTCGTGAGTATTGCACAATATCTGGAGGCTAGGGTTATTTTGGTATGCAAGTATGTTTACGTTAAATTTAGATGAATTACCACCTATGGTATTGTTTTGTATGTAATTATAAACGTTAGTGCCAGTAGAAGCACTTTCTCTAACTAGTATGGGATAAAACGGCAAGTTGTTATTACCATATTCATCTATACCAACCCAACCACCTTTAATAGTGTTGTTACTTACAATATAATCATTACAGCCTTCTAACTTAATGCCCCACCTATTTTCTAAAAAATCTGATCCAACTTCACCATTCCAAACATTAGGTAAATTTATAGTGTTATCTGTTATGTAAAGGCCTATATTTTCGGCAACGTAAACCGCATTGGGATTGGTAAACTGATCGTCATAACCGCTAAATGCCATTGAGCGAGGCGTATTGTTAAAGGTAACATCTTTTACTAATGTTTGGGTTTGCTGATTTTGGAAGTTGTAAATTGCTTCAATACCTTTTTCAAAATTATTGATACTGCTGCTGTTAAGATTATTAAAGTCATCGTTTGTAACATACTTAAATGTAGATTTGTAGGCTCTAATTGCATCTTGTCCACTAATATCAGTAGCTTGATTATCAAAAGTGACATCGATAATGTCCAAACCTACAACATACTTCATCCATAATTGGAAATCTGGGTCTGCGTTACCAGGATGAGTTATGGAGTTGCTATAGAATTCATTGTCAATAATAAAATCTGTATTTTCTATTTTACTACTTGTTTGGTTATTGTCACCTCTTAAAATTACACTACAAATATTGTTGTAAAACTCTGCTTTTTAAATGGCGTTATAAAATTTTGTGTAGGCTAAATTATGTAAGCTAAACGCTTGGTTTTCCTTCTATTATTTAAAAAAGGTTTTTTGTTTTTATTTAGTGTTGGCACGTAATTTCATAATGGGTTAAACATTATCTTGTTGTAAGGTAAATTATTATTTACACATTTTCAAAATATTAACATTTTGCGGTGTTAAAAACAGGCTGCTAAAAAATAACAGTTTCTATTTGGAGCAAAAAGAGCAATTATGTTATTGAAATATACTGTCTTATTATTATTCGTGCCACAACCAAAAATTAAAAAACTATTCGTGCCACGACTTTTTTGTTCTACTTTCAGTCGTGGCACGAATAGTTGAGAATTGAATTTTTAAGATGACACCTTTTCTTTCTTCAGTTAACTAAAGATGTCATCTTTATTGACTAAAAGTTGCATTAACTTTGCGTTACTTTTTCAAACATAAAATCTAAGTCGGCTTTAATTTTTGCTTCGCTTAAGCCAAACATTTCTAACTCATACACTTTATGTTTGCGTTGGTAGGTTTTCTGCTTTTCTGCTTGCGTTTCAATTTCATTTTGTAAGGTTTTGCTAATGTCTACTTGCATAAAGTTGATCGCTTTTTGCATTGTTGCTTCAAAATTTTCTAACAATTGCGGGTAATGAATTTGTAATACTCGCTCTTTCAAATTGGCTTGTTGCAGCATATTTTCCAGATATTTATAATAGGTAACATTATATCTGTATCGCCTGTTGTAATAACGTTGCATTGCTGTTTCTCCAATTTTTTCTAAACCCCATTTATAATCAAACACGCTTCTGTTTAAAGAAAGATGTGATGGAATAGATTCTAAAGGATTTCTATAAAAGTAAATAAACTTAGCATCAGGAAACTCGGCAGCCAATTGTTGCAAGCGCATACCACTAAAATTACAACGTGCCATAACCTGCTTTTTATTGGTATAATATATTTGTCGTTTTAAGTAATTCTTAAAATATTTTAATGATGTTTTTTGATGCTTTTGTTCATCATTAAACAAAATTTCATTAAAATCACCATTATAAAAGCCTAAGGAAAAAATAATAGAAGTAAACTGCGAATCGCATAAATGCATAAACAGTTGCTCTTCTTCTTCTGGTAAATCCAGGCGGGCATGATGTCCGGTTTCTGGTGGAAAAATGGTGGCATTTCCGTTGGCTATTTTTTTATCAATTATAGGTTTTATAAATTTGCGTGCAGTTAAGGCAGGGAAAAACAACTCCCAACTTTTAAAGTTTAAATAATCATCGGTTTTTATCATTAAGCGATGAAAAAAAGTAGTGCCGCTGCGTGGATGTCCAATTATAAAAACCGGATTTTTAATTTCTACATCTTTGTATTTTGCGTAAAAAAAATTATCTAACCATAAAGTAAAATGCGTAAATAATAAATAGAAAGGGACACCTAATGTAGTAAAAAAATCTTTACTAAAAAAACCAAAAGTATTAAAACTGGCACTCAATAATTTTCTGTAAACTTTAAATATGTGTTTTAGCATAGTTTTATATTTTTTTCATAATCATACCATAAACGGTTAAGCCAGGGCCAAATGCTAAAGATACAATCATTCGCCCACTATCAATGTTAGGTTCATCAATAATTTTTTGCCAAATATAAGGTAAAGTTGCCGAAGACATATTACCGTTTTCTTTTAACACCTCGTAACTATATTGTACTTGCTCATCAGATAGTGATAATTTATCTTTTATAAACTGCACAATTTTGGGCCCACCAGGATGTATTGCCCAAATAGCATTTTTAATACAATCGTTTAATAAATATTCACTTTTAAAAAATAATTTATTTAAGAAAGTTTTTATATTATCGTTTATAAAAAGTGGCACGTAAGATTTTAAGGTCATTTGGTAATTAAACGGCCCGGGCTGCCAAGTCATTTGATCGCTAGAGTTGGGTATTAAATGATGCGCAATTTTTAGCAGTTGAAAACTATTTAATTTTCTTTCGTTTGATACTTTGTAGTGGATTGCCCCATCACCAAAAAGTGTCATTTTAATTAGGTTTTCGGCAGTAGCATCGGTTAAATTAATATGAAGTGAGTTTAACTCAATATGCACTAAACTTATAGATTGAGTATGATTGAAGGTATTAAAAATAGAACCAATAGCTTGCTCAATTGCTGGAAAAGCCCCATAGCAATCGTTGGCATAAGTATGGCTTTGCAACACGTTTAAAGCTTTTTCACTAATAAATTTTTGTAACACATTAGGCGATTCATAAGCCGAACTGGTGATTAGTTTAATTTCATCGTTTAGTTCAATATTGTTACCAAACCATTCTTCTAAAATTTTATAACTTATAATGCTATGTTGCTTTGTACGTTGCACAACATTTGCTCCATTGGGCTGTTCATAAATGTTTTGGTAAATAATTGGTAACTTTAAGTTTTTGTTATTACCTTCAAAATAATTATTTGGTAAAATGGCAGCTTTTCGGTGTGCAATAAAATTGGATTTTACGCCATAACTATCCATTTTTTGTTGAAAATCTAACAAAATTTCGTTAGCCTTTTCTTTCGTCTTTACTTCTTGAAGTAAACAAGCCGCAACCGATAAAAATTTTAAATAAATTTTATTTAAATCGGTTTGGTTAAATGATGGAATTGCAGAAGAACTCTGAAAATCTGATAAAAAAACTGCTTGCACGTATTTTAAGCTATAAGATTGAAATCGGGTAAAATTACAGCAGCGGTACTATTAACTTTGCTTATTTTTTTAATGTGTTTTTTTGTATTAAGTTCTTCATTACTTAAAGTATTATAATGTAAAGCATTAACTAAGCCATTAATAGTTGGCTCATTCATAAATTTTTCAAGGCTAATATTTGAGCCAGTTTTGTTTTTCAAACGATCTAATAGTTCGGGTAACTGGATAGAGTCTATTCCTAAGTCGAAAATACGCTTATCTGCATCTAAATTTGATGCTTCAGTACCACAAATTAAAGCAATTTCATCCGCAATTAATTGCTTTGTGGCCTCTATGTTGTAAGCTTTATTCTTCGTGTTATTATTGTAAGCACTAATTAAACTCAATTCATTATTTTGCCAAAGTTTTTTGGCTTTAGCTCGTTGTATCTTTCCACTACTTGTTTTTGGTATTTGACGTTCATTTGCCAAACATACTGTTTCAACTTTAATGCCACATTCATCTAACACCTTATTTATTATATTTGTTGCTGTTAAGTTAAATTCAGTTTCTGCCATGGTTACTTTAGCTTCAAAGCAAACCGCCACAGTTTCTTGCTCTGCATTATTTTTAAAACCAAAAGCCACCACACTACCTTTTTTAATATTTTTGTTGGTTTTACGCACAGCATTTTCAACATCTTGCGGATAATAATTTTTTCCTCTTACAATAATAATATCTTTTAAACGGCCAGTAATAAAAATTTCACCGTCTATTATACAGCCAAGATCACCTGTTTTTAAATAAGGGCCTTCACCATTTGCTAAATAAGCATCAAAATTTTCGTTAGTAATTTTGCTTTCATTCCAATAGGCTTTGCTAATGCTTGAGCCTTTCAACCATATTTCACCAATTTCATTTTTAACAGCTTGCTTATTGGTGTTTACAATTTTTACTGTAAATGAATCATCTGCCTTGCCACAGCTAGTTAGCTCAATCGCATCTTCCCCTTTTCCTTCAATTATTTTATTTTCGTTTAAAGCTTTTTTGCTAAAATGCTTAGTTTTAAAAAGATTTTGCTTTTTATTGCAGGCAATCATTAAAGTGCTTTCTGCCATTCCGTAACAAGGCATAAAGGCATTAATATTGAAATTAAGTGATTCAAATTTTTCTGCAAAAGTTCTTAACGTATCTGGCTCAACTGGTTCACTTCCTGTAAGTACAACTTCCAAATTACTTAAATCTAATCCAATAAGCTCTTCGGCATCTAATTTTCTATTACAGTATTCAAAAGCAAAATTAGGTGCTACTGTAATTTCAGATTTGTACTTACTTAAATTTTCTAACCAACTTTGAGGCCGCTCTACAAAACTTAATGGCGACATAAAGTTAAAAACGCCAGGCACAACTGTTGGTATTAAAAACTGACCAATTAAACCCATATCATGAAAATGAGGTAACCAACCAAAACCATTTGTCATATCTTCAATTTTGGTATTTTTCATTATTATATTTAAGTTGCTTTTTAAGTTAAGATGCGAAATTTTTACGCCCTTAGGCTGGCTAACTGAGCCAGAAGTATATTGCAGCAAAGCAATAGTTTCATCATTGGGTAAATTAAAATCATCAATTTCAATTTTGGTAGTAGTAACAATATCAGTAGCTATTATTTTTTTTGGATGAAGAACACCTCCAGAACTTGCAAAAGCATCAATTGAACTTAATAGTGATTCGCTGGTTAGTAAAACGGCTGGATCACATTTTTTTGAAGTTTGATGAATGAAATTTGCTACTTGCTTTAAATTAGGTGTTAAAGGCGCAGGCACCGCAATAATACCTGCTAACTGGCACGCCCAAAAAGCATCTAAAAAATCAATTCCAGGCATATACAGCAGTAAAGCTCTGTCACCTGGCTTAGCATTTTGCAACAATATTTTTGCTATTGAAGATGCCTTTGTAAAAGATTCATTTAAGTTTTGACTTTGTGTATTATTGCCCTCAATAAATCTATAAATTACTTGTTTTGGATGTTCACTTACATTTTTCAAATACCGGTGTACTAATGTTGAATCAATCATTAAATTACTGCTTGCATTAAAAATTTTACGTGTGTTTTAGGTAAAAATTAAATGCTGTTTAGCACCTAATAAAGGTATATTTTACTTGAATATTGTTTATTGATTACGATATAATGTAGTCCTTTACCAAGTTTTTCTAAATTAGTAATTTTGCAGGTAGCTTGCATTGGTTTTTTGCTAAATATTAATTGGCCATTTGTATTAAATATTGAAATTTCATTTAATATTACATCACTTTTAATATTAAGGAAATCTGCTGCTGGGTTTGGGCCTATTTTAATATTTGTAAAATAAGTAGTTTCTAATATTGAAGTACCAACATCTATTAAACTTCCATTAAGTTCAACAAAATCTTGTGGGCTTAAATCTTTACCAGTAAAACCTGCAAAATTTTCTGCATAACGGTTAAATCTAAACAATAAAGAACCATTTGGGTTTGGCGTACCTTGTTCAATTGCGCCACCACTACTTGGTTTTATAGGGTTTACATATTGCCAAACTATTTCTTGCTGAGGGTTTATTTCAATTGCTTTTTTCTGCACGCCAGAGCAAATTAATAAATTGCCATTAGGTAATTTTTGTGCGCCCGAAACATTGTTAGAATACAAATTTTTTGGTACGGCAGCCTGATAAGTAAATTCAAAATCGGCAGGTGCATAAGTACCATTTTCTAATAATTCATAAGCTGCGCCATTCCATTGCGGATTAAAAATGTTTACAGTAGAATAATCTTCTCCGGCTTGATTATTAAAAACCAACAATTTCCCATAGTCAACATCTGTATTATCTAAGCCTTGTTCTATCCAATGCGGATCGTGCTGAAAAAATAATTTTTGCGTGCTACTATCACCCATATTATAAGCTGCTGGGTTTCCCCAACGGAAAATTAAATCGCCACCTTTGCCGCTATTACCTCCGCTACTTGTTGCGGCTTCTTCGGTTGTGGTGCTGTGGTCTATCATCCAAACTTCATTAAAACCTGGTGCAGATATTAAAACCTGATCTAAATCGGCATTATAATCAATTGCATTAGTATGTAACCAATCAATACTATTATCATTTGGTGGATAATTAATATTTATTAGTTCTGGGTGTTCTGATATAACTCCGAAATTATTTTTAGTTGCATCAAAATCTTGCACAAAATGATCCCAGGCATTCCACCGCCAAACAATATTGCCACCATCGGCGCCAACTGGTTCTACTTCAATTAAAAAATCGGGATATAAAAAGCCATCAATTGCAGTTAATGTTGAATCTCTACCTGCTGCTATTGCTTCTTCACCACTCTTTTTTTGCCAGGCTAAAATAAGTACGTTCCCATTGGGCATTGCTTTTATATCGTGGTGCATCCGTTCTGTTGTTGAGCTTACAGCATATTGCCACAAATTATTGTTATCCCAATCTTTTAAATGCACCATATCGCCTGCACCCGCCAAAGACAGCAAACCAGAGCTACTTCCAAAATTTAGAGAACTGGTTTTTAGTAAATTTCCATTTGGTAATAATTCAACTGAACTGCCTGGTACAAAACCTAAATCGCTCCATTGGTTAACTATTCTTCCATAATTATCAACTAAATAAACATTGCTTTGCAACAACGGGTAAAACAAATTATAGCCTGGTGAGGTTTGAGTTGTATCATAAGTCACCACACCAACGGTATTCTGAGCTAATGCCTGAGTAAAACAAAAAAGTAATGCTAAAAAAGTGGTAAAAAAATACTTCATTTTATTGATTAAAATACGAAAGTAGTGTTTTTAAAAGTTAGTTCAAATTGTATAAACCTGTTTAATACTATAGTAAATGTTAAATTACAAAAAAGTGATCCTTCAGGCTAATTGATCCTTCATTAAATCTTCCAGGTTAAACTTAACATCTTCTAAAATTTGAATAGCTTCATCCCAAACATGCTTAGTTTTGCTGCTTTTGGTAGTAACTTCAATAGTGCGGTTTTTTGTGAAAATCCAAATCACTTTATCAATACCAAAATCTAAATATTGTTGGGTTTTTAGTTTGTAATATTCTTGTGGATTGGCATAATCTTCTAAAGCGGCCTTCGTGTCAATTTCAATAACTACATTTGGAGGTACAGAAATATATTTATCGTTAATAGTTTTTATACGAGCTTTTTCAATAATCGCTATATCTGCTAATCGCCAACTTCCTTTGGAAAATAAAATACCCACCTCATTATTTAAAACAAAATAATTTTTTGGTAAGATATTTATTAGATGATGAGATAAATAACTTATAATTAATGATTGTAAAATACTACTTCCCATTATAGCTGTTGGTAATGCTTGCCCATTTAAAATGTTTTTATAACCAGAATAATAGATAGGTTGCCCATTATCCATTTCATAGATTAAAGTTTCTGGTATTTGTTTTACTGCTGTCAATTTTTAAATAATATTTTCAAAGATAGAAATTTATTATCATTTTTGTTTGTACCATTTACTAATAACTGCCTCTGCCGGTTTATTTTGTGGTGTATAATCTTTGTCGTCTTCGCCACCCGAATTTTGGTAATGATGGTACCATTTCCAAATAAAACCACCACCAAACCACGGTTCGTTCCAAAAGGTAATAAACAAAGCTTCAAAGGCAACACTTTGGGCATCTAAGTTAATATTTACGCTACCTCTATCCTTTTCATTTTCCCAATTTTGCCATGCAGTATAATCGCAGCTCATGTAACCATATTCGGTAAATACAATTTGTTTTTTATGATGCTCAGCTAAATCTTTCATTTCATTTTTTAGTGGAAGCCAATTTTTTAACAACACATTAAGCGTTGGTGTAGCCGCATTTTGAAGTGGAAAATATGCATCAACACCAATAAAATCTAGTGCATCCCAAAAAGGAATATTTTTATAATTATCCCAATTAGCAGCATAAGTTATTTTGCCAGTATATATTTCCCTAACCTTACAAATCAAATTGCGCCAAAACTTTTCTCGTTTTATTGCTGCAATTCTATATTCTGTACCCACACAAAAAGCGCTTACTTTTTTATCTTCAGCAATTTTGGCAAAATTTAATATATAGGCTTCATAATCTTGTTCCCATTGCTTCCATTCCGTTTCGGTTTTTAAATCAAACGATCCTACCCAACTACCTCTTATCCAAACTTGTGGTTTTAGTAAAACACTTAAATTGGCAGTTTTTGCATAATCAATTAATGTATTAGTACCTGTTGAGGTTTCGCCCCACCATTGAAAACGGCTATCAAAAGTAACAGAAGGTTTATCAGCATATGAAAAACCAAAAGGAATAATAGCCACCCAATCGGCTTGTACTTTTTTCACCTCTAACAAATAAGCTGGTGGAAATTTTTCAGGAGGAGAAACAAAACTAACTCCATCCATTTTTAAAGTAGTTTCAAAAGCTTGCTGACAATAGCTAACTTTGCAAAAACATATTAACAGCAGCATCAAATTAAAATAATGAAATCTCAAAAATAAAAACATCTATAAAATTAAAAACAAATGAAAGATATTATAAAAGGTTTAACAAAAAGCGAAAACGATAACTTTTTTCTAATTGCAGGCCCTTGTGCAGTTGAAAGCGAAGCAATGGTAATGGAAATTGCCGAAAGTGTTTTAGAAATTACCGAAAAGCTTGCAATACCTTACGTTTTTAAAGCATCTTACAAAAAAGCAAACCGCAGTAAATTAAGTTCGTTTACTGGCATTGGCGATAAAAAAGCGCTCGACATATTAGCCAAAGTTAAAGCAACTTACAATTTAACTATTACTACAGATGTTCATTCGGAACGTGAAATTGATTTTGTGAAAGATGTGGTAGACATTATTCAAATACCTGCTTTTTTATGCCGACAAACAGAACTATTAATAGCTGCCGCCAAAACTGGAAAGGTGGTCAACATAAAAAAGGGACAGTTTTTATCGCCTATGGCTATGCAATTTGCGGTTGAAAAAGTACAACAATCGGGTAACGAACAAGTTATATTAACCGAGCGAGGCACTACCTTTGGCTACCAAGATTTGGTTGTTGATTTTAGAGGAATACCCGAAATGCAAGCCTTTAAGGTGCCGGTAGTTTTAGATTGTACGCATAGTTTACAGCAACCAAATCAAAGTAGTGGCGTTACTGGCGGCCAGCCGAAACTAATTGAAAATATTGCACGAGCAGGCATTGCAGTTGGCGTAAATGGTTTGTTTATTGAAACGCATCCTGAACCAAAAATTGCTAAAAGCGATGGAGCTAATATGTTGCCTTTAAACGAATTAGAACCATTATTACAAAAATTAGTTAAATTGAAAAGTGTTGTAAATCTGTTTTAGTTCTGTTTCAATTTCTGCGGCTGAAAAACCAAATTCTTCTAAAGTATATTGATGTTTGCCTGCTTTGTGGGTAGATTTTTTGAGTTCTGTTTCAATTTTTAATATGAAATTATCGGTTACTGGTAGGTTAAAATATTCGTAAATTTTTATAATTGTTGCCTTGGGTGATTTCACTAATTCATTATAAGTTAAGCTTAGCAAATTGATTTTGTTAATTTTTTCTTTTTGAAGATGAAAGTGTTTGTAAAAGTCGATTGCAACGCAACCTAATGTTTTATAAGCTTCTTTATTTTTTGTTACCTCTGGCGAAATTAAAGCCCAGCTAACGCTAAACATGCTTATAAAAGAAGGGATAGTTTCTTTAGGATTTCTTACCAAATAAACCATTCGTGCATCTGGAAAAACAGATAGCATTAAGTTAATTCTACCAGTAGAAATTACATTTTTGTTTAGTAAAATTTTATGACTGCCAGTTGCATAAACTAAGCGTTGAATAGAGCTTTTATAATAAGTTTTGAGTTTGCTTTTAGTTGCCTCATCAAAGTTGTCAATTATGGTAAGATATTTAAAATGTTTCATATAAGGACATAACAAACAAACCGCTACCGTTAAAAAAGTAAAAATATAAAAGCCTTCATCTTCTTCTGTTTTGTTTAACCCTGTTGGATGTATGTTTTCCCACTTGGCAAAAAAAATGCGATTAATCCAATTAACAACTGCATTGCCAGGGTTTCCAATTTTTGCATCTATTACAGCTAAAAAATCAATTAACTTATAAAAACTTATTGCTGGTATTATGGTATGATATAACTTCATTGCTGTGTAGCGTTGCTCATCTAAACATAATAAACGATGCAAAAAAGTAGTTCCGCTTCTTGGATTTCCTAAAATAAAAACGGGTTGCTTAACTATGGTTTTTCTGTATGCAGGAAAAAGCAGTTCATCTAAAACTCTAAAAATAAAAGTTGAAATTGCTAACAGCAATAAGGCAAACACTAAAACAATGGTAAGGAATAGCCTTTTAATACTAAAATGTTTAAAGCAATTTAGGTATACAATTTTGCCCAGCGTTTTAAAATGAATAAATATTATTGACGACACCGCTCGAAATATAAGCGACTGAACCATTATTGTGGTTGTAAACGCTCTCTTTTTTTTAAAAATTTAATTAAACTTATTCGTTTTTCTTGCCCCAAGCGGCTAATTTCTTCATACATCAATCGTAGTTTTTCGGTTATTGGTGGCAGGTTAAATTCCATCCAATAGGTTTTGTCATATTTTTCATTGCGCATTAGTTGGTAATTGTAATCGCCATATTGTTCTTCTACAACGTTTATTATGTTCTTTTTTATAATATCGGTTACCAAGAGTTCGCTATTAATATTTACATCAAAAAATTCGATTTGATCTGTTTTGTGTAACACCTTAAATTTACGTTGATGGGTAATGTAATTTAGATATAATTTTTGCTCGTATCGTTTATAATTAAAGGCGGTTTCCCAAGTATTATATTTAAGGTAAGTAGTATCAGAAAGTGAGCTGTAATGCCAGTTTTCTAAACCGTTGCTAATAGTATAATCTAATTTTAGAATAGCATAATCGTTAGTAGTAATATATAAAGTACCTTCTGGCCTTGCTAAATCGGTTGCGGCTGGTTTAAATTTTACTACAAATACTTCTTCACCATTTAGTTGTGTGCTTTCATCGCAGGTAAACTTCCAATCTTGCAAAGGGTAAGTATTAATTACGCCGCCTGGGTTTATACCTCGTATATTTTCGTTCATCAAATACTCAATACCATTCCAATAGTAGTTTTTTAAGGTTCTATAGTCGTGGTTTTGTTTTATTTTTTCAACGTTTACTACTTGCTTTAATTTAACCGATCGGTTATCGGTATAGCCTTTTTCTAATATTTTTAAAGATGCTTCAATAAGGCGTTTGTATGCTTCATTTTCTGTAATATATTCTCTGTAAAACGCTTCGGAAATATAACTACTTGTTGGGTAATTGTTGCCAATGTTATCTAAAGCGCGTTGTATTATTTTTAAAGGTGCAATGGCACTTATGGTTATTTCTGATAAATTTATGGCGGCTGGTTCTAAATTTACTGTAAACCAATCTACTTCTAATACTTGTTTTACTAAAAAATGGGCGGCTTTATAACCAAGTGCGGCTATGTGTAAGCTATCTTGTAAATGCTCTTTTTTAACTTTAAATTCAAAAAAACCAGACTCGTTTGTTAAGGTTCCTATCGATTTTCCCTTTAAGCTAACATTGCAATATGGTAATGCTTCCTTAGTTATTTTATCAACAACCTGGCCTCTTATAAAATAAATTGAGTTATTTTGTGCTAAACTATTTATTGTTGTTAAACTAATAATACAAATAACAAATAAAAATATAATTGGTTTAAGGAATTTCAAACTAGCTAATTAATGTTGTATGATTATTAAACAAAAATGCAAAAAAAGATAAAATAAATGAAAAGAATACTTTTGTTGTTGGGTTTACTACTAATATTAGCTTTAATGTTAGGGGGTTACTATTTACTTGGTAATTACAGTACAGGAACACGCGCAGGTGTAGTACAAAAATTAAGCCGAAAAGGCGTTGTTTTTAAAACTTGGGAAGGACAGCTAAATTTAGGTGGTTTTAATACCGAAGAAACAAGTGGTGGCATTGCTCCTACTATTTGGAATTTTAGCGTTGTTGGCAAAAATACGCAGGTTATTGAAGATTTAGAAAAAGCTTCGTTAAGCGGTAGGCGTGTAAAATTGTATTACGATGAAAAATTTGTAAAATTCTTTTGGATAGGCGAAACTACTTATTTTGTTAATAAAGTGGAACCTTTTGGTGATTGATTGAAATTAGTTTGTGTATTAATAGATAACCCTGACAAAATTTGCGTTTTATCGGGGTTTATTTTTTAAAAACCAATAAGTTTTAAATTTAATTTTGAACTACCTGTAATTATTCAGTAGAGGTCATAAGTCAGACCGTTTCGATGTCAAATAAATTCGGCTGAGTGAAGTAAAAAACGCTCTTTTTCGCCCAAATTATGTCTATTGTCTGACAATGAAATGGTCTGACTTCTCTGAATAGTTACTACTACCTTATAACTTGACAATAACTAAGCAATAAGCCTTACTTCGGCAATTGGGCTTACTAAATATGTTTTACCTGTTTCTATCTCTTCACATTTAAAACGTTTGCGCAATTTTTGCCCTTTTATAAAGCGTTTACCTCCTTTTAGTATAAATTTTGCGCCGAACTCAATATCTTCAACTAATAATAAACTTTTACCTACAGAAAACTTACGAAGCGATTTGTATAACTCAATGTCTACACAGCTTGAAGCAGATGGGTTATTACTATGTTTATTAATTTGATTGATAAGTTCATTAGGAAAGCAATTGCCTTTTATGGTCTCTTTTAATAATTCACTATATTTTTGTTTCCACTCTTTACCATGTGGACTAACCGATCTGCCGTATTTAACGTGAGTTATTAAATGTGCTACTTCGTGAACAAGTGTTACAAAAAATTCATATTTATTTAAATCGCCGTTTACAGTTATTTTATGAAAACCGCGCCTGCCATGCGGTGGGCGATAATCGCCTAATTTAGTTTTTCGTGGCTTTGTAATTACCAATTGATGTGGATATTGCTCCCACCAAACTCTATAAAACTCCACAGCATTTTCTGGTATGTGTTTAAGAAGTAGATTGCGCATTATTATTTTTTGAGTTAAAATATTTTAATTGCAAATACAGCAACCAGGCGGTAAACAAAAAATATTGTAAAACAAACATCAGCACTATTGTTACGTTTAAAGTTTTTACTATTAAACAATAAACTACAAAAAAAGCAATAGATATTAACATTTTAAAAACTATGCCACCCATTAAAATATTTGTTGAAGCGGTAGAACCTTTACTTAAATAAATAGATCCTACTAAAATAAAAGTAGTTAAAACCGCCAAAAAGGAAGCTGTTAGGTTGGCAAAGCGGCATAAATCAACATTATTTGTTGCATAATACAAAGCGAATATACTTATGAAAATTAAAACAATAAAAGCGAAATGCTTTACTAAATAATTGAACACGCTACTAATCTTTTAATAATTGAACTATTACTGTACCTATGGCTAATACAACACCAAACAAAGCGCATATTAACGTAAAAATCTGATTTTCAATTTGAAATTTTCGATCTAAAAAAAGCCCTAACATTACAGCCAACACTATTATGGCAATCATTTGAAAAGCAATGCTAGTATATTTTAAATAATATTTAGGTGGTTTCTTTTTTCTTAAATTTTCCGGCAAATCCACTTGATTTATTTGTACTTGGTGGAATAGTATTTTTTGAGACAGGAACATTTTTTTGAACTCCTACAACGCAATTTCCATTAATAAAAGCTCCTGATTCAACTACTAATTTGTTAGTTATCAATTCGCCAGTAATATGCGCAGAACTCTTTAAATATAGTTCATTTTTTACGGATAGCTTTCCATCAATTTTACCAGTTACGTCGGCACTTTCACAAATTAATTCTCCTTTTATAACACCTTTAGGGCCAACCACTACTTTAGCTTTAGTATTTAAATAGCCATCTACTAATCCATCAATTCTAATATCTCCGTTAGAAAAAACTTCTCCCTCTATTCGAGTTCCTGGGCTTATTATATTAATAGCACCTGCTGGTTGATGTGTGCTTGACGAAACACTTGCAACCGGTTTAGGACTACTTACAAAAGGTTGCGGTGCTTCTTTAGTTGGTTTTGTATTTTTGTTAAACATATAAAACGTAGTTAAGGTTACACTTAGTTAAAAGCAATGTAATTTCTGGGGTTAACAGGCGATTTATTTTGCCACAATTCAAAATGCAAGTGTGGCCCGGTTGATTGTTCCCCACTTTCACCAATAATGGCAATAACGTCTCCTGCTTTTACAAAGTTACCAACTTTTTTTAACAATATTGAATTATGTTTATAAAAAGATAAAACGTTGTTGTTGTGTTGAATACCAATAACATAGCCAGTTTCTACTGTCCAGTTAGATACTACAACCGTGCCAGGCAATACTGCTTTAACCGGGCTATTTAACGGTGCTACCAAATCAATTCCAAAATGTTCTTTTTCTGGCTCAAACTCCGAAGTTACGTAGCCTTCAATAGGTGGAAAATAATTATTTCTACTAGTATCAATATCTGTTATATCACCAACATTGGCTAAACTAAATCGCAATTGTTCTTCTACTTCCGCCCTCAATAATGAATCCTCTGCCGATACCTTTTCAATATCAATATTACTGTAATCTTTACCTTCGTCGGCTGTAATTTGATTTATTGAATCATTTTCAAAATCTTCATTTACTATTTTTTTAAAAGAGTTAATAAAGGCGTCTTGTTGTTGCAATAAAATTGCCAGCGAATCAGTTTCGTTTTGCACTACCATTAATTGTGCTCTAAATTCCATATCGCCATAGCCGGGTATATACTCTTTTAATGGTGTATTAATAATTATTAACAACACTCCTATTAACATTAATAAGAATATAGAGCTAAAAAAGATGTACACATTCATCCTCGAAAGCTTAACAGAAACCCGCTCTTCAAAGGTTTCATCATTTAATACCACTAAACGGTATTTGTTTTTTAAATTCTCAAAAAAAAATTTCTTAATTTTGTCCCACATTATTTAATGAATTTTGTACTACACATTAGAACATAAATACTATAATATTTTAGTGATAAAGTAGTTATTGTATTTGATAAAAAATCTGACAATTTGACAATTCGTAGTTTTATTATATTTTTATTCATATTAGCGTTTCTAAATCCTGCTATAGCACAAACTAAAAGCAAGAGCAAAACAAGTGAAAACCCAACCTTTATGCAAAAGGTATATCACGATATGACCACTCGTTTTAATTACTTTTTTAATGCAAGGCTTAAATTAAACCAAAGTTTACAGCAAATACAAGCATCTAACAAAGATAATTATGATGAGTTGTTACCAGTACGTGTTTATGGCGATAAAGAAAAGCGTAGTTCTATGAGCCCAGCTATGGATGAAGTGGTTAAAAAATCATCGATAGCTATACAATTACATAAAATTAGTAAGTGGGTAGATGATTGTTATTTACTATTAGCCAAGGCTAATTATTTTAAAGGAGATTACGAAAGTTCTATTGATGCTTTAAGATACATTGATGCAGAATTTAGTACTCGTATTAGAAATACGGATGCCATAGAAACCGAATATGATAAAGAGTTGAAGAAACGTGGAGATAATAAGCCCGAAGATGAAAAAGGTAAAAGTAAAGCTCGAAAAGATGAAGAGGCAAGAAGAAATAATAGAGACACAGAACGTGAAAATGCACTAAGAGAAAGAGAAATTGAGAAAGAAAAACGAGCTAAGAAAAGAGAAATCGAAAAAGAAAAAAAAGAAAAAAAGAAAAACCAGGAAGCAAGTAGAAAAGATGTTGCCAAAGAAAGAGATGCTGCTAAAAAAGAAAAAGAGAAAGAAAAAAAAGAGCGAATAAAAGAAAGGGAAAAAGAGGCGAAAGAAAGAGCAAAGGAGCGAGATAAAAAATCATCGAAAGATTATAATAAAGAAAAAGCTAAAGCTGCTAAAGAACGTAATAAGGGCCAAAGTGCTAAAGATTACAATAAGGCGAAAGCAAAAGCCGCTAAAGAAAGAGCTAAAGGAAAAAAACCTACAAAAAAAGAACAGGAAAAAATTGATAAAGTGTATGATGAGTTAGAAGCTCAAGAAAATGTTGAACAAAAAGAAAAAGATAATACTGATGAAACTTTAGAAGAAGTAAAAGAAGAGGAAGAAGAAGTAAAAAAGAAATCCTCTAAAGCTGATAAACAAAAAGAAAAGGAAGCCGAAGAAGCAGCGAAATTAGAAAAAGAGAATTCTAAAAAGGCGAAAAAAGAAGCGAAAAAGAAGCGAAAAAACGAAGAACAGGATTTAGAAGATGACACCAAAACTAATTCAGACTTTAGTGGTAAAAGTAGTAACGATAATGCATTTGGCCATAAATTAGTTGGTGAAGAAGCTCAACTTTGGTTAGCCGAAAATTATATGGAAATGGGCAGCCAACAATCGGCAATGGCTATATTAGACCGTATTTCAGAAAATAACAGTTTACCTAAAAAATTACGCGAACAATACTTTACACTTAAAGCAATTTACGCAATTGATAACGAATTGTGGACTGATGGTGCAGAAGCTTTAAAATTAGCTATAAAGCACTCCAGAAAGCGTTCTAAAAAGGCTCGTTATTATTTTATTTTGGCACAAATAAATAAATTGCAAGAAAATTATGGCGCTGCTACTGCTTCTTTTAAAAAGGTTTTAAAAAATAGGCCTATTTACGATATGGAATTTAATACCCGACTTAAAATGGCTCAAACTTTAATGTTAAGCGATCCGGGCTCTAAAAAAATTGCAATAAAATCTTTAAAAAAGATGCTTAAAGATGAAAAAAATGAAGACTATACCGATCAAATTCATTTTGCATTAGCAGAAGTTGAATTGGCCGATGGTAATATAGCTGGTGCAATTGAAAGTTTGAAAGAGTCTGCAGCAAGTAGCACTACCAACAAAAATCAGAAAGGACAATCATTTTTAAAGTTAGCCGAGATATATTTTAACCAAAAAGAATATCAAAATTCTGCCGCTTTTTATGATAGTGCTATGGTTTTTATAAGTAAAGATTTAGAAAATTATGAGGAGATAGAAGAACGCAAAGAAACTTTAGTAAAATTAGCCAGCTACCTTTATTCAGTTGAACTAGAAGATAGTCTGCAGCAATTAGCCAACTTGCCCGAAGCAGTTAGAAATGATATTATTGATCAAAAAATTGATGAGATAATTGATGCGGCTACCCAAGCTAACACAGAAGTAGAGCAAGGTACTGATTTTTCAGACTTGACAGATTTGAAAGAAAACACTTCTGCAGCACCTTCTTTTAATTCACAAGGGCAAGCGTTTTATTTTTACAACGAATCTTCGAAAGGTAAAGGTTTTACCAACTTTAAAAGCCGTTGGGGTAACAGAAACCTTAACGATTGGTGGGCATTAGCCTCTAAAGCAGGTGATGGTAGCAATGATACTTTTGGAGCGCCTCCAACTGCAAATTTTACAGAAGCAGAAAATGAATTGCAGGCACTTGCATTGGAAGGCCAATTAAATAGAGCGGTTTTTATTGCGCAATTGCCTTTAGATGAAGAAAGTCTAAAAGCATCAAACGATAAAATAATTGAAGGACTATATCAATCGGGAAATATTTATAAAGAAAATCTTCAAAAAAATGAAGAAGCTAAAACAGCTTACACCCGTTTACTTAGTGATTACCCTAAAAACCCTTATGACTTAGAAACTAATTATGAACTTTATCTTATATACAAATCTGAAAATAATACAGCTTTAAGTAATAAGCATAAGCAATATATTTTAGATAATTATCCTGATAGTAATTATGCACAAATAATTGGCAACCCAAATTATGCCGCCACTTTAAATGCAGTTGATGATGAAATAAACGATCATTACAAAGAAGTTTACGATTTATTTAAGCGGGAGGCTTACCAACAGGTAATTGAAAAATCGGAAGCCATAGATATTAATTATGCCGTAAATCCACTTAAACATAAATTTGATTTTTTAACTGCACAAGCTATTGGTTACACACAAGAAGAAACCGCTTATGTAAGTGCTTTAGAAAACGTAATTAGCAACTACCCTGGCACCGATGTTGAAGAAGCTTCTAAAAACATTCTTACCGCAATAAAAAGTAAACCAGAAGAAGGTAAAGGAGTTGAAAAACCTAAACCCGAAGGTGATACCTCAAAATACAAAACAAATTTAGATGAAAAGCATTTTGTATTGGTACATTATCCTCAAAAATCAGCAGATATAAAAATTGTACAAAATGAAATTAGCTTGTTTAATGATGAGTTTTTTAGCTTGGAAAAATATAAAGTAAACGATAATTTAATTGATAATAAAAATCACATTTTAGTAGTAAGAACTTTCAAAAACGGAAAAGATGCCGTTACTTATTATAATCGTTTACGGCAAGAAGCTTCTGCTGCTTTGGGTAAAGCAAATGCGCCTTATTCTCTTTTTGTTATTTCAAAAACTAACTTCACCATTTATTTAACTTCTATTAGAAGTGGCAATGAAACTGCCGTTTATACTTCGTTTTTTGAAAACACTTATTTAAACCAGTAGATATGGAAATGCAGCAATCTGATGACGTACTTCTGAAACGTCAGAAGCAAAAAAGACGCAATTGGCAGTTTGCCTCATTATTATGGTTTTTATTTTTGTTAGGTGTACTTAGCCTGTTTTTTCTTTTTCTATTTACCTCAAAAGGTATGTTGGGTGAGTTGCCCTCGGTAGAACAATTAGAAAACCCTGAATTAGCTTTAGCAACAGAGGTAATTAGTGTAGATAGTGTGGTAATTGGTAAATATTTTTCTCGCAATCGTTCTAATGCAGAATATAGAGAGCTATCGCCGTATTTGGTTAATGCCTTAATTTCAACAGAAGATTATCGCTTCTACAGCCATACAGGTATAGATTTTAAAGGCTTGGCACGAGCCATATTTTATTTAGGTAAAAGAGGTGGTGCAAGTACTATAACCCAGCAGTTGGCTAAAAACTTGTTTACTAATGTTGACAGAAGCAGCACCATAAAAAGAATTATACAAAAACTAAAAGAATGGGTAATTGCTATTGAGTTAGAGCGTAGATACACTAAAAATGAAATCATTACGATGTATTTTAATACTATGGGTTTAAGCGATAATACTTATGGTATAAAATCTGCCGCTTCCACTTATTTTAACAAATTACCCATTGATCTGAATATTCAAGAATCGGCCACTTTAATTGGCATGCTAAAAGCTCCAACAAGTTACAACCCACGTAAACATCCAGAAGCCTCCCAAAATCGCAGAAATATTGTTATTAATCAAATGGTAAATTTTGGAGATTTACCTGAAGCGGAAGCCGATTCTATTAGTAAAATCACTCTAAAATTAGATTATACTTCAATTGATCATAACATTGGACCTGCTCCATATTTTAGAGAATATTTAAGAGTTTGGGTAAATGATTGGTGTAAAAACAATAAAAAAATTGATGGTACTAATTATGATATATACAGAGATGGTTTGAAAATTTTCACAACTTTGGATAGTAAATTACAAAGATATGCCGAACGCGCATTAGTAGAGCACCTACCCTCCCGACAAAAATTATTTAATAAATATTTTAAAGATAAAAAAAGACATCCCTGGGCTAAAGAACCAGGTTATATTGAGTCGGCTATAAAAAAATCGGAACGCTACAGCAACTTAAAACGTGAAGGTAAAAGCCATAAAGAAATTTTAGAAATATTTGATGAAAAAGTAGAAACCCGCATTTTTTCCTGGGAAGGCAGCATTGACACTTTAATATCACCAAAAGATTCTGTTATTTACAACAAATACATTTTACACGCTGGTTTTATGGCTATGGAACCAGGCTCTGGCGAAATTAAAGCTTGGGTAGGCGGTATAGATCACCGTTACTATAAGTACGATAATGTTAAGCCTTCTGCTAAGCGCCAGGTAGGCTCTACCTTTAAACCTTTTATATATTCGTTAGCAGTACAAAATGGTTGGTCGCCTTGCCAAAAAGTACCTAATATGCCTGTAACTTTTGATAAATATAAAAACTACACACCCGAAAATGCAAGTTCTTACAGAGAAGGAGAAATGATTACTTTAAAAGAAGGTTTGGCTTACTCTATGAACCAGATAACTGCCTATTTAATGAAAGAAATGAACCCATTGCAAACAGAAGATGGCTATGTAGCTATGACTGATTTTTTTAAGCAAATGGGCATACAATCTTACATATTGCCAGTACCTTCTATGTGCCTGGGTGTTGCCGATATTTCTGTTTTTGAAATGGTAGGTGCTTATGGCACTTTTGCTAATAAAGGTGTTTGGGTAGAGCCTAATTTTATTAAACGTATTGAAGATAAAAACGGCAATATTATACAAGAGTTTCAACCAGAGCAAGTAGAAGCTTTAGATGCTTTTAGTAATTATGGTATGATTGAATTGCTTAGAAATGTAGTTGACATTGGCACCGCTCGCAGGTTGCGAAAAGAACCCTACGAGTTTAATAATGACATAATTGGCAAAACTGGTACAACACAAGATAATGCCGATGGTTGGTTTATGGGTATAACTCCAAATTTAGTTTGCGGCACCTGGATTGGTGGCGACGATAAAGTAATAACCATTAAAAATACCGATATTTGGTCGGGTGCTTCCTTAGGTATTCCTGTGTTTGGTGAGTTTATGAAATTTATATACGAAGATGATTCGTTAGAAATAAAAGTAACGGATGCATTTGAAGCGCCACCGGGCTACAAATCGAATGCAGTTTGTGAAGATGATTTAAAAGCGTTAAGCCCTGATGCTATTGTTAACAACCAAAATACCACACCTGTTTTAGCAGCGGGCAATGGCTATAATGCAAAATTGATTGATAGCCTCAATAAAATTAAACTTAGTAATTCAGTTTTAGATACCTTAAAATTAGATTCTTTAAAAATGTTTGACCCTAACCAACCACAACAACCAGAACTAAACGATATACAGAAAGACAACTTTTATGGCGATGAATTTGAATAGTAAATATTCTGTATTTTAACTTCAAAATAAAACGCCTATACTCAAATTTAAGCGTTTAAATACATAGCGTTGGCGGTTAACGCTGTTCCAGCCATTCCAGTTAAAGGTAGCTACTTGTAGTTTGTAACCTAAACCCATTATTAAATTGGCACCCGCGTTGCCACCAAAACGGTAACCAATAGTAGGGTTAAAAAAAACACCGCCTTTTGCTTTTATAATACCAACATCTACATTTTTGATACCAAAACCATAGCCTAAACCCACGGAATAATAGGGGCTAAAATTTTTGGCATTTACATAACCTCTAAAATCTCCATAAACAGAAAGTACATTTCTGCCATTATTAAGTTGATAACCATCAAAACCAAGCCCAAGCCCTGCACCCAACCAACGGTTAAATTGTTTACCTGTTACATGATGAATGCCCAAACCAGAGTCCCATTCATTCCACTCGTTAAAACCTTGCGGTAGGTTTATAGTTGTTAAATTATAAATACCTTGCTCTTTAAATTGGTATGGTTTTATAGAATAGCTTTTTAATACAGCTGTGCCTGTTTCATCAAATTTTTGTGTAATTTTTTTTACAATTTTCATTTTAATATTGATTACCTTTTCGGTAACCATTCTAAACTCTATAGCATCATCTGTAATATTTAATATTTTGCCATGTAGCATACCACCATTTTTAAAGTATATTACGTCACCAATGTAATGTTCTTTTAAATCAATTTGTGCGTTGCCTACTTGGCAAAATGTAGTGATACAAAAAAGTAAAAGTAGCACTTGCTTAAATAGTTTGCTACGGCAAAGTGCGGTTTTTAAATTAGCCCCGATTGAAGTGGAAATCCTTTTTGTGCTCCATTGTGGTGTTAACCCAATGCACAAAAAGATTGAAACGGAAAGCGGGACCAAAAGTTTTTGCGTGCCTGAAAGTTTCGCTACCAAAAGCATAAAATAAAATTTCATTGTGAGTAGGTATTATTTTTTTTGAACCGCAATTAAACTAAGTTCTTTTAATTTCTTTTTGTTTGAGGCATCGTATTGATACAAACCATTTGAACCAATTACCATTATAACATTATTTTTTAAGGCAATTACATCATAAGTTTGCATGCCTTTTTTGCGGTGTACTTGGTTTAATTTTTCTGGATTGGTAGCATCGTAAACTCGTAAACCACTTTCACCGTCGCACACGTATAGCACATCGTTTTCGGTAATAGCTAAACCATATGGGCTATCCATTTGGTAGGTTTTTAACAATATAGGATTGTATAGATTGGTGATGTCAATTACGTCTAACTGATTATTGAAACCTTGGCAACGTGTGCCACCACGAAGGGTTACATAGGCAAAATTGTCTTTCACAACTACTGGGTCGCATGCAGTTGCATGGTTAAAACTGCCTTGGTGTGCCGGGTTGGCTCCATCTTTAATATCGTAAATAAACATGCCAGTTTGCGAACCTATAAATAGATTGCCCTGGTATGGATAAATGGTTTCGATGCCCCAACCTAAATTTATTTGATTACTTAAACTGGGGTTGCACGCATCTGAAATATTAAACACATTTAAGCTGCTTTCGCTTACGGTGTACATATAGTTATTGGCAATTGTAAAACGTGCAAGAGAGCCGCCTTGCCCAGTAGTATTATTACCTCCCGAATTTTGACTACCACTTTGCGAAGGAGCATTTGAAAAAGCTGCGTCTTCTAAAGCCCAATTGTTATTCCACCCATTATTATCATTACAATTTCTAATTTCAGTAATCCACTCTTCATTATTATACACTAAATGCCCTCTTTGTTCATCAATAAATTGTGCAGGGAAAACATTTTCGGTACGAGTTTTTAATATAGGATTGCCTGGGCTGCTTATATCTATAGCCAATAAATCAATACAATTGTCGGCATACATAATGTTGTTTTTTACGGCTATATCCACATTGCAAGGTATGTTTATAAAAGCTTCGTTTATTGGGTTAGCTGGATCACTATTATTAATGATATGAATTCCACTTCTGCTTTCATTTAAAAAAATATAGTCATCGTAAAAATAAATTTTACCAGGTTGTGCTAATGCACGTGGCGCTTCAACCGTTATATCTTGTCTTATTTCTGCTTCCGTCATATAAACGGGTGTAACTTGTAAAAAGCTAAATTCGTTGGTGCAATCATCTTTAGTGCAACTTTGTAAACACAATAATATGCTTAACAAGGCAATGGCCATAAAAGTAATTGGTCTCATATCTGTTTTTTTTGGTTCAAATATATTTATAAAAATAGTTTAGGGGCTAAGTGTTTTTTAATTAGTTCTCATATTGGGTGTTTGGGTGTTTGGGTGTTTAGATACCTGTTGCTTAGTTGTTACAAAAAGGTAGACAGTTAGTAGGGTAAAAAAGGTTGGGGAATTAAGCCTATATTTTTTGGCTAAAGCTATTGTCAAATTTAAATTTTTATATTGTGTAAAATTTTATTAGTTGAAATTTATGGTTCAATAGGCAGTCAGCTTTTCATCTGCCTCAATATTTCGTGGGTTTAAATACTATTGATCGTAGGCAAATCCTACACTAAAAAAAAACCTTCATTTAGTAATAATAGGAAGGTTATTAGCTTTGGAGTTTGTTAAAATTTTTCAAGCGGCCATACTCAACCTCCCTAAACTTACCGTTTTCAATTTGCTTGGCTATTTTGCTAAAAGTTTCGTGAGGAAAAATTATCGGTAGACTACTATTGCCCTTGCCCAAATTACACGTTGCAACATAGCATAACTATCACATAAAAATGCTTCGACCATTTATAATATTTACACTACTTATTTCTTCTTACAGAAAACAAAAATGCTATGGATCGCAACCGCCAATTGCTGCGCGAAAATTAGTATTAACTGGCACTTTAAATCCTATATTTAAATGAATACTATCAGCAAGATAAGTTACATTTACAGTTGAATCAACCGTTGCGGCTGAAGTAATTTTTGAACTTGCTTCAAAAGTTTCATCCATATTGTGAGTAACTGTATTTGGAAAATTTAATTCAGCCGGGCAACAATCTTCAACCTCAAGGCTAATGGATTTTCTGGTGTTACTTATGCAAGTATTACATTGTGTTTCAGCATAAAAAGTGTAAGTACCTACATTAGTGCTATCAACTGCAGCACCTTCTTCACTTACCTGGTTGCCTGCCTCAAAAGTATTGCCAGAGCCTAATAAATTTCCGGCAGTTGGTGCATCATACCAATTAATTGTGCAAGGTGGACAAGTTAAGTTTGCTCTAATTAACCAATTCCCTCCCGGTAATAAGGAGTCATCAGTTAATGTTGTGGAGGAGCTCGCCCAATCTGCTTGTGTACCATTGCTGGTAAATGTTCGCCACGATTGCATGTTAGAAGTGGTATTGTCAATTGATGCCGGATAAGAAGTGCCAACATAAGAAAAAGAGATGAACAAATAGGGCATCGTATTTATAGATGCGCATACATCAATATTATTCACAACTATACTATCTAAAGCGCCATTTATAGAAACACTATTATTTACAACCGTATGATTACCCGTTGCTAATGGACTGCTTAAACCAGCTCTTGGGTCGCCATCATCATCTGTATAAATATACCAACTTACTGATTCTTCCATTGATGTTGTATTACCAAAATCGGCTTCTAAACTGATAATCGAACAGCCGCTTACGCAATCTTCTAACTTAATTTGAAACATATTGCCCCAGGTAAATGGTATGCTATCTTGCCCCGAACCATAAAATTGCTCCAATGCTCCATCATCTAACTGATAATTACTTTCAGCATTTCCATTTAAATAATCTTCATCTAATTCAAAAATTGGAATATCATCGCCTGCACAAATTTCGTAAAGATCGATACCAGTTGGTGAATTTAATACTGCCGGACAACAATCTTCCACCTCAAGGCTTATTGATCTTCTAATATTACTTATACAATTATTACAATGTGTTTCGGCATAAAAAGTGTAGATGCCAATATTGGTGCTATCAACTGCCAAACCTTCTTCACTTATTTGGTTACTTGCTTCAAAAGTATTGCCAGAGCCTAATAAATTTCCAGCAACTGGCGCATCATACCAATTAATTGTGCAAGGCGGACAAGATAAATTAGCTCTTATTATCCAATTCCCTCCCGAAAATGAAGTGTTATCAATTAATGATGCAGAAGTACTTGCCCAATCTGCTGAAGAACCATTGCCAGCAAATGTAACCCACGATTGCATGTTAGATGTTGTATTATCAACTGATGCCGGATATAAAGCTCCTGTATAAGAAAAAGAAATAAACAAAAAAGGCATCGTATTTATAGTTGAACATATATCAATATTATTTATGAGTATATTATCTAAGACGCTATTTGTAGTAGTGCCATTATTTACAACAGTATGATTACCTGAGGCTAAAGGCGTGCTTAAACCTGCGGTTGGGTCGCCGTCATCATCTGTATAAATATGCCAGGTTATTAATTCTCCTTGTGCATTACCAAAGGCAGCTTCCATATTTATAAACGAACAATCAAACCCACAATTCTCTGCCTTAATTTGAAACATATTACCCCAGGTAAATGGTATACTATCTTGCCCTGAACCATAAGACAGCTCAAGCGTTCCATCATCTAACTGGTAGTTACTTTCTGTATTTCCATTAAAATAAGTTTCATCTAATTCAAAAATTGGAATATCATCGCCTGCACAAATTTCGTAAAGGGCAGTACCGGTTGGTAAACTTAAATTAGCCGGACAACAATCCTCTACCTCAAGGCTAAATAATTTTCGGTTTGTATTTATACAATTATTACATTGTGTTTCGGCATAAAAAGTATAGATGCCGATATTAGTGCTATCAACTGCAGCACCTTCTTCACTTACTTTGTTGCTTACCGAAAAAGTATTGCCGCCACCTAATAAATTTCCAGCAGTTGGTGCATCATACCAATTAATTGTGCAGGGCGGACAATCAAAATTAGCTCTTATTAACCAGTTACCGCCTACCAATGAAGTATCATCAATTAATGATGATGAGGCACTTGACCAATCTGCCTGCGTACCAGCGGAAGTAAAGGTAACCCACGATTGCATATTAGAGCTGGTCGTATCAATTGATGCAGGAAAAGAAGTACCAACATAAGAAAAAGAAATAAACAAAAAAGGCATTGTATCTATTGTAGCGCATAGGTCAATATTATTAACAACTATACTATTTAAGACTTCATTTGTAGCAGCACCATTGTTTACTGTATGATTACCCGAAGCCAAAGGGCTGCTTAAACCTGCCGTTGGGTCGCCGTCATCATCTGTATAAATGAACCAGTTTACCAACTCTCCTTGCATGTTACGAAACACAGCCTCAAAACCTGCAAATGAACATCCAAATGCACAATCTTCTGCCTTAATTTCAAACATATTACCCCAGGTAAATGGTATGTTATCTTGCCCCGTTCCATAGGATCGTTCTAAATCCCCATCATCTAATTGATAAGTTTTGTCAGTAATAATCTCATCAACTTCAAAATTTGGGATAGTGTTGCCTTCGCAGATTTTGTAATTGTAAACATTGGCTGAAGGAGCACTCGCACATTGAGCGTTTAAATTATTAGATGAAACGAAAACTAATGAACACACAAATAATAAAAAGTTCAAATAGTTTTTAGATACCAAATTTCCAGTTAACTCTAAAAAATTTTTCATTACAGTTTTTTAAAATGGTCAAAACGTATAAGCAAAAAAATACATCTATATACGTGTTGAATTATGAAACAATAGAATAATATATATTATTATAAATAATAATAATAAACAGAAAAGACTTGGTAATTATTTGTCTAATGAATATCAAAAGATATGCCAAATATTATTAATAAAATTCTACGTAGATATTTACAATTTGATTTAGGCGAGCAAACTTGCCATTATAATACCTACTTTAACAGAAGATAATTTGCCCATTTAAGATGGTGTTTGTGTAGTTTTTTGATGGTAAAACTAACAAACATTATTGGCTAAAGTTACGCTATTCCCACAATTCTTTTTGACTTGTGGGCTAATTCTGTTCAAGTCTTTTCGACTTGAAGTCTGTACTTTTAAAATAGTGTTTTTAGTAAAAAAACAAGTCAAAAAGACTTGAACGCTAAAGTCCACAAGTCGAAAAGACTTGCGGTAGATTATTATACTCATAACGAAGATTGACATAAATTGCACTTAATAATGTATCTTTGACCTAATGAATGTATCACTTACGCCAACATTAGAAAATTTTGTTAAAGAAACTGTTGCCACAGGCTTGTACAACAATGCTAGTGAGGTAGTTCGTGAAGCATTGCGCTTGTTGCGTGAAAAAGAGCGTAAATCTCAGGCACTATTTGATTCTTTAGATGTTGGTTATAAAGCTTATGAAGAAGGGAGACATAGTGATGTAACCGCCAAAGAGATTTTAGATAAGGTTATTGCCAAACGTAACCAATAAATGCAATATACTGTTTCACAAGAAGCCCAGCAGGATATAGAAGTAATTTTTAATTACACAATTGATGAATGGGGCTTAAATCAGGCAATCAAATATCAAGCATTGTTAGACGAAAAGTTAGACATTATTCGTGATAATCCATTTGCTTCTCATAGCCAAAAAGTAGTACGATATAGTATTCCTACGCGATATCTGCGAGCTGGAAAACATCATATTTATTATACGGTTCATAATAATTGGATTATTGTTTTGCGAGTGCTACACGCTCAAATGGATGCGGATTTGCATTTGAAATGAATATATTCTTAATACTTAATTCAGGTTTTATTTGCTTTTTTAATAGTTTTTTATTTTACAATGCCAGTCAAAAAGACTTGAAAGTTATGTTCCACAAGTCGAAAAGACTTGTGGTTAATTGGAAACAGTTCGTATAAGTCTGCTCTACAACTAATCAATCCCCCAACTCCACAAAATTACTTATCTTTACATTTCAAGGTAAGGTGTAAAACAAGCGCAATGTCACCACGGGTAAGGTGCTTTTAAAATAGCCCCGATTGTAATGGAAAGCCCACAGCTGCAGCTCAGCTTTTGTGCGGTGGCAGGCGAGGACTTGGAGTGGAGAGCGGGACTGAGGTTTGTGCGTGTGATTCGGTTTCGCTTCTAATAAAAATACCTTATTTTGAGATAGATTTTTGTTGTTTATTAAATTAGGTATTTGTAAACTTCGAAAATCAAAAATCGGTGTTCGATATTCGATATTTACTATTTAATGAATTACGAATATTGATTAACGAATGATGAATGTCGATTTTTGAGGCGAGGGGAACAGTTTCGCTTCTAATAAAAATACCTTATTTTGAGATAGATTTTTGTTGTTTATTAAATTAGGTATTTGTAAACTTCGAAAATCAAAAATCGGTGTTCGATATTCGATATTTACTATTTAATGAATTACGAATATTGATTAACGAATGATGAATGTCGATTTTTGAGGCGAGGGGAACAGTTTCGCTTCTAATAAAAATACCTTATTTTGAGATAGATTATTGTTGTTTATTAAATTAGGTATTGGGAAACTTCGAAAATCAAAAATCGGTGTTCGATATTCGATATTTACTATTTAATGAATTACGAATATTGATTAACGAATGATGAATGTCGATTTTTGAGGCGAGGGGAACAGTTTCGCTTCTAATAAAAATACCTTATTTTGAGATAGATTATTGTTGTTTATTAAATTAGGTATTGGGAAACTTCGAAAATCAAAAATCGGTGTTCGATATTCGATATTTACTATTTAATGAATTACGAATATTGATTAACGAATGATGAATGTCGATTTTTGAGGCGAGGGGAACAGTTTCGCTTCTAAAAAAACCTTATTTTTGAGAAGATTGATTTAACAGATAAAACAGCAACAATGAAACAGGCAAAACCATACCAACCTCAACATAAAATACGTATAGTTACGGCAGCTTCTTTATTTGATGGGCACGATGCGGCGATTAATATTATGCGGCGGATTATTCAGGCTTCGGGGGCGGAGGTGATTCATTTGGGGCACAACCGCTCGGTGCAGGAAATTGTGGATACGGCGATTCAGGAAGATGTGCAGGCTATTGCGATTACGAGTTACCAGGGTGGACATAATGAGTTTTTTAAATATATGTTTGATATGTTGAAGGAACGAGGTGCCAGCCATATTAAAATTTTTGGTGGTGGTGGCGGCACCATTTTGCCAAAAGAAATAGAGGCATTGCACAACTACGGCATTACTCGTTTATATGCTCCAGATGATGGCAGGGAAATGGGGTTGCAAGGTATGATTAACAATTTACTGGAGCAATGCGATTTTGCAGTAGGCAATAATTTGAACGGTGAGTTTAAGGTTTTGAGTGCGGACAATCATTCTGCTATTGCAAAAATCATTTCGGCTGCCGAAAATTACCCCAACGAAAGCCAAACAATTTTAGATTTGGTAAGAGCAAAAGCAAAAACCATTAAAACGCCTGTTTTAGGAATTACTGGTACAGGCGGTGCGGGTAAATCTTCTACAGTAGATGAGTTTGTACGTCGTTTTTTGTTAGATTTCGAGGATAAAAGCATTGGTATTATTTCGGTAGACCCTTCAAAAAGAAAAACTGGTGGCGCTTTGTTGGGCGATAGAATTAGAATGAATGCCATTAATAATGGTCGGGTTTACATGCGGTCGTTGGCAACTCGTAGCAGTAACATGTCGCTTTCAAAATATATTAACGATGCTACTGATATTTTAAAAGTGGCTGGTTTCGATTTTATTATTTTAGAAACATCTGGCATTGGGCAATCTGATACTGCAATAGTTGATTTTTGCGATGTGGCGATGTATGTAATGACTCCCGAATACGGTGCTGCCAGTCAGTTAGAAAAAATTGATATGCTCGATTTTGCCGATGTAATTGCTTTAAACAAATTTGATAAACGAGGCGCTTTAGATGCTTTGCGAGATGTAAAAAAACAATACAAACGCAACCATAATTTGTGGGAAGCCAAAGGGGAGGACTTACCTGTTTATGGTACAATTGCCAGCCAGTTTAATGATGTTGGCACTAATCAATTGTATCTGGGAATTTTACAGCAAATTAATGAAAAGGCCAAGGTTAAACTAAAAAGCCAATTTGAAAACGAGAAAGACTTATCAGAAAAAATATTTATTATACCGCCAAAGCGGGTGCGGTATTTATCAGAAATTGCAGAAAACAACCGCAACTACGATAAATGGGTAAAAGAACAAGCTCAATTGGCAACACAACTTTATCAAATTAAAGGTGTAGAAAATTTATTTGATGGTATGCTTAACGAAAGCATCTTACAAAAAAAACAAGAAACCGAACAAGCTATAACTTTTGAAAATAAAGCTATTTTAAAAAATTGGGAAAATAAAAAAACGGCTTACAAGGCAGATGAATATACATATCAGGTAAGAGGAAAAGATATAAAAGTGTCTACACATACCGTTTCTTTGTCGCATTCAAAAATTCCGAAAATTTGTTTGCCGAACTTTAAAGATTGGGGTGATGTTTTAACGTGGAATTTGCAAGAAAATGTGCCGGGTGAGTTTCCATATACCGCTGGGGTTTTTCCTTTTAAAAGAAAAGGGGAAGACCCAACTCGTATGTTTGCCGGCGAAGGTGGGCCAGAGCGCACCAACAAACGCTTTCATTATTTAAGTGCTGGTATGCCTGCTAAACGTTTGTCTACCGCTTTCGATTCGGTTACTTTGTATGGTGAAGACCCGGATCACAGACCTGATATTTATGGCAAAGTTGGCAACTCTGGCGTTTCAATTTGTTGTTTAGATGATGCTAAGAAGTTATACTCAGGTTTCAATTTAGCAGCAAAAACTACTTCTGTTTCTATGACTATTAATGGCCCTGCTGCAATAATTACAGCCTTTTTTATGAATGCCGCTATTGATCAGCAATGTGAAATTTATATTAAAGAAAATGGATTAGAAACGGAAGTTAAACAAAAAATAAAAGCACATTTTAATAATAACGAAGCTCCAAAATATTACAATGAACTACCGGAAGGTAATGATGGTTTAGGTTTAATGTTGTTGGGCATAACGGGCGACAAAGTGTTGCCAAAAAAGGTATATGAAAACATTAAAATAGATACTTTAAATAAAGTGCGTGGCACCGTTCAGGCAGATATTTTAAAAGAAGATCAGGCACAAAACACTTGTATTTTTTCAACCGAATTTTCATTAAAATTAATGGGCGATATGCAAGCCTATTTTATTGATAAAAAAGTGCGCAATTTCTATTCGGTTTCAATAAGCGGTTATCATATTGCAGAAGCTGGTGCTAACCCAATTACACAGTTGGCTTTTACGTTAGCCAACGGTTTTACTTATGTAGAATATTATTTGAGCAGAGGCATGAATATTGATGATTTTGCGCCTAATTTGTCTTTCTTTTTCAGTAATGGAATTGATCCTGAATATGCAGTAATTGGAAGGGTAGCCAGAAGAATTTGGGCAAAAGCGATGAAGTTGAAATATAACGCCAACGAACGCTCTCAAAAATTAAAATATCATATTCAAACCAGCGGTAGATCTTTACATGCACAAGAAATTGATTTTAATGATATAAGAACTACTTTACAAGCGTTATATGCTATTTATGATAATTGCAACTCTTTACATACCAATGCTTACGATGAAGCCATTACCACACCAACTGAAGATTCGGTACGAAGGGCAGTAGCTATACAAATGATAATTAACCACGAGTTAGGTTTAGCCAAAAATGAAAATCCTCTGCAAGGTGCTTTTATAATTGATGAACTCACTCAATTGGTAGAAGAAGCCGTTTTAGTTGAATTTGATAGAATAACAGAACGAGGCGGAGTACTTGGTGCAATGGAAACAATGTATCAACGGGGTAAAATACAAGAAGAAAGTATGCATTACGAAATGCAGAAACATACTGGAGAATATCCAATTATTGGGGTAAACACCTTTTTGTCTTCTAAAGGATCGCCAACAATAATACCAGGCGAAGTAATAAGGGCGGATGATAGCGAAAAAGAAAATCAGATAAAAACATTACGCAATCTTCAACAGCTTAATAAAGCTATTACCAGCAATCAATTAAAAGCATTGCAGCAAACCGCTATTAACAATCAAAACATATTTGAGCACTTAATGGAAGTAAGCAAATATTGTTCTTTAGGCCAAATAACTAATGCCTTATATGCAGTTGGAGGGCAGTATAGAAGAAGTATGTAAAAACAAAAAACTAAAACACAAAGTTTTGAACAAACCCTAATTGCCTAACACAGTATTTTTTTTCAAAAAAAAAGCCATCTTACAATTAGCAAAATGGCTTTTTATAAAAAAAGATATTTGTTTAACTTTCTTCAGCAGGTGTTTCTTCATCTGTTGCTGGCTTATCTCCTCCTTCTGCCTCTTCTTCTTCTTTCGATTGCTCGCTTCTTAATGATCTCGGTATTTCAACCGATGCTATCGGTATGTTTTTAGAAGTCATTATTTCAATGTTAGGCAAATCTAAAGCACTTACTTTAATTGATTTTCCTAAAACTAATTCATCAACTGAAAGTGTAACCTTATCAATTAAATGCTGTGGCGTAGTTTTAATTTTTAAGCGACGTAGTTTGGTCATTAGTTTACCACCCTCTCTAACGCCTGGTGCTACGCCGGTAAACTCAATAGGTAAATCCACAATTATTGGGCGTGAAGCATCCAACTCTAAAAAATCTAAATGTTCTAACCGGTCGTTTACCGGGTTAAATTGAAGATCTTTTAAAATTGCCTCTTTGCTTACACCATCAACTGTTAGGTTTACTTTGTAAAATTTAGGAGAATATACTAAATCGCGCACTTGCATTTGTGTTACGCTGAAATGTACATTTTCTGCTCCTCCGTACAAAACGCAAGGCACGCTACCAGCTTTTCGCAATGTTTTGCTGGCGCTTGAACCTAATTTTTCGCGCTTTTGTCCTTCTAATGTGAAAGTATTCATTTTAAAAAAATATTAATGTTTTATTTAATTTATAAATAATTTACTGATTGATTTATTAGACACTACTGCATCAATAGCATCTGCAAAAAGTTTATCAACTGATAATACTTTTATTTTGTCGGATTGTTCTTTAAGTGGAATGGTATTACAAACAACTAATTCTTCTAAAACACTATTGTTAATACGTTTGTAAGCCCCGCCCGATAAAACTGGGTGTGTTATAATTGCTCTAACAGAATTAGCTCCTTTTTCTTTTAAAATTCTAGCTGCATTTGTTAATGTTCCGGCAGTATCAATTATATCATCTACAATAACCACATCTTTTCCATCTACATCACCAATAACTTGCATAGAAGCTACTTCATTGGCACGTTTTCTATGCTTATCACAAATAACCATTTCCCGTGCAAAATGAATGGCATATGTGCGTGCTCTGTTAGTGCTACCCACATCTGGTGCTGCAAAAATAACATTTTCTAAATTTAATGACTTAATATATGGTAGAAAAATAGGAGAACTATCTAAATGATCTACCGGAATATCAAAAAAACCTTGAATTTGAGGCGCGTGTAAATCCATAGTCATTACTCGGTTTGCACCACTTGCAGCCAACAAATTTGCAACCATTTTTGAGCCAATAGATACTCTGGGTTTATCTTTTCTGTCTTGCCTGGCAAAGCCAAAATAAGGTATTACTGCTGTAATATATTCTGCCGAAGCCCTTTTGGCCGCATCAATCATCAACAATAGTTCAACAAGGTTTTCCATAGGAGCGAAGGTGCTTTGTACAAAAAACACCATTAAACCTCTAACCGATTCTAAAATGTTTGGTTGAAACTCTCCATCAGTAAAACGTTGCAAGGTAATTTTTCCTAAAGGATTACCATAAGATTTGGCAATTAACTCTGAGAGATATTGCGATGCTTCACCGGAAAATATTTTTATCTCGTTCTCCATTGGTATTAAAATAAGGTGTTGCTTTTAATTTGGTAGGCAAAGGTATGTTTTTCAAATCAGAAAATTGCAATATAATTTTATCATTCATCTGACAATATGGCAGTAATTTATTACCTTTGTTTTACATGGAAAGTGTTGATACAAATAAAGTTGCAGTTGCAAGCCTAAATAAACCATTTGCCGAAGAAAAACAAGGGGAAGTTTTAATTTTAAACAAAGCAAATAATGGGAATTTAAATGGTAAATCATTTTATGTAGAAAGTTATGGCTGCCAAATGAATTATAGCGATAGTGAAATAGTAGCTTCCATTTTAAAAGATGAGGGTTATGATTTAACTCAAAATTACAAAGCAGCAGATGTTATTTTAATGAACACTTGCTCAATACGTGAAAATGCCGAAGATAGAGTGCGTAATCGATTAAAAGATTTTCAGCATATAAAAAAAGAAAACCCTGCTGCTGTAATTGGTGTGTTGGGTTGTATGGCAGAAAGATTGAAAAGTAAGTTACTGGAGCAAGAACAATTGGTTGATATTGTTTGTGGACCAGATGCCTATCGTTCTTTACCAGGCTTAATTACCGAAGCAGAAGGTGGCCAAAAAGCCGTAAATGTTTTGTTAAGCCGCGAAGAAACTTATGCCGACATAAGCCCGGTTAGGTTAAATGCCGATGGTATAACTGCTTTTATTTCAATAATGCGTGGTTGTGATAATATGTGTTCATTTTGTGTAGTGCCTTTTACCAGAGGCAGAGAGCGCAGTCGAAGCCCTCAAACCATAGTGCAAGAAGCAAAAGACTTGTTTGATAAAGGTTTTCGGGAAGTTACCTTACTTGGGCAAAACGTTGATTCGTACAAATGGAAAGATGAAAAGGAAGAAATGCCAATTGGTTTTGCAAAGTTACTGGCAATGGTAGCCGAAATAAGCCCTTTGTTGCGAGTTAGGTTTTCTACATCGCACCCAAAAGATATGTTAGATGAGGTATTACATACTATGGCATCTTACAAAAATATTTGCAACTATATTCATTTACCTGTGCAATCGGGCAACTCTAGAGTGTTAAAATTAATGAATCGTACTTATGACCGCAATTGGTATATGGGCAGAGTAGAAGCTATTAAACGAATTATACCCGATTGTGGAATTTCTACAGATATTATAACAGGTTTTTGTAGTGAAACAGAGGAAGAACATAAAGATACTTTAAGTATAATGGAAGCTGTGCAGTACGATTTGGCTTATATGTTTTTTTACTCAGAAAGGCCAGGTACTTTGGCAGAGAGAAAGTATGAAGATGATATACCATTAGAAATAAAAAAGAGAAGGTTGCGAGAAGTGATTGACCTTCAAAGCAAACACTCATTAGCAAGCAACCAAAAAGATATTGGTACTGTGGCAGAGGTTTTAGTAGAAAAAACTTCAAAAAGATCAGTTGAAGATATGTGTGGTAGAAACGATCAAAACAAAATGGTAATCTTTCCAAAAGAAAAAGCAACAATAGGCAAGTATGTTAAAGTAAAAATTGAAAGTTGCACCCAGGCTACTTTGAAAGGTAAAATTGTAGAATATTTAAATTAAAATAATAAACCTATTTCCAATTTACAGACCATAAAACAACGTTTTGGCATTATCGGCAACTCCGAGGCTTACAATAATGCATTGAAGATAGCTTTGCGCGTTGCTCCAACTAATTTAACGGTTTTAATAACTGGCGAAAGTGGTTCGGGTAAAGAAGTATTTTCTCAAATTATACACGCTTTAAGCCCACGAAAACACAACACTTTAATTGCCGTAAATAGCGGGGCAATACCAGAAGGAACAATTGATAGCGAACTGTTTGGCCACGAAAAAGGAGCTTTTACAGGAGCTACCGAAAAACGAAAAGGTTATTTTGAATCAGCAGATGGAGGTTCATTATTTTTAGATGAAGTTGGCGAAATTCCATTGGGCACACAGGCAAGATTGTTGCGGGTTTTAGAAACTGGTGAAATTATGAAGGTAGGTTCGTCAAAGGTACAAAATACAGATGTACGCCTAATTGCTGCTACCAATAAAGATTTGATGGAAGATATTAGTTTGGGTAAATTTAGAGAAGATTTGTATTACCGCTTAGGAACCGTGCCCATAAAAGTGCCACCATTGCGTGAGCGACCAGAAGATATTCATATTTTGTTTAGAAAATTTGCAGCCGACTTTAGCTCAAAATATCGTACTGCGAGCATTAAACTTACAGATGGTGCTAAGCAAGTATTAGAAGATTACGCTTGGCCGGGTAATGTACGGGAAGTAAAAAATATAGCAGAACAAATATCTGTTTTAGCTACAGATGATGTTATTGAGGCTAAGGTTTTGCAGGGTTTTTTACCTAAAAAAAATAATAATCGCTTGCCTGCTTTAGTTAGTACAAATGGCAATTCGCAAAATGGAAATGATGCTTTTAGTGAGCGTGAAATTTTGTATAAAATTATGTTTGATATGAAGAGCGACATCTCTGATTTAAAAAAGGTGCTGTTTCAAATAATGCAAACAGGTGGTGGAAATGTACAAAATTCGGAATTAGCAAAAGAGTTTGTAACTCAATATGCCAATGAAAACAATAAAGCTTTAACTGTTGCTAAAAACGAAAATAATTTTAACTCGAGCAACAGCAGCGTTTATGTAAACAATAATATTAAAGAACATGATATAGTTGAAGAGTCTTTATCAATAGCAGATAAGGAGCAAGAATTAATAAAAAAAGCCTTAATAAAGCACAAAGGAAAACGAAAAGACGCCGCTTTAGATTTGGGCATTTCTGAAAGAACACTTTATAGAAAAATTAAAGAATATAGCATTGAGGCGTAATACATCATTAAAAAAAATAATTATAGTTTTTTGCATTTTTGCAAGCACTATTATTATAAATGGCTGTGGTATTTATTCTTTTACAGGAGCTTCAGTTTCGCCAGAAGTAGAAACTTTTACAGTAGAAACTTTTGAAGATAATTTATTAGAAAACCCTAATTTACGACAGCTGTTAACCGATGAACTAGTAAACAAACTAACTTCAAATACCAACTTATCACCAGTACGGTTAGATGGTGATTTGAAATTTGAAGGAAAAATAACCCGCTATCAAATTACACCGGTAACTACTACTACTGCCAGCTCGGCTGCCGAAAGTAGATTAACTATTGAAATAGCAGTAAAGTTTACAAATGAAGTAGAAACTGATAAAAGTTTTGAACAACGATTTTCGGATTTTGAAGATTTTGATCAATCCATTAATTTTGCAGATGTTGAAGTAAACTTAGTAAATGAAATAAATGAAAGATTAATTGATAAAATTTTTAATAAAGCACTTGTAAATTGGTAATGAATATTAATAAGGAAATATTAAACGAATTATTAAATAACTCGAACAAAATAAATGAGATTAGCCTTGAGAGCTTGGAAAATTTGGCTAATGAATTTCCATATTTTATAGGTATTCAAAAGCTTATTAATACTAAAAAACGACTAATACAAGAAAGAAAAGGAAAGGTTACTTTTGATAAGCGACTTAAAAAAATTAACTCAAAATATACAAATGATAGGTTTGACAAAGCTGATGATGAAGATGAAGAATTTACTGAACTTGAAATGCAAGAAACAGAACTGCCATTTAATAACATTGAAAATGGAAATAACAATATTAGTGAACATTTTGTTGAAAAAGCAGCTACAATTGATACAGTTTTAAGCGAGGAGCAGATTGAAGAATTGCAAAATTTAGCGGGTGACTCAAACTATTATTTCAATGACGATTTGAGCTTGTTACCACATTTAAATAAACACAATATTGACAAGTTAGACAATTTAGATATTAAAACTTACCTTCAATTAACAAATATAGTTGAAAGAAATGGAAGTGAGATATTAGAAAGAGTTTTTTCACTATGTAAAGAAAATATAAAAGCAATTGCTGAGGAAGCAAAAAAATTGTTCCAAAATAAGTATCAAAAATTATTGTTAGAACAACTTGGTTTTTCAAACTATAATAGAAATAACAATTTAAAGCATATAGTTGGCATTGGCGATTTGTTAGAAGATAAGCTTCATAAAAGTGGAATTTTTAGCTTTGAACAACTTTCAAAATTAAATGAAAAATTTACTGAGATATTAACGGTTGTAATTGATTATTTTCCAGGAAGAATTGAACGAGATAATTGGCAACAGCAAGCAGAAAAATTATATAAAGCTCAAAATGAGCCAACAAGGCAACAAAAGCCTGTTGAAACAATTGAACATCTTACAGAAAAATTAAAAACACGTAAAAGCAATTTAGTTAACTTTGCCAATGAAGCCGAAACAATTGAAAGTATTGAGCCTGAGCTAACTAAAAATTTTTTAGATTGGTTAGTAGAAATTGACGAAAAAAAAAAGTTTGTAGAAGTTTTGAAGAATAAAGAAGAACTTAATGAAATAACTAACGAAGTGGCAGAAATTGAAGAGGAACAACCCAGATTAGTAAAAGTTGACGAAGATAACTTAAATGAAATTCATACGTTTTTAGGTAATAAAGCCACCGATTATAAAGTTACCAAACCTGTTTTCGAATTTTTACCTGGTTTTTCTGTTAAAGAAGTTGCAGCCAAAAGTTTAGAGGAAGATAAAAGCATTGTTTCTATTACTTTGGCAAAAATTTATGAGCAGCAAGCCTATTTTGATAAGGCTATTAACATCTACAAAAAACTTATTTTGAAATATCCAGAAAAAAGCAGTTTCTTTGCAGGCTTAATTAAGGATTTAGAAGAAAAAATATAATATCAATGTTATATACAATAATTACAATATTAATTGTTTTAATCTGCTTACTAATTTTGTTAGTAGTATTAGTTCAAGACCCTAAAGGTGGCGGACTTGGTGGTGCTTTTGGTGGCGTTAGTAGTAATACGCTCGGTGGTGCTAAAAATGCAGCAGATTTTTTAGAAAAAACTACCTGGGGTTTAATTATTGCTTTGTTTGTTTTTAGCTTACTTTCTGCTACAGTTATTAATAGTAATACCAGTAATAATAATGGGCCAAACAAACAATTAGAGCAATCAATTGATGATTTTGATCCTGATAACTTTGATATAGGAGAGTAAAATTAAATGCTGTTAAGCCTTATCCCGTTCAATATACCTTACTAATTCTCTTTTTGCTATTGGTAAAAAAGTTTCTTTTAATGGTAATTGCATTTTCGAATTAATTAAATAGGTTGCCGGGTTAGGCATCGTTTTTAAGTTTTTAATTAAGTTAATTTTAATAGATTCGTAGCTTTGTACTAACTTTTTTTTGTATGAAGTAATGTAGTTTGTTTTTATTGATCGATATTGTTCCGAATATTTTTCAAAAATTGTAATTTCATACTCAAACACCTTGTGTTCTGTTTTGTTACCATTCTTCAAAATCATATATCCAAAATCGGTTGTTAAAGGCATAATACCAATCGGCTCAATGTGTAGATTATCTTCAACAAAATCGTAAATGTTTTTACCATCATTTAAAGCAGTTTTTATTTTGGGGATGGCAAACTTTAAAATAATATCAATTTCTTCCATAAAGTCATCATCATTTATAGCCTTTTCATATTCCAATTGAAATTTTTCTAAATCTACCTTTTTAAGATGTTTAGTGAATTTATTGGTAGTAATTTGCTTCTTCTCACTAAAATCTACCAAATTTTGATAATGGTACACTAAGTCTGACAAAAAGGGATATAATTTTTGCGAATTAAAATTTTTGCTTACGTGCTTTAAGTAAGCCAAAAGTATGTATTTTTTGTACTCATAATCAACCCAACCCTCTGTAATCCAATTTGAA
>Ga0209828_1000138_pt1 | contig 63752 bp, 66 predicted proteins | sample MaitaG_FD_187429 | JGI IMG/M metagenome (GOLD analysis project Ga0209828, IMG submission 187429) | Marine algal microbial communities from Maine, USA - Maine_Asex2 metaG (SPAdes) (version 2) | ecosystem: Host-associated > Algae > Red algae > Unclassified | place: Maine, USA | collected 2015-01-05
CTCGCCAGTGACGAGATAGACCTGTGCAACGACGATTTCGCAGCCCTCCCTAGGATGGGTCACGGAGGGTTGGGAAAGAAGGGAGCGGTCGATCATGGGTGACAGCGAGACGACGGTTGAGCAGTATGAAGCGATGGCTGCCGAGTATTCTGCAGCCAACGACGACGGCATCTTCAACTCGTTGTATGAGCGGCCGGCAATGCTTTCGCTACTCGGCGATGTCCGCGATCAGGCAGTGCTTGACGCAGGCTGTGGCGCAGGGCAACTCAGTTCCGAACTCGTCGCGATGGGCGCGACGGTCACCGGCGTCGACGTCAGCCCGGCCATGCTGGAGATCGCCAAACAGCGACTCGGCGGATCTGCGAGCCTGCGGGTGGCAGATCTGACCGATCCGTTGCCGTTCGTCGCGGCATCGTTTGATGTCGTGGCAGCCTCACTCGTTTTGCACTACATCCAGGACTGGCCACCAGTGCTGGCGGAGTTTCGACGAGTGCTTCGGCCTGGGGGTGCGGTTGTGCTGTCAACACACCATCCAACGATGGATTGGAAGCGGTTTCATACCAACGACTACTTCGCAAAGATGCAGGTGACAGAGACCTGGGTCAAAGGTGGCCGACCATTCGATGTGACCTTCTGGCGCCGCTCGTTGACCGAGATGAGTCGCGAGGTTCAAGCAGCCGGGTTGCGTATCGATGTGATCGAGGAACCGACGCCGCTCAGCCCATTCGACCCGGCCGATGCTGAGTACCACGCCTACTTGACGACGCACCCCCATTTCATTCTGCTGCGATTGTCGGCTGCTACTAGCTGACAGTGATGACGCGAGCGTCGAATGCGACGAGGTCTTGCAGCTCAAAGCCAGCGACCATTTCAACATAGGACCAGGCGGCGTCAGGGACTCGTTCGTTGTCAATGACGACATCGAAGTACTCAGTGTCACCCTTGAGCGGACAGTGCGTCGTCTTCTCGGTACGCACCAGCAGGTCCATGGCCACGTCGTCGCGTGGGAAGTAGATCACAGGGTCGTAGATGTCGCGGCCAACTTCTTTCACGACAATCGCGGCGCTGGATTCAGCGATCTTCTGGTCGGCGAGGACAGCGACCTTGGGTTCGGCTGCAGGCACGATTCGCATAAAATGGCGCGGGTCGTTCGGGTTGTGAACCGCGTTCTTTACGTGCGTCACGTCTTCGATATCCATAGACAGTCATTCTTATCACGAGGTGGTTCACAGTGAACTCACAGACGATGCTGTAACAATCGGCAGCGTGAGCATCCAACCAGGCGGCACCATCGCGAGTCGGATCTTGGTCGTTGAAGACGAACCGGCCATTAGTGACGTCGTCGCCACTGCGCTGCGATACCAGGGTCATTCAGTGACGCAGGTTGATCATGGACGCGATGGCTACGACGCTGCAGTCGCAGGATCCTATGACTTGCTCGTCCTCGATGTCATGCTTCCAGGAATGGACGGCTTCGAGATCTGCCGCCAACTGCGTGACGCTGGTCAGGTCACGCCAGTCCTGTTTCTCACAGCCCGCGATGATGCCGATGACCGGATCCGAGGATTCGTTACTGGTGGCGATGACTACTTGACGAAACCATTCAGCGTCAATGAGTTCGTGCTGCGCGTTGCCGCCATACTGCGGCGGTCGGGCCGCGCTGCAACGACTGACCTTCTGAGATTCCAAGATCTGACGCTGGATCCGGCAGGCCACGAGGTGCGGCGCTCGGGTCAGTACATCGACCTCTCGCCGACCGAATTTCGGTTGCTCGAATACTTGATGGTCAACGCAAACATGGTGCTCTCCAAAGCCCAAATCCTTGTTCAGGTTTGGGACGAGGACTTTGATGGCAGCGAGAACGTCGTGGAGCTGTACATCGGCTACCTACGGCGCAAGATCGACGACGGTCGATCCCCGCTAATCCACACGAAACGAGGCGCAGGTTATGTGCTTCGGAGCGACCCGACGTGAGACGGCTACCGCTGCGTTGGCTGTTCTTGGTGCCAATCGCTGTCATCTTGTCGGTCGGAGCTATCGCGTTGGGTATCTACCTTGAGCGCAGCGTTCGCTCGGATCTGGTAACACGCGTCGATGAAGAACTCGAACGAGCGTTTGCAGCGGCACGCGCAGCCTCGGGACGGCCTGAAGCGGCAGGCGAGGCGCCAGGGGTCGGGCGGCCGCTCGGCGCCGCGCGAAGTGGCATTGAAGCCCCGCTCGAGTTCATTGTCGTCGATGGTGTCGTGGAACCAATGCGTGCACAAGATGACGAAGCCTTTGACACTGCCATGATTACGGATCTCGCCAGGGGTCAGCGACTTGCCACGATCGACAGCACACCTCGATTTCGGGTGATAGCTGAACCAAACCGCAGCGGTGACCTCGTCGTGGTCGCGCTCTCTCTGGAACAGATTGATCAGTCCGTGGCAAGTCTGCGCCGGAACCTGCTGGTCGGCGGCGCAGCCCTCTTTGCGGTCCAAGTGACTGCCGTGTGGTTCCTTGCCGGTGCCGTGGCGCGGCCCGTTGGCCGTATGAGTCAGGTCGCGCACGATATTGCGACCGGCAATCTCGATGCAACGGTGGGCGCTGCTCAGGGTTCTCGCGAAACCGGAGATCTTGCGACCGACTTGGGACGGATGCTTGAGCGGCTCAGGGCAACGATCGCCGAGCAGCAGCTCTCCGAAGCCGAGGCGATCCGCGCCCGAGACGAGATGGAACGATTTATGGCTGATGCTTCGCACGAGCTGCGCACGCCGTTGACGGCATTGAAGGGATACAGCGATCTGTATAGCGGAGGCATGCTCGACGAAGCGGGACTCGATCGTGCGATGGACCGCATTGGCAGCGAGAGCGAACGCCTTACTGCGCTGGTGGTGGGCCTGCTCGACCTCATGAGGAAAAGCCAGACGCATACAGTCGGCGATGTCGATCTCGCAACCGTCGTTGACCGAGTCGCCGCAGACGTCTCGGCTGCTCACCCGGATCGTGCCATTTCTCGTGTTGGCAGCGGGGGTCCACTAGTGGTGCGAGGTGACACAAACAGCCTGCATCAAGCCATCTTGAATCTGGCGGGGAACGCGTGCCATCACACGACGAGCGACAGCGCAATCGAGTTGCAGGTTGAGAGCGATGCCGATCACGCTCATGTTTCGATTATTGACTACGGAGAGGGTGTCGACCTGCAGGTTGCCGATGGACTGTTTGCACCGTTTGCGCGCGGTGATACGTCGCGGAGTCGCAAGAGCCATGATGGTGCTGGTCTTGGCCTGGCAATTGTGCAGCGCGTCGCCGAGCTACATGGCGGCTCCGCCTGGGTGTCAGCTACGCCGGGCGGCGGCGCAACGTTCGGTATCTCGTTGCCGCGATAGTCCTCAACCTGTGAGCAACCTGTGCGCTTTTCCACAGCTACTTCACGGTTTACGCTGCGATACTCGCAACCATGATCAACCGCTTGTTGTCCACCCGTTTCGGCCTGTTCGCCGGTGCTGCCCTGCTACTTTTAGCGCTCGCTTCGTGCGGCAACGAGCAAAGCCAGACCGACGCCACGGTCACGGACTCGGCTCCGGCTGCTGATAATGGTGATCAGGGTGCGAGTGACTCGGCTCTGGCTGCTGATGATGGTGATCAGGGTGCGAGTGACTCGGCTCTGGCTGCTGATGATGGTGATCAGGGTGCGAGTGACTCGGCTCTGGCTGCTGAGGATGGTGATCAGGGTGCGAGTGACTCGGCTCCGGCTGCTGATGATGGTGATCAGGGTGCGAGTGACTCGGCTCTGGCTGCTGAGGATGGTGATCAGGGTGCGAGTGACTCGGCTCAGGCTGCTGATGATGGTGATCATTCCTTGGATGGCGTCGACGTTGGTTTGTTCATGGACGGAGCGCTAATTGACGAAGCAACGATGACCAGCTGTGAGTTGTCTAACGGCAGCCAGGTCGATTGCTATCGGTTGACGATTGCCGGCTATCCGGCCGATGGCGACGCCGGCCCGTTCTGCCCGACCTCTATCGCAGACACTGCAGACCAGGCCGGAATCTGGCTCGACGGCGAGGCCGTCTATGACCTCGATGGCCAGTTCATCGTGGACCTGCCCGAGATCTACGGCGATGACACATGGCAGTTGTACGACGAGGACGGCAATGTCCGAGTCACCGAAACACTCGAAGCTTTCGAGGCCGCGGCTCGCCCAGACGTTGATCCTGAGTTCCAGAACTACTGCGTCGAAGGTCGGCTCGAATGGTTGGACGGCGGCGTACCCGTTCAGAGCACGGTAGAGATCCCAGCGGTTCCAGTCCGGGCAGCAGGGGCTACCCCGACCTCAGGCTCTGTCGGGATCACCCTGAACGGAGTCACCATCGACGGCCAAGCGCCAGTCGATGCGATTCTTGGTGCGTACACCATTGCAGCGTTCGACGATTGTGGGGCTCACTTCAATCCGACGGCTGGCTACCACATGCATGGCGCAACTGGATGCTCTGAGGTTGGCGAGGCTGAAGCCGGTGACACTCCAATGTTCGGTTACGCCCTCGATGGATTTGCGATCCACAGCCCTTTCGAGTCTGGATCGGAACCCAACGATCTTGACGAGTGCAATGGACACACGACCGAAGCAAGCGGGTACCACTACCACGCAAATCCGGCCGAAGAGAATTCTGTATTGAGTTGCTTCATGGGTGAAACGGTTGGTGCTGTCGATGCCGGTGGTGGCCGTGGTCGCGGCGACCGTCCTGACGGTCCGCCACCTGGAGCTGATGAATAACGCACTAGCTCCGGCACGGCGACCGATCGTGATAGTCATGCCGGTGCTGGACGCTCCGTTGGGTCAGATGATCACGTCGTTGACAACAGGCAGCTAGCGTTCAAGCAGGTGAGCACTACGAAACGAGCCGTTGTCGTTGGCAGCGGACCCAACGGTCTTGCAGCAGCGATCACGCTCGCGTCGGCGGGAATCCAAGTTGTTGTCTACGAACGGGCATCGCGCTTCGGTGGCGGAACTCGAAGCAGCGAGCTCACCATCGACGGCCTCATCCACGATGAGTGTTCTGGGTTCCATCCGTTAGCCGTTGCCACCGAGTTCGCACAGCTCGCTCGCCTCGAAGACTTCGGTCTCGTATGGCGCTGGCCAAAGGTCCAATATTCGAGCCCGTTGCTTCACGGCGTCGGAGCGGCGGCTTACCGCACTGTGGCAGACACTGCCGCCGGTCTTGGTGCTGATGCGACAGCATGGCGGTCAGTATTCGGATCTCTTGAGGATTCGTTTGCCGACGTGTCCCGCGATTTCTTGCAACCCGTGCTGCGGGTACCGAATCACCCGCTACGGCTAGCGCAGTTTGGCTTGCGTGCTGGTCTACCCGCAGCAATGCTGGCCCGTCGGTTCAGAACCGAGGAGGGTCGGGCTCTCTTCGGCGGTGTAGCTGCGCACGCGATCAGGCCGTTCTCATCGCCGCTTTCATCGGCGATTGGTGTTGCGCTTGGTACCGCCGCACATTCGTTTGGTTGGCCGGTTGCAGCGGGTGGATCACAAGCGATTGCCAACGCAATGGTGCAGGCCCTCCTTGCGCTTGGTGGCCGAGTCGAGACCAACCGGCACGTTGACTCGGTCGCAGAGCTCGGCGATCCCGACATCGTGATGCTCGACGTGGCCCCACAGGCGGCGGTGGCCTTGGTCGGCGATGCGCTGCCAGGCCGGGTGCGAAACGGGCTTGCGCGGTATCAACACGGGCCTGGAGCGTTCAAGGTGGACTTTGCGGTCGAACAAGGGGTGCCATGGGGCCACGCCGCGTCACACCTTGCTGGCACGGTGCATGTAGGTGGCACCTACGCCGAGACTGCTCAAGCCGAGGTCGATGTGCACAAGGGTCGCATGCCGGCGAAACCGTTTGTGCTCGTTGGCCAGCAGTACCTTGCAGATCCGCAGCGTTCATCGGGCGACGTGCACCCGGTCTACGCGTACGCACATGTTCCTGCGGACTATCAAGGTGACGCGACTGTGGCGATCGAAGAACAGATTGAGCGGTTCGCCCCCGGATTTCGGGAGCGAATCGTTGTCCGCCACGTGCAGTCGACGACTGACTTGGCGAAAAGAAACCCGAACTACGTTGGCGGTGACATCGTCACCGGCGCGAACTCGCCTCGTCAACTGGTGTTCCGACCTCGCGTTACGACGAGTCCGTATTCGCTTGGCGTGCCAGGCATGTATCTTTGTTCGGCGGCGACGCCACCAGGTGCCGGCGCCCACGGAATGTGTGGGTTCAACGCGGCGCGGGTTGCGCTGCGCGAGCACGGCATCATTGGCTAACGGCGCGCGATCACGTTTGCGTTGACCTGCGCTTTCTTGCCCGAAGCTGTGGCTGACTAACGTGGCATAAAGGGAGCGCGCATGTCGTATCCAAAACATGTCAATCACGACCTCAGCCAGATGGACTGTCCTGTGGACCTCGATGACGTCGACCTCTTTGGCGACGGCGCCCAAGAGCACTGGTACGAGGCGTATGAGATTCTGCATCGTGACGCACCGGTACTGCGGATCGAGGGCGGTGGCCTCACGCCAGGCACCGACGCGTTCGTGCTCACCAAACATGTCGATGTCTCCCAAGTCATTCGAGACACCGACCGATTTCTGAGCCTGACAACCAAACGCGTTGGCGCTCTGGCTGAGAAGGGTTTGTCACCCGAACAGGCCTACGACAGCGTGAAGAACTTAATGACGGCGTCGATGTCGTCGTTGCGGCCAACCCAGGAGCTGTACAACAAGCATCGGCGCGAGTTAACTGACCCATGGGTCGGGCCGGGAGCGCTTCGCCATCGCGACATGATTGAGCGGCATGCCACCGATCTGCTCAACACATGGATCGACAACGAGCAGGTCGAATTCGTTGGGCAGTTTGCTCGCCCGCTACCACAACGGGTTATGGCCAGCATTCTCGGCTTCCCCCACGACGACATACCTCGCCTCGCTGCCTGGGGCGACGCTGTTGTCATGCCCTTCGTCCACGGGTACGGCTTGCGACACGAAATGACCGCAGAACAGACCGAAGACATGCTCAGCCAGCTCGACGGCTTCCAGGACTATATCTACGAGCACGTCACCGCAAAACGAAGCGATCCCCAAGACGACATGGTCAGCTTCTTGTGCGAGGTGCACTACGAGGCGCTCGACCGCAAGCTAAGCGACATCGAAATCGCTGGAATCGTTCACGCCATGATCATTGGCGGCCTTGAAACCACGCAGTACGCACTCGAAGAACAAGCACAGTTGCTGTGCGAGAACCCGGGGACGTTCAGCGAATTGCGCACCGATCGCTCCAAGCTTCGCGTCTTCGTCGAAGAAGCAATGCGGATGCGGTCGCCGACCCATGGATTGTCCACACGGATTACGTCACAAGATGAGGTGTTCCAGGGTGTTGACGTGCCAGCGGGTTCATTGCTGCACCTGCGTTTTGGCGCAGCCAACGTCGACCCGGAGGAGTTCGAATGTCCGTTCGAACTCAAGCTAGATCGCGAAGGGGTCACTCGACACGTCACTTTTTCGGCCGGGCCACGGGTATGTCCGGGAGCGACGCTGTCGCGAGTCGAGCAGCGGGTGGCCTGGGGTGTGCTGCTCGATCAACTTGACGACATCAGCTACGGCGCTGACAATGACTGGCTGCACCAACCAGGGATCATGCTCGGAACACTCAAGCTGAACCTGGACTTTCAACGCGCAGCCGAGCCGCTCACGCTTGGTACCGGTCGCACAAGCTCTCGCTCGTAGTCTCGGTTACGAAGCCGAGCAGCCGTAGAACCAATCTCGTCCACTCGGAGCGTCGATGCCGACAAGGTCAGTGATTGGCGTGCCACCTGAATCCTCAACATTGGTCTGTCCCCAATAGGCGCGCGTGAGTTGGCTGCATTGGTCTGTCGTAAGGCCGAGCAGCATTGGTCCATGCACGCCGACTTCGCCAATCGCCGAGTCGACGGTGTCGTAGGAGATCGACCGGGTCAACCCAACCGGGAGTCGGTGACTATCAGCGAGATGAGTGGACCGGTCAATATCGCAGTTCCAATTCAGCAGCTCAAGGTCGCTTGCAACGAACCGACCGCCTGTCCGCTCAAAGCTAATTGCGGGAAGCGGAAATCGAGCTTCGTACAGCCCTCGGACCAACGGCGCTTCGCCAGCGATCACGAGTTCGTCGTTCGTCGTTTCCGCTGTCGTGATACCGCAGCTCACGTGTAGGGCAAGGGGTGTCTGACCAGGTCGCACCGGTGGCGCAATCACGTAGACCATGCTTGCTCGAAACGGAACCCCGTGCACGCAGGTGCCCACGAGTACGGGTTCATTTCCAAACGAGACCCGCTCAGGAGCGCACGCTCGGCAGCTCTCACCGTCAGTTGGTAGCGCCGTAACTGCTGGCTCGCTTGCAGAGTTGCTCGCTCCCAAGCCCTCGGTTTCAAGAATGGGGCCGCGTCGTCCTGACCTGCTCGGGAGCCATGGCTTGACCAGTTCCTCATACAAAACGACTTGGTCGCCAAACTGGATCGACGTTGCAACGTGGATCAACGCGAGGGTCGAAGAGATTTGGGTCCCAGGAACTGACTCGCGACACCACAGGATCGCGCGAGACCGGTTGCCGAGCTCTAGTTCTGCGAGAACAGTTCCTTCCCCGAGTAGGTCAACCAGAACGGGTGCCACGGGCGTAGGCGATGGCGTGGCGGTTGCCACGGGGTCGGCTGGGGGAGGTGTTGCTATCGGGTTCGCATCAGCAAACTGAGATGGCGGTTCCCCTGTTGTTCCGGACCGGCCGAACGCAAACGCCCCGAGCAGTAGCGCCAACGAAATACCGACCGCCCCCAGCGCTCGCCAGTTCGGCGTCGGGCTGGAGTCAACGCGGGTTGTCGAGGAGCCATTTGCGCTGGCGATGCCGACGTCTTGGGCCGGTAGGTCCTCGCTTCCCGCGTCCATGAGGTCGAAGCTAGTACGCCGTCAACGACAAATTGTTGCGGCGGCGGTCCTGGGTGACAGGCTCATGTCGTGGCCGAAACGCATTCTTCCTCATACGAAGTCGTCATCATCGGTGCTGGCTTTAACGGGCTGTATCAGCTGAAGCGCCTGCGCGAGCAGGGATTCTCGGTGCGGCTGGTTGAGGCCGGCAGCGGTCTTGGCGGCGTATGGCATCACAACCGCTATCCCGGTGCTCGAGTCGATTGCCACGTCCCGAACTACGAATACTCCATGCGCGAAATCTGGCAAGACTGGAACTGGACGGAACGGTTCCCGGGGCGAGAAGAGCTCGTCGCCTACTTTGAGCACGTCGACCGGGTGTGGGATCTGTCGCCTGATATCGATTTGAACACTCGAATCACCTCTGCTCATTTCGATGAAGAGGGCCGCCGCTGGCGCCTTGGAACCGATGGTGAACGCAGCTACGACTGCCAATGGCTGGTCATGTGCACCGGGTTCGGGTCGGCTCCCTATGTGCCTGAGCTGCCCGGTCTGAACGCGTTTCGTGGTGCGTGCCATCACACGGCCCGTTGGCCGATCGACGGCCTCCCACTCGATGGCAAACGAGTCGGGATTGTCGGCACAGGGGCAAGTGGCGTTCAAGTCGCCCAGGAGGCAGCGGCATCAGCATCGCACCTGACCATCTTTCAGCGCACCCCGGTGTACGCATTGCCCATGGCGCAGCGCGAGCTGTCGGTGGCAGAACAGCAGGTCACCAAGGTCGACTACCCCGAGATCTTCGAGCGCCGCAACGCGCCACCCGGCAGCTTTCACGACATGAACCGAGACAATCGGTCGGCGCTGGCGGTTTCAGACGACGAACGGCTTGCGGTGTTCGAAGACCGATGGGACAAGGGCGGTTTTCATTTCTGGGTCGGGGCTTTCAAAGACACACTGTCAAATAGCGATTCGAACCGACTCTCGTACGATTTCTGGCGAGAAAAGACTCGGGCGCGCATCAAGGACGCATCACTGCACGAGAGCCTTGCGCCAACCGATCCGCCCTACCCGTTCGGGACCAAAAGGCCGTCGCTAGAACAGGACTATTACGACATATTCGACCAAGACAACGTGTCGTTCGTGGACCTCAAGCGCGACCCGCTTGTCGCGGTCATTGAGACCGGGGTGCGCACCGAGTCACAAACGGTTCCGCTCGACGTGCTCGTTTTAGCGACAGGCTTTGACGCGAATACCGGCGGGTTCACCCGAATGGATTTTCGGGGTGCTCGAGGTCAGACGATCGCCGAAGCGTGGGCTAACGGCGTCGACACCCACACCGGCATTGCTGCTCCGGGTTTCCCGAACATGCTCATGCTGTACGGACCTCAGAGCGCCGCATCATTCTGCAACGGACCGGTTTGCGCCGAGCTGCAGGGTGAGTGGACCGTCGAACTGCTTGACCATCTTCGAAGCAACAACCTGACGCGCTTTGATACCCAGGTTGAACATGCCGAGCAGTGGTCAGAGGTCATGGCAACGTGGGCTGAGCTCACACTGTTTGGTAAGGCGAATAGCTGGTACATGGGTGCGAACATTCCAGGCAAGCGACGTCAGTTGTTGAACATGCCGAACAGCGATGCGTACTTGCAGGCACTTAACGACTGCGCGGCTGCGGACTACTCCGGGTTCGAGTTCAGCTAATTCACGAACGCGGCACCGTGGCGTCTCGTAACCCGCTGGCAACTACGATCGGGGCAGGGGGAAGCATGAAACTGTTCTCACATCGAAAGCGGCCCGTGCATCTCGGGCCATATCCGCTCGAACGGTTGCCGAGGATGACTGGCGCAGCAACTGCGCCCATTGTGCACGGTGCGCGGCCCAGTGAAAAACGCACCGCAGGACCTCGCAGCGCCGCCCACGCGTACCCGGTGTACCTTGACCTGTTTGACGCACAGCGAACCGGTGAAGCCAGCGACCCCGCTCCGATTCCCGACGACCCGGACCAGCGAGCCCACAACGTCAAGGGCGGGTTGTACTTTCTCGATGCTGACATGGTCGGCTGTGGCCGAATCACGAACGCAGCGTGGACAGGTGAGCCGAGCCCGGGACATGACTTCGCCGTGGTGGCGTTAGTCGGGTTCTCGCGAATCGTTGGAAGTGATCAGCCGGGTGATGAGTGGATCGACGGCACCCGTCAGCTCAACGCTGACTTGCGAGCCGCTGAACTTGCTGTTCTGACCGCAGCGTATATCCGCAGGCTTGGTTTCGCGGCGACCGCACATACGCCTACGGCAAGTGATGTCGATCTTGAGCTCGTAGCGCTTAAGTGCGGGCTCATCGAGTCGGTTCGCGGTCGGCTTCGTGCCCCGTATCTCGACGGTGGATTTGCGCTCTCGGTGGTGTCGACCGAGATGGCGATGGCGGCAGATCGTCCGCTCAAGCAGCGGAGCTTTGTGGACTCGCTTTGCTCAACTCGTTCTCCTGGCTGGATGCTCGGCAGAGGTGGAACCCGAGCTGGTGTTGGCCGACTCAACGGCGATCATCGACCCCTGCATATGGGGCGATATCCCATGGAGCGCATCAAACGTGTCGACGACGCAACCACGTTGATCATTGCCGACGAAGTGAAGCGAGTGCCCGTGCGGGCCGGGGGTTTTCCACGAGCCGCCCATGGCGACATGGGGCCCAAGTTTCAAAAGGACGTCAAGGTCTTTGCGTACAAGACTCCGCAGTCGCAGGCGTACATTCAGCAGATCGGCGCAATGGTGCCGCATCAAGATGGCCCAGTGACCGCCGAGCCTGCGCCCGGCACACAGGACCCCGACTACAACGCCGACGCCGTTAAGGCGCTGTCGTATCACCTGGGCGGTGACATGGTCGGCGTCTGCGAAGTCCCCGAGTATGCGTGGTACTCGCACAACGGTAAGGGCGAGGTCATCGAACCCCGGCACAAATACGGCGTGGTCATCTTGCTTGATCAGGGGTACGAGACCATGGAAGGGGCCAGCGGTGACGACTGGGTGTCCGGCGCCCAATCGATGCGCGCCTACATGCGAGGTGCGCAGATTGCCGGGATTGTGTCCGATCACATTCGCTCGCTCGGGTACAGCGCTCGCAGCCATACCAATCGCGACTCTGAAGTTCTGCACATTCCCCTTGTGCTCGAAGCCGGTCTCGGCGAGATGAGTCGTATTGGTGAGCTCGTGCTGAACCCGTTCGTAGGGCCCCGATTCAAGTCCGTGGTGCTCACTACTGACATGCCGCTGACAGCCGACAAGAAGATCGACTTTGGTCTCCAGGACTTTTGCCAGAAGTGCACCAAGTGTGCTCGTGAGTGCCCGTGTGGCGCGATCCCGTTTGGTGACAAGGTCATGTTCAATGGCTACGAAAGCTGGAAGCCCGACGTAGAGAAGTGCACCAAGTACCGACTTGGCAACCTCAAAGGTTCAGCGTGTGGTCGGTGCATGAAGACCTGCCCGTTCAATATCGAGGGCGTGCTTAGCGAACGAGCGTTTTTGTGGGCGGCAATCAGGTTGCCGTTCACCAGGAAGTGGATTGCTCAACTTGATGACCGAGTCGGCAACGGTTCGATTAACCCGATCAAGAAGTGGTGGTGGGATCTTGAGTGGAAGGATGGCCGCACGATCCTTCCGGAGAAGGGAACGAACGCTCGCGGCCTTGACATGTCCGGGGGTCGTATCGCAAGCAAGCAACGAATAGCGCTCTACGAACCAGACATGTTGCCCGCTGGTGACAACCAGGGTGTGCCGGTCAAACTCGAACGCAAAGAAGCAATCCGGCGCGGTGAGAACGCCGAGACCCCAGCTGCCGCGCGCCGCCGCGTTCTTCATAACTAAAGCGCTCGTCTGTGGTGGACAATGTCACTTGTCGATGTCGGGGGTCGATGCTGTCAGGGGTCGATCTTGAAGCGTTCCATGCCGGGGCCGTTGCGATTCGTTTCGCCCCAGTACTCGGGCAGCCGCAGGTAGCCCACACGAGGCAGTTCTTGAGCGACGACAAGACCCTGGTGCATCTTGAGTCGTTGCATCGTGCGGACGTGGGTGAGCATTTCATAAAACACCATCCATAGCGACGCCTCGAGCGAGTAGCGCAAGAACCCTCGTCGCTCCGGATCGGCACCTGCGCCCCTTGGCAGCGTGGTGATCGCATACTCCCAGAACGGTGTCCCACGAACACTTGTAACGTCGGTCCGCAGCGCCTCGATCGGCTGTGCAGCGACTAACCGTTCGAGCCAGCCAATGCCGACCTCAACTTTGGCAAGCAGATCAGGTACCTGCCAGTACAGGTCCTCATCGAGTACACGATCCCATTTCGCTCCGTTCGGCCCCATGAGATGGTCGTGCCACACGATCGGGTTTGGCACCTCAGCGTTGGGCCAGAGCAGCGCGCTGCAGCGCCGACTGGTAAAGACCAGAGCGTCCCACGCAATGTGCGACACCTGTCGGCGAATTGACCACCACATCCACTCGTTGTCAGGATGCAGGTCGTCAAAGTCAAGCTGGTCGTTGCTGAGGCCCTCGACCTCAATCGAGATCCATTCGATTAGCCGGCGATAGGGCGGCATCGCCCCGGCTGCCTCGTCGAGCGGCATCTCAACGATGTCGTATTCCACACGTGCCATGTCATCATCTTGGCACTGCGTGGCGAACAACTCGTCACTAACACCAAGAGGGGTGCCCCGAGTCGGAGCCGGGTTTGGCCTACATTCCGATGTGGGTGTGGCAGACCCGGAAGGTCGTTGAGGATGCACAAATCAATACGCAACGTGCGTCGCGGGGCTGCTCAGATTCCCGACTTTTGCCGGCGGCACCGCTGATGGGCGCGGGACACAGCCATAGTCATAGCGATGCCCACGGTTTGGGAGGTGGATGGAGCGGCTGGGCACAGGATCGCGTTTTACGGCTCGTGCTCGCGGCCGTTGTCGTAGCGGCGGTGGCCACGATCATCGGCATTGTTTCGTTGTGGCCAGGCGGCGACGGACAACAAGAGGCCGTGGCAAACGCCGACGAAATGGGACTTGTCACCGATCGATTCAGTGCAACAGTCGACGAAGTACGCAATCGCACCTGCAGCTACTCAACGAGCGACAACCAGCAGGAATGTATGGTCCTCGTTCTCGAGGTACATGAAGGGCCTGACGCCGGGGGGCTTGTCGAGCTACCCGAGGTCAATCTGCGGTTCGAGCCGTCGGTTCCCCGTCTCTCCGCAGGGGACAGCATCGTGCTCGGCTACGAACAGTCGACCGATTTTTACTTCTACGCAGATCGCGATCGTCGGGCGCCGCTCATCTGGCTGGCTGCCGTGTTCGCATTGGTCGTCATTGCGCTCGGTCGCCTGCGCGGCGTGCTCGCGCTGCTCGCCATGGCCTCAACGCTTGTTGTACTTGTTGGGTTCATTGCTCCATCGGTTCTCGCGGGCAATGATCCGCTGCTTGTCGCGGTTGTGGCAGCGTCGGCCATCGCATTTGTCAGCCTCTATTTGACCCATGGGTTCTCACCGGCGACCACCGTTGCGCTGGCGGGGACTCTTGCCGCACTCGGCTTGACCCTGGGGTTGTCGTGGCTGTTCTTCGAGCTGGCAAGCTTCACAGGGCTAGCAACCGAAGAAGCGCTGATTCTTCCGTTCCTTGCCGAGGACCTCAACGTCAGCGCGTTGCTGTTGGGCGGCGCGGTGATTGGAGCCCTTGGGGCTCTCGACGACGTCACGGTCACCCAGGTGGCGACTGTCGCGGAACTGCGCTATCGGAGTCCAACTCTGTCGAGCGCAGAGTTGGTCGCCTCAGGAATTCGAGTTGGCCGCGATCACATTGCGTCAACCGTGAACACCCTGTTGCTCGCGTACGCAGGAGCAAGCGTTCCCTTGCTTCTCCTCTTTGCGGTTGCCGACCAGCCGTTGCAGTGGGTCGCCAACTCCGAACTCATCGCAGTCGAGATCGTGCGCACGCTCTGCGGGTCAATGGGCTTGGTTGCCGCAGTGCCAATCACCACTGGGCTCGCAGCAGCGGTGCTTCGGCCAAACGCTGACACTGATGCCAACAGCGGCGATGACGACGGGCCCGACGCGAAAAACAATCCTGACGTCGTGGATACTGAGGTCGCTCAAAATCAGGTCGCTGATGTTCAGGATGGTCGTGTCGAGGTCGCTTCAGCTACCGACACCGACATGGACTCCAACACCGACATGGACTCCGACGCCGACATGCGCTCCGAGACCGATCCATACGTCGAGGTAGACCCGGAAGCTGAGCGCGAACTTACCGGGGTCGAAGCAATAGCGGCGGCTGCCAGAGCGTCAGCGTTACTGATCGATCAGACGGTCGAAGACGAGCCAGAACCGGTTCGTAGTCCTCAGTGGGAAGACTTCTCTCCCGAAGCTGAAGACATCTAGCTCAGCCGTTCGCTCTGCGCGTGGCGCCCTTTAGGACTTCTGATCCTTGCGGATCTCGGCGAGTATCTCGTCGTTGTGTTCGCCTAGCGCAGCGGCGGCGGTGCGAATCCGAGTCGGTGTGCGCGAGAACTTGACGGCGGGTCCAACGATCGGAACCGTAACCCCATCGTGTTGGGTCATTGGCTGCAACATGTCACGTTCGAGTACGTGTGGATCGTTGGCAACCTCGGCAAGCGTCTGGACCCGCGCCGCGGGTAGACCCTTGTCGCGCAGGATCTTGAGTGCCTGCTCTCGTGGCTGTTCGGCAAGCCAGCCGCCAAAGAGCATGTCGCACACGTCGCGGTTAGCTGCACGCGCATCGCGGGTAGCAAAGCTCTCGTGGTCGGCGAGCTCTGGCTGGCCAATCACCTCTGCCAAGGTCTTCCAGTGTGAGTCAAGGAGTACCCCGGCGTACAGCGGCCCATCGGCGCACTGGTACAGGTTGCAGGGTGCAAGAAAGCCGAACTCGTTGCCCCAGCGATCAGGCTGCACACCGTAGGAACCAAGCGTGGCAAGACCGTTGGTCTGGTGGATCATGGCGTCGAGCATGGACACGTCGACGTGTTGGCCTTCGCCCGTCTGATCTCGATGTCGCAACGCCGCTATCGCCCCGATCACGCCGTGCAGCCCGCCCACGTCGTCGGCCAAGAACGTGCCGGCCTTGGTGGCTTGATCATCTGGTGAACCATTGACCATCATGAAGCCTGAGGTTGCTTGGGCCATCGGGTCATATCCCGCAGCCTCATGATCCGGGCCGAACTGGCCCCATCCCGTGACCGACACGTAGACGATGTCGGGCTTGACCGCCTTGACGTGCTGGTAACTAAGACCGTGACGGGCAAGAGTTCCTGCCTTGAAATTTTCAAGCACGATGTCGCAGGTGGCGGCGACGTCGAGCAGCGTCTGCCGACCGTCGTCTGTGGTCATGTCGATTGCGAGCGAGCGTTTATTGCGGTTGACCGTTGCGTGCATAAGGCTGACCTCGGAGTCAGGTAACGGCATCAACGACCGTGCCACATCACCCGTGGGAATCTCGGCCTTGATGACGTCAGCGCCAAGATCTGCCAGCACAGCACCAGTATGTGGTCCCGCCCAGGTGGTGGCGATCTCAAGGACCCGAACGCCAGCAAGCGGCCCTGTCAGGTCATCTCGCGCCTCGGCAAAGAACTCTTCCTTCTGCATGACATCCCCCTGCGAACGACACCCAGCGTGCCGCTGAGCGATCTTAGAATTTTGTCGCCGACGGTGCACTACTTGGCGAGTGAGTCATCCCAACGTTGGGACGCAGAATCAGCGCACGCCTAGGGTGGGATCGGTACCTACATTGGGGGATATGTCATGGACTTGATCGAGGCGATGCGATCGCAACCAGCGAACCGGTTCTATAAGCCGGATCCGGTTCCAGACGAAGTGTTTTACAAGGCCATGGATTCGGCCCGCTTTGGCCCGCAGGGCGGCAACCGGCAGCCGGTGAGATTTTTGATCGTCACTGATCCTGCGAAGCGCGCCCAACTCGCCGAGTGGTACATGCAGCCGTGGTCGGTGTACTACGAGCAAGCGTCGGCCGCTGGAGAAGCATTGACTGCCGACAGCGGCGATGCCAAGGCGACCAAGGCCGTCATGTCGAAGGCCTCGATCGTTGCCGCCAACGACTTTGCTGAGAACTTCGCTAACCACCCCGCCGTAATCGTTGCGTGCGCGGAGCTCGAGGAAACGCACCCAACCGATACGGACTTGGACCGACTGAGCATTGTTGGCGGGGCATCGGTATATCCGCTCGTGCAGAACCTATGTCTTGCGCTGCGCAATGAAGGAGTCGCCACGACGCTGACCACGCTGCTTTGCCTGTTCGAACCGCAAGTCAAAGAACTACTCGGCATCCCCGAAAAGTACGCGACAGCAGCTCATATTGTTGCGGGCTACCCCGCTAAGCCGTTTCCGACCAAGCTGACTCGGCACCCAGTCGAAGAGATCGCCTTCATGAACAGCTTCGACAACCCACTCACTGCGTAGGGCTGGCTTTCAGCCTGATCAGTTGGTGCCGTGGATGCGGTAGGCGTAGTAGAGCCCGTGGGTGTCAACGGTGTAGGGAAGGCTCTCGAAGTGGACGATGAGATCGGCTGCTCCAGACTCGACAAACGCGGCTGAGACATCGCCATAATCGGTCGTGTCGTAATACCCGGGACGCACGGTCGTGATCAGTACACCCCCGGGCTCAACGAGTTGAGCAACGCAGTGCAGGGACTTGGGTGGAATGTGCCCGACTGTGAACACACCACCGACGATGACGAGCTCGGCTGAACGCCGCCACCGATCGGGCGGGTCGTTCGATAGGTCTATGTGAGCTTCGACAGTTCGGTACATGCCGCGGGCTTTGGCTTGGCTCGCCATTTCTGGCGATAGGTCGATGCCTCGTATGTCGGTATACCCCTGGTCGGCGAGAGCTACGCCGATTCGCCCCGTACCGCAGCCTGCGTCAAGGATGCGAAGGTCCGGATCTGCAAGCCGAGGCACGGTCAACGCCGCCGCCTGGATCGTGACCAGTACCGAGTTTGGTAGACCGTACTCCTGGTCACCAACGTCGGCGTCGTACTGGTCGGCCCATCCGGCGTAGTAGGCGGCGAGCGCAGCGGTGTCGCCGTTGAGGCTCATTGATTGACCTAAGGGACGGGCCGTTCTTTCGTTGAATCCTGGGGTGGCTTCCACCTTCGCTACCGTAGACGAATCGTGAAGAAGCGACAGACTGGCAAGCGTGCGACCTGCGCCTTGCGGCGGGCGACCTAGAACTGTTGGACCCGATGGTCGGGTGTGTCGTGCACGGGCTGCGGTGTGTCAGCACTCGTCATTTCTTCGAAGCGGTTCGCCTGCATCTGCTCAGGGGTTGGTGGTTCCCAACTGAGTTCGATGTGAGCGAGCGACGAGATGCCAATCACCAGCCCGGTTTCCTGCTCATCGATCGAAATCGAACATACCGTCTGCTGCTGGGCTGCGCTCTCTGCAGTCGCTAGGAGCGCCGACGCGGCAGCCACGGCAACGCCAAAGCAGTAAGCCTGCCCCGATGTTGGTTCCCAGCCGCCGCACTTGCTTCCTGCCTTCCACTCGTGCCAGCCCGCCCCGTACCGGCACTACGTTCGCAGATACTCATCCGCCGATGCATATCCCCTCTGGGGTAGACGCTATGCCAGTGGAGGGCGGCAACGCAAGGAGTTTCCCTGCTGGAGACCTGCGAGCGAGCTCAGATCGGCCGCACCTGCGCGAGCGGGTAGTTTTTCACGTTGGCATTCAGCAGTCGATCACGCAGGATCTAGCCAGTCGAGCACGCGTAGTTGCATGACAGCAAGCAGTGCTTCGCTACCGTCGCTTTTTTCGGTGTCAAGGATGTCGGCCGCGCCGACAATCCGGTGCGCATAGACCTCTTTAGCTTTGGAGCAGTCAGCAACGAGGTCGTCGTAGCTATAGCTGGTTACGCCACCAGCAACGAGTTCGTCGTGATAGGTGCGCAACAGCAGTTCCTCTTCGGAGCGATGCTCGGCAGTGAGGGCCGTCGTGACGAAGTACGCAACGTCGGCACCGGGCCGGCCGTAACACACCGCTTGGTAGTCAAGCACCACGAGTTCGTCAGTTCCATCGGCGCCCTTGCGGAAGAGGACGTTGTCGAGTCTGTAATCGCCGTGCAGCAGCGTCCATGGCTGGCTTGCCAGTTCGTGGTTCAGGTCGGCGGCGCGTTCTTGGATGCCATCAAGGCGGGCGAGCATGGCGGCGCCAAGGTGGTCTCGGTACCGACGTTGAAACGCATCGAGGTTCCGCACGTAGCTCGCTTGATAGGCGCGACACGCGCGGTCGAATGGCCACAAGCGGGAATGTTCGTCAACAAGTTCTTTGAGCATCCAATTGCGGGCGTGAAACTGTGCAAGCACTTTGAGCGCTGCGAGCGCGTCGTCGAGCGAGCCGCCTTCGGCTTGTGTTGGGGGACGGGCGCCAACGATGTCCTCGATCACCAGTACATAGCGACGTTTGCTGTTGCCGGAGAACTTGAGGAATTGTTTGAGCAACCAGTTGATGCCCCCGATTGGCAACTTGTCGAATAGGAACAGCAGCGGCCGTTCGATCCAAGGGGCGGGGTCAGGGTCCATCGCTGCGTAGTAGAAGCCGGGCATTTCCAGCCCGAGCGATGACTGCATGTTCTGGTAGATAATGATCTCGCGCTCATACAGCTGAAGACCGTCGCCGAGGGCAAAGTTCTCATCGTTTGCGGTTGGCACCTTGACGATCACCGTGGACGGCGATGAGTTCACGCCAGGCTCCCATTCGAGGTGGCACCGATACACCTCGCCAATGAAGCCGACGTCTTGGCCGATGTCCTCTACTCGAACCGACATGACGGTGCCCGATTGCGGCAGAACGCTCGTAAACCAGTCTGCGGTGAAGTCGTCGGGTCGTTGTGGAATGAACTGCTTCTGTTTGTTCGGCACTGTCTCTGACCCCAGGCTCCCCTGCAGCCCGACAGTAGTTCAGACGTGGCGTGAACGGCAGGCCCATCGAATTCCCTAAAGTGGACGGATCGGCGAGGTCGTGTGGGTTTCCCATGCGATGGCCGCCAGCATGGACGGCTTGCGAGTGGCATGACATCAACAGTTGTCTGGCGGCTCGAAGGCGACGAGACGATCGTGATCGAGGATCGTCATCTTGTGCTGAAGGGCCAGCGTCAGCGGGAAGTGCGTGCATTGCTCCTCGTTCGATCGGGACACACGATGGCGCTCGACGTGATGGGCGAGTGCTCAGCATCGACCGACCCGGGCGGGCATGATTATTGGGATGAACTCGATCGTCGGTGCCACGATCGATTTGAACCCTGCCGACTCGTCGATAACTTTTCGCTGCCGCAACGATCACGCTCTAACAAGACCATCGATGGCATTCCGGTGTCTGGGCTTGTCACGCGCAGATCCCCGTTGAGCTATTGCCCTTGGATGACATTAACGACAACACCAGTGGCGACAATGTAAACCATGATTTCACCGCCAAAGACATTTTCCTCGGCCGGTGCGTAATACACGCAAACGATGTCCGGCGCGTCGATGATTCGGGGCACGAACAAGGAGGTCGGGTAGGGCCACCGCAGCAGTGCTCGCAGGTACCGATCTGCAGCTGGAATTGGCTGCTCGCCGGGAATGTGGGGGACGAATGGCATGAACGCAGGCGGTGTTCCGTCGTTCTGCAGGACTCCGATGTAATGGCCTTCGGGGCCGATAAAGACTCGATGGTTGCCTTCAAAGCCCCGCTTGATAAGCGACTCTCCGGCCGAGAACGTAACCTCGATAACCTCTGGTGCTGGCCGCTGCACTACGCCTGCACGTAGTGCCCAAAAAAGTGGTAAACCGCGGCTGGCCAGCGCAGCATCGGCTATCTCCGTTGCGGTCTCGTCGTCCATTCGCTGTTCGCTTTCGGTGGTCCCGTCATGGATTGCACACTCCAGGAACTTAGCCGGTTCGGTCGAGTTGGGGTCCGAGTATTTCTCGAGCCTGAGGCCGCGCGGATAGCGACAAGCTCAGAAGCCTCCAGGCTCACGTTCCCGCTCTTGTTCGCTGCGCTCACGGGCTGCTGGGCCGCAGTTCAGCTTGTTTCGACTCGCACGCTCTCAGCTATCCGCTGAATCTCCTGGCAGGGGACCAAGCAAAGAAAACCGGAGCTCGAAACGCTGCAGGTAGCCAGCGATGCTATGGCCGGCACGCGCGCCTGGTCCATAGGGGTGGGTGCGTCGAGACCCGGTACAGCTGGATGAAAGGGGACTTGTCCCCCTGGGTGTCGAGGGAGCAGTTCTCTACGTTGAGGCGTAGCACTTAGAGAGGTAGCGCCGTGAAGGCTCACGATTTCGTTAGACAAGTCCGATCCGAGCGAGGCGAGGTCGCGTCTTGGCTCGTTCTCGCTGCTGGTTTGGCTCTCGCTGCTGCTCTCGCCTCGACAACCCTCGGTGACGTCATAGATCGACTTGCCAACGATGTCAGTGTCGCTGCCTCGGGAGAGACCGCACCAGGTGGCTCGTCTGGTTCTGGCGGTTCTGGCGGTTCTGGTTCGTCTGGTTCGGGCGGTTCGTCTGGTTCTGGCGGTTCGGGCGGTTCGTCTGGTTCTGGTTCGTCTGGTTCTGGCGGTTCTGGCGGTTCTGGTTCGTCTGGTTCTGGTTCGTCTGGTTCTGCGGTAACGCATGATCCCTCGATCGCTGCACCCGAACCTCCCGAGGAAGCACAGCCTGAGCTAGATGCAGTGCTCATCGAGTATCAGATCGCTGACGACGAACTCATTCAATGGAAGCCACAACTCGGCGGCCTGCCATTCACTGCATTTTGGGAAGACGCCATAGAACTGACGAGAAAGGAAGGCGACCTCCTCGACGATTTGGCTAGCGCCAGAGGAGTCTTCGGCCTCAACGAATTCAAGGGCGTTGCATCTGAGGCCTTCGAGGTATCGGAAGACCGCTTCCCCGTAGATCCCACGCAGGATCCGCATCTGGCAGCAAACGATAATCACACTGATGCATTCCGTCACGCCTACTGGAGTGCTCGACTTGCCCAAGAGTTCGGAGCCGACTTTGCGACTGCGTTTACCGAGGCCCACGAAGGGAGTCCGGAGAACGTCTTTGCGGAGCGAGAGGCAATGGACCTCTACAACAACAGCGTTGGCATTCAGATTGCCGTCGACAATCCGGACGCCTCTGCAGAAGGACTAGCCGACTTGATTGAGGATGCGGTAGACGATGGCGACCTCCTTGTCGTCGACTCATCGGGAAACCTCGACTACTCAAATCAAGTCGCTGTGGGCGACACCGGACATCCAGTCGTTCCGCAGGACCTTCCTGGTCGCGATCCTGCCGAGTGGGATGGGTCCTAGAATCGAGCTGTGATGTTTTTGAAAAGGCGCGCCATTACCAAACGTCCCGGCATTTCGCTGCTTGGATTCGCACTCGGACTCGCTGCGCTCTGCGTCGCATGTTCCAGCGGATCCGACGCTGGGATCGCAACGACCGGCGAATTCACGACCGATATTCGACAGGCGCAAGAGGTGTTACTGCCAGGTGATTCGGTCGCTCTCAGCGAACTGACCGACTTTGATTGGGACACCGTGTACTTCTTCGCTCAAGGAACGCAACGGTCCGTGATCAATGAGACGGTCGGCGATGATGTCTATGACTCAGATCTCGATGAACGAGTCCTGCTCCTCGAGTCGGGATTCATGGCCGTATTCACGCAGGACGGCCGGTTTGTCGAGACGGCGAAAGTGCCCGAGAGTTTCACACCGTCGGACCCCCAGCTCGACCAATCTTCAGCCACGCTCGTGAAATCAGCGGACTCGTTTATGACAATTACGAGCAAATAGGTCGACACCATGTGATGGATCCGGCGGGGCGCAGTTTTGCCGCTCATCGCAGGCCTCGCGCTTGTCAAAGTCGCAATCGATCGGGCACGACTTCCGCACAACTCGCAGGGCCGCTATTGCGATTCACAAACCGGAGTTGTCTATACCAATGGCGCTCCTACGACATACGCAGCACTCGCCGTCGTCTGGCCGGTTGTTGCTGGCTTGCTCTGGTTTGTGACACTGCGCATTCTTCGACATGATCGAGGTCGACGAGCTTGGTTTGATCGTCAGGCGAGTTCGGGGAAGAGCCGCTTCGTGGTCTTGACCTTCGAACGGCTTGTGCGATTTCTCTTCAGCTCGAAGAAGTCTGCACCCGTGGCAATGCACTCAATACTGTCCCAAAGTTCTAGACCACGTTCGGGGGTTGGCATTCGAGCGATCACTGGACCGAAGTATGCAACTCGTTGCTGATCCTCCGTCTGGAAAATGATCAGTGGCACACCGACATCCTGGCCCGCGATCTGGACAGCATCTTCGAGGTGTTGTCGCAGAGCCTGATCATGGTCAGTGTTGTCCAACTCCTCCAGATACCTGGTGGATAGGTGCATCCGCTCTACCACCGCTCCAAAGAAGTTTTCGTCATCGAGCTTTGGGTCGATGAAGTAGGACTTTCCGAATTGTGTGAATAGCTCGCCCCTGTCGATCCCTTCTTCGCTATGAACAGCCTCAACGAGACGCAGAACTTTGTGCGCGATGGTGTGGGTATCAAGATGCCCAGTGACGTCTTCACCATCGAGTTCGCCATTCTTCAATGCCAAGCTGAATGGCAGCCATTCGACCTCTAGGTCGCGGGCCGTTTGTACCTCGGCTATCCATCGGCTCGTGATCCAGCACCATGGGCAGCTCGGGTCGTAATAGAACGAGATTCGTGTCATTGGCGGCGGAGGCTAGCGAGGAACGAGGACAACCGGGACGCCAACGGGGCACATACCCGTCAACTTTCAACGTCGTGCGCTGCGCCGATCAGGTCTCGTCTGCATTACCGAAGTGATTGTCGATGGCGAAGGTGAAGAGCCATACGATCCGTGATGACAGCTGCTCTTTCTTCCGAGATGTTGCGACTCGTTTGTCTGGGTCGCCAACACAGAACGTGATTGTGAGCAGCGCTTCGTCGACCAGATCGTGTCATGGTCCTCCATTGTCAACGGTTCTCGCATCGCACACTCCATCGGTCACATCAGACGATGGTGTTGCGTCGACCACTGGAACCCAAGGCCTTATTCCGGTCGTCCCCGCAGTTCTGTGCTCCAGTCCCTTTAAATCCGCCAGCATCGTTAACTTGATTGCAATGCACTTAACTTTCTTGAACATTCTGGAATGGGGGTCTGTTGTTTGCGTTACAACCCGTGTAACAACGAGTAACCAACGACGAAAAGTGAGAAAAGAGAAATGAGTAAGGCAGTAGGAATCGACCTAGGAACAACAAACTCGGTTGTCGCCACAGTCACGGGCGGCGAACCCGAGGTCATCGCCAACGCCGAAGGCGTCCGCACGACCCCCTCGGTCGTCGCATTCGCCCGCGATGGCGAAGTCTTGGTGGGCGAGGTCGCAAAGCGACAAGCCATCACCAACCCCGACCGCACCATTCGGTCGGTCAAGCGCCATGTAGGTACCGACTGGACTGTCGGTGTCGACGGAGCCAACTACACCTCGCAGGAAATCTCCGCGCGAGTCCTTCAGAAGCTGAAGCGAGATGCCGAGGCCTTTTTGGGTGAGTCCGTAACGCAGGCAGTTATCACTGTTCCCGCGTACTTCGACGACGCCCAGCGAACCGCTACCAAGGAGGCTGGTGCTATTGCTGGTCTCGAGGTACTGCGCATTATCAACGAGCCCACGGCTGCTGCCCTTGCCTATGGCATCAACAGCGATGACGATAGCGATCAGACGATCTTGGTCTTCGACCTTGGTGGAGGCACCTTCGACGTGTCGGTTCTGTCCATGGGAGACGGCGTGTTTGAGGTCCTCTCTACGCACGGCGACACGCAGCTGGGTGGAGATGACTGGGATCAGTCCGTTATCGACTGGATTCTTAAGTCCTTTAAGGACACTGAAGGAGTCGACCTATCCGGCGATGCCATGGTCATGCAGCGGCTCAAGGAAGCCGCTGAGACGGCCAAGATTGAACTGTCGCAGACGCAGTCGACGCAGATCAACTTGCCCTTCATCAGCGCTACCGATGCCGGCCCCAAGCATCTTGACCTCGTGCTCACTCGCTCGAAGTTCGAGGAGCTGACCGCCGACCTCGTTGAAAAGCTGCGGGCTCCCTTCGAGCAGGCTTTGGCCGATGCCAAGGTGTCCAAGGGTGATCTCGACCATGTGATCATGGTCGGTGGCTCTACTCGCATGCCCGCTGTCAGTGAGTTGGTCAAGTCAATCTCGGGCGAGGAGCCTCACAAGGGTGTCAACCCCGACGAGGTTGTTGCCTTGGGTGCCGCTGTTCAGGCTGGTATTCTTCGAGGCGATGTGAGCGATGTCATCTTGCTTGATGTCACCCCCTTGTCCCTCGGTATCGAGACCATGGGCGGCGTCATGACCACGCTCATCGAGCGCAACACGACGATCCCGACCAAGCGCTCCGAGGTCTTCAGCACCGCTGATGACAATCAGCCTTCGGTTGACGTCCATGTGCTTCAAGGTGAGCGCGAGATGGCCCAGTACAACAAGACGTTGGGCAAGTTCCAGCTCGTTGATCTGCCACCCGCGCCTCGCGGCACTCCTCAGATCGAGGTCAGCTTCGACATTGATGCCAATGGCATCGTGCACGTCTCTGCCACTGACCTGGGTACGGGCAAGGAGCAGTCGATCACGATCACCGGTCAGTCCTCGCTGTCGCAGGATGACATCGACCGCATGGTCAAGGATGCCGAGGCTCACGCCGAGGACGACAAGCGTCGCCGAGCCGATGCCGAGACCCGAAACGAGGCTGACAGTACGCTGTACCAGGCTCGCCGCCAGCTCAATGATGCCAACGACTCGTCTGACGAGCGTTCGACACTGCAGGCTGCCGTCGACCAGCTAGCTGCTGCCGTCGAAGTCGAGGATCTCGAGTCCATGAAGTCCGCCAGCGACGATGTGCGCTCGGCTGCGCAGAGCTACACCCAGTACCTCTACCAGCAGGCCGACGCTTCATCGGAGTCCGGCGACGCAGGCAACGACGAGGACATCGTCGACGCTGAGATCGTCGATGCTGAGATCGTCGATGACGAGGGCGTTAACGCCTAGCCACTGTTCCCCACCACGACGGGGCGCAGCCGGTCCAACCGGCTGCGCCCCCTCTGCCACCTGAATAAACACAGTCCAACACCCAAGGAGGTGATCACGCATGAATGCAACCGCCGAATGGCTCGACGTCGATTATTACAATGTCCTCGGTGTCAACAGTGATGCCACAAAGAAAGAGATCAAGTCCGCCTACCGGAAGCTCGCCCGCACCGCTCATCCTGACGCGAATCCTGATGACCCTGGCGCCGAGACCCGGTTCTCCGATATCGCCAAGGCCTACGAAGTCCTCTCCGATGAGGACGGCCGCAAAGAGTACGACGATCTCCGCGTGCAGATGCACCAGCCCCGCTCTTCATCCCGATACGAACCGTGGTCAAGCCGCTCGCATCAGCAGTCCAGCTTCGTCGACTTCGACGACCTGTTCGGCGACTACTTCGCTGAACAGCAGAGCCGACCACGCCGCGGCGCTGATATGTCGGCCTCGCTCGGTCTCGACTTCGTCGATGCCGTTCAAGGCCTCACCACCACGCTCGTGGTCGACGGTCGTTCGGTCACCGTGCGCATCCCTGCAGGCGTTAAGGATCAGCAAACCATCCGCCTCGCCAACAAAGGCTCCGCGGGGGTGAATGGCGGCCCCGCCGGCGATCTACTCATTCAGATCTCGGTCAGCGCACACGCCACGTTCGGCCGAGCTGGTAACAACCTGACGACCACGGTGCCAGTTCGCTATGAGGACGCAGTGCTCGGCGGCGAAGTTTCCGTGCCCACCCTGGATGGGCCGTCGGTAACGGTTCGCGTACCTGCCGGAAGCTCGGCCGGCCAAAAGTTACGAGTTAAGGGCAAGGGCGTGCCCGTCATTGGCCGATCCGGAGATCTACTCGTCACCCTCACCATCGAGGTGCCCACCGTCGTGTCAGATGAGGAGCGCTCGCTGCTCGAACAGCTCCGGGCGCTGCGCAAGTAGAACTTCGTCTTCGCTATCGGTGGCGCTGCGCAAGTAGAACTTCGTCTTCGCTATCGGTGACGGCCGCGCCATGTTGGTTGGTGAGCTCATTGACCGGTCCGGACCCCGAGTCGATGTGCATCTGCAAGGCGCCGGTCGCACGCCGTTCCCAAGAGGCGGTGATGAAAAGGCCGAACTCGGCTCGATGCTGCGCGAGTTGGTCTCCGTCGATACCGACATCCCGGCTGGTCGGTTTGTCCAGATCGCGCTTTACTACAACCTGAACTACTACAACCTGAACTCGAGGCCCACCACTATGTCTGGCGACAACCCATCGGCATCATCTGAATGGCAAGCGCTGACCACGCACGCTGCCGCCATGAAGCATGTCCATCTGCGCAAACTCTTTGCTGACGACCCTGGTCGGGCACAACGACTGGTAGTCGCCGGCGGTGATCTTCGCTTCGACCTGTCGAAACATCGAATTACCGACGAAACTCTTCAGCTTCTTTTGGCCCTTGGCGAGAGCATCGGTGTGCAAGCACGTATCGAGGCAATGTTCGGCGGTAAGCCGATCAACACCACCGAGGGTCGGCCAGTGCTGCACACGGCCCTTCGCGCCCAAGCCGACGATGACTTCACCGTCGACGGCGAGAACGTTGTACCGGACGTGCTCGATGTCTTGAGCCGCATGGCCGCGTTCTCGGAGTCGGTGCGGAGCAAGCAATGGAAAGGCCATACCGGGCTGCCAATTCGCACAATCGTGAACATCGGCATCGGTGGATCGGACCTCGGACCGCTGATGGCCTATCGAGCTCTCACGCCCTATGTACATAAAGATTTGCAGGTTCGGTTCGTCTCCAACGTTGATCCAGCCAACCTCATCGACGCTACCCATGGGCTTGATCCGGCCGAAACGCTTTTTGTCGTCGCATCGAAGACGTTCACGACGATCGAGACCCTCACGAATGCGCGCCATGCCCGTGACTGGCTGCTTGCGGGGTTGGGCGGCGACGAATCGGCTGTCGCCAAACACTTTGTCGCTGTGTCGACGAACGCTACCGAGGTGGCGGCGTTCGGCATCGACACCGCCAACATGTTCGAGTTTTGGAATTGGGTCGGCGGCCGCTACTCAGTCGATGCAGCTATCGGCCTCAGCCTCATGATTGCGATCGGCCCCCAACATTTTCGCGACATGCTTGATGGCTTCCGCACCATGGATCAGCACTTCCGAAGTGCTCCGCTCGATCAGAACGCGCCGGTGCTTGCCGCGCTGATCGGTGTCTGGTATCGCAATTTCCTCGATCTCCCGACCCTCGCTGTTCTTCCGTACTCCCAGCACCTTGATAGATTTTCGGCGTACCTGCAGCAGCTCGACATGGAGAGCAACGGAAAGTCGGTGCGACTCGATGGCGCGTCAGTTGACTACGAAACAGGCCCGATTGTGTGGGGCGAGCCGGGTACCAACGGACAACACGCTTTCTACCAACTGATTCACCAGGGGACGACGGTGATCCCCTGTGATCTGATCGGGTTCCTGCATCCGTTCGAGGACCTCGACGGCCAGCACCACTTGCTGCTCGCCAACCTCATAGCGCAAGCAGAAGCGCTTGCGTTTGGCAAAACGGCCGAAGAGGTCGCAGCCGATGGCTCCGGCCCCGAACTCGTACCCCACCGAACATTTGGTGGCAACCGACCATCGACGGTGATTCTGGCTCCGGCGCTCACGCCACATGTATTGGGCCAGCTTGTCGCCTTCTATGAACACAAGGTCTTTGTCCAAGGAACGATCTGGGGAATCAACTCGTTCGATCAATGGGGCGTTGAACTCGGCAAGGCGCTCGCAACCCAGATCGGTGACGAGTTGGCGAATAATGCGCCAGAACCTGACCGACACGACCCATCGACGAACGCCCTTATCGCTGCCGTTCTGAACCGCCCGAACCTGTAGAAACCATGCACACTCAGTGCCGCAGAGCCCAATCCGGGCGCGGTCCGGCGACGAATAACCGGCATGACCCGTGCCTGGCTTCTCGTCATCATCGCCGCATTGGCCGTGCCGCTCGCCTCATGTGTCAACGACTTCAACTCTGCACCGCCAGAGCCACAGCCACAGCCGGTCCGGTCTGAAAAACACGCCTACGGCGATCACCCAGCCCAATACGGTCAACTCACCACGCCCACCCGTGACCAAACAGCGGACAGCATCCCCGTCGTCGTACTCGTCCACGGAGGCTTCTGGAGCGAACCGTGGGATCTCACCCTGATGCAGCCACTCGCTGACGATCTGGTCTCGCGCGGCTACGCCGTCTGGAACATCGAGTTTCGACGCCTGGGCGGACAGGGAGGATGGCCCAACACTTTCGACGACGTATCGGACGCAATCGACTTCCTTGCGACCCTGAGCGATGACTACGATCTCGACCTGAGCCGCACGGCCCTTGTCGGTCACTCATCCGGCGGCCATCTTGCGCTGTGGGCGCTCGACCGCGCAGACGCCGATGTCAGCCCCATCGGCGTCGTAGGCCTTGGCGCGATCACCGACCTCGAGTCCTTTGGTCAATCCGAATCCTTGCTCGGTGGCACGCAGCAGCAAGTACCGGACCGCTACCTCGCAGCAGCACCGATACTGGACCCAGATCGCATGCGGTTGATCCATGGTGCAAACGATGACATCGTTTCCGAAGCAACCCTTAGCGCAGCAAAACACGCCGGCCTGCCGTTGACGCTCGTCGCCGACACCGATCACTTCGACGTGATCGATCCAATCACCACAGCGTGGGATCTGGCCCTACGCGATATTGCTGAGCTGCTCGATTCGTGAGAAAACACTCCATATGGGCCAGTCGCGGCGCGGCTGAGCATCTTTGGGGAGGGCGTCAAGTAGGCATCGATCGGTGTGCAAGCTAACCCTGAGGGTCGGCCTGATTGGCGGTTTCATCTAGGGTCATGTTCTGATCTCAAGGAGCACGAGCATGCATGATTTCGAGGGCAAGGTTGCCGTCATCACTGGCGGCGCAAGCGGCTTGGGCCTCGCTATGGCGCGTCGGTTCGGTGCGGCTGGCATGAAGGTCGTGATTGGTGATATCGAGACAGGCGCGCTGGCTGATGCCGAGGCATCGCTGCAGGCGGAGGGCATCGAGGTGGTCGGCCGCACGACCGACGTGGCACAGAGCAGCGAGCTCGAAGCGTTGGCAGATGTCGCCTATGGACGTTTCGGCGCGGTGCACATTTTGGTCAACAACGCCGGTATCGGCGGAAGTCCCGGCGCAATGTGGGAGCTGTCCGAAGATGATTGGCGTTGGGTGATCGATGTTGATCTGTGGAGTGTCATCCACGGTGTCCGAGCGTTTGTTCCCCGCATGATCAGTGGTGGCGAGCAGGGCCACATCATCAACACCGCATCGGTGGCTGGGCTTATCAGCGGTGCGGTTGGTGGACCATACACCGTTGCCAAATTCGGCGTCGTCGCCCTGTCCGAGCAGCTGTACTTCGAGCTCGGACGGGCCCAACATCTCATTGGGGTCTCGGTGCTCTGCCCCGGCTTCGTCGACACCCGCATCTATGACTCGGGCAGGAACCGACAAGAGAGCTATGGGCAGCCTGACGAAGACGCGTCGCCCGAACGACAAGAGCTTCGGGAAGCTCTTGAGGCCATGCGTGAAACCATGATCCAGCCTGAGACGATTGGTGATCGCGTCTTTGATGCCGTCGTCGCTAACCAGTTGTACATCGTCGAGCCCGGCAGCGACGCCGTCTCCGACGCAATTCAGAGTCGTCTCGATCATGTTGCGGATCGCAGCAACCCTGTCGTGAGCTTTGACATCATCTAGTCATCTGATCGTTGCGACTCTGGGCAGGGCGCAGAGGGAGCGCATCTTCGTTCGCGAAGTACGAAAGCGAGAAGACAATTGGGCTGCGAGTCTCGAACGTGCCAGTAGGTCGTAACGCTTCACTCGGGGCCAACCGGGCCCAACGGTGGCTATCCGTTAACCTGAGCCGATGGTCAGTGAGCGAGACAAGGAGAAGATGCGTCGCATCGGGAGCGATCTCGCGACCGGGGAAACTCACGACAGAGGAACCACAGCGCAGCGCAAGGCGATCCTGGGCCGCATCAACGCAGACCGTGCCCAGCACGGACTACCGGCGCTCACCGACCGCGCTCCAGAGGAAGGTCTGTATGAGCGAGCTCGATCCCTCGGCATGGCTCGCATCGATCGCTAAGATCTTCGATTCGATCGAGGTCGAGTGGACCCTCGTCGGTGCACTCGCCGCGAATCGGTACCGAGCGACACCGAGGTTCACCACTGACGTCGACACCATGGCGGAATTCGATCCCAGGCTTCCCGGCCGATTCGAAGCCGCCGGCTATGACGTACAGGTGATTGCCGATGATGGCGAGCCTGCGCACCTGATCCGGTGCTACCGCGGCGCCGAGGCCGTGGATATCTTGCTGCCCGTGGTCGACTATCAGCGCCAGGCGCTCGCTCGTGCGGTCGATCACGTCCTTACTGTCGAGGACGTCATCATTCACAAACTGATTGCTTGGCGGCTACGCGACAGAGACGACATCCGATCCATCATGGAGGCGAGTGTTTCACTGGACGCCGCTTATCTCGACCACTGGGTCGCGCAGTGGGAGCTTGCTGAGCGGTGGGCCGAATTCAGCGAGGCCTGAGACTTCGCTCTGAACGGTGTCGCCTTCTGTTGCTGGCCGCCAGCCTGCCGGGCGCGACTGCGATCTGAACAACGCAGCGTCATCCCGGTTCCCGAATCTCGATGTGGTCCGATCAGGACCGTGCAGAACGGTGCAGAGTCGCTGCGATTTGCAAGGGCGCGCAGATGTTCATTAGCTTGCATATTGCAAGTTAACTCATGACGACACCTAGGGGAGCGCTGTGGTCAACGCCAATCACCTGACCATGTTGTTCTCAATGCAGTACTTCGCCGTTGTGATAGGTCAGGGGGGCTATGACTCAGTTGGCAGGCGGCGCATCTGTCGCCGCGGCTTCATCGAATCAGAACCCGTCGCTGACGTTGGGCATTGCCGGGCTGGCAGCGATGGCTACCTATCTCGATACGACCATCTTGTTCGTAGCGTTTCCTGGCATCACTGCCAGTTTTGAGTCGGCGTCGACGTCGACGCTGTCATGGGTGCTCAATGCATACACCATTGTGTTCGCGGCCCTACTCGTGCCAGCAGGCAAGCTCGCCGACCGGTTCGGTCATCGCCTCGCCTTCCTCCTAGGGTCCGCGACGTTCTCGATCGCGTCGGTAGCGTGTGGTCTGGCTCCAACAGCTGCGTTGCTGATCGCAGCGCGGGTCGTTCAAGGTGTGGGTGCCGCGATCCTTGTTCCGGCATCGTTGGCTCTGGTCATGGCTGCGTTCCCCAAGGAGAAGTTGCCGCAGGTAATCGCGATCTGGGGAGCGATCGGCGCGTTGTCGGCAGCCATTGGCCCATCGCTTGGTGCCCTGATCATCGATTCGTTTGGCTGGCGGTGGGCATTCTTCATCAACCTGCCAATCGGGACTGTGACCATCGCTGCAGGAGTCCGCTATTTGAGCGAATCACGCGATGCGCAGGTCCGGATTCCATCGTTCACCGGGGTCGTGCTGCTGGTTGCTGCGGCGAGCGCGATGCTGTTCGCGCTGGTCGAGTCCGACAACGTTGGATGGGTAAGCGCGCAGACGATCAGCTTGCTTCTAGGCGGCGTACTATTGCTCGTTGTCTTCGTGATGCACCAGCGGCGCACCAGTGCGCCGACGCTGGATCCTGAGCTCTTTGCTCTGCGCAACTTTCGTTGGGGAAACCTAGCGATGCTCAGCTTCAACATCTCGTTCACGGCCATGTTCTTCGGGCTCATCTTGTTCTTGGTCAATGTCTGGGAATGGTCAATTCTCCAGGCCGGGCTCGGCGTGGCACCGGGACCCGCTTTGGCGGCGGTCTTTGCTGCGCGCTTCGGCAAACTCGCAGGGGAGATCGGGCAACGTCCGCTGGTGATTGCCGGTGGGATCGTCGCCGCCGCCAGCGGGCTCTACCGCGTTCTGCTGCTCGATGAGAATGTCGACTATCTCGTCGACTTCGGTGTGCCGTTGTTTCTGTCTGCGGTTGCGATCGGGCTCGTCTTCCCCCAGGTCACAAGCGTTGCAGTCCAAGCAGTCGCGGCGAACCAGGTCGGCGTCGGCGGGGCGACCACGCAGGCGGTGCGCCAGTTCGGCGGATCGCTTGGCGTTGCGTTGACGATCACCTTGCTCGGCACTGCCAGTGGGGTGATCGATCAGGTCGCGGGTTTCAATCGCATCTGGTGGCTTGTTGTCGCAGGCGGGATTGCGACCACATTGTGTGCTCTTCCGTTGCAAACATCGGGGTCGACAAAATGACACAGTCTCAGAACGAAATCGAGTGGCGTTCCAACTGTCCAATCAGCAGCGGACTCGACCTGCTCGGCGACAAATGGTCGCTGTTGATCATCCGTGATCTAGTGATTCATGGCACCCGCACCTATTCGGACTTCCAGGCTGCTCCCGAGGGCATTGCGACCAACATCCTCGCCACTCGACTCAAGCTGCTGACCAACCTCGATCTTGTCGAGCGCGTCGACCCAGACCGTGTCGCGCGCGGCAACGCCTATCGACTCACCGAACGAGGTGCTGCACTCAGACCCACACTCGTCGAGTTTTTGAAGTGGGCACAAGACCACCTCGCTGCCCTTCATCCAACGATTAACAACACGCCGGCAATCAGCTAACTCGTCTCACGGCGAGTCAGCAGTGTCGTTGTATCAACGTCAACAAGGACAACTAATGTCAACCGAAAGCACCCCCATCAACAGCAATGCTGAGCAGGTCGAAGAGGATGTCACCCTGTTTAACGGCGCATCGAACAACACCTATTACCCGGTGTATTTCAATGCGCTTCCCGAGCCTGGGGTTGCCGAGCTTGAATGCGAGAAGCAGCACGTCGACCTGCGCCCCGAACGAGACGTGACCCTGTACGTCGAGATCTACAACCCGGATGCCAAGATCCCCCTGATCATTACTCCCGGAGGAATGGGCGAGATCGGCGGGTTTGCAGGGTTTGCCCGCAACGTGGCTGCGGCGGCCCCCGACCTCATGGTCATCATTTGGGATCGGCGCAACATGGGCCGATCCGGGATCAACTTCGGTGCCGAACCACTCTCTATCGAAGAGGCCGAGGACCTGCACGTGCTCATCGAACGACTCGAGGTCGGCCCGGCAGCGCTCTACGGCATGTCGTCAGGTGCGCGTTCAAATGTGGTCTTGGCCGAGCGCTACCCCGACGACATCGCCTCGTTGATCATCGCCCCGCTCAGCGGCGGCCCGCTCGCCGCAAAGCAGCTCTCGCAGGAGTACTACTTGAAGTACGTGAATGAGTACAGCTTGAGCTCGATGGAGGACGTAGCGAAGACGCCTCTCTGGGCGGCTTATATCGAGCGCAACGGCGCCGAGGGGCGCGAGGAACTCATGGGTCAAGACGTGTCCGAGTTCCTGGCCGCGATGCAGCGAGCAGGCGAACACCTGCAGTCCTATGGTCAGAAAACCACACTGGGTGCGACCGATGAGCAACTCGCTGCGCTCACCGTGCCGGCGACGCTCATTCTTCATCACAACCAAGAGGTCGATTATCTGCACCCCATCGTCTCGTCGAGAGCAGCGACGACGCTTATCCAGAACTCGACGTTCGAGTTTGCTCCGTATCTCCCAGAGATTCTCGAACTGCTGTTGCCATTCGTCCGCGAGCACACGCCGCCGCTCACCTGAGTAGCCGCAGAAGCTACGGCAAGGCCTGCCACGGGTACAGCAGGCATGCGTCCAGAACTGGAGATGCGGTGAGGTCCGGGCTACCGGTGTGGCACCATGGCGTCTAATGACCGACTTTGCAACGATTCGTGACCAGTTGACGGCGCCTGGTTCGCCGCTTGAACTCCGAGACATCGACGTACGCGGCGTGCCAATGCGTGAGTTCGCGAACGCTCCCGCCACGATGCGTGATGTGTGGACCATGGCACGGGCCCATGGCGATGCGCTGTACATCGTCTTCGAAGACGAGCACTACACCTATACCCAGGTCGACGCCCAGGTACGTGGGCTCGCTGCGGTCCTCGTGGACGACTACGGCATCGGTCCCGGCGATCGAGTAGCCGTAGCTATGCGCAACTACCCCGAGTGGATCGTGTCGTACTGGGCGATCGTGTCGGTAGGTGCAGCCGTCGTTGGCATGAACGCATGGTGGACGCCCCAAGAGATGGCGTACGGCTTGACAGATTCCCAGCCGAGGCTCCTGATCGCTGACGGCGAACGGGTCGCAAACGTCGTGCAAGTGCTCGACGAAGTCCGAGCCGAGCGAAAGCTGCCCATCATTGCGGTGCGCCACGACGGACAGCTTCCCGCCGACGCCGTGAATTGGGACGCCGTCGTTGACGCGAAGGCTGCGCCCGATGCCATACCCCAGGTTGCAATCGACCCAGACGATGACGCCACCATCTTTTACACATCGGGTACCACTGGATTCCCAAAAGGGGCGCAGCTGACCCATCGCGGATCGGTCACCAATCTGATGAACCTAGCATTCATGCAGGCCTGGGCCGATGCCGTAATGCGAGCACGCCACCCTGAACTAGTCGACGAACCAGATCCAGATGTCCGGCCGGTTTCCCTGGCGCCGACACCCCTCTTTCACGTCACTGCGTGCAACTGCGGACTTCATCCACTCACACTCGTTGGCGGCACGATTGTGCTCATGTACAAGTGGGACGCAGGCCGCGCACTGGAGCTGATCGAACGAGAGAAGATCAACAGAAGCGGCGGTGTGCCAGTCATGTCACGCGAGCTGTTGGCGCATCCCGACTTCGAAACACGCGACGTGTCGTCACTTGTAAGCCTGAGTGGCGGTGGCGCTCAGCTCCAGCCCGACCTGGTCGAGAAGATTGGTGCCACCGGACGCACGCCAGGCACGGGGTATGGCTTGACCGAGACCCACGGCATCGTCACCGCAGTCAGCGCCAAGTTCTTTGCCGACAAGCCCGATTCGTGCGGCCCGGTTGTACCAACACTCGACGTGAAGCTTGTTGATGACGCGGGTAACGACCTGGCGCCGGGTGATGACGTGGTTGGTCAGCTGTGCGTTCGTGGTTCGGTGGTCATCAAGGGCTACCTCAACAAGCCGGGCGCCACTGCCGACGCGATCCGCGACGGGTGGTTCAACACCGGTGACATCGCACGAATCGACGACGAAGGGTTCGTCTTTATCGTTGATCGCGCCAAGGACATGGTGTTGCGCGGTGGCGAGAACATCTATTGCAGCGAAGTCGAGTCGGCATTGTTCCAACATCCCGACGTTGTCGAGAATGTTGTGTTCGGCGTGCCGGATCAGCGTCTTGGTGAGATCGTTGGTGCCTGTGTTGTGATTGCACCCGATACCAAGGTCGACGAAGCTGACCTGGCTGCGTTCGTTGGCGATCGGCTCGCCAAGTTCAAGGTGCCCCAGCGCTGGTGGTTTCGCACCGAGTCGCTGCCCCGCAATGCCAACGGCAAGTTCCTTAAACGGCAGGTCAAAGCCGAGCTGCTCAGCGATTCCTAAGGCTAAACACATCTATGGGTGGGCCGTATGCGTCGCCGGGTGCAGAATACTGTTTCCAGCCTCCCGGTATAGGGTCTCAGCGATTCCCTGCGGCCCACTGGTCCTCAAGCGGTCGGGTCACGCGCTCGGGTTCAGGCGGTCGGGTGCCGCGGTTGGGTCACGCGCTCGGGTTTAGGCGGTCGGGTCACGCGCTCGGGTTTAGGCGCTCGGGTGCCGCGCTCGGGTGCCGCGCTCGGGTGCCGCGCTCGGGTGCCGCGCTCGGGTTTAGGCAGTCGAGCCGCCGTCGATCACCAGTACGTGGCCGCTCACGAATTCAGCGAGATCGGACGCCAGAAACAGTACGCCCCGAGCGATGTGATCGGGTTGGCCAGCGAGCCCGACCGGGTTTGCGGCGATGCGCGCCTCGATGTCGAGTCCGCCTTGGCGCAGTGGTTCCATCTGTTCTTGAACGCCGGGCGTGTCGATGATGCCCGGCGCTATTGCGTTCACTCGAATGCCTTGTCGGCCGAGCTCGTTTGCGTGCGCACGGGTGAGTGAAACCACTGCGCCTTTCGATGCCGCATAGGCCGAGATGTTGGCTCCGCCGCCCAGCGCTGCAATCGAGGCCATGTTCACGATCGACCCGCCGTTGGGCATACGTGCCGCTGCTTCGCGGATTGCGCTGAACTGGGCTCTCACATTGACGTCGAGCATGCGTGTGATGAATTCATCGGTTACTTTCCCAACTGGACCGGTGGTGGGGTAGATGCCAGCGTTGTTGACCACGATGTCGAGACCTTCGTTGCCGGCGGCACGGTCGACAGCTTGTTCGAGTTGGGTTGCGTCGGTGATGTCGCATGTCACGAACTCACCGCTGATCGCCGCTGCCAACTCGGCGCCTGCTTGGTCAAGGTCAGCGATGGTGACGTGGGCGCCAGCTTCGGCAAGACGATGTGCGCACGCTGCACCAATGCCTTTGGCCCCGCCGGTGACCAGAGCGCGCTTGCCGGTGAGGTCGACAAGGTCGGCAATCGCCACGTCATTCAGCGGTGACTGGTTCGGCGTTGAGGCGTTCATGGGGGCTCCATCGGTTCGTTCAAAACTGCTCGCCGCAGGATGTGTGGTTACCATTATCGGCCGCCATGAACAGCTCGGCACCAAGATGCCGTTTCCGCCAGCGACAGTCGAAGCCAGCAGCGAACGGCTCTTCGCCGCCGGGGTCGACTGTGTATCTGCGATGGCGCTGCGCTCAATCCCGAAACTAACAGTGCACTTCTGGACCATGACGTGCAAGATATTCGGTACATTCCCTAGCGGACGTCGACCCGACGGCCCACCCGACACAGGAGGTCCGAAGGTGATCGATCTCACCGCTATTGCCGAGAGCCCAGAAGATCTTGACCGCTACGAGGTCGAGAACAACTTCCAGTCGTGGGGGTACCAGCCGGAAAAGTCTCCGGCTCGGGTCGTCTCGGCCAAGGGTGTCCGGTTCACCACCGAGGACGGCCGCGAGCGGTTGGACTTTAGTTCGTGCTTCGTCAGCCACAACATTGGTCACCAAGACGAACGGGTGGTCGACGCCATTTGTGAACAGGCAAAGACCTTGACGTCGTTTGCCCCCAGCTTTTCCACTGGGCCTCGGGCCAAACTCACCAAGATGTTGGCGGAGATCACGCCCGGCGATCTCGAACGTTCCTTCATCTCGCTTGGCGGTACCGAGGCCAACGAGACTGCGGTAAAGATCTGCCATCAGTACACCGGACGACGCAAGATCATCTCGCGTTATCGGTCCTATCACGGCGGCACCGCCGCGGCGATGAGCCTCTCAGCTGGTGACCCGCGCAACTGGGCCCAGACCCAGGGCGGCACCGAAGTGGTCAAGGTCCCTCAGCCGTACTGTTACCGCTGCCCGTTTGGCCTGGAGTATCCCAGCTGCGAGATGCGATGCGTCACCTACGTTGACGAGGTGATCGCGCTAGAAGGTGGCGGTGATCAGGTCGGCGGCATAATTGTCGAGCCGGTAACTGGCGCGAACGGCATCATCGTGCCGCCGCCTGAGTACTTCCCGATGCTGCGCGAGATCTGCGATCGCTGGGGCATCCTGCTGATCGCCGACGAGGTCATGACTGGCTTTGGTCGTACTGGCAAGTGGTTTGCCATGGACCATTGGGATGTGGTGCCAGACATTCTGAGCCTTGCCAAGGGTCTGACATCGGGCTACGTGCCGCTTGGCGCCACGGTCGTGCGCAAAGAGATCGGCGACTTCTTTAAAGACAATTTCTTTAGCCATGGCGCTACCTATGCCGGTCATGCCCTGGGCTGTGCCGCTGCGCTCGCACTTATACCGATCTACCAGACGGACAAGCTGATCGAGAACTCCGAGAAGATGGGTCAGTACATGCTGGAGAAGACGCTGGAGCTCAAGGAGAAGCATGCTTGTGTGGGCGATGTCCGCGGGCTTGGTCTCTTCGTGGGTCTTGAGCTGGTCAAGAACAAGGAAACCAAAGAGCCGCTGACAGCGATCGACGCCAAGGTACGCAAGGGCGTTACTCCCAAGGCCGAGATTGCCGCCCGAATGGGTGAGCTAGGCATGATGGCAATGGCCGCCAACCCGGCCAACGTAATCGCCATTGCTCCGGCCCTCATCGTCACGAAGGACGAGATCGACGAAGGCATCGCGATCCTGGATCAAGCTCTCGAGGTCGGAGACAAGTATGCCGACGCCTGACGCTAAGCAATCGACAACATCTGCCTCGACCACCGAGGTGGGCGTACCCGTTCGAGTAGCCCAGCCAATGGAGCAATGACGCAGCGGTCACGTTGGCTCACCCGTCTGGCTCGTGCATTTGTTTGAGTTGCAAAGCGATGGCCTCGAGGTCAGCGGCGGTGGCAGCGACATCGAATGCGAGTCCATACACATCGTCGTTCGAAGCTGTGGCGACACTGGCTGCGTTGATTTCGAGAAAGACGGATGTCGATAGCCAGCCAAATCTCTTGTTGCCATCAATGAGCGGGTGGTTGTTCACGATGGAATGAAGCAGCGCCGCTGCCTTCGTCCACAGGTCTGGGTAGGCATCGACGCCGAACGCTGAAGTTTGGGGCCGAGCTGCGGGTGCTGCCTTCATGTCCCTCGCTTCGTTGTAGTGAAGCTAGCGGTCGATTGTTAAGGCAGTGTTGGCTCAGTAGCCATAGAGGTGGGAGACACTGCGACTGAAACGAAGTAACACGAAGTGACACCAGGCGTACGGAGAGGGGACCCTATCGGACGCCTGGACAGTTCGAAGCTTCCCAGCGAGTGGGGGTGCGGTTCGCCGACGAGGCTTTCAGAGGTCCTGAAAAAGCACAGGGTGATGGCCGAGATGTGGAGCGTCCCAAATTCCTGCAGCGCGGGCGACTTCTTCAGTCTGGGCGAGGAGTGCGTTTGCTTCGTCATCCCACGCGGGACCGTGGAGCAGTAGATATCGCGCGAAGCAGATGATGATTCGGGCGTCTTGAACTCCGAGTTCTATCAGTCGTCGATATGTGGCGATGACGATTCCAACTGGCAGCTCGAGACCTTCGTCGAGGCGAAGTCCTTCGCCCAGGGCGCGGACCGAAGTGAGCCCTTTGATTCGCCCAATGGACTCTCGATGATGTCGTCCATGTGGCCCACTGGCCATTTCGCTGAATCGCCACGAGTTTGGCTTCGAATTCTTGTCAGCATCTCCACTAGCTCGCTCATGGGATGCAGTATGTCCCGATCTCGTACCGACCTGTTGTTGCCACGAAACCAGCGCGATGTTTGACGGTGCGCCCGGCCACCTACTGCGACTCGACAGTGGCGAACTTCTTCGATTGTGTGGCTATGGGTATTCCATCCCGTGCAATGTGATGCCGCTGAAGAACGCACCGAAAGAGCCTGCGAAAGGGTTAAGGCTAGCCCTGGAACTGTATGCATGGGTTAGGCTATGCATAGAACGACGATCGAGATTGACGACGCCCTGATTGACGAGGCCAAACGCGTGCTTGGCACGACCACGATTCGTGCAACGGTAGAAGAAGCGCTTCGTCGTTCGGTCCAGGAGGGCCGCGACGCAGAGGCAGCGCAGAGAGACCGGCAGCAGAGCTTCCTCGATGGGTTTGCTCACCGGATCGATCTTGATGTGCTGGCGAGCGATGAGATGTGGAAGTGAAGGGCTGGCTGCTCGACAAAAGCGCTTCCTCGCGGATAGATCAGCCTGCGATTGCCGTCAGCCTTGGGGAACTCTCTGGTCAATTATGGATCTGTCCGATTGGTCGACTTGAGCAGCTGTACTCGGCCCGATCGGCTCGCGACTACGACCTATTGCTGGAACAGCTGGATCAAGCGCTGCATGGAGCAGAAGCACCAGGCGACCTGCTGGACCGCGCTCAGATCTTGCAGCGTGACCTCGCTCACCATCACGGGATGTGGCACCGCATTGCAATTCCTGATCTCTTGATCGCCGAAACGGCATTGCACAATGACTTGGGTGTCGTGCACGTCGATGGAGACTACGAGCGAATCGCCGAAGTCCGCCCGCCCGCTCACGCAACGCAGGTTGGCAGCGTAAACGCTGGTGTAACCAGGGAGCACACTCGGTAGTAACATCGATGGAAGTCACCTGAGCATCTTTGGTAATCCAACGACGGTGCTCGACGCCATCGAGACCCTCCTCGACAACGTCGCCACCGTGGCCGGGCACAGGCCATGAGGTCATTGGTAGTCGGGGCTCGCCAAGTTGGAGTGGGGTGCGGCTTCGGGATCTAATCGCCAGATGGACGACGTGATTGCCTTGGCCCGAAGCGATGATCTCGATCGCGACTATCTAGATCGTTGGGCGAAGACTCTCGGTGTCTCTGACCAACTCCACGCAGCGGTTGCTGCTGCAGAGCCAGGTGAAGCCTGATGGCTTAGATCAGGCCGAGTGCCTTCCACCATTCCTGCACGACCATTTCATGGCCTTTCGCCTTCTGGCGCATGAAGTCGCTGGCATCGGCGGGCAGGCCCTGGTGCACGGTGGGAGCGAGGTGGGCCGCACCCTGAATGGGATCGACCCATTCCAACTCGATCTGTTCGATCATCGAACCGAAGTCGGGCGCTTCGTGGTGGTCGCTCATTTGGTGTTCCATGAATGAGACGTAGTCGGTGAACGACTCCATGCAGTAATAGAAGCGAGGTTGGGCGCCGCGCCAGTACTCGTAGCGGCGACAGCTGGGCTCGTTGGCATGCGTTGCTTCCCACATCATCCGGGCCGTCTCCTCAAAGGCTGCCTCCTTGCCTTCTCGAATGAGAATTTTCGCCAAGAACGTGGCCATTGGTTACCTCCAGGGTTCTTGCGGCAGCGTAGTCCGTGACCTGCTGTCGGTGTCATGACGTGCTGTAGGTCGAAAGGACATGGCAACAGGTCAGGCACCGGCTCAGCGTCGATCTACATTCCGACAGGGGTCAGCACCACGTGGGTTTGCTCGCCGGCCGAAATCTCGACGACACTTGGTCGGATGGCTGGATACGGACCCGCTGGCTTTGGGCCGGTGATAGATCTCGAAGCAGGGGTGTTGGCCGATCGATTCGTAGGTCCCGCAGCACCCGAACGCGGCGGCATGACCTATGGCGGTCAGCTGTTGGCTCAAGCGGTAGTTGCGGCCTATGGCACGGTTGATGATGACCGGCGGATCCATTCGCTCCACGCACTGTTTCTTCGCGGCGGGGACGTAGCCATCCCGACCGAGTGGAGGGTGGAACGGATCCGCGATGGACGGTCGTTCTCGGCTCGGCAGGTTTCGGGGCACCAGCACGACAACGAGATCTTTCGGGTCAGCATCTCGTTCCAGGTTCCCGAGGACGGCTTGGATTGGCAACCGGCGTTCGACATCGGAGCGCTGCCGCCCCCGGACGAGGTAACGATGACCTACATCGAGTTCTGTCGAGCTCATCCTGACCTCGGGCAAACCGAATGGTTCGGCCAGGACCGACCGATGGACATCCGTTACATCGACCCGCCGGACCCCGTTGGTGGTCCACCGACCGATCGTCCTCAACTGATGTGGGTCAAGATGACCGGTGATCTCGCGTCCGGTCGCGGTCCCGAGGACGCAGCGCTTGCCTACCTGGCCGATGCGACCCTGGTCGATCATGTGACGCTGCCGCACGGCTACCGCTGGCACGATGCCCGGCTGACCGGTGTCAGTCTGGACCACGCCATGTGGTTTCACCGCCCCGCTCGCGCCGATCAATGGTTGCTGTACGACCAGCGGGTCGAGTCAACCGGGGGATCCAGAGGACTGACGACGGGGCGCTTTTACTCCCAAGACGGGGCGCTGGTCGCCACCTGTGCGCAGGAGGGCCTGATGCGCTGGACGCGATGCGAGACCTGATGATGCATCCCTGTCGCCGAGCAGGTTGGTGACTGCGACTTGCTCGCCACGTGCTCCAAGTGGCAGCACAACGTATGCGCAGCGCTCGAAACTGGACCTGGTGCACGCGCTCAGGCCCTGGATTGCGAAGAGGACCTGTTTCCCATCTTCGCTGTGCCGCGTCCCAACCTGATTCCGGCGAGCATGTGGGCGATCTCGGACCTCACCGCTGGCAACGGCGGAACCCAGCTCGTTCCTGGCAGTCACCGATGGAGCGCAGATCGAGTTGTCGAACCGTCCGAGACCGTCGGGCCGAGACGCCAGCTGGGTCCGTGCTGCTCTGGCTCGGTGGCACGGTGCACAGTGGTGGAGCCAGCTGGGTCCGAGCTGACGCTGCATTGCAGTATGCAATGCAGATTGTTATGCTTGGCGCATGGCTCAATTGGTGACTCGAGTAGAAGACCGGCTTGCGGCAGCGGTTGACGAACTCGTTGATGCTGGGATTGTGGCCAGTCGTTCTGAAGCCGTACGGCTTGGCCTTGAGCGGCTTGTCGATCGCTGTCGTCGTGATGAGATCGGAGCGAGGATCGCCCGTGGCTATCGAGATCTCCCGCAAGACGAAGCAGGGGTTGGGTGGGCGGATGAGTCCTCGGTGCGGATGATTGCTGAGGAGCCCTGGTAGCGGTGACGCCAAGTCAGGGCGAGGTCTGGTGGGCTGAAGCTGAGGACAAGCGGCGGCCAGTGCTGATTGTGACGAGAAGCGATGCTGTATCGGTTCTGACTTGGGTTGTCGTGGCTCCAGTAACTCGCACCATTCGCCGGATCCCAACTGAGGTCAATCTGGGTGAGAGTCATGGACTGCCAGACGAATGTGTGGCATCGTTCGATAATCTTCAGCCGATACGACGGTCGTTCCTTACACAGCGGGCGGGTGAACTCCAGGTCGATGAAATCGATGAAATCTGTCGAGCGCTGAGAGCCCTAGCGGACTGCTGACCGAAGCTGGAGCAGTCGGAGAATCGGGCCCGCGCACGGAATCGCCTTTGCGGAACCTCAGATCGGCTTCGACCTCATCGGGTCCGGGATGGTCGTTCGGGCCTACGTTGTTACTGGTCAACTTGTGGGCGACGGGGCCGTCGAGTTGATCGGCATCGAGATCGATGTCTGATGGAGACGCGATCGTAAGTTGGCTGGACCACCTTGAGATCGACAGGCCGATCGGGGGCAAGCAGCTGCGGGCGACGGTGTTTCTTGGCACCGAAGATCAGAGGCGGGGCGCGGGCGTCATAGTCCATCTGGCACTGAGTACCTCTCATGGGACGCTATTCGGGCCCTGACCTTGTCGATCTAGTCGATGCGCTCGCTCATCGGTAACTGTCGCAGGCTCGTTCTAGTGTCGGGGTCATGCCACGTCTCAGCGAGTTCTACGGAATCGCGATCTACATGTATTTCAGTGATCACAATCCGCCGCACTTCCATGCGTTGTACGCCGAGCATGAAGCGCTGTTCAGGATCGATGATGGCGAAGTCCTCCGAGGTGAGCTGCCGCGGACAGCGGAACGCTTGGTGCGTGAGTGGGTCGAACTGCATCGACCGGAGCTAGTTAAGAACTGGGAACGGGCGCAAGAGCCGGCGGCCCTCGTTGCTATTGATCCTCTTGACTAGGCTTGGGGCTATGTTGACGTCGCCACGAGTTGCCAAAGTTGAGTGCATTGGCGCTCGCCAGCTTCGTGTCACGTTCACCGATGGTCTTGTGCGTGAACTGGACTTTGCAGGTGTTCTGATCGGCATCTTCGAATCGATCGACGACGATGTGTCTTTCGCTGAGGTCAGTGTCGATCCGGTCGCTGGGACAGTGTGTTGGCCAGGTGGCCTCGATCTGGACCCAGATGTCCTGCATGGTGATCACGAGCCGGCAACTGGCATTTCCGCCTTGCTGACCCGCGAGTATCGGCTCGAAGACATTTCGAACTAGCGGGGCCAACGATCCGCCAGTCCTGATCTGGTCAGCGGCGGCGACGTCGAACGGGTGCCGTGGGTGTCCTGTCGAACCAGGACCCAGTTCACAGCTAGTCCCATCCGCCGATGGTATCGAGGTCGAGCGAGACGAGTTCAATCGCTCCATCATCGGCGAGCTGGCCAGTCACGGCGATTCTTGCGATCAGGATTTCGGTCGTCGTCTCGCTCATCGTTGCTATGTCCTCTGGCGGTGACGATGCGCTTTGTGGGGTTACGGACACAGGCATCTTTGCAATCTCCGAGCTGCCGACAGAAGTACTCTCCGGGCACCTCAGAGTTGAGGCCTGTCCGACTGACTTGGGTTGATTACTGCATTCTCGGCTGTTGTGTAATCCACAACACGTTGTAACCCTGATAGGACGCTATTCGAACCCTGGTCTAACCGATCTGATCGAGAGTGTCGCACTGTTGCGGTAGGTTGGAAGTCATGGAGAGGAAGATCTGGACCGCCGCCGAGCTTGATGAGATGACCCCGGCTGAGCGCAAGAAGATCTTCGATGAGTCGATCGTGTGGGACCTCGATGATGCTCCGCTGGACCTGATCGAGAGGGCCCGTCGCAAGGTCGAGCTTCGCATTGCTGAAACCGAAGGCAAGCAGTCCGCTTGAGCGACTTGCGCCGCGAGGTCCGGGCGACGCAAGCATTCTTCGAGGAACTCGATTCGCAGCTCGGAGACGAACGCGGCCCGAACGGCGAGCCGAGCAGCTACGACTTCCAGAGCCACGAGCTATTCGCAATCGTCGAGCGCTTTGCCGAAGACTGAGACCGTCTGCCTGAGCTGATTCGTGGCCGCTCGGACTACAGGGTGCTCATTGGATCGGGCATGGTCGTGCGCGCGTTCGTGGTCACTGGTCAGTTAGCACCTGACGGTGCAGTCGAGCTCACCGGAATCGAGATCGATCGGTACTCGTGGTCAGGTAAGTGCTCCAAGGTGTGGCCGGACGCACCGATCCACTCGCGAGCCTGGACACGAGAACATGTCGAACTAGCCGCGCCAACGATCCTCCAGTCTTGATCTGGTCGCATCAGTAGCGAAGCAGTCCTTGGCATTGCGGTCCTGCCTAGACCGTGAATGCGGCGAGGAATACGTCGACGGTGCGTTCGATCTCTATCGTTTTGATTCTTCGGCGCTCGAAGAGTCGTGAATACAGGATTGGCCCGACGGTGTATGTCGCGACGATTTCGTTGGTGAGTGACGCGTCGAGCGCGCCGCGATTGATGGCTGCCTGAGCGATCTGCAACACCGGCGCACGCATAATCGCAACGATGGCGTCTTGCATTGCTTCGATGCGGCTATCTGTTGGTGCCCGGTCGATGGTGGCGATGAGTATCTCGCCGAGCTTGCTCGTGTGTAGTGGGTCGGCGAAGAGCTCGATGGCTGAGACCAGGTCCGCTCGCAGGTCGCCAGTGGGTGTCGGCGTGGGGAGTGGGTCCTGGCAGTCGACGAGGACATCGGACAGCAGGTCTTCCACCGTGGGCCAATGGCGATAGATGGTTGCTCGCCCGACGCCGGCGACGGCTGCGACCCGAAGGTGGGTGACCGCATCCCATCCTTCGGTGAACAAAAGCACCGCTCCGGCGCTGAGTACCGCACTTCGAGTTCTCGCAACCCGGGCATCGAGCGGCTCCTCCATGACGTCGAGGTTGGAGGAGTGGCTATGCGGGTGATCGTCTTTGGAGCAACGGGGAAGACCGGCCGTCACGTGGTCGACGCTGCGCTTACAGCAGGTCACCAGGTCGTTGCCTTCGGGCGGTCGGTCGATCGCCTCGACATCTCGCACGAAGCCCTGGAGCTTCACAAGGGCGATGTCTTCGATCAGCAGGCGGTGAGCAGCGCAGTCGCAGGCTGCGACGCAGTGATCGTGTGCCTCGGGAGCACCGGCTTACGGGACAAGACGACATTGGCCAGCGGTACGCAGGTCATCGTTGACGCAATGGCCGACGCCACTGGAGACCGTCTCGTCGTTCTCTCCGCGGTTGCCGTGGGTGAGAGTTGGCGCCAGACCCCGTGGTCGTCGAAGCTGCTCTTTCGAACACTGCTGCGCAACGTGTTGGCAGACCACGAGCGCCAAGAGGTGATCGTCAAGAGCAGTCCACTGACGTGGACCATCGTGCGAGCAGCGGTGCTGAAAGATGAACCTGCGACTGGTTCGATCATTGCGTCGAACGACCGGCGCACAACCAAGATCAACCGCGCTGATGTCGCCAGCTACCTCGTTGATCAGCTAACTGACAACGCCCACGAGCGACGGGCGATTTCTATCAGTGCCTAGCCCGAGCTGACTTCGAACCAAGCCATCCTGTTGTGTATTCCACAACACTTTTGTACCCCTGGCGGGAAGGTACGCGAACCCTTCGGTGGCACTACAGATCGCGCTGTTGCATGAGCAGGTTGGTTTAGAGGAGCTTGTTTCACCCAAGCTCTGAGCTTGTGCTTGCGGAAGTTACGGTGAGCCCCAGGACATCTCCGCTTCCTGTTCCGACGAGCAAGACACCGTCTTCAAAGGCGAGAGCGGTACTGACGCGCTTACCAACGCGAAGTCTGCTCTGCGAGGCCGGTGGTTCTCCACCGTGAACCGATAGTGCACCGTCACCGATGGCAACCACGAAACGACGGTCACTGAGTCGACAGAACGGTAAAAAGCCGCGCGTACGCCAACTCGAGTGCCCAAGGATGATGGGCCTTTGCTCGTCGAGAAGCCAGACAGCAGCCGCCCCGTCGGCGTCGAGGAATGGCACGCACTCGCCAACGGACGCAAGGTTCACTGAGCGAATTGCGCGAGGAACTGACACGCGTTCGACACGGCGGTTGGGTCCGCGGATGCAGAAGAAGTAGTCGCTCCCACCGTCAAGAATCAGCGGTCGACCAACTGCCGTTGCGCCGTCAGAGCTTTCGAGACTTTGGTCCCAGTTGCTGTCAAGGTTCTTCTGGTCGACGACTATCCCGCTTCTCATGTCCAAGAAGCTGAGTGCCCCGCCCGCTTCAGGCACTGCGACGGAGTTTGAGTCGGCATGGAGTTTTGTGGAGTGAACGGGCCCACCTCTTGCTGGGTACGTCCACATGGCAGCGCCGTCGGCTGCGTCGAGCCCGAAGATGTCGGAGTACCCCCGCCAACCACCGACCACGACCGTTCTTTCATAGCCATGCAGCCATCCGCTGATGTTCAGTAGCAGATGTCGCCAGACCAGCTCTCCTGTGTCACGGTCGAGCGCGATCAACTCCTGATGACCGTTTTGATAGATCACATTCGAAGCAGTGAATGCGAGTCGACCATATGGGTGGCGCACCTTTACCGACCATCGTTCAACTCCTGTTGCGCATTCAACAGCGGTTAGCCAGGTTCTCCGGTCAGTGAATACGCAAAGCCCAGAATCGACTGCCATCTGCCAGACGCCATGATGCACATGACGCCGCCAAAGATGACAAAGCATGCGCCAACGGTAACTGGAAACTCGCCCACCGCGGAGTTGTTATCGCTGCCAACCAGCGGGTGTTGTGTAATGTGTAATCTACAACACTTTTGTACCCCCGGTGGGATTCGAACCCACGACCAATGGATTAAAAGTCCACTGCGCTAACCAGACTGCGCCACGGAGGCGAGGTGATCGTAGCGCCAGCGTGAGCAGCATTGGTCCGGTTTAGACAGACAATAAGTAGATAGGGTCACAGGGTGGACGAAACCGAAACACCTGAGACCGCTCCGACTGACCAGTCGGCAACAAGTATTGACCTTGCGAACCGGCCTCAGCCCGAGTGGCTCGACAATGTCGAGGCTGAAATTACCGATGTCGACTTCGTGCTGAAATGCCTGAGTCGAGACTCAGCAAAGATGTGTCAGACCTGCGATGAAGCCACAGCACAGGGTGAGCTCGAATCGCGACCCGTGCTGGCCCGATGCGCAAGCACCAAGCAACCCAGGTAGCAGGCTGAACTAAATCTGATCGGGCGTAGTTGCTTCGCCGGAGAAGTCTGCGAGTAACTCGTGACGCTCGCCGAGCGTCAACTCACCAGCGTCGTTGAGGTGGATCCAGCGCGCCCCAAGGTTGCTCAGATGGCGAAACGGAAGTCCGACACTGGCTTCGAGGCAGTAGACAATGCCGCCGTGAGCCGCAACCACTAGGCGATCACCAGCCACGTTTTCGCACACGTCGCGGATGCCTTGTTGAATGCGCGGTAACAGATCTTCGTCGCTCTCGTAGCCCGGCGGAAACTTCTTGGCCCGCAGGTAGCCGGGCCACTGCTTGTCGATCTCGTGGCGGGTGAACCCGCTCCACTCGCCTGCGTCGCGCTCAGCAAGGTTGGCGGTGCGAAATGGCTCACCCAAGCCAAGGTGTTTCGCAAGAATGTCGCCGGTGGTTGCCGCACGATCCAGGGTCGACGACGCAATGCCATCGAAGGTGAGCTCCTGAGCAAGCTTTACGAGATACGCGCCACCTGCCTCGGCCTGTTCAACGCCAAGCGGACTGAGCGGCGGATCGGCTTGCCCTTGCCACTTGCCCAATGCGTTCCACTCTGACTGGCCGTGCCGGACCATCAATATCTCTGTCATTTCACGGCTGCCCTCGTCACAGGCACAACCTACCTGAATACGTAGGTTTCGCTCGTAACCTGATCGCTATGGCAACGCTGCGTCTCTTCGCTTCGATTCGAGAAGCTGCTGGTGAACGGTCGGTCACGATCGAAGGTTCGACCGTGGGCGAGGTGATCAATGCTGCGGAGGCCAAGTTTGGTGAGCACTTCGTTGCGCTCGTGCCCACCTGTCGTGTGTGGGTCAATGGTGAACCTGCCGAGTCGACCACTGTCGTCGCCGACAACGACGAAGTCGCACTTCTTCCGCCTGTTTCTGGGGGTTAAGCGCCCGAGTACCGGCCCGTGGTGTCAAGCCGGATAGCGTTGGGGTGTGACCGAGCGGCCGTTCATAGCACCAGCGCGTATTGCGCTGCTGTCGTTACACACGTCGCCGCTCGCGCAGCCAGGCTCTGGCGACAGCGGCGGCATGAATGTGTACATCCGTGAACTCGTCGGCCATCTCGCCCATACCGGGGCAATGGTGCATGTCTATGTCCGCGCATGGCACCCAGACCTTGCTGCCGAAGTTGAGTTAGAGCCAGGTGTGCGCGTCGTGCACATATCAGCGGGTCCCTTCGACCTTGAGAAGGAAGAGCTCTACGACATTGTTGACGAGTTCGCCGACAAGGTCGAGGCTGACATCGTGGCACAGGGCGGGGTCGATGTACTTCACGCGAACTATTGGTTGTCAGGCGTCGCCGGCCATTTGATCAAGCATCGCCTCGACGTGCCGCTGGTAACCACCTTTCATACGTTGGCGCGCGTCAAAGCTGAGACGGGCGATCACGAACCCGAGCGGCGAGCCAGCGCAGAGGCCCAAGTGATCGCCTGTAGCGATGCCGTCACCGCGAGTTGTGTGGCCGAAGCCAACTGGCTGATGCGCCTCTACAACACGCCAGCCGAGCGCATTTCTTACGTTGTCCCTGGCGTGGAGCACGCCATTTTCTCACCCGGCACGCAATCTGCGGCTCGTCAGGCTGTCGGACTAGGCGACGATCCGACCATCTTGTTTGTTGGCCGAATCCAGCCACTCAAGGGAGTAGCTGTAGCGACCGAAGCGCTCGGTCGAATGTTGACCAGCAACGCTCGCTTGGTAATCGTCGGCGGCCCGAGCGGGCGTGAGGGTCAAGAAGAACTTGCGCGTGTTCACGCAGCGATCGATCGGTTTGGTCTGGCCGACCGCGTGCAGTTCGTTTCGCCGCAGCCCCATCACATGCTGTCGAGTTGGTATCGCGCCGCGGACATTTGTGTTGTGCCGAGCCGAAGCGAGTCATTCGGACTTGTAGCGCTCGAAGCGGCAGCTTGTGGCACGCCCGTCGTGGCTTCGTCGGTTGGTGGTCTGCGCACCCTGGTCGACCACGGCAAGACGGGTTTCTTGGTGGCGGGTCGCGAGCCCGCGGTATTCGCCACCTACATGGATCAGATCTTTAGCCACCCGCTCCTCGCTGCTGAATTGGCCATGGCATCGTTTGAACGTGCCCAGAACTACCGGTGGTCAACAACTGCTGGGCACCTGCGAGATCTGTATTCAAAACTCGCCGTGCGCGAACCTGTGAACTGCTGACGACACTGGCTTCTGTATGACCGTGATTTCTGTATGACACTGATTTCTGTATGACGCTGCTGCCGAACGCAACTGAACTTGATGCCATTGAGGCGCGTGTCGATGCGACGTTGCAGACTGCGCTCGCTGAGATTGACGCGGTTGCCGCAGTCGAGCGTGGCGACATCGACCAACCCTTTTGGTATGTGCGCATCGATGGCGAAGCTAAACAGCACTTCAGCGCCGAGTTCACACTCGGCCAGCGCACGCTGGTGTGTGAGAGCTATTTCATGCCCGAGCCCGACGAGAATCGCGAACAGCTTTTTGAGCACCTGTTGACGCGCAACAAGACCATGCACCCGTTGCACTTTGTCATCGGCGGCGAGAATGCGATCTTCCTGCGTGGACAGGTCGACAACCGCCACGTCGATGCCGACATCGTTGATCGGCTCTTGGCGGCGGTGTACGACTACACCGAACAGTTCTTTGTGCCCGCCATGCGCATGGGCTTCGAGTCCAGATTCACCCGCTAGCTCACCGCGGTCGATCAACCCGGTTAGCTAACCACGGAGAAGCACCAGCCGAGTAGTGCGTCGAGTTCATCGACGGCAGCGTCAGCGTTGAGTGCAGGTAGCAGCGCCGCGCTAACGCCCACAACGAGCATGACGGTCGCCAACCCGCCAGCGGGCAACAGGCCGCGCCCGCCAGCAGGCGCTGGCGGTGGTTCGGGAATTGGGCCCTCATCAATCGACAGATGAATGAGCAGTGCGGCGACGCCCAGAGCAACGGCGATCCACCAGACCACGTCGTAACTGCCGTACCGATCGTGCGCCCAGCCACCACCGATGGCACCTGCAAATGCGCCGAGCTGATGGGAGAAGAACACCAATCCGAACAGGGCGCCCGAGTGGGTCGTGCCGAATTGTTCGGTCACCATGCCCGAGGTGAGTGGAACGGTTGAAAGCCACAGCAAGCCAATCGCGGCCCCAAACAGCAGCGTCATGGTGCCGCTCGCTGGCAGCAGCACGTATGCCGCAATCACGATCGCTCGTGCTGCGTAGATACCGCCGAGCAGCTTGGTCTTGGAATGGCGACCGCCGAGCGCACCCGCGGCGAGTGAGCCGAACACGTTGAACAGGCCAATGAGGGCGAGCGCAGTGGTTGCGGTGCCTGCATGGCCCAGGTCTTCGCCGTACCGGGGCAAGTACGTGCCTATGAAGGTCACGTGAAAACCACACACGAAGAAAGCGGCGTTCAACAGCAGGTATGGCCGCGCACGTGCGGCTCGATGCAGCTCTTGACGCAACGTGCGCTCGGTTTGAGTAGCCAGCGGTTCAGGGAAGAAGCGGCGGGCGCTACCGCGCAGGGTCGGCGTGAGAACAATTGAGCCAGCGATGAGTGCCGCAAAGGCAACGAACGTTGACTGCCATGACCATCGATCAATCAGGTAACGGGCGAGCGGAACCAACACAAACTGCCCCATGGAGCCCGCCGCACTCACGATGCCAAGTGCCATCGACCGCCGCTCAGGACTGACCATGCGACCAACTGCCGACAACACCACGGCAAAGCTGGCAGCGCCGATCGCAATGCCGGTCAAGACACCGCCTGCCAAGATGATCATGGCTGCGCTTTCGGCCGTTGAAAGTAGCACCAACGCAACTGCGTACAGCATGGTGCCGCCAGCAAAGGTGACGGCGCCGCCGTACCTGTCAGACACGGCTCCGGCGACTGGCTGGCTGAGTCCCCACAAGATGCTCTGAACCGCAATAGCAATTCCCCACGGTCCCTGAGCCCCGTCGAGCACCGAGTCGACAACGGGTTCCAGAAAGACACCAAAGGTCGACCGCACGCCAAGTGACAGGGCTGTGAGTAGGCCGCCGAACGTGATCACGATCGCAATCGGGAACGCAGCCTTGCGCCCTTCGGCTGCTGGAGCGCTCATCGTTTCAGCGTGATCATTGAAAGTCCGTCACCAATGGGCAGCAACGCGACGTCAACGCGGTCATCATTCACCATTGCATCGTTGAACTCGCGCAGCGCGACGGTGTCGGCGCTTTGGTCTGTGTTGTCGATGATCTGGCCGTCCCATAGAACGTTGTCGACGAGCACCACGCTGCGTGCATGCATCAGAGGAATGAGCTGGTGCACATATCCGAGGTAGCCGGTTTTGTCGGCATCGATAAACGCAAGGTCTACTTGGGTGTCAGAAGCAAGGCTTGCCAATGTCTCAGCAGCTGGAGCAATCCGCAGATCAATGCGGTCGGCTACGCCGGCTTCGTTCCAGTACTGCTTGCCTATCGACGTCCATTCTTCGCTGACGTCGCACGCAATGAGCGTGGCGTCGGCGGCGAGTTCTTGCGCAACAACGAGGGCTGAGTAGCCAGTGAAGACGCCTACTTCGATCACCGTTGTTGGCGCAAGGATTCGGGTCAGGAGAGCCATGAAGCGCGCCTGCGGGAAGCCGATCTGCATTTGGGCCTGGTCGACGGAGGCGTGCGTGTGGTCGATGAGCCGCTGTTCGATATCGGTCGGCGGTGTGCTGTGGGCGCCAAGGTAGAGCGCGATAGCCGGATCAAGGAACGCAATGTCAGACGTCATTGTTTGTAACCGTAGTTGGGGGGCGATTGTCTCAATTGCATCTTTGCGTGGCATCCGAACTAGCCATATCGGAGTCGCTCGGTGCGCTACGTGGTGAGGAACTCAGTCGGTACGATTTCGGTCAGGTCGACCGGGCGGCGTTCTTCAATAGAGCGATGAGCGGCTTCGCCTATTGCAACGCTCCATAGCCCGTCAAAGACATCGACCTTGGGCGCCGTGCTGTTTCGAATTGCATCGGCAAAGTCCACGTGCTCCAGGTAGCTCGAACCATGATGGAAGCCCGCAACCTTAATGCTGTCGTCGACGATCGACTCTTCGATCACATTGCCAATGCCGTGTTCGCCACGACGGCCAATACGCAGGACATGCTCGGGGATGAGCGCCTCTACCTTGCCCAGGTTGCCAACGACCGAAAGTTCTTCTTGATTGTGGGTCGCGCCTGCGAACATGCACAGATCGAGCATGGCGCGCACTTGGTTTGGGTACTCAACAATCACATAGGCGTTGTCCAAGATGTCGCTTCGTTCGCCGTCGTAGAACTCGTCGAGATGGTTGACGTTTTGCCCGCCAGATGCCATGACCGAATCTGGCCGTTGGCCAATGATCAAGTTCATGAGGTCGAAGTAGTGGCAACATTTCTCGACCAGCGTGCCGCCGGTGTTTCGGCTGAAGCGATTCCAATCACCGACCTTGGCCAAAAACGGAAACCGATGTTCGCGGATCCCCACCATGTGTACGTCGCCGACGGTTCCCGACTGCACCTCCTGAACTAGCCGCGATACCGGCGGCATGTAGCGGTACTCAAGTCCTACCCAAGTGATGGCATCGCGTGCCTGAGCAGCATGCACAACGTCGACGCACTCGTCGGTTGTGATGCACATGGGCTTCTCCGTGAGCACGTGCAGATCCGACGCAAGCACGTCGGCCAGCACGCCATGATGGCTGTAGTTCGGTGAAACGAGAACCACTGCGTCGCAAACGTCGGCGTTGATCAGGTCGCGATGGTCTTCGAACACGCCAACACCGTTGCCAACCGCAGCTGCGCCCGTCGCCCGAGATCCTGCATCGGGGTCACTGATTGCTGTGACAACGGCCCCTTCGACCGCTGCAATGTTGTCGATGTGCTCGATGCCCATCATGCCGGTGCCGATAACGCCGTACCGAATCTCTTCCATCGCGCCATGCTAAGACCGCGTGCCCCGTCCGGTTGATCGGCTGGCCAATTCGGCCGGGACGCTAGGTGTCCTGGTGCGCGTACGTTAGGCGGCACCGTCGCGTTAGCCCTGGTGCGGAATCGCTTGTGCGCCTTTCGGCTGGTTGGATGCCAAAGGTTGTTGGCAGCTTTCGGGTCCACGGACCTGGTCCGCTGGTGTGACAATGACTCGTCGGACGGTGTCCTATGTTGAAGCAATGAGCGACCACGTACACGTTGGATCAGATGGCCGCCACCGCTGTTGGTGGCCAGGCCAAAGCGATGACTACATCGTGTATCACGACGACGAGTGGGGCCGACCAACACTCGACGATCAGCGACTGTTTGAGAAGATCTGTCTCGAGGGATTCCAGTCCGGATTGTCATGGATCACGATCCTGCGCAAACGCGAGAACTTTCGGGCAGCGTTCGCCAACTTCGACTTTGTTGAGATCGCCAAGTTTGGTGAACCCGATGTCGAACGGCTGCTTGACGATGCGGGCATTATTCGCCATCGCGGCAAGATCGAAGCGACCATCAACAACGCGAGCCGCGCTCTCGAAATGGTCGAAGAGTTCGGCTCGATCAAGCGCTACATCTGGCAGTGGCGCCCAGACGAGCGGGAACCCGATGCAAAAGATGCATCGCTCGACGTGCCGAATCAGACTGCGACGTCAGCGGCGCTAGCGAAAGACTTGAAGAAACGTGGATGGAAGTTCTTTGGACCAACGACGGCATACGCATTCATGCAAGCAATGGGGCTGGTCAACGATCATGTCCACGGCTGCGAATGGCGAGACATTTGCGCGGCCGAACAAGCGACAGCGTTACAGGATCTGAGTATGGGCTGACCGCGCAGTCGCAAACTATGGCAGGGGAGCGAGGAGCGCGCAGCCCCAGCCGTCGAGGTTGGTGCGATCGACGACGTCGATGGCGACCTGGCTCAGCAGCCGCTCAAACTGATCGTCGAGAAACCCGCTGACAATGACGTATGCCTCAGCCTGACCGACAAGGTCTGGCATGAGCGGTTCAAGATCGCCAATCACGATATTGGCGACCACCACATCGAAGCTGTCGTGCAGTGAGGCAAGAGGATCCGTAAGCACCGAAACCCGTGACGCCACGCCGTTGGTTTCGATGTTGGCTGATGCGACTTCCAAAATGTCGTAGTCGAGGTCGATGCCGAGAACGGACAAGGCTCCCATTTTCGCTGCGGCGATCGACAAGATCCCGGTGCCGCAGCCGACGTCGAGGACTCGGCTCGACGGCCCGACTACATCTGCCAAGGCTGCCATAGCGAGTCGTGTCGTTGCATGGTGGCCTGAACCGAACGCCCGACCTGGGTCAATGGAAATGTCGGGTGCGCCTGAGCGCCAGCTCGTTGGGTCGTGCCACGGTGCGTGCACGACGTAGCCGGCCACTTCGATCGGTTCGACCCATTTCATCCACTCGTCGCGCCAGCTGGCTTCATCGCCGGTGTCCTCGAGTCGGCACGGCCAGCGTTCGATAAGCACCGATCGGGCGGCAAGCGCTGCTTCATCGCTCACAAACCCCGCGATCAGCGATGGTTCAGCGGCTGTTACACGATCCTCGATAGCGGTTGCGCCCAGCTGGAACAGCCAGTCGCTGCACGCTTCAATGTCAGCTGGGTGGACGCGAACCACGAGCACACTCAAGACGCGTTATCCGTACCGCTCAAGGAGCGTGGTGTCTCAAGGAGCGTGGTATTCAGTGCGGGCCACGCTTGGAGGTCGACTGGTTGGACGCGAACCACGAGCACACTCAAGACGCCTTATCCGTACCGCTCAAGGAGCGTCGTGTTTAGCGCTGGCCACGCTTGGATCGCCCACGGCCCAAACATCTCTGTTGATACCGACGCGCCGATCAATCGACGCGTGGGGTCGACCCACAGGAAAGAACCCGAACCGCCGAAGTGGCCAAACGTGGTCGGGTGGTGGTGCTGGCCGGTCCAGTGTGGGCTCTTGGTTCCTCGTATCTCGAAACCGAGTCCCCACAGGTTTGGGTTAGCGGCTCCAAAGCCAGGCAGTACACCGCGTAGTTCCGGGAACACCGGCGCCGTTGCGATCGCTAGGGTCTCGGGCGCGATGAGTGTTGGTGACAGCAGTTCGCGACCAAACGTGATCAAATGCTGAACGCAGGCGCGCATGCCGTGCGCTGGTGAGCCCCCGGCGTGGAACCCGCCCAGATCGAGCGGCTCGAGCACCGCTTCGGTGAGGTAGTTGTGAAACGAGATTCCTGCGGCGCGCTCGAGATGATCGGCGAGCCGTTCCATACCCACGTTCGAATAGATGCGTCGTGCACCAGGTTTGAAACTGCTGCTGGTGTCTTGTTCGAACCCAAGGCCTGACGCGTGCGCCATGAGATGACGCACGGTCGAACCTGGGGGTCCGGCTGGATCATCGAGAGAGATGGTTCCTTCCTCGATGGCAATGAGTGCGGCATAGCTGGTAAAGAGCTTGCTGATCGACGCAATGCGGGTAACAAAGCTGAGGTCGCCAGCGCCTGCGATGGCTCGGCTGTCATCGCTGACCGCCACGGCACTTTGGCCGGGCCAGCTTGCGGTCAATGCGGTGAGGTCGTCGATTTCGTAGCGGGAGTCGGTGGTCATGTGTCGTCAATTCTGAACCACCGAAGAAAGAACTGCACACATGGTCCTATCGCAATGGCCATCCAGGCAGTGCCGAGGCCGGCGGTGCCGCCCAGAACAAACCCGATCGCCAGGGCGGTCAGCTCGATTGCTGTGCGGGCCATCCAGGTCTCAACTCCTCGCCTGTTCAGCGCGGTCATGATCCCGTCGCGAGGTCCCGGGCCCACGCCCGCACCTAGGTACAGACTTGATCCGAACCCCAGCAGTACGGGAGCAGCGGCCAGCAGGCCGACACGGATCCACAGCGACTCAAGGTCCGGAATCGCCCAGAGTGTCGCGTCGGCTATAGGTCCAATCACGGCGACGTTGAGCACGGTGCCAAGCCCTAGGGGCTCATGCAGCATCCACAGGACACCGAGCAACGCAACGCCGATGAGCGACACGCCGGTGCCGAAGCTCAGCCCTGTCTTGTCAGCGAAGCCTTCATGAAAGACAGTCCACGGGCTTGCGCCGAGCGTCGCCTCGACCGTGAATGCAATCGACACGCCAAATAGCACCAGCCCGACAAGAAGTTGTGAGACGCGCCGGAACCGAGGAGTGCTGATCGGTAAGAAGTGAAAACCCGCGACAACATGTGTCTGGGGGAAAGGAATGGTCACAGTGATGGGTCAGTCACTTGGTAGGTGGCCAGCGCGATGGCCGCCCTTCCAGTCCTCCATGACCGGTGATTCCATGACGCCGCCGTGGACAGCGAGTTGCGGAGACTCGCGCAAGCTGCGCTTCATCTCCGCGAAGCCGGGGAAACGGGCAAGGGTGGTCACGGCTTCCCATAGCGGTAGCGCGTCTTGGTCGCTCGGCACGCGACTTATTACAGGCCCAAAGAAGGAGAGACCGTCGGGTGGCTGGAACGTGATGATCGGTGTGCCGACATCGCGACCGGTTCGGGAGAGCGCAAGATCGGTTTCAGCATCGAGTAGTTCATCCCAAGATGTGTCGTCGACCGTCTCGGCGTACGCCGGATCAAGGTCAGCGGTGCGCAAACACGCGGCGACGGCGTCGACACTGCCCAGGGCTTGGCGCGCTGCATCTCCGCTGGCTTGGTCCACGCTGAAATAGCTGTCTCCATAGGCGGTATACAGGTTGCCGATTGGCTCGGGACCGAGCTCATCGCGCACTCGGGCAGCGACGCGGAGCATACGCAGCCCCGCGTTGTGACCATGTTCGTAGCCAGCGGGGAACTCGGTGTCGTAATCTTTCGCCTTGTTGATGAGGCGCAGGCTGATGAACCGCCAGTCGACGCTGTAGTCAGACTGAGCCACCACTTTTTCAACCCATCGTGATGTGATCCAGGCGAATGGACAGACAGGGTCCCAGAAGAACTCAATATCGGCGCTAGGCGTGTTGCTCATCGCTCGAAGCTACCAGCGACGACCGTGGTGTCGAACGTTTCGGGGTTGCATCCGGTGAGGTAATAGTTCTTGAGTATCTGGCGATCGGCGGTTCATGCTTAATCGGTTGTTGTGCTCTCGGAGTTGCCGTGGTCAACCGGCGCGATGGGCAGTCGGAGTAAGGCGGTGGCGGTGTGTGGTGTTTGGTGACCGATAGATAAAGGTCGGTGTCGAGCGCTTGGAGGTAGGCGCTGATTGTGCGCACTGTCATTGACTCGACGGGACTGTTTTCGACTCGTGAGATGTGTGATTGCGGTCGCCCTAGGCGTTGGGCAAGGTCGGCTTGGGTGACCCCGGCATCGCGGCGGATGGCTTTGAGTGAGAAGTCGGAGTTCATTTCGCAAACACATCAGCAGAATTGCACACAAATGTGATAACGCGTCGAGCCTGACGCCACACCAACGCGTACACCCGTCTCCGAAATGACCAGCTCGGGCGAGCTGTCTCTCAGAGAAACAGAGCACAGAAAAGTGATGAAGGTGGCGCACTCGGACATGCGCCACCTTCAACAAAGATTCAAGCTGCTCCGACGGTGCGCTCGGATGCGCACAGAAGCTGCTTGGTGAACCGACTATTACATTGCAGTCGCGCTCTGGGAAAGCCAGATCGGCAAGGCCACCAATATTGGGGTCACCGGTTCAGCGGCCCGCGTCGCGCAATATGCGCCTCGATGCAAAGCGCGCGTTATGCGCTTCGGCCAAAGAACGCTCTGGCTGTATCGCTCTGGTTATGGCGCCCCGGGGATCACAGCTCGGCCTTGCGGAGCTTTCCTAGGGCGGTCTTGGGCAGTGACTCGCGCCAGACGATCTCCTTTGGCGCGTACCAGGCTGGAAGCTCCTGTTGCACGTAGCTGCGCACGTCTTCTAGCGTGAGCAGTGGCTGGTTAGCAACCTGGTCCCTAGTAACCTGGTCCCTAGTAACAAGGTATGCCACGACGCGGTGACCCCAGTCGGGATCAGGTCGGCCAACCACTGCGGATTCGGCGATTGCGGGGTGCGAATCGAGCAGTCGCTCAAGCCGATGAGGCCACACGTTCTCGCCACCAGTGATGATCATGTCGCCCGCTCTGCCGTCTATCCAGAGCCGGCCATCGGGATCGATACGACCGAGGTCGCCGGTGGGGAACCAGCCGTCAGGACGGAACGGATCGATCTCACCTTCGGCCGTTCGATAGCAACGCAACAGAAGGTCAGCGCGGATTTCAATCTCTCCTGATGCTGCTGCGCGAAGTTCGACACCCTGGAGCGGGTACCCGTTGTAGACACAGCCGGAGCCGGTCTCGGTCATGCCGTAGGTAGCAATCACGTGTTCGGGAAGATTCGGTGGCGGTGCAGCGCCGCCGATCAGCACTTTACGAAACGCATGCACGTTGACTTGGTTCAGCGCCCGAGTGACTAGTGAGACCAGCGTGGCTCCGTTTGCCGCAGCTTCGTCGGCTGCCTTCGGCTCAAAGCTCTCGTGCACGACAAGTTCGGTGCCGGTGATAAGAGAGCGCATGATCACGGCGAGCCCGCCAATGTGCGCGGGCGGCAGACATGCAAGCCATCGATCGGTGGCCGAATCGGCGCCCAGCCCCACACTCGTGGCATGTGCTGAGGCCGCAACTGATTCGTGCGTGTGTATAACAGCCTTGGGTTGTCCGGTTGTACCCGATGTGGCTACCACGACGGCGTCGCCGTTCTCGACCGGTCGGCCGATATCGAGCGACCGTTCACCATGTGAATCGATCACCATGGTGGGCTGCGCGACAGCGGTAACACGATCGGCTTCGATCGGTGGCAAGCGCTGGTCAAGCGGAAAAACGGCATCACCGCGATCCCAAACATGCTGTAGGGCGTCAACAAAAGCGTTTCCTGCTGGCATATCCAGCATGACAAGTTCAGCCATCGTGAGCACCGTCGCGATCGCAAATACGCTGTAGAGCGTCAACAAAGGCGTTTCCTGCTGGCATATCCAGCATGACAAGTTTGGGCATCGCTAGTGCCTGTCGGCAAGGTGTGCGCTTAGGCGGTCGCCGGCGCTGCCTTCGAATGAAGCAAGCACAATTTCAAGCGGCGCTGTCCATAGCGCTCCGCCATAGTGCAAGTGCACCTGAGCTGTGCAGGTGGTTTCGCTTGTCTCCGTCACGTTCGCTTCAAGCACCCATGCGGCATGATCACGGCCGTCAGTTTCGCTTCGTTCGAACGTCACAGCGTCGCTTTCGAGCGCGGTGCGCACCATGCGTAGCCGCTTTGATCGGGCAAGGGGGCCGAGTCGAGCCCGCAAGGTAACGAGCCACGCGTCGTCACTGGTGGGCTCGACGCCAGAGACAAGACCAAGCCACAACGGGTACGTCTCAAGGTCTGCGAGTGCAGCCATTGTTGTTGGTAACGATGCACTGACGTTCGCCGTGATTGTCCGATCCACCCTTAGATTGTGCTCGCTCGCAGTGGGTTCGCCACGGTCCAGCCAAATGTAGGGGACTACATTTGCGTGATGACCAACCAGCCATCGGTGACCATCGACGACGTCCACGCAGCGTCCCTTCGACTCAGCGGGGCTCTTGAGCGCACACCGTTGACTCATTCGAAGACACTTTCTGAGATCGTGGGAACCGCCGTATATCTCAAGTTTGAGAATCTGCAGTACACCGGCTCGTTCAAAGGGCGCGGTGCTCGTAACCGTTTGCTCGACGTAGCGCCCGGTGTTGGGGTAATTGCCATGTCCGCTGGAAATCACGCACAGGGCGTTGCGTACCACGGTTCGCTACTTGGACTTAAGACCACGATCGTGATGCCCGAGAACACGCCGTTCGTCAAAGTCGCTCGCACCCGAGACCTCGGCGCCACTGTTGAACTTGCTGGTACCGATGTAATGGACGCAGCGAAGCATGCGTTTCGCCTGGCCGAAGAACGTGGGCTCGAATTCATTCACCCCTTCGATGATCCACAAGTCATTGCCGGTCAAGGGACTATCGGTCTCGAAATGTTGGAGCAGCAGCCGGACCTGGATGTGATTGTGGCTGCGGTAGGCGGGGGTGGGCTGGCCTCTGGAATTGCGATTGCGGCAGCCCATCATGATCGCCCGGTCCGTGTCGTTGGTGTGCAGACCGAGCGGTATCCGTCGATGGCAGATGCGCTAGCGGGTCGCCCGTCTACGGCGATGGCCGGAACCACGGTTGCCGACGGCATCGCCGTCACCAAACCAGGGGTGCTCACCGAAGCGCTCCTTCGTGACCACGACGTCGATGTTGTGGTCGTGAGCGAGGCCGCAATCGAAGAGGCAATCGCGCTTCTGCTTGAGATCGAAAAGACGGTGGTCGAGGGCGCCGGGGCAGCCGCATTGGCTGCGTGTATTGAGCACCCAGCAGTGTTCGCTGATCAGCGGGCTGGGTTGGTTCTGTGCGGTGGCAATATTGACCCGCGAACACTGTCGAGTGTGACGCTTCGCGGACTGGCGAATCAGGGGCGCCTGAACCGGATTCGTGTGGAACTCGACGACGTGCCCGGTCGACTCGCTCAGGTATCACGCATCATCGCGGAGGTGCGGGCAAACGTTGTGCAGGTCGACCACGATGGATTGGGATCGACTGGCGCACGCAGCGCGTTGCTTGAGTTGCGCGTCGACACGCTCGACTTTGCTCACGCCGAAGAGGTTCTTGCGGCGTTGCTAAAACAAGGAATTCAGGCGACGCTCTTGCCCTGGTAGAGGCTGATTGATCCTTCGACCTCAACTCAAGGTAGAGGGATGGTTGTCTCGTCTGGGATACTCGTATGCGGCTGTAGGCCCCTGTGGTTGCAACGTTTTTGCGCGTTCTTGCGCGCCATTGCTGACCTTGTCCATGCCGGGTCATTCGGCCCAGTATGAGGCGAACGAACCATAATTTGCGGCTTCTGTAAGCCGTTCAACTCATATTAGGTAGGCCTCGTGATGGTTCTTCGATAGGTGCCGACACCTAGTGACGTGAGCTGCATATCTCAAACGGGAGATAACGCGGGTCTCAGCAACCCCTTGCTGGAAGGAAACCTGAAATGAGAACCCCGAGGAAGTCGAAACGGACAGGGCTTGTGTTCGTTGTGCCCTTAATCCTGTTGGCGATGGTGGCAACGTTGTTGCCTGCCGGGGCGACTGCGCAAAGTCAGAACGAGTTGTTGGTAAGTCTCAACTGGGACGGTCAGGCTTTGACCGGTGATGATCCGGTGGATCCGGGGACGGACCCTGGGCCTGCTGGTTCGTGTGCTATTCCAATCACACCATCGGCGGCGCATACGCCGGGTCGCGATGAGACCTCATGCAATGGGGTGGTGCGTACCTATGACCTGGTGCAGTATCGGGCTGACTACAACGTTAATGAGGCTGACCAGACAGGTGTGGGTATCACGCTGCAGCTGCCGCCGAACATGACGTGGATCACGTCGGACTCTTCGATTAGTCCAGCGTTTCCGGTTGGCATGTTCACAGGTTGCCTCGCGAACTCGACAATCACGAGCTCGGGACTTGCGGGTCCGTATGGCACGGTTGGCACGAACGACATCCTCTTCTGTGACGTTGACCAGCTTGATGCTGAAGGTAGCAACGGAACAATCTACCCGACCGCGCGACTTCTCGCCGAAGCCGACAACGCCGTCTTGACTCTTAATGGCACGCTCACGACCAACGAGGATCCGGTTGGCGTGAGCGATACCGGTGACGTGATTGCGTCAGCCGCTCCATCCGCGAACTTCCGCAAAGGCACCGCTGAGATCGATGACGGCGTGTTGCTTGGCTACTACGGCGAAGAGGACTATGAGGATGTCGTTGGTGCTGATGGGGCGACGCTTGGTCGTGTTCATTTGTGGACGATTGACTTCCGCGCAGCTGGTGGCTTGACGGGTTCTAGCCCAGTGGATGACACCCAAGACATCGTGTTTTATGACC
>Ga0209828_1000139_pt1 | contig 63504 bp, 49 predicted proteins | sample MaitaG_FD_187429 | JGI IMG/M metagenome (GOLD analysis project Ga0209828, IMG submission 187429) | Marine algal microbial communities from Maine, USA - Maine_Asex2 metaG (SPAdes) (version 2) | ecosystem: Host-associated > Algae > Red algae > Unclassified | place: Maine, USA | collected 2015-01-05
CAAACCTTGCTTTGCTTCTTCTACAGTTTTCGATCTTCTAATAATACGGATCACTTCGTCAATATTATCAACAGCAATAATCAGCCCTTCTAAGATATGTGCTCGCTCTTCTGCTTTCTTTAGCTCATATTTTGTTCGTCTGACGACTACATTTATTCTGAATTTGATAAACTCATCAATAAGCTGCTTTAAATTCAATGTTCTAGGACGACCGTCTACAAGACATACATTATTTACACCATAAGACGTCTGCAATGGCGAATATTTGTACAACTGACTTAAGACCACACTTGGTATAGCGTCATTTTTTAAATCAACAACAATCCTCAATCCTGATGTTCTATCAGATTCATTACGAAGACCGCTGATCCCTTTTATCTTTTCATCTTTGACTAAGTCAGCAATTTTACGCTCAAGATTAGCAGTATTTACCTGATATGGTATTTCGGTAATAATAATCTGTGATTTACCAGTTTTAGTCGTTTCTATTTCTGCTTTTCCTCTCAGTACCACTCGTCCCCTTCCAGTATGAAAAGCTTCACGTACACCTTCCATACCGTAGATAATACCACCGGTAGGAAAGTCAGGAGCCTTGACGTGCTCCATGAGTTCATCTATGGTGATATCTGGATTCCCAATCGTAGCAATGATACCATCTACGACCTCTGATAGATTATGAGGCAGCATATTGGTAGCCATACCAACGGCAATACCAGTTGCTCCATTGACAAGTAAATTTGGAACTCGTGTCGGTAGAACCGTAGGTTCTTGCAGTGAATCGTCAAAATTATTTTGGAAATCAACAGTGTCCTTTTTAATATCAGATAGAATATCATCAGACATTTTTTCAAGTCTAGCCTCAGTATATCTCATAGCGGCAGGACCGTCTCCATCGATATGTCCAAAGTTTCCTTGCCCATTAACCAATGGGTATCGCAAAGACCAATGCTGTGCTAACCTGACCATGGCATCATAAACAGAGCCATCTCCATGAGGATGATATTTACCTAATACCTCTCCGACGACTCTAGCTGACTTCTTATGAGCTTTCCCTGCAGTTAGCCCTAATTCATTCATGCCATGGAGTATTCTACGATGGACTGGTTTTAATCCATCTCGAACATCTGGTAAGGCACGCGAGACGATTACTGACATCGAGTAATCGATATAAGCTGACTTCATCTCATCCTCAATATTAATCGGAATTATCTTGTCTTTCTCTGCCATAAATTAAATGTGATATTAAACGTTATCTGAGCCTACAAAGATACCATTTTTTAGGCTGACATTACTCGTTTACAGTATATATAATGATATTGATTAGAAGCTAGTTAAAGTGCTATCATCGTCCTTAAATAGCTGATAATTAGCCTCTTTTTGCAATGAACGCAAACACAATTTCTCTGCTCGTCGGTTTTATAGTGTAAATGGTGGTGATTTCATCTTTTGTAGCCTACAAAACCCTCTTTATTGAGTTTGCTAATATCATTCTTATGTATCAATTGTAAATTTTATCATATCCTATTTCATTAAAATTTTAAAAATCTAACTCAATTATTGAATAATTCATTAGATTTCTAATCTTAATCATGGATAATACAGAAATCATAGCCTGTCCAAAATGTGACTGGGAACCAGATGCTCGATCCCTTTGGTATTGTACTTGTTCATATACCTGGAATACATTTAGCACAGCAGGTATTTGCCCATCATGCAAAAAACGATGGCAAACTACTCAATGCCTTTCTTGTCACAAAAATTCTCCTCATCTAGACTGGTATAGAAGCCTTCCAGATATTATTCAAGATGAATTAGATAACATAACGCATAAGCCTATAAAAACAGTACAGCATGAAGACAAATTCCACAATTATTCCAACGATGAAATACAAAAATGCGACAGCAGCAGTAGACTGGTTAAGTCTTGCATTCGGATTTAAGAAAAAACTAGTGGTTCCAGATGATCATGGTGGTATCCTCCATGCGCAGCTGATACTTGGTAGCGGAATGATTATGATCAGCTCTGAAAGTGATACACCATATGGCAGACTGATGGCTGTCCCGCGTGACATCGATAATCTAAATACTCAAAGCGCAAATATTATTCTTGATGATGATCAGGTAAAATCTCACTATAATCAAGCAATTAAAGCAGGTGCAAAAATTGCAATACCACTAGAGAAACAAAAGTATGGTGGTCAATCTTACAGTGTATTTGACCCAGAAGGTCATTTATGGAATTTCGGATCCTATAATCCTTGGGAAGAGGTTTAGATAGATAGTTTTGATTCTTGACCTTAATTCTTGACCTTAATTCTTGACCTTTATTCTTAGACTGTAGCTTACACTCTTAGCAAAAAAATAAGACTTGACTTTTTTTAATTTTACTTAAGGACTCTCTGATTTCAGATTGTTCTATAGGATTAGCAACGACAACAATAAACTGAGCGTCTTTAATTTGAGAGATGACTGTATCAGATTCTATTATTACATCATAAATGTGTTTCCCAATTTTTTTGGGATTATTACAAATCCATCTAAAATCAATGTCGTGCTCTTGTAAATGTTGAGCTACTTTTTTTGATTTTTTACCTGCTCCCCAAAGAACTAACGTCTTGTCTTTTTGATAATCTGATTTTATAAAATAATGCATTTTTAAATCTAAGAAGCGATTGTCTTGGTAGTGAGGATCATTCCTTGATGCTCTTGAAGAATGATCACGCCATAAGTGCAGTACTTTCTTTACTGATTTTATATGTATTCCCGCATCTCGAAAACGAAAGCATAAATCATAATCTTCTGGATACAAATCACTTGTAAATCCACCACATTTATCAAAATCTGATCGTCCGATTAACCAACATGGAGACGCAATCACACACTCTTTATAAATTTCAGAAAAGTTATCTTCTGTTTCACTGAGTATGTTTAGCCAAGTCGCATATTTTTGATAACCCTCTCCTACTGTAGATTCTGAAAAGTACTCGACATAGCCTGTGATTAGATGATTATCCCCAGATATTTGAATCAGAGATCGCATGGATTGTAATTTATCTTCTGTCATCAGGTCATCAGCATCCATACGCGAGAGATAGTCTCCACTAGACAATTGGTATGCTCTTCTTAGAGCATGGATAATACCTGTCCCAGGATTAATTGTAAAGCTAATTCTTTGATCTTGATTAACATATCTTGTCAGAATTGATACAGTCGAATCTTCAGAATGATCATCTACAATGATCAATTCCCAATCTTTATATGACTGCTCTATAATTGAATCAAGACAATCTGCTAGGTATCTTTCGCCATTTCTGACTGGCATTAGAATACTGATCATCTGTGAGTTATGTCTAGCATACTCTATTTGTCTACTGTATATTGAACTGTCTTAGTACCAAGATTTCCTTTGTCATCTCTAGCGACAACTGTAATAGAGTACTGGCCTTCATCATCCGGTTGAATGAATTTAATATCAAAAGTTCCATCAGCTTCTGTCTGTTTATTCCCAGACCAATACACTTGTGGATCAAGCAATGGAAATCCTCTAGGGAGACTTGTCATTATTGATTTCCCTTGAGATGGATTGACTCCATTAACGAGTAATATGTCTTCGACCTCTGAGTCCGGCACTTGTAATGTTGGATCAGTTGTAATAATCCTCACAGCTCCAAAACGTCCAAATGCGTTAAACTGATCTCTCAGTACTTTGGGAGAAAAGAATAAATCCACTCTTTCTATTTTACTCATGGGCAATGTCGCGATATAATTTCCATCACGCGTGACCATACCATTGATGATGAACATTGGTTTTCCTTGGAAATACTTTTTGGACGCACGTCTCTCTGTGGGGTCATACATATATGCTTCGTATACATCTTTCTTCTCTCTGAATCTTAGTGGAGTCAATATCTCCTTAAAGAAACTAGCAATATTTTCAAATGCTTCATATTCTCCAATATCGTAAGTCGCATCAGGTTTCAAATCTGCAATCTGTAAGGTATTCAGTTCCTCATCAGATTCATTTTCGATTAATTCGTGATGCTGCTCTAGTTTTTTACGAATCCGGCTGAGTTCTAAATACTCTTTGACTTTATCATTATAATAAAATGTCTGTGGATTCTGAATTGTATATTTTAAATTCTTGCCTAATTGAATGTTTTCATGGTCTATATGGTAGCCAACTATTTGAACAGGTTTGCTTCCCTGAAATTCTGGAAGACTTAGAAAAAATACACCATCTTCATTTGACCTTGTGAATAAGAATTTATTTTCTAATGATGAATATGCTCCTACTATATTAGCTTTTAATTTTTGACCCTGTGCGTCTTCTAGAACTCCTTTCGCATAGATTTCTTTTTCTAAATTTGGCGCTACGTCTAGCGGTACAGCATTGCCTTGAACAATATTTTGGGAACCAACGATCATGTGCCCAGCTATATCTTCATTAATTATAGAAATTGACAGATTAGAATTCACAGGAGAGCCATTTGAATCAGTCACTCTGATCTGGGAGCGCACGTCATCCCTACTTGAAATCACTTCTGGCAAGGTTATATCTAATATCAATTGCTTAGATTCTATGACATTCTCACTATCAAACTCTGTCATCGCTGTCGCATTCGTCGGTACAATATCTTCTAAAAAATTATAAATTGGAATAGCTACTTCTGCATAAACGATTTCTTTCATTGAAACAAAATCAACTGACATAAATTGCATGTAGTACATGCCCGGTTTAAACTGATACGGGATCTTATAAGAACCTGATACTTGAGAGTCTGCATTATTTTTTTTGAAAAAGGAGTCCTTTAGATTCCCTTTAGAATCGAGAACTACTGCCTTAATTGCGACATCGTGACTTTTAAATCCACTAGGCAGATATAAATTAAATTGGATATTTTCTCCTACTGTATAGAAGGATTTGTCTAAATGCACTATGCAATTTTCATCGGCCGCGAGTGCTTCAGATTGCATGAATACAAAAGAAAATAAAACGAGGATATATTTAAACATTTTCATAATTCAATTTCAATTCATTAATTCCAATAATCTGGTTTTGTTGTCGAAGCCCTGAGCGCCGTTACACAATCACAACACTCTTCAATTTTACAAATACCTGAAATACTTTCAAGTTGTTCTTGACTCGTACAGTCAAGCTTTCTAACTGGATTCCCTATAAAATCAGGGGTAAACATGACAGTCGTTTTTGACTGTATGCTTGCATAGAAATAACCAAATACTTGTTCATCTGGTTCGTTCACATTTACAAGATTACTTGTGATCGTACCTGCTGCTGGATCGAACATGGTTCCCGCTAATTTGAGCGTTTCCCCAATTCTGAAAAAATAATCGTAGGCACTTTCTGTTAAAGATTCTTGTCGTACATGTAAGTATATCGTATCAAAATAGATTGACTCGTCTAGTCTTCCTGAAAAAACTTCAGCTTCATAGGCTTGTGAACCATCATTCGCCTCAAAACCATTATACAATATTTGTTCTTGAATATTTCTAAAAGCATATGTTGCGTAACAAGTTTGGCGAGCTTTATCTACTCCAAATAGTGAAGGATTATCTGTAATTCTGTATGTTGCATCTACAGTCCAACGAAATCTTTGAGGATTATTTTGATCATTGTTAAATTCGGATTTGACATCTAAAACTAAGCGATCAACATTCAATACATCATTTACTTCTTGATTATAAATCGGTTTTTCTTTTACACTTATCACAGCCTCATTTTGGCTTTCGAATGCAATGAGTTCTTCAAAGTTGGAAGCAATCATGCGACCATCGAATAACTCAATATTAATTTTGTATCCCACACCAGCTTTAATCATGAAATTACTGTTCTCAGGTATTATCTTTTGATATACACCTTCGCTTATAAAATCTACTTCTTGTGTATCCCCATTCTCACAAATTAATTCCACAGTTTTAACTCTTAACGTTGTAGACGTTCCATCAAAAGTAAACAGTCTATTTACAAGCACAGATATTTCAGTAACATCTCCTACAATTAGTTTCCCTTGGACAACTACAGCATCAGATTGACCTTTAGGAACTCCTAATTCTATTTCATCCAAACAGGATTGTAAAAAAAGAAAACTGGACATTATTGCCATCATATAAATGATATGTAAATATTGTTTCATATAAATTGATTTTCATTATCTCCCCCAAAAATCAGGAGGACTTAAAGAGCTACTCGGTAAAGCCAAGCAATCACAACAATCTAAAAATGGACACTGACCAGGTCGCCATCCTTCTCCTGTCGGAGCAGGACAAAGAGGTGCCGGATTACCCACCATATCTGGAGTGACTAGAATCCGAGTTCGCTGCTGTTCAGTCACATAGAAATAACCAAAAATATCATCTTCAGGATTATCAATATTTGTAAAATTAGAAGTGATCTGACCAGCTGGTGGCTCGAACATACTTCCCGTTCTACTTAATACTTTAGCTATCTGATCAAAATAATTAAATGCACCTTCACTCAGTGCTTCTTGCACCACTTCTAAGTACATGGTATCCGAATATCTATAATCATTAGTGGTACCATCAAATATCTCTTCCTCAAACATAAAATTATCTTTATCAGAGGTGTTCCCGTCAAATAAAACAGAGCTTGTCAGTGCTACATTATCAGTGACATAACATGTCTTTGGCATTAAGAAACTTTGTCTATCATTTGGATCCCTTATAAGGTAGGCATCTGGGCTGTCTGTTAATTTAAAGGTCCGCTCGACTGTCCAGCGATATCGTTTTGGATCAGATTGAATATTAGAAATCTGAGACTGTAGATCTACGATAACTTTTTCACGAGTGACAAACTCTCCTCTATCTTCACTAAATATCTGACGCGGCTGGATAGATAAACTAAGCTGGTCTTCAGCATTTGTAGTTTGAATCTCCTGAAAATCAGATTCTACAACTCGACCATCAAATAACTCCACACGAAGTTTATACCTTTCTGTGCTTAGAATTTCGAGTGGATTATTGTCATCAAAGACCTGACTAAATTCTCCATCTGCATCTTTTACTAAATCGATAACACTACCCGATTCTGTAAAAAGATCAACATTGTTAATTTTTAAAACACTCGAAGTCCCATCGAATGCAAATATCCTTTGAACACTTACACTGATCGATGAAGGATTGCCTTTGATTAACCTTCCTTCTACTACGACTGCTTCTGACTCTCCACGTGGGACATCTAATTCTATCTCATCTAAGCATGATGACATTGCAATGCAGAATAGAAATAAATAACAAATTTTATATTTCATAAATCACTAAATTCTATTTAGTTTTTTGGCCAAAAATCTGGCCGAATGACTGTTACATCATCTCCTTGATTGCCCCATACCGTACAGTCATCACAAGTTTCAGGTGGCATTCCCATAAAGTCTCTTAAACAGAAAAAGTCTTGTATTTCTCTATCTGGCTCGACGAAGCTATTAACTGTATCTTGTTCAGTCACGTAGAAAAATCCATAAACTAAAGATTCTTCGTTCGTTATATTAATCATATTGCCGGAAACTCTTCCTGCTGGTGGATCAAACATACTCCCTGTTAGAGATATGATTTCTTCGATTTTATCAAAGTAATTATATGTTGCTTCATTCAGCGTTTCTGTGATCACCTGAATATGATATCCTTCTGCAAATTTGAAATCAATACTTGGTTCGAAAAGGTCTTGAACGTAAACTGAATTTCCTGATTGATCTTTAGCAGGATCATATAATTTTAGGTTTGTTATATTTTCAAATCCTGTAATATAGCATGACCGCGCTTCAAGAGTTGGAAGTCCATCATCTAAACTGTCAAGTGGATTAGTTCCTTGATCGCACTCTATTGCATTACTCACACCACCATTATCACAATCAAATAGACCTGCAGGATTATTTGGTTCGGCTTTTAACAAATCACAAATCCCTACTCGTCTAACTCCTGCTGTCAAACAAAACCCAACTTCAGATCTAAGAGATCCCAGATTAAGATTTGAAAATTTATAAGTTCGTAAAACATCCAATTTTAACTTAGTAGTTTTGTCGCTCGGCACTTCGTTTTCTGCAATAAATCTAATGGCAAGTCTATCTAGTATTTGTCCATCATCATCTTCAATCAATTTTCTAAATGATTCTTGTCGAAGATTATTATTCCTAGGTACGCGCTTTAAATTTTGAAAATTAGATTCGATCATGTCCCCATTAGCTAATAATATTCGGACCTTATAATTCTTATCTGGGCTGATTGAAATATCAGGATCATTGCTGAAAATGTCCTTAGAATATACTCCTTTATCTTGTGAGATGACTCTTGTACTATTTTCATTTTCATCGACAAGTTCAACATATCTTACTGAGATTCGATTAGGAATCCCATCATAATCAAATAACTCACTAACACTGACTTCCAAAGTGGAAGGCTCACCATAAACTAGTTTACCATCAATCGCTATATCCGTAATTCCTCCTGATGGCACATCTAATTCTATTGTATCAAGACAAGCGGCTAATACGACTAAAGAAATTAGAACCAAAAGAAATTGTTTAAGCATATTCATTATTCTAGATCTATACCGATTATAAGAATTCGAAATTAAATGTCAATGATGGGAATGCTGCTCCTAGAACTGCTAGTCGATTTGCTTGGGCTCTTTGGAATTGACCTTGTGTAAAATAGACAGAGAAAGCATTTTTTCGTCCATATACATTGTACACAGATAAAGTCCAACTTGTTCTGAATTTTGCGTTTTTCTTATATCCACGGCCTATCGTGTATGCAATATCAAGTCTGTGATAATCAGGAATTCGGATTTGATTTCGTTCAGAATAAATTGGGACAACCAATCCAGTGCTTGTTTGGAAATTCCCAATTGGCGGTGTTGTCGGTCGGCCAGTCCCATAATTAAAGTTAACTGAAAGAGTATGTCTTTGTGTTGGGTTATAATTGATAATTAAACTGAAATCGTGAGGTTTGTCAAAATTACTCGCATACCAGTTTCCATTATTAATCCCAGTCACTTGCCTTTCGGTTCTTGCATAAGTATAACTTAGCCAACCATTCAGTTCACCTTTCTTTTTCTTCAGGCTCAACTCTGCTCCATAAGCTCGCCCTATGCCTGGTAGTAATTCTGTTTCAATGTGTTCATTCGCGACAAGCACAGCAAAATCTCTGTAGTCAAATAGTCTATCGATACCTCTATAGTATAGTTCAAAAGAAGTCTCCCAGTTATTGTCTTTTAAATTCTGAAAATAACCAATGGAGTAATTATTTGACCGATTGGGCTGAATGTACCTATTAGATAATTGCCACTGACTCGTAGGAGTCGGAGAATCCGAATTAAATATTTGATTAAAATACTGAGACGTTCTACTATAACCAGCTTTAAAAGAAGAAGCATCTGTTAGTTTTAATCGCGCAGATATTCGTGGCTCAGGTGTAGAATAGGTGACAAGTGTCCCAGTCTGCTCTTCCGTTCCAAGAATAGTGGTAGGCGTTGGATTAGCTGGATCAACATATTGATAAACTGTTGCTGGACCCATTGCTTGAAATAGACTAAATCGCAATCCACCAGTTACTAAAAGCGATGGTGTTATTTCCCATTCTACATTTGCAAACAAAGCTGCTTCCAGTCCCTTTTCTGTATCAAGATTTTTACCGACAACCAATGAATTTTCATCAGCTGGACTAAAGTCTCCAGGATCTGTTTGGTACAAAATTCCTTCAGCTCCAAATTCAAACTTGATTCCAGAGTCTGTATTATACGTGAGTAGTTCTTTAAGTTTTGTGTAGGCGATATTGATTGCTAATTCTGAGGCATCTTGGCCTTCTAGATCAAACTGTGTACTGTTATATTTACTATAAATGACAGATAATTTGGAATAAAAATTATCATTAAAAATAGATCTAAATGTTGCTTCTCCTAGTACTGTTCCATAATCAAATCCAAACTCGTTATTGAATGTAAAATCATCTTGTGACAAATATCCACTCAGAGTCAAATTATGCTTTTGTGAAAATCGGTGCGTGATTCTTCCATTGACATCATAAAAGAATGCTGAACTATTTCTGACTTCTACCACATTGATTCTATCCAGAAGCCAATCTGAATAAGACGATCTGCCACCAATAATAAAAGATGTCTTGCCTTTTGCAATTGGACCTTCTATACTTAATCTACTCGCTACAGGACCGACACCTCCCTTAATGTCAAATTCATTGAAGTTTCCATTTCTCAATTCTACATCCATGACTGATGCTAAACGTCCACCATACTGAGCAGGAATGTTTCCTTTGTACAGATCCACCTTGCTGATCAGGTCCGCATTAAAGGTGCTATAGAAGCCCAATGCATGAGATGTGTTGAATAAAAATGCTTCATCTTGCATTACCAGGTTTTGATCTACTTCTCCTCCTCTTACATTAAATCCTGTCGCACCTTCACCAATACTACTAACACCTGGATTTAGTAAAATCGATTTGATCACATCTGCTTCTCCTAAAAATGTCGGTAATTTTTTGATGGTCTTTACGTCAATTGTAGTGACACCGATTTGAGCACTTTCTACACTCTCATCGACAGCACGGCCAGTGATTGTCACCTCATCAATAGTCACTGCTTCCTTAAACATACTTAATCGCAAATCTCCATCAGATAAGACATTAAATTTTTGGACTAGATCGACATATCCTAAATATTTAATTTCCAATGATTGTACTCCTGCTTCTACTGTAGTTTCAAAATCTCCTTTTACATCTGTTATAGTAGAAACACCTGACTCAGGCCAACTGACAGTCGCACCTATAATGACCTCATTGGTCTGTTCATCCTTAACATTACCTCTGACAAGTACTTTACCTGTTGGGGAGAGGTTTTCAATTGAGCCAATTTCTCGGATTCTCTCATTTTGAGTCGATAATTCATCTTCTTCGGACGCTCCTTCTAATGCTTGATAATATTTTACAGAATAGACATCGTTTACCAACTGGCGAGGCACAATTACAATCTCAGTATTTCTATACAGAAAGTATCCAGCTGCCGTTTGACTGAGGACTTTTGTTAAAAACTGATCTAATGGTTCATCAATAAAATCTTGAGTAATCGATTTTTGAGGGATGTCCTCATCTTTGTAAAATACATCTAGATCATAATTAGACTCTAGATGGGATAATACTTGTTTTACTGATGCATTATCAAAGCTTCCCGAAATCAAAAGCGACTGGCCATTGTCTTGGGAAAGTGCTAGATTATTGAGGATAATTGTGGCAAAAATGATGAGATACGCACGTGTGAGAGTCATAAGCTTCAATAGATTAAGTAATTCGCTGCAATTATAACTATTTCAATGGTTAAAAAGCTGCGTTTTATTAAGATAGTCATACATCTAATGACAGAAATCAATGCTTTTTATTAATAATTGCGCGATGAAAGTGTTCTCCAAAGTAGTTATGCTGATGAATTGTTTATACATATTTGGGTTCTTCAGATAATGAGCGGTTTGAATCCGTAAATAGAATTTAATTATCAAATTTCATTCTCTTCCTGAAAGGTCTCCATATTGTAATATTATAGTCATGTTGTCACACGCTTGATTCTATAAAGTGGAGACTAAAACTAAATCGCTAAATGAATAACTAAACTATTCTAAAGAATATAAAAACATTCGAATTAAAACTCAGTTATACTAGCTAAATTGCATGACCAATGGAGATTAAACCATATAACGAAACGGGCAATAAAAAGGCTCAGGTAGAGGAGATGTTTGATAACATAGCGCCAAGTTATGATCTCTTGAATCGAGTTTTGACCATTGGAATAGATACAATTTGGCGAAAAAAGGCGATTCGGACAATAAAGAATATAAATCCATCTCGGCTCCTTGATATTGCTACTGGAACTGCCGATGTCGCTATTGAAGCATTTAAATATATAAATCCAGAGCATATTACAGGCATCGATATTTCCCAGGAAATGCTCGATGTTGGTCAGAAAAAGATTGAAAAGAAGGGTCTTAAGGATAAAATCACTTTGAAAAAGGATGACAGTGAAGATCTTAGCTTCAATGACAATACATTTGATGTGGCTACAGCTTCTTTTGGGGTAAGAAATTTTGGCGATTTAGACAAAGGTTTAATGGAGATAAATAGGGTTTTAAAACCTGGAGGTCAGTTTGTTGTATTAGAATTTACAAAACCTACTGTTTTTCCATTTAAACAGCTCTTCAATATATACTTTAAGTACATTTTACCCGTTATAGGAAAGTTCAAATCAAAAGATTCCAGAGCATACGAGTATTTATACGAATCAGTACAAGCTTTTCCAGATTATGATTTGTTCCTGACCAGAATGAGATCAGCAGGCTTTAAAGACTGTACGTATAAAAAATTAAGCTTAGGTATATGTGCCATTTATCAAGGATTCAAATAGTTACTTTTCTTACTGTTATATTGATGTCCTGTTTTTATCAGCAAGGTCACACTCAGCTGTACAGAGCGAATCACAATTTTCAAGAATTTCAAAATAAGCCCTACTATTTCGGTATCACTTTAGGGACGACCAATTCTAGATATAAGGTGTTTCATGGAGAGAATTTTACGCAGGGTGTGGATTCAATTGCTGTAGCTGAAGGATTGCGATCACCTGGCTTTACTGTCCAAATGATTGCCAATTTAAAAATTGGGAATTACTTTGATTTTCGATTTTTGCCAGGCTTTAGTTTTGTCGAGAGACCGATAGAATTTAAAAATTTTAATGGAGTTTCTCGCGTGCGCCGTATCGAGAGTGTGTTTTTCGAGGCACCCTTTCACGTCAGATATAAATCGGAGCCATATAAGGATAAGCGAGCTTTCATTGTCGCTGGATTAAAATACTCGTATGATGTAGCAAGTAATTCGAAAACGAGAGAAAGTGACAATTTAATAAAGATTTCGCCACACGACTTTCAGTTGGAAGTCGGGGCGGGTATTCAAATGTTTTTCCCCTATTTCATATTTTCTCCTGAGATCAAATTTTCTCAAGGCATTGGTAATATACTTATATTCAATAGTGAGTTAGAAGATGCACGGATAATGGAGAAGATCTTATCCAGAGTGTTAACAATTTCATTTCATTTCGAAGGGTAATACAATATTAGTGTTGGATGTTTAGTAATGTGTATCACTTTAAAGATTAGCCTATTCATTTTACTGCCATTTTGATTTTTGTCTTTTCTGTTCACACTGTCATGGACATTTAAGACTTAGTTAACATTCGAAGAGAAAATGGATGTATTTGTCTAATACTTTTCGACGTTGATAGATAGTTGGAACTGACATAATTGTTAATCATGTTAACAATATTGAAATGAAGAAACCACAGAAAAAACTATTGTTCTTGCTTTTGATATTCTTGTTCTTTGTCTTTTATCATTATTTGTCTGCTCAAGGGCTGATGGTATAAAAACATATGCTGTTTTGCTCTGAGACAAAGAGCTGCGGTCATTTTGATTACTGCCCCTTGTTGGTCTCCGAACTAACAAGTTCACAATCAATCAATCAATCTTATTTCTAGCTAGAAATAATATTACAAAATTGAGAAGATACGTCAATTTATATTTTTCAAGGTTCACAATTCTGGATTGGAAGCAATTTTTGGTAGATGACGATTTAAAGACATCATTATCAATTCTTTTCAATTGGTTCGGAGACGAAAAGCGGTAGTCCTATTCTGTAGAGCAGCGTCAGTCTACATTTGCAAGTCATGATCTGATTAATTTATTTTGATACTATAAGAAAGCTATTTTTTACTGCTTGTTCTTTTACCATCTTTAAAATATCAGGTAAAAATAAATTGAATTCTGCATTATAGAATCCATAATCTTCATGAAGATGATCCATCGCATTCACAAATTGGGAAGCGAATCTCGTGCGCAGATCCATTCTTGACAGGACATATTTTACTTTATCAACATCAGCATATGAACTTAAAAAATCGTGTTCGATCATCCGAGGAATGTGCTCGACGCCTTGATCTAAAAATGCATCCATATGATTCTCGAAAATCGCATAAGTGTTTTGTGCGTGTATCTCTAAGCTCACATGTGCATATTGGCCCCAGTTAACTGCTAATAAATGGTCGTATAAAATGTCGAGTACAACAGGGGAATATTTGCTATGATATTTAGATAATCTTTTTGTCCCTTTTCTAAACTCCAAATGTTTGTCTGTGTATGAGTCTATTTTACGATGCAGTTCTATCCCTCGTTGATAAGGTTCGTCCATCATCCGAGCTTGCTTAGCATTGATAAAATCTGCTATAAAGTTTCCAATCAAAACTTCCTCATCACCCTGTGAAAGAAATGTGTGCGCTAAATAATTCATTTACATTATATAACAAGTATCGACGAGTCATTCTTTGCTAGAATGGCCTTTGTGAAACTTGATTTTTTCCATTTGGCAAAGCCTTTTTCAGGTTTGTGATTCAGGATATAAATATGATTTTCTGTTCTGGTCGCATGAAATTCTTCAAAAGCAGAAATTCGATTTTTATGATTTAAAACATCGACTTGCTCATAGACCGCATCTCCATGTTTACATATATGAATGTAGCGCATTGCTTCATCTTTGATCTGCCTTATGACTTTATTTTTACGAAATTGCTTACGCTGCTTTTTAGGCTTTTCAAGCATACCAATAAACTGAGTTTTCCTCTTGGAGAACACCTCATCTTTTGGTAGGATCAACATCGGAATTCCTATTTTACTAACCAATTTTGTGATGTGTCGTCCCATTAACAATAACTGTAATGGATCCTTTTGGCCTGGGAGTAAAACGATCAATTCATACTTATGGAATTTAATATGATCCTTGAATTTTTTCATAAAATTGCCTTGGACTAAATGCGAATTGACAATAGAAGCTTTCTTCAATTTCTTTTCTAAAACATCGCTAATCAGGTGCTGACAATCTGAAAGAAATTTCATCATGAGTTTCTCTTCATCCTTTTGTATATCAACCATTGTCGTTGGCATATGAGGTGCATTTGCAGAAGGTTTTTTATAGACATGAAATACATCAACGTAATATAATTCTTCATTAAATAGATTTAATACTTTTGACAATCGTTTGCCTAAATGTCCTAAGTTTTTATTTGTATCAACGCAGAATAATATTCTCATAATAAAGAAGTCTGAATTCTACTAAATGTAGCAAAGAATCTTGAGAAAGCAGAAACTGTTATTAGCAAACTTTGTCGGCGCAAGAAGAACTGGCAAAAGCGTCAGGTTTCGCTTTAAAGACAAAGCCCATACCCAAGATATAACCCATAGCTTCTTTTAAGGCAATATTAGATTCAAAATGAGGATCAGTATTTATATCTGCATGAACTTCTAATTCAACATTGTACTTATCCAATAAATCACAAATACTATAGGCAACGTCTACAGATTTGGAAACCTCCAAAATCATACGTTCTTTAAGTGACATTTTGTTTTTCATCTGAGCAGTAGAAATATACATAAATCCACCTTTCTTCTCTCGAAGAAATACAATCACAGTAGCAAAATCTACATCTTCACCCTTTACTTGAGAGTCAGAGCCGATACAAACTTTAAGCTTATGGCCAGCCTCTTTTTCGCGTCGAATGGTCTTTTCAATAGCTGTGTGTAAAGGATCTTCAATCGGATCACCATTTAACTTTCTCCACTTCATTTTACTAGAATAGATCATGTCTACAGATTTGTTGCATTTGTAAGATAGAGAATAATAAGCAACAATGGGGACGCAAAAGGTCTTAATGACATGATTCTACTGTTAAAATATAATTTTCTATCTGGAGTACAAATTATACAAACAGTGACGTCTTTGTATTGAATGTTAAGTAATAAAGAACATCTTTAATATTTCTTATAATATGGATAGTGCTTACATCAAGACTCCATTCACAGGTTCGATTCCTCTGGGTATATCTGTCTCATTTAGCATTTCTCTTAAATCAATTTCTATGGTTCTGCATAGTGCCAGCATAGGAATATCATTGCCTAAACCTTCAAAGGGATTTTCTGAATAATCCCCCACTAACTCCATCATGATATAAAGCCATCCGACGATTACAGAGAATGGAATTGACAAATAAGCTGCAGATTCTCCTAATTTATGAAACTCGGTAATCATGCCAAATGGTAAGAGGAATAGGAAAATACCTATGAAGATCTGACTTGCATTTCCGTATTGTCTAGGCAGTGGAAATTTTTTAATTCGCTCTGCCTTACCTTGATGGATATAGAAGTCATTTAGTACAGTCTGCATTTCCATGTGCCGAAAATCATCTATGATATTGTTTCCTCTTAAAGTCGACAGGTCCTGTGATTGCTGATCGATAATCTGTGTAGCAGTATTTTTGTAGGCAATTAATCTTTCATATTCATCAGCTGGTATATTTTGTTTTAAAAAATCCTCAGTATTATGATCATTTATGAGACCTACTCCAAACCTCTGCATTCTAGCCTCGGTTGCTTTTCTACTAAGTTTACCTTGGCTGATATGTTCCCAATTGGTAGGGATCAATAACTGACTTCTCAGCGCGTACAACCACGCAATATGTCGATGGATCAATATTGACCTTAGCGAATTGAGCTTCTCTTCTGAATATGTTTCTGTAGTAAATTGATTAGACAGATATGCTTTTACTATACTTCCCCAGGCTCGACTGCTATTGACAATGGCACCCCAAATTTTGCGTGCTTCCCAAAGTCTGTCATATGCTTGATTATTCTTAAATCCAACATAAAATGCAACAGCGGTACCAATTACAGATATCGGTAACCAAGGGACTTGAACCCAGTTATCATGAAATATGGCATGCATGACAAATACTAAGCAAGACCAAATCAACAATAATATTGTCGGAAAGGAAGTGAACCTTAAAAGAGCTATTATGGTGAAATTCTTATTTATATACATATGTCACAAAAGTAATAATTGAAAACAAAATGAATGCCCAATAATGGTAATTATAGAATCCAAATTTTTATTTAAAATAATAATATTTAAATTTAGCGCTGTAAGTATAGTAGATAATTTAAAAGACTAATAAATCCTATTTATATGAGAACGAGACCTATTTATTACGCTAATGTCTTAGTACTTTTCGTATCTTTTATAATTCTTCAATCATGTGTAATGAACCAAGTTAGACTTGTGAAAATTGATTCTGAATTTGAGAAACCAATTGGTAAGATTGATTACTTTTCTCCATTTTCGTCGATTTCTGTCATTAAGTCTAAAAATGAATTAGAAATTAATGATTCACTCTCTATCCTATCGATTGACCTGTGTGCTCAAGCACTAGAAAATGCGCATCATCTAAATATTGATAGTCAGATTTTGATTGATGACGAAATTCTAAATTCAAAAATCCAAAATCAACTTTATAACTATATTGTTTACGCGCACAACAACCAAGATATTAATGAAATAAAAATGAGCTCAGATATCATTTTAATGATGGAATCAAATCGTAGTGATTATGCAATTTCAACTCTATTTTCTGGATTTAGCAGAACAGCAAAAAATCAAAAAAAACAAATTGGTAAGGCAATTGGACTTGGTATCTTGACGCTTGGATCATTCACTCAAATCCCTACTAAATCAAATTTAACCGTATTCCTGATGTTATTCGATAGAAAAAATCAAAAAGTAACTTTGTATCAGGAAGCCATAACTGAAGGCAAGGATCCTATGGAATTAGAGACCATAACAAAGCTTATTGACAAAGCCTTATATAAATATCTAAATTGATAGTAGAATAAGATCAAACATAATAGTGTTTGAAAGTCTAAGTTTCTTACCAATATGTTTTACTAAAATATAGAATCTTGAACCAATATTGTGCGTGTTCAACGAGTTAGTAATCAATATTAAGGTAAAAAAAGCAAGCCATCCAAAGCTCTAGTAATGAATTACCTTGAAATGATACTGAAGCCAAGTTGGATTTATCCCCTTGAATTGCAAATTGTTATGCACACGAGAAAATAGATGTCTAAAGGTCATTCATTTTGAAATTGGTATTTTTGTCACACATCGTCACATTATGGTATATCGAATAATTTTATTCTCATTGTTATTATTCAGTTTTGGCTGCCACTCGGCCAAAAAGAAAGCATCTAATATGTCTAATTTTGAACATACTAATGAGTTAATTCATGAAAGTAGCCCTTACTTACTTCAGCATGCTCACAATCCTGTAAACTGGTATCCTTGGGGAGAAGAAGCCTTAGCTAAGGCAAAGGCCGAGGATAAATTAATCATTGTATCCATCGGTTATTCAGCTTGTCATTGGTGCCATGTGATGGAACATGAATCATTTGAAGATTCAATTGTTGCTTCCTTAATGAATGAACACTTTGTCTCGATCAAAGTAGATAGAGAAGAAAGGCCAGATGTCGATGATGTCTACATGACAGCTTGCCATCTAGTAAGTGGACGTGGAGGCTGGCCTTTAAATGCCTTCGCTTTACCAGATGGAAGACCAGCCTGGGCTGGTACATACTTTCCAAAAGAACAATGGATGAATATCCTAAATCAGTTTAAAGATCTAAAAATAAATGACCCGAATAAGTTAAATGAGCAAGCCGATCAAATCACAAAAGGTATTCAAAATGTTGATGACATTGCTTTAGTGAGTAATCCTTCTCCATTTACAAAAGACATGCTTGAAGGGATTGGATCAGATTTTATGGCTGGTCTTGACTTTAAAGAAGGTGGAAATAAGCGAACACCAAAATTTCCGATGCCAAACAATTTCGAATTTTTAATGAAGTATCATGCTGTCACAGGTGATGTGAAAGCTTTAGAAGGATTGACGATGACTTTGGACAAGATGGCGATGGGCGGTATTTATGACCAAGCCGGCGGAGGCTTTGCAAGATACTCGACTGATGCTGAATGGCTAGCTCCGCACTTCGAAAAGATGATGTATGACAATGGACAATTAGTTAGTTTATACGCCAATGCATATAAGCTAACAAAAGATCCCCACTACAAACAGATTGTTGAACAAACTTTAGAATGGGTAGATAGAGAAATGACTCATGAATCAGGTGGATTTTTCTCCTCTCTAGATGCCGACAGTGAAGGAGAAGAAGGAAAGTTTTATGTGTGGTCAGAAGAAGAAATTGATTCCTTGTTTCCAGATGAAAAAAAGAATAAACTATTTAAAGACTATTATGATGTGAGTAAAAATGGAAACTGGGAACACACTAATATTTTACGTCGCTTAAAATCTGATCAGGACTTTATCAATGAACATAATCTAACTATTGAAAAATTAAATGATTTGGTCAAAGACTTTAATGGAACGATTATGAAAGCTCGCGAAAGTCGAATCAGACCTGGTTTGGATGATAAGATTCTAACGTCATGGAATGCACTAATGCTAAAAGGATATGTAGATGCATATGCGGCATTTGGTATTAAAGAATATAAAACTACCGCATTGAGAAATGCTGATTTTATTTTAACTAAACAATTGCAATCAGATTACAGATTATATCGAAATTTTAAAGATGGCAAAAGTAGTATCAATGGATTTTTGGACGACTATGCAATCACGATTGATGCGTTTGTAAGCGTTTATCAAATGACCTTTGATGAGAAATGGTTAGATCATGCGAGCAAATTGACAGATTATGCGATCACTCATTTTTTCAAAGAAAGCAACTCCATGTTTAATTTTACTTCGGATATTGATCCGCCACTCGTCGCTAGAAAATCTGAATTGACAGACAATGTGATACCAGCTTCAAATTCGATAATGGCTAGAAACCTTAAGGCATTAGGAGAGTTATTGTTTAATAAGGAATACTTAGCTATTTCCGAACAAATGCTAAATAATATGACTGGTACAATTGCTCAACTGCAAAGTCCAGGCTTTTATTCCAATTGGTGCCAATTGTATCTAGACATGGTCTACCCACCTTATGAAGTAGCCATTGTTGGTGAAGATGCGGATAAAATAAACATGAAAATTCAAGAGTCTTTTAGTCCAACGACTTTATATCTAGGTGGTCAAAATGAAGGATCATTAAAACTATTGGAGAGTAAATTACAGGATGGTACTTTAATCTATGTATGTCAGAATAAGGCTTGTAAATTTCCTGTTGATAATGTCGAGGCTGCTTTGGAATTGATGGAGTATTGATTCTCTTTTACTGCAGAAGAGAATTAATATTACACATTGATCTAATCTATCAATTACATTATTGTAATAAACTTTACACTTATGGCTTTAACGAAATTATTTTTATTCGTTATTTTCTCATGTTTATTTGGTTATGGTAATCGTAATGCGGAAATGATTAAAAAGGTAGACATCTTTAAAGAAATCTTGTCTTAGAAAATAATGAATTTGGTGGAGATGTTTATTTACTCATAGATAGGACTACTATTTCAGCAGCCTCTTCTCTAGCAGCAACATTCAAATGCTATAATCTAGCTTTAATTATTGGAGAAGAAATTGGCGGCACTTAAATATCCGTTGCCAATAGCATGTATAAGAAATTAAAAAACTCTGGTCTTATAGCTGGAATGGCATCAGCACAATTATATACCTCATGCTTCGATGAAGATAAAACAAAAGGGGTGATACCTGATTTTGAGGTGAAGCCAAGTATTATGCATTTAGTATCTGGACAAGACTTTGTATTGAATTATGTATTGCACTTGATTAAAAAAAGTCAGAAAAGTGAAAGATCAAGAAATAATTAAACGTACTTCTGGCAAATGAGGAATTCTTAGTAAAGAAAATTCCTACAGTTTATAAAATTATTAAGTTGACAATTGGATTCATTTAGTAAAAAAGCAGGTTGTTGTGTCTCACTAATGAGTTATTCTAAACTTGATTCAGAATCTAAAATTAATATAATATCCCATATTAGACCCTGAATCAAATCCTGAGTGGCTGTTATCAGGCGATCAGTCATTCTGGGCTAATACATTTTGACTTCTTTTCTGGCAACTTGATATTCAATGTTTTATACAGGTGCAATAGATAACTTGATAAGAATCTTGTGATGTTGCAGTTTTATTAAATCCAATACCGAACAATAGTGATAAAGATAACGAGCAGCTAATATGGTTTTAGAGTTTAAGAGACGGCTTAAAATTAGTGTTTGTCCGTTTTTATTTGCCAATTAATGGCCTCAAATAATCATTCATATTTTAAGGATCTGGATGACCGAATCTATATTCTCTTAAGAATACCATTAAAACAATTCAACTAGATAATGCTCCTTTCATAATCGCCTCCACAATTTCCGGATTTAATAAAGTCGAAGTATCACCCAAATTAGACGTCTCATTTGAAGCAATTTTTCTCAATATTCGACGCATAATTTTTCCTGATCGAGTTTTTGGTAGACCAGCCACAATTTGAATCTTGTCAGGTTTAGCAATAGGACCAATCTCCTTGGTAACAGTCGCTCTGATTCCGGTTACAAACTCTTCATCCGACACATTACCATCAGTAATGACATAAGCATAAATCCCTTGTCCTTTGATATCATGTGGATATCCAACGACAGCAGATTCAATGACTCCAGCATGTTGATTAATTGCATTCTCAACCTCTGCGGTGCCCATTCTATGTCCTGAAATATTCATTACATCATCTACCCTTCCAATCACTCTGATGCGACCATCTGCATCTCTGCGGACGCCATCTCCAGTAAAATATTTTCCTTTAAAGGATGAGAAATATGTTTGTCTACATCGTTCGTGATCACCATATGTTGTCCGAAGCATACTCGGCCATGGAAAGGTCACACAGAGTAATCCTTCGACATCATTTCCTTCAATAATATTACCTTCATTATCTACTAATTGTAGTTGTATGCCGGGCATTGGATAAGATGCATACGTTGGTTTAGTGTCTGTAATTCCCGGTAAGGGTGTTATCATAATTCCACCAGTTTCTGTCTGCCACCACGTATCAATAATTGGAGATTTGTGCTTGCCGATATGCTTGTCATACCAATGCCAGGCCTCTTCATTGATTGGCTCGCCTACTGATCCCAGAAGTTTTATAGATGACAAGTCATACTTGGCCGGAAAATCATCGCCTTTTGCCATAAGCGCTCTAATCGCAGTTGGAGCTGTATAAAATTGGTTCACTTTATGTTTTTCGCAGATCTCCCAAAATCTACCGGCATCCGGATAAGTCGGGACACCTTCGAACATCATCGAAGTGGCACCTGCAAGTAATGGCCCATATACGATGTAAGAGTGTCCAGTAATCCAACCGATATCTGCAGTACACCAATACACGTCACCTTCTTTATATTGGAATGCATTGCGAAATGTAAAACATGTATATACCATATATCCACCGCAAGTATGTACAACACCTTTAGGCTTTCCTGTTGATCCAGAAGTATATAATATGAACAACATATCTTCTGCATCCATCACCTCTGCAGCACAGGTACTTGATTGTCCATCGACTTGTTCATGCCACCATTTATCGACTTCCTGAATCTCTACCTTTTCACCTGTATTTCGATGGACCAACACAGTTTCAATTGATGAACAACCAATCGCCATCGCATCATCTACGACTTTCTTTACAGGAATATTTTTATTTCCACGTTTATTAAAATCAGAACAAATAATCATTTTCGCAGTTGCATCATTCACCCGATCTGCTAAAGCTTGAGCTGAAAAACCTGCGAATACAACAGAATGAACTGCACCGATCCTTGCACATGCTAATATGCCAATGGCCAATTCTGGAACCATCGGCATATAAAAAATAACGCGATCTCCTTTTTGGATACCATTTGCTTTAAGCGCATTAGAAACCTTACATACCTCTGCTAGTAGCTGACTATAGGTAAAGCTCTTGACTTCATCTCCATGATTATTAGGTTCCCACAATATAGCGACTTGGTCGCCCCTTTTCTCAATGTGTCTATCTAGGCAATTTTCAGTTATGTTAAGCTTAGCGCCTTGAAACCAATTGATCTTAGGCTCATCAAAATTCCATTCTAAAACCTTGTCCCATTTTCGATGCCAATGAAAACTATCAGCTTGCTCCGCCCAAAATTCTTCAGGATTGGACACACTTCTGTCATATGTGGATTTGTAATCTTCTAATGATGAAATCTGATAAGTCATGTCAATTTTTTTCTGGAAAGTAAAATAGTAAATCAAATGCAAATGGAATATCAAAATCACAATCAATATCAAAATGAATAATAATTACAATAGCAATATCAAAAGCAATCATGCCACTTTTAGACAGCGCAGCGAAACCATAGACATCGACAATGGACTTAATACTTCATTTCCAATAAAATTCTGAATTTCTTTCTTCTTATTTAGATTAATTCAAAATAATTAGTTCCTTTGCTGTTGCTAGAAACTGACAATATGCCAGATATACTATTAGAGAATGAAAGAGCGATTGTCATTAGGCTTGATGGCAATACAGAACTGAATCAGTTTTTGCTCATACATGGTATTACTGTTGGTACTGTTTTCATTATGAATTATAGCCCGAAATATGCTGGACTCGTCAACCTGACTGTTGGCGGTAAGATGATCAGCTTGCGAACCGGAGATTTTAAAACTATGGATTGGACGAGGATATGAGTCAAACAATTGCCCTTATCGGAAAACCCAATAGTGGAAAAAGTAGTCTCTTTAATCTACTCACAGGCCTTAATCAAAAGACAGGAAATTATGCTGGTGTCACAGTTGACATAAAAACAGGCAAGTGTATTGGTAATGTTGTCATCGACTTACCTGGATTAAACTCACTCCGGATCACTTCTCCGGAAGAGACAATTGCCAAGCAAAAAATATTGGAATTATCATCAGCACAAACTCCATTTATTTTTGTGTCCAATGGTATGCAATTAGAAGATAATTTGATTTTATTTTCTGAAATTGCTGACCTGCAAACACCACTGGCATTAGTCATTAATTTTAAAGATGAACTTTCCAAAAATCAAATTTCAATACAACGACAGGAATTAGAGGATATCGTTGGTTGTCCTGTGGTCTTAGTGAATTCAAGAAATGGTGATGGTTTAGATGAGCTTAGACTAATCATTCAGAAGAATCGATTTAAAGTTCCTCATGCGATTAGTCGAAGTCTATATGATGAGTTTGATGATGAAGTGATTAAAAATAGTTATTTTCAAAAAGTCCAATTATCCTCAGATCAAAACTGGAATGATAATCAAACAGATTATTTAAAGCGTCAGAAAACGGTCAGTTCTATCGTCAGATCGACAGTTAATTATTTATCAGAAAACACCTATTTACAAAGCACAAAGAAATGGGACAAAATCCTACTACATCCTATTTGGGGATTAGCCATTTTCTTATTTGTTATGTTGGTTTTATTCCAAGCAGTTTTTACATTCGCATCTTATCCAATGGACCTTATTGATGGAGGCTTTGCGTTTTTATCTGGAATATCAGAACAATATATTCAGATTGCTTGGTTATCAGATCTGGTTACAAACGGGATCATACCTGGCCTTGGAGGCGTCCTCATTTTCATTCCTCAAATTGCAATACTTTTCTTCATGCTTAGTGTCCTAGAACATACGGGATACTTATCAAGAATTTCATATATCTCGGATGGATTTTTAAGGAAATTTGGATTAAGCGGCAAAAGTATTATCCCCCTGATGTCTAGTTGGGCATGTGCTATTCCCGCGATTATGAGTACCAGAGTCATCGATGATCCTAAAGAGCGAATGGCTGTGATCATGGCTTCCCCTTTAATGACCTGTAGCGCACGACTTCCTGTGTATACAATTTTGATTGCTGTGATGTTTCCTGAGCCAAGCGGTTCATTTATTAATATGCAGGGTATTTCATTATTGCTGTTATATTTACTTGGAGTTATTGCCACTTTAGTTGTTGCTTGGTTTATTACCAACCGATCAAATGTTGAAGGCAATAATTTATGGACTTTGGAACTGCCTGTTTACCGAATGCCCAATTGGAGAAATGTATTTACAACAGTATACATTAAAACAAAATCCTTTATCGTAGAAGCTGGAAAGATCATTTTTTTCATTTCAATATTACTTTGGCTGCTTGCAAGTTTCAGCCCTAAAAGTGAAGATTTTATTGCCAATAAATATGAGCAATATCAACAATCAGATAACATAGTTGAATTATCAAAAGAATCCTTTGACTTAGAATATTCTTACATCGGTTACATGGGTAAATTTATAGAACCAACAATTGCACCATTGGGATATGATTGGAAAATCGGGATTGCTTTATTGACTTCATTTGCCGCGAGAGAAGTATTTGTAGGGACTTTATCAACGATTTACAGTATTGGATCAGAAGAAGAAAGTTCGATTATTGAAAAGCTACGAACTGAGATAAATCGCAACACTTCCAAGCCAGTTTTTACGATGGCAGTCTCTGTCTCTCTTCTTTTATTTTACGTCTTCGCGATGCAATGTATGAGTACAATGGCCATTGTCAGAAAAGAAACCGGTTCTTGGAAATATGCCATTGTTCAATTCTTGTTTATGCTGGCACTTGCATATGGCTTCGCATTTATTGCCTATATTATATTGAAATAGTTCATTCTTTTTCGCAGTTACAATGTCCTTAAGACCATTTATCCTAAATAAGAATTATTCGTAACTTAGTTTGCGTTATGCGATTGAACAGGCATATTAATTTGAATATAACAGAGTCTTCACAAAAGATAGAAACGGATTATTTTGCGGAGTTAGAACTTCCATACAATTTAACAGATATACAGATAAAAGCCCTCTGAGTTTTCCGAGAAAAAGCTTTACATATAGATCTACGATAATACAGCCTACTTTTCAACTAGCTTACCAATTTAACATAAAAGATACTATTGGTTTAAAACTATTAATGTCAACTGGTGTAAATCAGAACAGTTCAAATTCTGGTATAGGATTTGTGACTTTAATGGGGCTGAGAAATGAAAAACAAATTAACTAATTTATTCGCGTATACTTTTACTTCAAAAATTGAAGTCACTGAAGTAATTTGGACTGAGTCTTCTGATAAACAATTTTCCTATCTAATCATTTATATGATTCCAAATATTTACATTCAATCCTTAGATTTATTCTTTTGAAAAAGACATCACAAGCCTTTGTATCATCTCAACACCTTCATTCAACTGGTCGATCTCGATGAACTCATTAGCTCGATGTGCTTGGGCGATATCTCCAGGTCCACAAATCACAGACTCAAAACCTCCTTCGGCAAATTGTCCCGCCTCTGCAGCATAGGCAACTGTGTTTAATTTTTCAATCCTAGAAAGTTCTCGAATAAAAGTCACCACATCTAAATGCTCTGGAGTATCTAAAGCTGGTACATCTGAATGAGCCTCCACCGTTTCAATTTTAAAATCGGGAAAGTGTTTTCTTTTTTCTTCCATTAAAGTTGCGCAATACGCTTCAAATTCTTTTCTAATATCTGCACCTTTATCCATAGGGATCACTCTTACATCCCAATAGAAGCTTGCATGATCTGAAACTACGTTAGCTGCTATCCCACTCTTCTCAAATATTCCAGAATGAATTGTTGTATGAGGTGGTTTAAATCGATCATCAATATGTCCCGACTCAATGAGTTCATTCATCTTATTTTCTAACCACATAATCATTCGTGATGATTCGTGAATAGCACTCACCTCCGTTCGAATACCGCTACTGTGACCGGCAGAACCGTTTACTGTTGTCTTATAAATAACGATGCCTTTTTGCCCAACGATTGGCTGAAGCATAGACGGTTCACCGATGATCGCGTACTTAGGCTTTTCAGTATAATGTTCATTTATGTCTGCGATTAAATCAGGTGCTGCTAAGCAACCAATTTCTTCATCATATGAAAAGGCGAAATATATAGGTTTTTTCAAATCTGCTTTTCTCATTGCTGGCAACACAGCCAAACAACAAGCAATGAATCCTTTCATATCGCACGACCCTCTGCCGTATAATTTACCATCTCCTCCATCAGTCAAAACAAAGGGGTCCGTATTCCAAGGTTGGCCTTCTACAGGAACCACATCCGTATGCCCAGAAAGAATTACACCCCCATCAACAGCAGGACCAATCCGACAATGGATAGATCTTTTCTTTTCGTCCCTATTTTCTACATTTTTAAATGTGACACCATGTTCGGTTAAATAGTCTTCAATCCATTGAGCGATAGAATAATTTGATTCTCCTCCAAGCACAGGAAAGGATACAAGCTTAGTTAAAATCTCTGTTGCGTTCATGCATCAAATATAAATCACTTTTTGTTAATCACGTAGAGTAATCAATTTCATGTGTCTAAACCGTATTATACTTTCAATCGGATACATTCTCCTCAGAATGAGTATCCGTCCAAAGTGATTTATTGCCTGTCAACTAGGTTCAGGAATTTCAATGTTAGGACATATACAAAAAGGCTTACACACCATTCCCATATTTTGATGTAATCTAAGATTACCTATTCCAAGATTTGAAACTCTTAGTGATAAGCCTTACTTTAGAATAAAGCATTGTAGTATGACAAAACTTAATCGACGTCAATGGCTCAAAACAGCTGGTATTGCTGGAGCGGCAATCAGCACAACGAGCTGCAAACTTCAGGCAGAATCCAAGCCACTTTCTAATCAGACATCTGTTTCCACAGACCGAATCGTCAAATTGTCATCTAACGAAAATAGATATGCCCCATCAGCAAAAATTAAAGAGGCCATGATCGCCGCAATGGAAAGATCTTACTTGTATCCTCCCGCTCATTACGGACCCTTGATTGATGCAATAGCCGCCAAGGAGGATGTCTCACGAGACCACATCTTACTCGTATCTGGTTCTAATGAAGGATTAAAATTAACAGGTTTGATCTATGCGCGGGACGGCGGAGAAATTATTACGGGTACACCAACATATAAAGCATTATTATCATATGCTCAAGAATTTGGAGGAGTCATCAATGCAGTGCCCCTTGACCAAGAATTAAAATACGATGTAGAGGAGATTGAAAAAAGAGTAAGTTCTAAAACTAAAATGGTTTTCTTCTGCAATCCAAATAATCCAACGGGTACATTAGTAGATCCAGATAAAGCACGAGATTTTTGCAGAACGGTCAGCGATAAAACGATGGTCTTTTCTGATGAAGCATATTCAGACTATATAGAAGACGCTAATTACCCTACGATGGTGCCGCTCATTAAAGAAGGGAAGAATGTAATCGTATCTCATACTTTTTCTAAAGTATACGGCATGGCAGGTGTACGCGTAGGCTATCTAGTCGCTAGACCAGAGATCATCACCATGATGAAACCAAAAGTCATGAGCTATGTAAATATGATGGGTGTAGAAGGTGCATTAGCTGCGTTAAAAGATGATGAATTTTATCAATTCTCTTTACATAAGAATAGAGAAGCGAAAGAGCATATTTATCGAGTAGCTGATGAACTGGGTATGAGATATGTGAAATCACATACTAATTTCGTTTTTGTTCAGACTGGCAAAGATTCTGCTTCCTTAGTAAAAGAAATGCTAACACACGGGGTAAGAGTCGGCAGACCATTTGCGCCATTGAATGATTGGTGTAGAGTCAGTACTGGCAAACCAGAAGATATGGATGCATGGGAAATTGCAATGAAAAAAGTCTTTGTATAGTATAAGGGTAGAATTCCTATATCAAAACGGATACACTGGCACTACAAATTGCATACTTCTCTGTTTAATCATTTCATATAGTACTTCAAATAGTCTATTTTAGTGTAGACACTTTATGCACTGATTGTTAAGCTCTGTTATTTATTTTTGCTAATATTCTCTTTGACATATCCGTGAGTCACCATCAACACTTTCATATAAGTAGATTATTTGGTCTATGCTTTTTGTTTGCTCTGTGCATCTCCTTTTCGGTTGATATACAATCACAACATTCGCCTACGATAAACTTTCAATCTATTGACAATACAAATGGGCTTCCTCATAATTTTGTAAATGCCATTACCAGAGATAGCTTAGGCTTCTTATGGATTGCTACTAATGATGGCTTAAGTAGATATGATTCTCCGCAATCAATTAAAAATTTTAAAAAAGGAGACCTAGGGCTTGAGTCAAGTATGATTCGGTCTTTGTGCATAGGCTCAGATAATTCACTTTGGGTTGGAACTAGATTTGGAGGCTTGACTAAAATAAATACTTCGAATAATTCTTTTAAGACATACTCAAATCATGGAGAAGACGGTAAAAGATTGTCAAATGATGAAATACTTACTATCTGTGAAATGAATCCAGATGAATTTTGGGTAGGTACAGAAAATGGAGTTAATGTTATCGATACTAAAACTGATAGCATTTATCAACTTAAAATATTCGATTCAGAAAAAGGAGAATATGCAAAAGCTATTTTAAATATATACAAGGATTTAGATTCTCGACTTTGGATATCTACGTGGGGTGGTAGTTTATACTTGTATTTACCCTCCGTGACCAAAGATGTTACAAAAGGACAATTCAGAAGAGTGACTATTTCTGATCATATTGGCTCTACAAATGTGTGGAAAGTAAAACAAGACTCTGAAGGAAGATATTGGATAGCCACGCATAGTGGTGGTTTATATTTAATGCAATTGCCTGCTGAAGCAACAGATAAAATAGGCAAGCAAGAATGGGAACCTATTTTTCATCAATTTGTTACAAAATTTAAAAGTTCAGAAGCAATCTCTAGTGACTATATACATGATATACAAGAAGGCAATAATGGTCAATTGTGGATTGCGACTGTCCATGGTCTAAATATTATTGATCGCGAGTATTTAGTGGATATATCTAAAGATGATTATAGCACCGATCCGATTACATTAAACTTTAGGCAACAATATTATAATCCCTCATCAAATGGATCACTCAATAATAACCACATTACGACTATACACAAAGACAACCAAGACTTGATATGGATTGGATCCACTTCAGGTGTTAATCAATTTAATTGGTATACTAATCAATTCGAACTATTTAATATTAAAAACATAGCTGAACAAGACAATAATCAATTTGATCTTATCAACAACATATATGTAATAAATGATAGTATTGCGATTTTGGCTTCTGACATTAATGGCATATTAAAATATGACATGAGCAATTCAAGTATCATTAAAGAAAAGCCTTATGCTGTTAAAGAACTTCATCAAAGAATAACATATATACATCCAAGTAAATACAAGCACGGCAAATTATACCTTGGTACTAAAAAAGGAATCGCCACATTAAATCAGAAAAATAATAGCTCTAAATTATATCCACTACCTAGCCTTCTAAGATCAGATAATCCGAATATTTACATTAGCTGTATATTAAAAGACAGTAAAAATAGACTTTGGAGTGGGACTGAAAAAGGCTTATTTCTACTTGACGAAGAGACAGAAGTGTATTCAATATACAGTTATAATCAAAACGACTCAACCAGTATAGCAGATAATTCAATTACACAGATATATGAAGACAGCCAGCACAATATTTGGTTTTGTACTTATAATGGTTTAAGTAGGTTAATTGAGGGTGATGAGGTTTCGTTTGAAACATTTAAAAGAGGCGAAAATAATATTTTAAATAATATCCCTTCAAATCAAATCACTTCAATTTCAGAGTATAACAATAATATTTACTTTGGCACTCATACTGGAATATTTTCTTATGATTTAAACTCTAAAACATTTGATCTCGTAAAAACTTCAAATAAAGTATATAGTTTTCAAAGTTTCAAAATTAATCATAAAGGAGTACTATGGGGAAGTACTTCAGATGGTATTATTAGTTTTAATTTAGAAAATAAAGATCTTAGGTTATATAATAAAAATGACGGTATAGGAGATAGATCTTTTAGAATTAACTCTAGTTTTATTTATAAAGAAACAGATTTATATTTTGGAGGCATTAAAGGATTTTTAAAGATAAATACTTCCAAAATTAAGCGAAATACAATTCCTCCTCCAGTATATCTAACAGAAATTGAAACTATAAATACTGATAAATCCGAAATTTTTTTCGCTACAAATATTCGTAATATTGAATTAGATCCCAATAATTATTATTTATCCATAAAATTTTCGGCGCTGAATTATAATCAGCCAGTGTACAACCAATATGCATATAAGCTTGAAGGATTTGGCGACGAAGAGTGGAAATATGTCGGCGGTAATCAAAAAGCCATATACACAAATTTAAATCCTGGCGAATACACCTTTCGTGTTAAAGCTTCAAATAATGAAGGCATTTGGAATGAAGAAGGCGTTTCTTTAAAAATAGTCGCTAAAGCTAGTTTATATGAAAAGAATTGGTTTAGAGTATTATTAGGCCTAGCCTTGTTAGCCATTATCCTATTTGTCATTAACTGGTATACTCTATCGATTAAAAAACGAAATCAATTATTAAATGAATACAACCAAAAATTAAATACTCAAATAGACATAGCTAATACTGCAAAGGGAGGTCTATTAGAACGAGAAAGATCTATGAAAATTCTTCTCACAAAATTAGATGAGTCGAATAAAGAGCTCGTACGATCTAATAAAGATTTAGAACAATTTGCTTACGTCGCATCACATGACATGAAAGAACCACTTAGAACAGTTGGAACATTCACAACGTTATTTAATCGTAGATATAAAAATTCTATCGATCAGTCAGGAAGAGAATATTTAAACTTTATCACAGAAGGTGTCGACAGAATGTCTGCATTAATAAATAGCTTACTCACCTACTCTCAAGTTGGAAAAAAAGATATTCAATTTAAATATGCCAATGCAAATGAATTGATTGATGCAAAAGTTAAAGATTTAAGTAATTTAATTCATGACAGAAATGTCAAATTAATCATAGAACCACTACCTGAAATATATTGCGCGCCAGACCAATTAGCAATGATCTTTTATAATCTTATCCTTAATGGTATTAAATTCAATAAAACAAAAATCCCTGAAATAAAAGTAAGTTGTCAAGAAAATAAAAATAACTGGATTTTTTCTATAAAAGATAATGGAATTGGTATTGAACCAAAGTATCAGAAACAAATATTCGAAATATTTAAAAGACTACACAGTAAGGAAGAATATGAAGGTACTGGTATAGGATTATCTTTATGTAGTAAAATAATACACAGGCATAATGGCTCTATTTGGGTAGAATCAACGCCTGAGAAAGGTTCTTCTTTTTACTTTTCTATTTCGAAGAACATTAAACCTTCAGATAAAGACCTTAAGTCTAAAAATGCAAGCAAATTAAATAAAGAAGTTCAAGATATCTTAAGAGCATAAATCCCGTCAACATGTCTTCATAGACATTATTACAAGTCTTTAGTATTTAGTATGTAGTCAAGTGCTCAGTTAAGATAATATTAACGGCTAATTTTGTTGACTTTTATAACTATCAAACGGTATTAATACTCATCATAGCTAAGGCTATGTCTGCACTTTTTTCCTTGACTAGTTTTAAAAAATAATTCAAACTTAACTCGTGATATTTGCATTGACTGAGCACTAGTCAAATTAATAACATATATTCGTTACAAGAAGTCCTTTATATGCACTGGATCATTTACGCTCAAACATTTTTCATTTTATTTTTATCACTTGGACTATATGCACAAGAGAATAGAACGGCTTTTGGTGGAGAATACGCCTATACAAAAAACCAACAATGCATTCCATCAGCCATAAGACAAAAAGTTAAAACTGACATAAAGAAGAATATTTTAAATATTAGATTTCACAAACAATCATATCAGACCAAAAAAACAAAATCCAATAGCGTCAATTTTCAATGGCCCTTAAAAATGATTTCTAACCAATTGTTCAATAACTATTATGGCATATCTAATTTTGTAGATCACGACCCTATTGCATCTGGGACACAATTTGGTGCAAGTAATTTAGATTACAATTGTGGTAACCGCTCTTATGATGTGTCAAATGGTTATAATCATCAAGGCATAGATTATTTCCTATGGCCTTTTCAATGGTATATGTTTACTAATGATATCGTACAAATTATAGCTGCTGAGTCAGGCACCATCGTCGCTAAATATAATGGCTTTGCTGATCAAAACTGCTCCTGTGTAAATAGTCAATCAAACTCTATTCATATTAAACATAGTGATGGATCGGAAGCTTGGTATTGGCATTTAAAGAATAATTCATTGACTTCAAAGAGTATAGGTGAGACGATTATGGTCGGAGAATATTTAGGTATTGTTGGTAGCTCGGGCTGCTCGACTGACCCTCACTTACATTTTGAAATCTATGATGATCAGGATAATTTAATCGACCCTTATCAAGGAAACTGCAACTCTTTAAATCAAAACTCATGGTGGGCTAATCAAGCAGACTACATCGAGCCAACAGTAAATGCTGTACTCACTCATGATGCTCCACCGATATTCGGCTGTCCTGCTATTGAAGAGATTCCTAACTTTAAAAACTGTTTTAATCTAGGCCAAACAGTCTATACCGCATTCTATTATAGAGACCAAGCAAGTGGTATGATCAGCAACATGCGCATCAAACGCCCAGATGGTTCCGTCTGGAATGATTGGGATCATACGTCTCCAGATTACTACATGGCTTCGTATTGGTATTGGTTTCACAATCTCCCAAACTCTGGCCCATATGGGGCATGGAGCGTGGAAGTAGAATTTGACAACAAAGTCGTGAATTACCCATTCTATTTTGGAATTAATGACTGTAGCTGTCCCTTGGAATATTCGCAGACAAACGGAAATAAACTCACTAGTCTACAAAATAATAATGCTACTTATGAAAGCTTTGGAGAAATACAATCTAATCAGACTGTTGCAAATAGTGCAGATGTCATTTATGATTCTGCTACACTCATTAGTCTTGACTCTGGATTTGAGCTTATGACAGGAGCATCTATACACATGTACATAGATGGTTGTGGCGGAAATTAGATTCTAACATGCAATTTTAACTTATGACTGAATATACTTTTCATAAATCATACTAGCCAATACAAGATCTTCAAGACCCATTCCAGTCGATTTAAACAAGGTGATGCCGTCACTTACTCTATCAATTGATTCGTCATTGCAAATATCTGACAAGCTTCCTTGAATATCAGCTAATGATATTTTTGCTTCTTGGATAGCGTGGTACAATTCTCCTGCATGTGTAGGTGTCACTTCCATATTATCAACATATATTGAACACTGAGCCACGGCATCCACAGACATTTCGATCATATCAGTAGTGTATGAGCCTGCAAGATCATAATGCTGATTCTTAGATAAATGTTGTGGTAAAATGATCGGTGATTTAGCAGACGTAATACAACTCACGATGTCCACTAAATGAATCGTCTCTTCAAATTCTTTTAGTGCAATTACATGACAGCTATCCTCTGTATAAGCATCTGATATATGGACAGACTTATCATATCTCCTACCCCAAATATAAATTGTATCGACTGTGTCAATAGATGCATAGGCGTCAATATAGTGAGCTGCGATATTTCCATTTCCTATAATCATAACAGACCTTGCATTCTGTTTTGCCAAAATCATTGAAGCTAAAACTGATGTCGCTGCTGTTCTGATATGCGTCATTAACTTCGCATCCATACTCGCGATGGGCATACCCGTTTTTGCATCGAATAATAGATAAGTCCCATTTAAATAAGCATGTGCTGTTTTATAATTATCAGGAGTGGCTGTGATCAATTTAATACCAAAATAGTCCTGATTATCCCAAGCTGGCATAAGCATCATTTTATTATTGTCAACAGTTTGGCTACTAGAATAATCAAAATTTATCTTTGCAGGACATCTTATCTCTTGCTTCTTAAATGCAGCTTTTAGCGATTTTATTAAGCTTTGGCAATTTATATTTTCTTTGATAAAGTCATCGGATATAGCAAGCATCTTGTTTATAATTTAAAGTATAGACAAATCTTTGTAATAAATAAATCTCAAGATAAATTAGTTTAGATCTTGAAATGAATAAAATTAAGAATTATAAAAATCAATTATTGCTAAGAGTATTCAATGGATTGATTAAGGATCACAAAAAACTAAATTTTGGAGATTCAATTGTCCTCGACCATTCACGAGCGATGTTTCTGACATAGAGAGTGTGATCCGCGCAGAGCTGTGAATTCAGGTTTTAAATCCGCCAAGAGGTCGGGAGACCTAATACTGTTTAGTTAGTGTTTTCTTTAGAGCGATTTCCATTCTTTTACTTTTTATATAAAATACATTTGTCACGATTTTTACTAAAAAATCCCGCCAAATGTGACTTTTAATTTATCATTTACCGTGGCACTTAGTACCACGCTAAATAACGACGCCCCTTCAGGCATGTGCGTCAACCTAATCCAAATCTGTGAAGTTGTATTTGCATATTAACTCTATCCTTCCTATTGTTATAGCAGCAATATTATTGAATTTGATTTATGAAGGTTTCTGTTGGCATTCTAATTTTATAAACTGACTTAAGGAATTCACCAAACTTCAATGGACTCAGTGTTTTTGTCAAACTTCTTTGCTATTGATTCTTTATATTTTAAATAATTTGGTTGAAAGATTGCAGCTATGTCAATAAAACTTGAAAAAATTCCATTTAAAGATTTTTAAAGATTTATATTTTCAAAGATGGGGAGTACAAGAAGCATTCAAGATTTTGAAATCAAGAGTTGGATTAGAGGCTTTTTCTGGTAAGACAGCTAGGTCAGTATACCAAGATTTTCAGACCATGGGTCACCCCATACGCCCTTCCAGCTTACTAGCACTTCGAGTCATCAAACTCGCCTGCAGGGGACTTGCACCCTCTAGAATATATAGCTACCTTGTAGGATAGCTGTCCATGCTGGGCACACACAATAGATGATATGCGGAATCACTCCTACGTTGCGACTCCACATATCATTATACCTTAGTGGTTGATCCAATTGAAAGAACAGAAATTAGTAAAAGAAAGTAAAATTCGTATTAAAAATTCAAATACAATATATATTGGATAATGGGAATTTGAGGGAAGCATCTTGCTTTGATCTGGCATCCCTCGAAGGCATGAAAGATCAATAAAGTAAAGTTGTCGGCGCCGAGTAACTTTAACAATCATTGATACAAAGGTCACCATCGATCGCATCTTTCTGATACAAGGTAAACAGCATTTTATTTATCTTTAATCATCACCATAACATAGTCCGATAATTAGGGGGCTAAACCACTATAATTAGAAATATATTAGCGTAATGGTGGAACTAAGGCTACGATCTATAACACTCGGTGAGGACGATAATGGCTTATCTCCCACGATGCATACCGGCACAACGTTCGCCTCATGAAACGTTTGTTTTTCCTATCAATAATTTAAAAAAATCACGTCATTGCGAACAAAAGAAGAGCAACAAATAAGGAAGGAAAACATTACTTTCGCATCATAATGAATATTTTTCTAAAATACAATTTCAATCTCCCTTCTGAGGATCAAGTTATAAAACGTAACCGGACCATAACAACTTATTATGCTCAAATATATCAACACGAACCTCGAATCTATAAGTGGGCGGGAATGGCAGCATTCGCCTCTTTTCATATAGGAGAAAAAATGAAGATTTGGAATTGGGAAAATTCGGGAATTAAACCTTTGCATTATATTTGTCAAAAAGAAAGTCAAACCTTAGAAGATGACTTTCAAATTATTAGAATAATTAATAACAAAATATTCTTAGAAATTGGCTGGGCACATCTTGCGTTTAGCCAAATGGAATTCCAAGCATTCAAAACTCTTTTACACAAAAAAAATAAACATCAAATTATTATTAATGCTTTTGAAAAATTAAATACTGCAAGAGAAAAAATACAAAAAAATGAATATTCGGAATCCATTAATGATCTAATATGGGAAGCTAATACCGAAATTCTATGGCATGAACAATCAGAAGTTGTTCAACCTTTATTTAATAAATTAAGTAATTTATTTTCAAGAGCCATGACATTTTTTGCCACGTTTGATTATACGATTAATCATCACCAAACCAGACGAATCGTTCGATCTAGATTTATCTTTTTTATGTTTTTTAATGGTTTTAGCCTATTCAAAGAGAATTGGTTATTGCCAGAAGTCACAAACTTACAGCATAGATGGTTTTGGATTTATCATGATCTACTTAAAAAATGGAAAATTATTGAGTCTAAGAATGATTTAATCACCAATGAAATTAAGTTATTGTCTAGAATGGAAAATAGATCTCTAAAAATATAAATCCACCCTCCGAGCATTATATACCTAGCATGAACTTTAATACATATATTTCGAGTTAGTCTTAAAAAAAAGAAAATTATCTATCCATCGTCAAAGTATTAATTAAATGGAATAAGTGATTGTGTATACTGATCTCTAAAACACTAAAACAAGAACATTGAATAAAAACATTGAATAAAAATAAATTTAAAATAAATTTAAAATATGGGAATATTTGATTTCTTAAAAAAGAAGGAACAACCAGAAGAAACTAAAAAAAGGTGTGTACTTCTAGCAATGCCAATGTTTAATAATAGTGAAACCTTTGAAGGTAATAAGCTTACTGACTACTTGAAAAAGAATTGGAACATTTCTATTTCAGACATCAATGGTGACAATAGTTTTGATGTATTTTCAATACAAGGATAAAACTATTACTCTTGCAACAATGCCAACACAAATTCCATTTTGCGATATTCACGGAACAGCGCAACATTCCAATAACTGGACAACGGCTGAAAAAGATTTGGAAAATCAAAATTCACATATAATAGTAACATTACTGTCAAGCACTAAAAGTAAAGCTGAACAATTTAAAATTCTGATAAAGGTTTTATCTTCAATTTCGCTACAACAAATTGTTTAGGTGGTTTATTAAGGTTCACAATCTTTATTCATTGCAAGAGAACAATCCCTCAGGAGTTCAAAAGCATTACAAACGAACTAAATTCCACTTGATCTTTGGGTTTACATTGGACTTCGAGAAGGAGAAAATGGAAATAATACCTACACTTAAGGACTAGCCGCATTTGACAAACTTGAAATGTATTTCCATCAACGCTAAACTTGCCTTGGAAGAGATGCATATCTTTTACGTAATATCTATGCGTATATGATCAACAGCAATGTAAATTTTAAAAGTGGCGAGTCTTTAGGTTATTCAGCTGAGCAAAAAACAAAAATCACAAAGTCAAAAGGACTATTTGTAGAAGGGCAAATACTGAAGTTAGTCATGTGATAAATGAAGCTGTCCACTCAATGGTGGTGGAAAACCAAAATTGCAAGATCACTTCAGTAACTCAGGAAACTTTGCCTTAAAACGATTTAATCGCGGAACAGAAACAGCTCTGACATAGCCTTGATTCGGATTCTTTTTCTCAAAATCTTGATGGTATTCTTCAGCATCATAGAAGCCTGAGAATTCTGTAATCTCGGTAGCTATTGGATTCTTGAATACCTTTTCGTCTGTTAATTGTTTCGTGATTTTTTTCGCTATTCCTTTTTCAATATCAGTTTGATAATAGATTGCTGATCTATATTGTCGCCCTTTATCAGGACCTTGTTGGTTCAAAGTGGTTGGATCACCAGATCCATAAAAAACGTAGACCAGAGTTTCATATGAAACCACTTTTGGGTCATAAAATATTTTAACTGCCTCTGCATGTTCAGTCATTCCTCTGGCTACTAATTCGTAGGTTGGATTTTTCATGACGCCACCAGAATATCCAGACACGACTTCTGAGACTCCTTTGACTGACTCGAATACTGCTTCTACACACCAAAAGCATCCGCTTGCAAAATAGGCAATAGACTCCCCTTCTCCTGCCACATGGCTTGCCATTTTTGACGATTGTGTCTCAGACTTTTGATTCGTTGCACAAGCAAATGGAAGAAAGGCAATCGTAAATAAGTATAGAACCAGTTTCGAAATCATATTAGTAGGCTTTAAGTTTAGCAAATCTATCTAAATGATAATTTGAATCTCCAAAGGTTTGTTGAGCCACACGAGCTCTTTTTAAGAAAAATCCTATCTCTTCGTCGTCTGTCATACCTATTCCACCAAACATTTGAATCGCTTCATTCGAAACCAACTGGGTGATCTGACCGACTTTCGCCTTTGTCATACTTGCTAATTGGTTTAAATTTTCTGCATTTTCATCAATGGCTTGCAGTGATTTAATCACTAATGATTTGCACAATTCTATTTCACAGTACATGTGAGCTGCTCGGTGCTGTAGGCCTTGAAAGCTCCCAATAGATACTCCGAATTGCTTTCTTTCCTTAAGGTATGCTATAGTTCTTGCAAATGCTTCTTCCATACTTCCAAGCATTTCTGCACTTAGACAGATTCTTGCTATGTCTAAACTCATATCCATAATCTTCGGACCATCACCCGGCAATCCTATCATGTCTAATACATGAGCATGATCAAATGTCACTGTAGAAGCATTCCGACTATCCATCATCACATGCTTTTCTATATGAACGCCTTCAGCCTTTGCATCGATTAGATAAACGCCTAATCCTGAGTCTGAAGCTGCTGTCACTAAAATCATATCTGCCACATGACCATCTAAGACAAACTTTTTCGATCCTGTTACCTTATTTTCAATGACTCTGGTCTCACTACCGTGAGGATCATGACTATTCCTTTCTTCAAATGCGACTGCAAACAAAGTCTTTCCTTCACAGATTGCCGTGATGTATTTTTCTTTTTGTTCGTCTGACCCAAATTCATTGATTATACTTCCTGCAAGAACAACTGTAGACATCAATGGAGAAGACGTGAGTGTCTTACCTGATTCCAAAAGAATCTGACCGAGACCTGTATAGCCAAATTGCAAGCCCCCATATTTCTCTGGAAAAACAAGACCTGACCAACCCATGGCTATCATCTCTTCCCACACGCGTTTGTCATATCCATCTTCATTCTTCTCATCTCGCAATCTTCGCAATGCAGACACAGGTGCATTACCATCAAAAAATTCCTTTGCTGAACTCTTGAGCATTTGCTGCTCCTCATTTAACACTAAAGCCATGATCTATTTTTTAGGTAATCCTAAGATGTGTTTTGAAATAATGTTTAACTGAATTTCTGAAGTACCACCTTCTATGGAATTTGCCTTTGTTCGGCAGAAGTCTCGTGGCGTTTTTCCATCTGAATATTCTTCTCCCCAGATTAAATTATCAAAGCCACCTGTGCTCATCATCAATTCGTATCTTCTCTTATTCATTTCTGTTCCATAATATTTAAAGAAGGATGAATTAGTACCAGGAGGTGTTCCTGCCTTTGCTTCATCCATAGCTCGCTCTAATGTCAGATTAAACGCGGCTTCATCAATCAACCATTGTGCTGTTTTTATTCTATTGACAGGATCCGCTAAGACACTATCTTCTATTCCAATAGACTCGACTGCATACTCATCTAGCGTTTTATCCATTTTTGTCACAGTGCCGATCATGCTTCTCTCATGAGTCAATAGATATTTGGCAATATTCCACCCTTCATTTTCAGTACCTATTAAATTCTCTTTCGGCACTTTGACATTATCAAAAAATGTTTCGCAGAATGGTGAACTGCCACTGATCAATTTGATCGGTCTCGTACTGACTCCTTCGGATTTCATGTCTATCAATAGAAAGCTAATTCCTGTATGTTTTGTCGCATTTCTATCCGTTCTGACTAAGCAAAAAATCTTATCTGCGTAATCAGCATACGAAGTCCAAACTTTTTGTCCGTTTACCACATAATGATCTCCTTGATCTTCAGCAGATGTCTGTAATCCTGCTAGATCACTGCCTGCTCCTGGTTCGCTATATCCTTGACACCACCACATTTCGCCCCGAGCGATCTCAGGAAGGTATTGAAGTTTTTGCTCCTCACTACCGAAACCTAATAATGCTGGCCCTAGCATATGTATCCCAAAACTAAATAACGGAGTCCTTGCTTTAATCTTAGCCATTTCTTCCTTCAATACTTTGTACTCTGCTTTGGACAAGCCTGCGCCACCATATTCCTTTTTCCATCTTGGTACCGTCCATCCCTTATCTCTCATTCTCTCGAACCACAATTTCTGATCTTCTGTATGGAATGTTGGATTTCGACCTCCCCAGAAATAGTCTTTAAAATCCTTTACAGGAGACCTCATTGATTGTGGACAGTTCGCTTCAAGCCATTCTCTCGTCTCCGATCGAAAAGCATCTACATTAACTTGTGTGGCTGTTGACATAATATGTTTTATTTTTATAACAAGTGTTTAAAACCACCTGCAAGGAAAATACATCTAAATTTAGTTTATTTTTAATTCAAGTACCTTTACAACATGTCTAAATCTATTGACAATTGTCAAGAACCTTCTGAACCAGATTATTACTTTGAAAATGGGCTAATGGTAATGACTGAAACTTATCATGTAAAGAGAGGCCATTGTTGTGGAAGTAAGTGTAGACATTGTCCTTTTGAACATGAGAATGTTATCCAGGATTCATAATTATCATCAAAAACTTATTTGTCCTAAACACAATGCTTAAAATATGCATGATTTGAATGTTTTAGATCTTACTATCTGATTGATCTTATAAATCGTGTGCCAGAATTTTTTTGTCTTAAACACGATATTTAAGATTTTTAAGATGTACATGATTCCAATGTTTTAAATCTTGGCTATCTGATTGATCTTATAAATCGTGTGCCAGAATTTTTTTGTCTTAAACACGATATTTAAGATTTTTAAGATGTACATGATTTGAATGTTTTAAATCTTGGCTTTCTGATTGATCTTATAAATCGTGTGCCAGAATTTTTTTGTCCTAAACGCAATGTTTAAGACTTTCAAGATGTACATGATTTGAATGTTTTAAATCTTGGCTATCTGATTGATCTTATAAATCGTGTGCCAGAATTTTTTTGTCTTAATCACAATGTTTATGATTTTTAAGAAGTACATGATTTGAATGTTTTAAATCTTGGCTATCTGATTGATCTTATAAATCGTGTGCCAGACTTTTTTTTGTCTTAAACACGATATTTAAGATTTTTACGATGTACAATATAAGGGTCCTTGACACTGGTCTTGATTTAAACATAGGTAATCATCTCTTTTTTCAAGTGAGGCACTCGATTAAACTGGCGCATACTCAGGCGTCCGTCAGCATATTTAAAATCTGAAATTGAAGTATTGATAACCGCATCATTCATTTCAATAATTCTAGCTTCATTTTTCATCTCTAAGGCATAGCCCATGATTGCAGAGATCGTTCCGCCACTAGTGAAAGCTCCCACAGTTACTCCTCTCCCACTTTCAGTCATGATTTGCTGAATAGCTTGATGGACTGCTGATTTAAAGCTCTGCCAATCTTGATGTGCTGGCAACTCAATATCTAAACTTTTAGTCGCCCAATTCATCATAAAGAAATTGAACATTTTAAAATGATTTCTTATCTTTTTTTCGGGATGTTGCAAAGTGTCCTCGTGCCACTCCCTCACATTATCGTATTTTTCAATCAATTGTTCTCTTACTGCCCGCAGAACTTCTGGTCCTCGGTGTTCAGCCAAACCATCAACAAACTGCGGCTCAGGAATAGATAGACCAGCTTTATCATATTCGGCTTTCACTGTTTCATAAGTTTCGCGCTGACGACGTAAAGGACCGACATAAATGCGATCAAAATGCTGTTTTTCTTTGACAAAGTATATCCCTAGCTGTGTCGACTGTTCAAATCCAAAATCTGAAAGTTGGTCATAATTCGCTTTTCCGAATGAAGCTTGCGCGTGTCTTATAAATCTTATTTGGCTCATGAGTGGTCGAATCCTTTTCCTTTAAATTCTGCTGTTCGCTTTTCTAAAAATGCTTGAACACCTTCCATGTTATCATGACCAAGAATATGTAATGCCTGTTCTTCTGATTCCTTATCTATTGTATCATTTAAACCATGCGTTACAGCATATCTTAAAATCTTTTTAGTGCTCACGTATGCAGCAGTCGGCCCTTCTGCCATTTTATTGGCGAAGCTCATTGCTTCTGCCATAATCTCATCAACAGGGACAACTCTACTTATAAGACCTAGATTTTTACATTCAGCTGCTGATATTTTTTCACCTCCGCAAATAATTTCCATTGCTTTGTGGTAACCGACAGCTCTAGTCAGAAACCAACTTGACCCTGCGTCTGGAACAAGAGCGATATTGATAAATGCATATCGCATACTCGCTGTATCTGCCATGATCATAAAATCACAGGCTAGAGCGAATCCTATCCCTGCTCCCGCAACTGGACCGTTAATCGCTGCGATTACAGGTTTATGCAATCCAGTAATTCTCTTGATGACATTTGCATAAGTCAACTTTAAATCATTCTCAACATCAAATGGGGTCATCGGCCCTGTAAATCCTGTGAGATCAGCACCCGCACAAAAACCTTTGCCATTTCCCGTAAGGATAACAGCTCTGACGTGCTTATCATTTTGAATCACACCCAGCACTTGAAGCATATCTTCTTTAAGTTCGTGCGTGATCGCATTATACTTTTCAGGTCTGTTTAGTCTGATAATGCCGACCTGTCCTTCTACTGAATATTCTATTGTTTTGTAGTCCATTATATTTATTTTATTTGTTGAGGCGCGACGCCTTCAACAAGGCATTCATCCCTCCTGAATCCCCGTCCAATCAGGACATTTGATCATTATTTACTAATCACTAATTATACGCAACGCCAATCCACTCCGCTACTAAAGCAGGCTTTCCCTCTCCTTCTATTTCCACTACCCAGTCCGTAATATATTTGGCACTATTATCTTTAATCACAACTTCTTTCAATGTCGCCCGTCCTCTGACTCTAGAACCAACTTTAGTCGCATTGGTAAACCTGAGTTTATTCAAACCATAGTTCACTCCCATTTTTACATCTTTTAATTGCATGACTTCATAGCTCATTTTGGGCATCAATGATAAGACCAAAAAACCATGGGCGATCGTCGCTCCGTATGGAGATTCTTTTTGGGCACGTTCTTGATCCATATGGATCCATTGTTCATCTTTGGTCGTGACACCAAAAGATGAAATCATATCTTGATCTACAGTGATCCAGTTACTGACTCCGATTTCTTTACCAATATAATCTGGCAAATCATTTATTGACTCTAATGTGGTACTATATGCTTCTTTTGACATCGGTATTTATTTATATAATATTTTATCTCCCAAAATATGGGCTCAGATTTTCTCCTCTTGCTGCTAATACTTGTTTGACAGTATTACGCCCAAGTTGGTACATATGGACCTCATCAGGACCATCTGCCAATCGTAGTGTTCTTGCTCCTGCATAAAAACCTGCAAGTGGCGTATCATCACATACACCCATTCCTCCATGCATTTGGATAGCTCGATCTGTGACATCACAAACCATTTTAGGAGCGACAATTTTAATCATCGCAATCAAATCTTTTGCACCTTTTATCCCATGTTGATCAATTCTGTCAGCTGCCGATAGTGTTAATAATCTTGCTTGCTCAATATCACATCGGGTTCTTGCTATTTCTTGTCTAACGCTACTAAAGTCCTTTATTAATCTTCCAAAAGCCTGTCTTTGTGATGAGCGAATGCACATAAGTTCAAGTGCTCTTTCTGCCATCCCGACCAATCGCATACAATGGTGTATTCTACCAGGTCCTAATCTACCTTGTGCAATTTCAAAACCTCTGCCTTCTCCTAATAATAAGTTACTCACAGGTACACGGACATCTTTAAGATCTACTTCACAATGACCATGCGGCGGATCCATTGTACCAAAAACGGTAAGTGGTCTCAATATCTTTACACCAGGCGTATCAGCTGGGACAATGATCATACTCTGCTGATCGTGTCGTTGTGCTTCGGGGTCAGTTTTGCCCATGACGATATAGACATTACATCGTGGATGCATAACACCTGAAGACCACCACTTTCTGCCATTAATGACATACTCGTCACCATCCTTCACGATTGAAGTTTCGATATTTGTCGCATCAGAAGATGCTACTCTTGGCTCAGTCATCAAAAATGCTGATCGTATTTTTCCTTCTTGTAATGGCTTCAACCATTTGTCTTGTTGGTCAGGAGTTCCATATTTTGAAAACACTTCCATATTTCCAGTATCTGGTGCCGAACAATTAAACACTTCTGAACACCAAGGCACCTTACCCATTTCTTGAGCCAGCGGAGCATATTCTAAATTTGTTAATCCAGGACTTAACTCACCATAATCTTTTGGTAAAAACAAATTCCATAAACCCTGACTTCTTGCTTTTTCTTTTAACGCTTCCATTCCTGGATATTCTTTCCAAAGATTCGTTTCTACATATTCATTATATTCTTTCTCGATTGGATAAATATGGTCATCCATAAATTGTCTGACCTGCCGTTGTAGTTCTTTTGATCTATCTGTGAATTCGAAATTCATATTTTTATTTTAGTGCTTGTTATTTAGCAATTATTTTATCAATATTTATTTTATCAATCCGATTGATATTTCCGTCTCGATGCTTACGTCGTTTGATACAGAGGTCTGTCTCACTTCGCTGTAACATTTAATCATTTCCTATCCGATCCTCACTTCCTTTGGTTAGGGATTTTCGCTTCTCTACACCGTGTAATTATTTATGATTTCTTCATTTATTCATTTATTCTGTATTATTCAAATACGATTTTGTCTGCGCATTCACAATCTGCAAGCAAACGCTCTCTGTATTTTTCATTAACCTTTGATCGTTTTACTTTTAGTGTTGGTGTCAATGTTCCACCTTCTATACTAAATGGTTCTTTAGCTACGACAATAGTCGATACTCTTTGATAATTTGGCAAGTCTTTATTCGCAGCATCAAGTGTTGCGCATAAACTTTCTGACAATTCTTCTTTTGATTTTGCTAAGCCCATTTCTGAAGGAACAACTGTCAACACTGGTTGAGGAACGCCAAGTCCAAGAAGGCACATTTGTTCGATATCACTGTTTTCACTAAATTTTTCTTCAATTTTTGCAGGGACGATGAACTTACCTTTTGATGTTTTGAAAGTGTCCTTGACTCTTCCTGTAATAAATAAATATCCATCTTCATCTATGCGACCTTGATCTCCTGTATGAAGCCAACCATCTTGAATGGTCTCAGCCGTTTTCTCAGGAGACTTGTAATAGCCAGTCATGACAAAGTCACCTTTCATTAAAATTTCTTGAGTCTCTGCGTCTATTTTTAACTCGACTCCACCTTGAGGTTTTCCAACAGAACCTGGTTTTTCTTCATCAACCTTCATAAAAGTACACGCAGCACAATTTTCACTCATCCCATATCCTTCAGCAATAGGAATACCTAATTTTCTAAACCAATCTTTAGTAGATTGAGGTATTGGTGCAGCACCTGATACATTACATCTTGAATTCTGGAGACCGAGCCCTCTAATGATCTTCTTTTTCACCATTGATGACACAAATGGAATTTTCAGCATCGTATCCATTTTCTTTTGTGGCATTTTTTCTAATATGGACAACATGAATTTAGTCCAAATACGTGGCACTGCAAAGAAGACTGTTGGTTTAGCATGAGCTAGATTTTTACCAAACTGTGCTAAATTTTCTGTAAAGAATATTTCACCACCATAGGTCAAACTGCTGTTTTCTACGATCGCTCTTTCTGCAATATGATTTAAGGGTAAGAATGAGAAAAACCGATTTTCACCTGTCTTGGATAATTCTAGCGCGTTATATTCCTCTGTTGACTTCAGTAAAGAATACGGAGCGGAATAATTTAGCATGACTCCTTTTGGTGTACCAGTTGTACCCGATGTAAATACAATTGTCCAGAGATCATCAATACTGGGCGACGGAAATCCTTGGAGAGGTTCGGTCTTTGCTAAAATATCATTCCATTCTTCTCCTCTATCAATTTTGCTGTTTCCTTCATAATGTGGAAATGTAATCACTGGCATGTCAGCAGGCACACCTTTACCCATATCATCCCATACCTCAGTTTTACCAACAAACAACAAATCTACATCACCCAATTTGAGGACTTCAGAAATTTGATCACCTGTTAAAGTCGGAAAGAATGGGACAGATATATGTCCTGTCATCATGATTGCGAGATCAGCAATAATCCATTCTCGACAATTCTTTGAAACCAGTCCAATATGACTTTTGGGTTTAAGATTTTTGGTATTGAGATGAGCTGCGATTTTTCTTGCCATTTGGCCTACTTCAGCCCAGGTATATGTCTCCCAAGTGTCTCCGAAAGGCTGGTGCAAAAAAGGACTATTACCTTTTGCAGCTTCCTGTTTGTAAAAGTATTGAATGATTGTTTCTCCCATAATTTATGCAGTTAAACCTCCGTCAACGGGTAATGCATGACCAGTGACAAAGCTTGCTTTTTCGGAAGCTAGCCACATGGTTGCATCTGCCATCTCTTGAGTTGTAGAAAATCTTTTCATTGGTATTCCCGCTTTCAATTTTTCAGAAAGTCCTTCTCTAAATTGGTCCATGACATCTGGATTAAATAATGGTGTCACAGTAAAGACAGGACATAAAGCGTTAATTCTTATGTTATTTCTTGCGTATTCCATTGCAGCTGTTTTAGTCATGCCTACTACAGCATGCTTACTTGCTACATAAGGCAAATTACTAGGTAATCCTCGTAATCCTGCTATCGATGCTGTATTGATTATCGCACCTCCTCCCTGAGTCAGCATTTGTCTAATCTCGGCTTGCATACAATAAAAAACGCCTGTCGAGTTGATCGCCATTACTCTGTCAAATGACTTATGGTCCACATCTACAGTTCGAGCTATATCTCCTCCTATTCCAGCATTGTTCATTGCAATATCAATTCTCTCATAAGTCAATACTGCGGTATCTACCATATTAGTCACGTCATCTGCATTTGAAACATCGCACTTGACAAAAATCGCCTCACCACCCTCAGCCATAATTTCACTAACTGTCGACAAGCCTCCTTTTTCATTGACATCGGCAACAACAATTTTTGCACCTTCTTTAGCAAAGTTAAGGGCTGTTACTTTTCCAATTCCTGAACTTGCTCCTGTGATTAAGACAACTTTATTTTTGAAATCCATTTTATATTTTCTTCATTACTTTATTTCCCAAAACTACTCTTCATTCAACATTCAACACTCTCATATTAATGCCTCACAGTCCCTCCAGAAATACACAATGTGCTTCCAGTGACAAACCGCGCTTCATCTGATGACAAATACAAATAGCCATACGCTATATCAATTGGCTCCGCGATCATTCTCATTGGAATTTGTTGCTTCGCTCCTTCTATAATGGCATCAGGCATTGCTTTTGTCATATCTGTTAGTGTAAATCCTGGTGCGATTGCATTAACTGTAATTCCATGCTTTCCTAATTCCAAAGCCCATGTCCTAGTCATGCCTATGATGCCTGCCTTTGCTGCAGCATAATTCGTCTGACCAAAATTTCCCCACAATCCTGTTGTAGAAGATGCAGTTACAATACGACCATATTTTTGCTCTCGCATCTGAGGCACTACCGCTTGTGTGCAATGGAAAACACTAGTTAAATTGACATTAATCACAGCATCCCACTCTTCAATTGTCATTTTTGATAGGCTTTTATCTTTTGTGATGCCAGCATTATTAATTAAGATATCAATTCTACCATGAGCTGATATTATTCTTGCTACTTCAGCATCAATAGCGGCTCTATCTGTAACGGATAGTTTTGTAAATTCTGCTACTCCGCCATTAATATTTATGCCATCAGCTGTCTCTTGCCCAACATCTAGTAAATCCCAGATAATAACCTTCGCACCTTCTGTCGCGAATAATTCAGCGATTGCCTGGCCAATTCCTCTGGCTCCTCCTGTGACTATGGCTACTTTATTTTCTAAACGCATATTTTATTTTTTTTTATTTTGGCTGAGGCGAGACGCCTTCAGCAACACATGTCTTTATTATTTTTTTTGAACCACATAGGCACATAAATCACATATGAGATCTAAGTGATTTTTTCTAACATATTAGAATTTTGAATATAGTTCAGAATGACGGCTTACTTTTAAGCATAACTATTCAAAAAATCAACAAACTTGCTGGTAGGCAGGCTCAACATTCAACACTCAACATTTTAATCTATCAAGGTACCACGACTACTTTTCCTTTGACTTTTCGATCCATCATATCTTGTAATGCTTGGCCTGCTTCTTCTAATGTATATTCCTTATCGATATGTGGAGTTAATTTTCCTTCTGCAAAGTATTGGATTAACTCCATAGTGTTTTTCATATTATCAGAAGGTTGGGCTTGGGCGAACCTTCCCCAGAATACACCAACGATATCACAGCCTTTTAGCAAAGGTAGATTCATTGGCACCTTTGCAATTCCTGCAGGAAAACCGACAATTAGAAATCTTCCGTTCCATGCCGTGGCACGCAATGCTGCTTCGGTGTAGTCTCCTCCAACAGGATCATAAATGACATCTGCCCCTTTACCTCCTGTTAATTCCTTGATCCTTGTTTTTAAATCTTCTGTTGAATAATTTATCGTTTCGTCAGCTCCATTGGCTTTACATAGTTCTAGTTTTTCGTCAGTTGATGCACAAGCGATGACTTTAGCACCGGCTAATTTGCCTAACTCCACTGCTGCTAGACCGACTCCTCCAGAAGCACCAAGTACACATAGTGTTTCTCCTTCCTTAAGTTTTGCACGATCTTTTAGTGCATGATGCGAAGTCCCATAAGCCATTAAAAAAGAAGCAGCTTCATTAAAACTCATTGTGGGTGGCTTGGGAAATGCCATATTAGAAGCTACAATGGCCTCTTCAGCAAAACAACCATGTCCACTCGCTCCAAATACTTCATCTCCGACTTTTAGGTGCTTCACCTCAGCTCCAACAGCCTTCACTATGCCTGCAAAATCTCCACCTGGAGAAAATGGCAATTCTGGTTTGAATTGATATAATCCTTGTATGATTAAAGTATCAGGGTAATTTACGCTACACGCTTTGATGTCGACTAATACTTCTTTGGGACCTGGTGCTGGAAGAGTGACATCTTCTAATACGAGTGAAGAAGGAGGCCCTAATTCTGTGCATAAAACTGCTTTCATGTATTCAATTTAATTAATTATAAATTTATCGCCATCATCAGCGAGCGTAATTTCTCCGTCAAAAATCTTAGATAGTCCTTGAGTATATTGTCTTGAAATGACCTTCCTGTCTGGCACTGGTGCTAGATGGCTCATGACTAGATGTTTTACATTTGCTTCAGCAGCAACTTCTGCAGCCTCGATATTACTCGTATGGTAATGCGTGATATCATCAAGTATTTTTGCATTTCTATCTAAGCCTTTTTCCTTTATCAGTGCACTCACCTCTTGTATTAAATCAATGAGCATTGCTTCGTGAACTAGAAGGTCAGCATTTTGCGCATGCTTGATTACATTCTGATTTTTGTTAGTATCACCGCTCAAGACAACTTTTTTATTTTTGTACTCAATCACATATCCAAAGTCAGGTGAGACAGGTTCGTGACCGACATCAAATGCTGTGATTTTAATACCTTTTTGGTTATATGCTATGAAAGAACCATTTTCCACAAGTTCAATTTCTTTTGTGAGCGTTTTAGCACTAGACAAATTCATGATATCTTCTCCATGGTGATCAACTCTATATTGCTGCTCTTGTTCCAACATCTGCTCCACGTGATTCATAATTTTTGCTGTACCAACTGGGCCGTAAACTGGTAGCACTTTTGATCTTCCCATGAGCCAGGTCTGATTGACCAAAGATGGTAGGTCTATAAAATGGTCAGAGTGTAAGTGTGTTAAAAAAACGCCACTTACATTATTTAGTGGCAAATTTTGATTGCTCATTTCTTGAACTGCACCATCTCCAACATCAAACACAAAGAATTCACCATTTACAAAGATAACAGTACATGTTTGGCTACGGGGCGATGGTAAAGGGGCAGCAGTACCAATTGTAAACAACACAATATCTTCAGTATTACCAAGCAATTCAGAGGCTAATTCAATATTTGAATCTATTTGGCTACTGACTGCTAAGGAGAAAAAGCTTTCAGAATTGCGATTTGTATAGACCATACCAGCTATTCCCGCTAGTAGCACAAACACAACAACTCCGACTAAAATTCGTACCCACTTTCTATTCATACTTTCTCATAAAGTCTACCATGATATTTGCAATTTCATTCCCTTTGTCTTCTTGTAAAAAATGACCTGCATCTGTAATTGTTTGATGAGGCATATCATTCGTGCCAGGGATGTATTTTTTCAATATTTTCTCACCTCCTGCGGTTATTGGATCCTTGTCGCTAAACAAACATAGGAACGGTTTTGTAAACCCTGTAAGACCTTTCCAAGCTTCCAAATTTGTTGGGATAGCTGGATCGTCTTCAGAAGTCGGTACTAAAGATGGAAAAATCTTCGCACCTGCCATATATTCTTTATCAGGAAATGGACTCCAATATGCATTAATTTCTTCTTCGGTAAGCTTAGTCACAGTAGAATTCTGCATAACTTTATTGATCGCTAAGACTTCTGCGGTTTTACTATAGCTTTGCCATTGCAAGAACGCCTCGGATGGTTTCCCTTTTCCATTTGGTAACATCGTATTTCCAGCTACAATTCTCGAAAATAAATTTGGATGTAGTCCTGCAATTCTCAATCCTAGTAATCCTCCCCAATCTTGACAAAACATATTGATTCCTGTCAGTTTTAATTGAGTTATTAAACTCATGAGCCATTCTGTGTGAGAAGCATACGTATAATCATCCATTTCAACAGGTTTGTCTGATTTTCCAAAACCAATTAGATCTGGGGCTATTGCTCGATATCCAGCTTCTACATAGACAGGGATCATTTTCCGATATAAGTAAGACCAACTGGGTTCTCCATGTAGGAGTAAGACGACCTCTCCATCTGACGGTCCTTCATCGACATAATGCATGCGTAGATCTTCAGAAACATCAATGTAGTGTGGCTGAAATGGATAATCAAGAATTGATGTAAACTTTTCTTCGGGGGTCCGTAGTATTTTCACTTTTCAGTAGTTTGTGACGTTATATGGAATAATAGCTATTCTGCTATTATCAGCTGTGTAAATATAGTCAACTAAAAAGGAATTTGAACTCTAAGTTTAATTTTTGATATTGATCAATAAGTCATGAGATTAAAAGTCTTAAATAAGGATAAATGGCCAATTTGCTAGAATTGTATAATGCTTCTCAGAATCTAAATCATTACCAGGATTAACAAATAGATACTCTGGCATCAGAGGACATAGATTGACTTGAACATTTTAAAACTCCTTTAATTACCAAATTGAGCATGGTATACTTGTGGAGGAAAGATTTTTTCATATTGAGTCTGGAAAGTAATTATTCCAAAAATAAATATATTTGCTTGAGAACCATGAAATATTTAATGACATGTTTGATTGTTTGTGTGCTGTTTGCTTTTTCAAGTACCAACACTCGAGATTCATATACTGTTACTAGAGTCAAACAAGATTACAAATCATCCATTGACACATTTACAAAAAAACTTGATCTTTTCTTATCAATCGTCAATAAGCGAGTTACTATTCAGGAAATACAAGAGATACATTTACTGACTCGAGAATCATATAAGCGTTTTGAATACCTCATTTCTCACTTTGATAATCAGGCGGTAAAAAAACATTTAAACGGTGCGCCTCTTCCGATTGCCATCTTTGAAAATGGACAAACAGTAGCCATAGATCCAGTAGGCTTACAAGTCATTGATGAAATGGTTTTTGGTGCTGATTTGAACAAGGATGATCTTAAAAATCTATTGTTGAAAATGAGATCCATTATTGACGATATTGCTGATTTTGAATCTAATAGATACATTGACGAAAGTCATATTCTTATTGCAATGCGTGAACAGATCATTAGAATTATCACTCTTGGTTTGTCTGGTTATGACACGCCCGGTTCATTGCATGGAATCAAGGAAGCCGAAGTGAGCCTATCTCAAATGTTGATCAGTTTTAAATACTTCTCAATGTTTGTGGATGATGATACCGATATTATTTTTAGAGAGGTCATTTCTGCATTTAGTCGCTCAATTGATTATTTACAAATGGAAAATGACTTCGACAATTTTGATCGAACAGTTTTTATCAGAGACTATTTGAATCCATTATCAGCTTTACTTTTGGTATTTCACGACATCTCTGGCATAGCCTTTATGCATGAGGAAGTCGCATTAGAAAAAGGCTTAAATCAAAAAGCATTTCATTTATTTGACATGTCATTTTTTAATTCTGAAGCTTATTCTCTAATCACTCGCAAAAAAGATAATATAGCATTACAAGAATTAGGTGCATCTTTATTTTATGATGAATCGTTGTCTCTAGATCAGTCAATGAGTTGTGCGACTTGTCACAATCCATCTAAGTCGTTCGCAGATGGCAGACATTTGAGTATCAGCAATCACAGATTAGAAACGACTAAGCGCAATACGCCAAGCTTAATCAATTCTGTGTATTCGAAGCGATATTTCTATGACCTTAGAGCACAACAATTAGCAGAGCAAATCGTACAAGTCTTTTCTAATCCGAATGAATTTCATGTAGACTTTGATTTGATCAGTAAACGGCTCAACGGAAGTCCTGGATACTTAAATATGTTTTCAGCCGCATTCTCAAATTCGTCGAGTGATACAGCAATTATCAATAGGACTTCCATCATTACAGCTCTTAGTTCATACATCAAAACCATTTCTTCATTTGATTCAGCATTCGATCAATATATGAGAAAAGAACGTGAGGTGATAGATGAATCAGTGACCTCGGGATTTAATTTATTTATGGGAAAAGCTGCATGTGGGACATGTCATTTTGCTCCATTGTTTAATGGATTAGTCCCACCAGACTTTGATGAGAATGAGACAGAAGTATTAGGTGTCCCAATCAGTAAATTAGACACCATTTTAGATGATGATATTGGTCGCATTGGTAACGGGTGGAAACATGAAAATACTGAGCACTACAGGTACTCGTTTAAAACTGTTAGCGTAAGAAATATAGATCAAACAGCACCATATATGCATAATGGCATATATGAAACATTGGAAGAAGTCCTAGATTTTTATAATCATGGTGGTGGTTTAGGCATTGGAATAGATGTACCACACCAGACACTCTCTGGGGATTCACTTCATCTCAGTAAAATTGAAATGAATCAAATCATTGCATTTATGAAATCATTATCGGATACAGAATTCGAATATATTATCCCTGACACACTGCCAAGGTTTGCTGATAAAGATGGAGCTATGTCTGATATCAGACCAAATGTATATTCACAGAAATCGCATTAATACATCTATTAGCAAAGCACAAACACTATTTTTTATGAATGCAGCATTGATACAAAAGGCTCACAAGAGAATTCAAAAAAACACCTTACTTACTCCGCTTTTATATTCAAGGGAACTGAGCAAAATTGTATCTGGGAATGTGTATCTAAAGTTAGAATCAGAACAACATACGGGATCATTCAAAGCAAGAGGCAGTTTGAATAAAATCATGTCTTTAAGTGATGCAGAAAGACATCAAGGCACTGTCACCGCTTCTACTGGAAACCATGGTTTGGGTTTTGCGAGAGCATGTGAAATTAGTGGAGCAAAAGGGATCGTCTTTTTACCGCAGAAAGCAGCACAGAGTAAAATTGATGCTTTAGGCTTTTATGATGTAGAATTAAAATTTCACGAGGGAAGTAGTTTGGATACCGAGATTTTTGCAAAACAATTTGCGGATGAAAATGGGAAGACTTGGGTATCTCCGTACAATGATCTTGAGATTATAGCTGGGCAAGGAACAATTGGAATAGAATTGATGACTCAGCTTGAAGGAATAGATAATATTTGTGCAACTGTAGGTGGTGGTGGACTGATTAGCGGTATTGCCAGCTATGTCAAGGATGCAGATTCTGATATTGCAGTGATTGGTTGTCAACCAGTTAATTCCCCTGAGATGAGTCTTAGCGTTGAGAAAGGTGAGATCACAAATTTACCGACATTTATCCCTACGCTTTCTGATGGATCAGCTGGAGGAATAGAAGACGGCTCAATCACTTTTCCGATTTGTCAGTCATTGATTGATGATTTTATATTAATTAAAGAGGAAGATATTGAAAAGGCCATTCGATTTGTGGCCCATACTCATCATCGGATTATTGAAGGAGCGGCTGGTGTCAGTGTGGCGGCGGTGATGACAAATAAAGAACGATTCAAAGGGCAGCATACTGTTATCATTATCTGTGGCGGAAATATAGATATTGAGCTTTTTAAAAGTATTATTTAGGCTTTTTGTGTTAGTTTGACCGCTATCCACTTAGACTCTCATCAGCTTAACCGCCTTTCGGGAGATGTATCAAATTTCACAATAAGCACGATTTACAACTCTAATATCTTGAAATCTTAATCTTACTATGACCCAAACAGAATCTCTATCCACAATGAACAGACTAATTCCTTTTGCTTTTATTCAGGTGACGTTTTAGCCACTATAATTAAGAAATCACTGAACACTCCATTAGTGATAAATGTCTTTGATCCATTTAGGATGTACTCATCACCGTCTTTGACTGTTGTGGTTCTGACTGCTTGGACATCTGATCCACCAAAGGCTTCTGTAATGGCAAGACAGCCAATTTTTTCTCCTTTGATACCAGGCACTAAATATTTGTGTTTTTGTTCCTCTGTCCCTTCATGATTTAAATGTGTTAATGTAAGCATCGGATGTGCACCTATAGATGCTCCAAAACCACCTGAATTCATCCGCGCAATGTCCTCATCAAATATGACATTATACCATATATCTCCGTCGGAGCCACCATACTGATCTTCGTGTGTCATCCCGAAGAATACCATCTCTCCAAAGGTGCGATAGATATCTTTCGGAAGCTGACCATCTTTTTCCCATTGATCAACATTTGGTCTGACTTCTCTTTCTAGAAAATCACGGAAGGTCTGTCTAAATAGATTGTGTTCTTCAGTAAAATATCTTGATGTGTGGTTCGTATGATTCATAACTGCAATATCTGTTCTGTTCTAAATATCAGTATTTGAATTGAGCGTAAAGCTATCTGATGTTATAACTTGCTAGATGTGCATTCGTGAGGCTAGAACAAACCTGAGGCGAGATGTCTACAGCAACATACATAATAATACTAAGGCAAGGTCCTACTGATAAGCCGTATAAAGTCCTAAGCCAATATGCCCTAAACTAGGAAACCCCACGATGACTTTACATCGTGGGGCTTATATGGTTACCTATTCATTCCAAATTTATTAGTCGTTGATCACAGAGAACTCTACTCTTCTGTTTTCCGCTCTTCCTGCTGCAGTATTATTATCTGCAATTGGAGACACTTCTCCAAATCCGACTGATCTTAACCTTGTTGGGCTAATACCCTTCGAAGCTAAGTAATTCATAACAGCAATTGCTCTTTTTTCGGATAATTTTTGATTATTTTCTTCAGGACCTTGAGAATCAGTATGTCCGGCGATACGCACATTGATTCCAGGGAATTCAGTCATGACTGACACGACATCATCCATGAGTGCATATGACTCTTTTTTGAATGTCGTTCTTGAAGAATTAAATTTAATACCCGTTAAAGCTCTTGAAAATACTGCTCTAGTTTTCGTTTCTATTGCTGTCGCTCTAGCTGCTGCTGCTGCCGCTGCTGCATCTGCTTTTGCTTTCTCCGCTGCTGCTACCGCTGCTTTCGCATCTGCTTCAGCTTTCATTTTAGCATCTTCAGCTGCTTTTTTAGCTGCTGCTGCATCAGCTTTTGCTTTTGCTTCAGCTGCTGCTTTCTTTCTAGCTGCTTCTGCTCTAGCTTTTTCTGCTGCTACTCTTTCTGCTTCTGCTACAGCTGCAAGTCTTGCAGTCTCTGCTTCAGCGTCCATAATTGACTTTTCTTTAGGACATCCTTTGTACTTTTTCAATCCTGGAATTTCTGGGCAAAGATCTTTGAAGTCTTTTACGCCATCACCATCAGAATCAATTTTCTTAGGATTGACTTCACTAAGTAAGCCTTTTGTGCTTTTTGTATTTGATGACATTCCATTTCCACATGGATTAGCATCTGCACCTGCTCCGAAAGTATGTCTTAAAGTAGCTAATACTCTTCTACCAATTACAGGAAATCCAGGGAATGTTCTGTATTCATTGTCTAGCAAGTTTTGAGCAGAAAGACCAAAAAATGTACCTGAATTGAACTTATATCCAACACTAGCGTCCACAAGATTCTTTGTATCAGTGATACCAGAATATTGTGCACCTAAGAATGCTTGGAAGGAATCATCGTGTTGGAATGACAAACTACCATTTATACCGCATGCAGGTGTGTAATTTGCTCCGATTCTGTATCTATTGGTCGGCTGTGCAATTGTCGTAAGCTCAGTTGCACCTTCTACACCTGCTATTTGAGGATTAAATTGATTATCAGATGTCCAAGAATAATTTCCAAAAAAGGAAAGGTCATTACTGACAAAATAGTTTAAACCTATATCTGTTCCCCAATAATCAAATTTTTCAAAAGTTCTGTAACCAGCTGCTAAGTGAGTCACTCCATTATTAGGAACGTTTAATGTCGGCGTTGTCGCTAAAACGAAACCAGCATTGAGCTGATCTATATTAGCTAGGAAGCCTTCACCTCCAAGAGCATACCCTCCACCGACGGTCGCTGCAACTTGATTAACAATCCCTTCCAAAGTCGCTTGATCTGGTATTGGTAAGCCGTCACCTACGAATGGTGCTAAACTTGCTGTTAACGTAGGTATTAAACTTGCCCCAACAGCAGTTCCTAAATCACTTGCTAGACTTCCAGTATTTTGTAATGAATATCCTGGACTTATACCCGTAAAGAGTGTAGCTCCATCAATTGATCTATTATAAACATCAACACTAACACCTAACTTATCAGCTATTAAACCTTTGTAGCCAAATTCCCAAGTATCTTCTGTTCTCAAACTTGCTTTAGGTGCGTCAATCAATCCCAATGGCTCTCGATTAAATAAGTTAATGCCTACAAAGTCACCTGCCGAACCACCTACAAAATTTGCAGGATTAGATAGGAATTCTGTGATAACAGGTACTAAAGGAGCAAATAAGGGATTGGCAGCCGCAAGACCAGCAGCAACCTCAGGTAAGACAGCTCCAGTCACTGCTCCCTGAACGTAACTTAATGGGATACCATCTGCATCTATTGGTAGGTTTGGAAATGGCAACGCTCCATTAAATACTATTTCTGGATTATCTCCAAAGCTTTGTGCTTCCTTATTACCAACTAACCAAATATCAAATGCACCTGGCACTATCGTACTTACAGGGAAATCTATATTTATTTGTAATTGTGATGGTGTTCCTATTGCTCTATTAAATCCTCCACGGAATGTATGCTTCGGCGAAGGCTTAAATACGAGTACTGCTCTCGGAGAAAATGCAGTTTCATCTAAGAATGTAAATCGATCAGCTCTTCCTGCCATGACTAAATCAAGCTTTGAACCTAAAGCAAATTTACCTTGCAGATACCCTCCGTAAACTCCAAAATTATCATCATCTTCATTACGACCGTAAACGAGATTAAACGTATTTGCATTAGATTGTCTATAATCAAAACCTGCTGTCCAATTTGCATCCAATAAAGTAGGTGTATCAAAGTTATATTGTAATTGGGCCTCTAACTGACTTCTATCGATTTTAGTAGATGCGCCAGTTTGGTATAAGAATGTAGGCGTATCTCCTCCTCCGTCATTTGTTAACCAAAAAGCTTGAGCAAATAAACCACCTTTTTGTATTCTAGCTTGTGTCCAATATTCGGTAGCTTGAGATAATCCAACACCTTGTGAATTGTAGAATGGAGCACTTCCACTGTTTGTTCCACCTGCAATAACAACAGACAAATCATCTTGTGGTCTAAATTCTAATGTGCCGTTTAAGACGAAAGAGTTCCAAAAATCTTGAATAGGGTTACCATCTCCATCGGGATCAACGTCTTCGGGTGATATCACTTGAGTTGATGGTAATGTGGCATCTATGAATCCATCTGGTGATATCCCTGGGCTGACGATACCATTTGTCAAGGTACCCGTTGTTAATGCGATATTAGCAGCACCAATAGGATTTTCTGGATCATATGTAAACTCACCACCTCTTTTTAAGACCCCGTTAATTTTAAACCCAAACTTATCAGAGACTTTCGTGGCATGCCTAATTGATCCACCATAGGTACTCATTTCTCCACCAATAAGTTCGACGGTTGTACCAGGTTTATCTATTGCTGATTTTGATAAAAAGTGAACAACACCATTAGTCACACCAGGACCATACAAAGCTGACCCAGGTCCTCTTACGACCTCGATTCTTTCAATATCAATATTATTCAATGGTGAATTAGTATTATCAAATGTTCCTAGTCCTGGACCAGACAAAGATCTGTAATCCAAAATTGGAAATGATGCAGAACCGAATAATCCCCCATCACCTCTTAACTGAATATTTACACGTCCAGCACCCTGCTGTTGGATATAAACACCAGGCTCGTTGATAATTGCTCTTGCAGGATTATCATTTGCTGACACTTCTAGTTTTCGTGAAGTTATGACAGATACAGAAGCCGGAGCTTCTTGTATTTTTTCACGTCTTCTAGATGCAGAAACGACAACTTCTTCACCAAACAAAACACCCTCATTGAGAGATAAAGACACTGTTTGGTTGTTACCACTTACCTGAATGGTTTGTGATGTAAATCCAGTGTAACTGACGACCACATTATATGGAGGTGTTTGACTTGTCGTCAATGAGTACGATCCGTCTAGATCGGTGATAGTTCCTTCTGTTGTGCCTTCGACAACAACATTAGCCCCTATTAGACCTTCACCATCTACAGATGTAATGACACCTGATACCGTACTTTGCCCCGTTAGGGAGACCATTCCGATACAAAGAAAGCAAAGAAAACTAATAGGTAATAGTTTCAATTTTTTCATGTACAATTTTTTCATGTTTTTAATAGCGCGCGAAAGCTACAAAAATATCGTAGCTATCACGAATTTTTTAAGATTAAGTATTAAGATGTTAAGTGAAATAATCAGGTAAATCATTGAATAACAGACAGTTGCCTAATACCTGCACTCTATTCACCTGAACCAGCATTCATGATAAATATACAACCATCATTGTCAAGAAACAAATCAGGTTCTCAATGCTAATATATTGGAAATGTCGCATCATATGTTAATTTTACTTATTTATTAATTGATGCTTTATCACTACACATAACTAGTTATCCTAAGTATGAGTAAATGTTTTAACATGAAAACGACTAAAATTTTAATCTACCTCATGCACTTGTTCTATTTTTTTAACTGATGTTTTTTTTAAAGGATTTGAGAACTCCATTATCCCATCATCTACGCTTTCCTTTTTTAGTTTTTTCAGATCTAGATAATAATCTTGTTTCAGTTTCCAAGGTTCTTTGTCTCCTTGCTTTGGATAGGTATCAATATACCTCAAAATATAAGATGAGCTAAAGTCGACAAAACTTTCGAGATTGAGCTCAGCATCATGTTGCTTAGGCACACACATTGTATAATTATGCTTATCCATGTAGTCGATCAATCGACAGAAATATCCATTAGACAAATCACACTTTAAAGTCCATGAAGCATTTGTATATCCGAACGCGAGAGTCAAATTCGGTATGTCACTAAACATCATGCCCTTATAAGCAACTGTGTCAGCAAGATTTATAATCTCACCATCTACCGTCATCTCTATGCCTCCTAAAAACTTAAGCTCGAGCCCTGTCGCTGAAATGATGATATCAGCATCCAAGTGGTCTCCAGAATTCAGCTGAATACCTGTCTCAGTTATTGACTCTATGGTGTCGGTGACAATGTCTGCTTTGTCAGATTTTACGCTTTCAAAAAAATCGCTATCAGGAGCTAAACAAATACGTTGATCCCAAGGATTATATCTCGGAGTGAAATGTTCAGCTTTATAATCGTCGCCCATCTCTTTCTGGACAGCTTTTAGAATTAGGCCCTTCATAAATTTAGGATACTTTCTTGCTAATTTATAAAAGAACTGTCCTACTCTAATTTTTTTCCATCTAGTGAATCTGTATGCAAGTTTCTGTGGCAATGTGTCATTCATCCAATTGGCAAGCTTATCTTCCGAAGGACCCGCTGAAATGTATGTCGGGGATCGCTGCAACATGGTGACGTGTTTTCCTTTGGCAGCAAGTTCTGGTATTAATGTAATGGCTGTGGCGCCGCTTCCGATCACTACCATTTTCTTGTCAGTATAATCTAAATCTTCGGGCCAAAACTGTGGATGAATAAACTCTCCTTTGAATCTACCTTTACCTTGGAAATCAGGGGTGTAACCGTTCTCATAATTATAATAACCAGTACAGACAAACATAAATCGACACTGATATTTTTGGGCAGAGCCATTTTTATCGTTGACATGAAGTCTCCACAAAGAGTCATCTGAGGACCAAGATGCTGCAGCCACATTTTTCCCAAATTGTATTTTTTCCTTTAAACCGTAATCATCTACTGCGCCGTTCAAATACCTCATGATAGAAGGTCCATCTGCGATAGCCTTTTTATCTATCCATGGTCTAAATGCAAATCCTAAAGTGTACATATCTGAATCGGACCGAATACCAGGATATTTAAATAAATCCCATGTACCTCCGATGTTATCTCTGCCTTCCAAAATCGTAAATGATTTATCGGGGCACATTGATTTTAGATGATATGCAGCACTAATTCCAGATATTCCAGCACCTATTATAATAGCGTCAACATAATTTTCTGACATATTGACAATATAATCAGCCCGAGGTAATACTTCATTATCTTTTGATAATAAATATGAATCTAGTTCAAAATTATGATCTGTTCTTTGATGACTTTGTCCTCAAAATAGAGTTCTAAGATGTAAAGTCCATTACTGATATGAGCAATATTGATTTTGCCATTGTTTGAATAACGTCCTATGATCTGTCCCTGAGCGTTTACTATTCTAGCTTCTTTAAAATGATAAGCAACGGGATATGTATACTCGATAAAATCTGTTGTTGGATTTGGAAAAACACGAACAGATTCATCGAGATAGGTCTCATCGACTGAAGTGCGATCATCGACAACAATTGAAAAAGGCACGCGCGGACTATAGCAAACAAAGTCTGCTTTCCTAAGCTGCCAGTCATAGAAGTATACATAATAAGAAGGTCCGAAGCTAGAATTGACAATAGTCAACAGGTCATCAATCTGATATGGATAATTTGTCTGAGAATTAGATCTGACTAAACGTGGAGCCTCATGCCCCAATGAACTAATATTTTTCTCAATATTCGTCGTGATGTAGTAGTCGTTATTTTTAGCTAAGGCTACATCAAGTTCTATCCGATTTCTGCCTGTAGTCAATGCGACAGTTTTTTGATACACTAAAGTTTCATCTTGATCAAAGATTTCAAATGTTCGCTCTCCTTCTTGATCTGTATAAACAGAAAATTCTTCAAATACTGCTTCTTGCTTGACATGAAAATACATCCCTCCATAAATCCTATTGGATGAATATTGGCTCGAACCTTTGTGATTATATTCTCCACCAAAGACGGAAGGATATTCTACATGTTGTTCTGCTTCTATATAATAATCTATAGATTCTTCAATATTTGGAATGTCAATGGTTTTACCTTTGAAGAATGGAACTGTGCTTTCATTTGTCAGGTACCAATTCCAAATATTACCATCGGAGCTGTAAGACGGAGATTCGTTTATTCCAATTGTATCACTAGTCATAGAAGGTGGTTTCGTATTCCATCTTTGAAAATCAAAACTCAAGGACTGGCTTGAGCAAACTCCTTCTATGATGATTGATTCTGTTCCTGAGATATCTTGATCAATTTCGATAGTCTGTAAAGTCCCATCGATGTCTTTATAATTGATGTAAAAGGGATCATTGTTACATGCGACAACTTGCTGACTTTGGATCTCTATTTCTTCTGACTCTTGCACGATATCAACGAAGAATGATTCGCTGGTTACTTGACATCCAAATTGATTAAGCTGATAAAAATAAATGCCTTCTGCATCTACAGACATTCGATCAGACAGACTGCCGTCAGACCAATTCGATTCTGCATTGGCTATCAGTTCAATAGATTCTCCTTCACAGACTCGATTCAATGAGCGATTAGAAGACTTTATTGTGCTGATACAAGTGCCTTCGGTGAGTTGGTAAAATTTATCTGCAGGTATATTTGTATGGATGTCTTTTTGTCCACTTGGCCAGAGTACTTCTACTCTATCAATAAGATTATTTTTGCCTAGTCCAAAGTGAAGATTTAGAGAATTAGAAATACTATAACTT
>Ga0209828_1000140_pt1 | contig 63449 bp, 61 predicted proteins | sample MaitaG_FD_187429 | JGI IMG/M metagenome (GOLD analysis project Ga0209828, IMG submission 187429) | Marine algal microbial communities from Maine, USA - Maine_Asex2 metaG (SPAdes) (version 2) | ecosystem: Host-associated > Algae > Red algae > Unclassified | place: Maine, USA | collected 2015-01-05
AGGTAAGACAACCACCACAGAGAGAGTACTCTATTACACTGGTATGTCTCACAAAATAGGTGAGGTACACGATGGTGCTGCGACAATGGACTGGATGGAGCAAGAGCAGGAAAGAGGTATTACCATTACTTCTGCTGCTACAAAGACTTCATGGCAGTGGAAAGATCAGAAATATGCGATGAATATAATCGATACGCCGGGTCACGTAGATTTTACTGTCGAGGTCAATCGTTCACTTCGTGTATTAGACGGATTAGTTTTCTTGTTTTGTGCAGTTAGTGGTGTAGAGCCGCAATCTGAAACAAACTGGAGATTAGCTGATAATTATAATGTTCCGCGTATTGGATTCGTTAATAAAATGGACAGATCTGGAGCTGACTTCTTAAATGTAGTCAAAGACGTAAAAGAAAAATTAGGAAGTGAGGCCATTCCATTACAAATACCGATTGGTGCGGAAGAGACTTTCAAAGGTGTAGTTGACCTAATTACAGGTAAAGCGATCGTATGGAATGAGGAAGATATGGGAATGACCTTCGAAGAGATTCCAATTCCAGAAGATTTAGTAGAAGTCGTAGATGAATGGAGAACTAAACTTCTAGAGGCTGTCGCTGAGTATGATGATTCTTTAATGGAAAAATACTTCGAAGATCCTAACTCTATCACAGAAGATGAGATGAGAGCTGCCGTAAGAGATGCTGTACTCGATCTTAAATTCGTCCCAATGATGTGTGGATCTGCGTTTAAGAACAAAGGTGTTCAAGCTGTATTAGATGCAGTTTGTGCTTATTGTCCATCACCAATTGATAAAGGTTCTGTGATGGGTATCAATCCAGATACAGAAGAAGAAGAAGAAAGAAAGCCATCAGTAGATGAGCCTTTCTCAGCACTTGCATTTAAAATCGCAACGGATCCTTATGTCGGTAGATTAGCGTTCTTCAGAACGTATTCTGGTAAGCTTGAAGCGGGTTCTTATATTTTAAATAATAGAACGGGTAAAAAAGAGCGTATCTCTAGATTATATCAGATGCATTCTAACAAGCAGAATCCGATTGATGTTGTTGAAGCAGGTGACATTGCTGCAGGCGTTGGTTTCAAAGATATACGGACTGGTGATACTCTTTCTGCTGAAAAATCACCGATTCAGTTTGAGTCAATGGTATTCCCAGATCCAGTAATTGGAGTGGCAGTAGAACCAAAGTCACAAAAGGATATGGACAAGTTGGGTATGGGCTTAGCTAAACTAGCTGAAGAAGATCCAACATTCAAAGTAAGATATGATGAAGACACTAACCAAACGATTATCTCTGGTATGGGTGAGCTTCACTTAGAAATAATTGTTGATAGACTAAGAAGAGAATTTGATGTAGAGTGTAATCAAGGTGCTCCTCAAGTAAGTTACAAAGAGGCATTAACACAAATGGTTGGTCACACAGAGAGATTGAAAAAACAATCTGGTGGATCTGGTTTGTTTGCTCAAATGCAATTTGAATTAGGACCCGCAGACAAAGAGTTCTTAGAGTCAGATGATTATAAGAATGGGAAACTGAAATTGCAATTTGAAAATAAAATTCATGGTGGGTCTATACCTAAGGAATTTTTTCCATCTATCATAAAAGGTTTCAATGCCATGATGGATAATGGAATTCTTGCAGGCTATAATATTGACAGCATGAAAGTCAAATTGCTTGATGGTGCGACTCACGCAGTGGATTCTAAGCCAATCGCTTTTGAACTTTGTGCAAAAGAAGGATTTAGAGCAGCTGCTAAGACATGTAAACCAGTGCTTCTAGAGCCAATCATGAAACTTGAAGTTGTCACACCCGAGGAATTCACAGGAGCTGTAATCGGGGATTTGAATAGAAGAAGAGGATTACCTAAAGGTCAAGAGCCTAGATCTGGTGGTGCAGTATCTATTCAAGCAGATGTTCCATTAGCGCAGATGTTTGGGTATGTAACAGACTTACGTACCATTACTTCTGGCCGTGCGAGTAGTACGATGGAATTCTCACACTTTCATCCAGCACCAAAAGGAATTGCTGATGAAGTGATTGCGAAAGCTAAAGGTGAAGTTGCAGTATAATTAGAATTAGAAATATTCGATATAGAAAGGCGATCCATTTGGGTCGCCTTTTTTATTGTGTGCCATGCATGAATACTAATTAAGTGGTGTGAGTTTCACTAAAGGAGGTATTTAGAGACCAACCATTAGTCAAGCGTCAAGATGTCTTAGGTTGGATGCGTATCCCGTTAAGACTAATCGGATGGAGATATATAAAGTGCTTCAAAATAATTTATATCATTATTCCATAATAGAATGCAGATTCTAATCTATCTTTACGCCATCAATTTATGTTATCTTACTTCTTATATGGTGATCCAAATGAATAGAAGAACTTACTTGTCAATTTTACTTATGGCCATAAGCATGTATGGATATAGCCAATCAATCAATAATTTATTTGACGCTTTCGAATCTACTTATATAGCGATTGATGGATATAAAATAAATGTAGAAACCTTAGGCAAAGGTGATCCTATTTTCTTTTTTGCCGGCGGACCTGGTAATTCACATGATTATATGCAAGGTAGTTTTGGACATTATCATAAGAGCCATCAAGTGGTTTTTATAGACATGCTCGGTAGAGGCATGTCCGACGATGCTAAAGATGTTGATGAATATGCTGTCCTTAACGATGTCCATATTGCGGAACAAGTCAGACTAAAATTAGGCTTGAATAAAATTTCTCTAGTCGGACATTCTTATGGAACTGTTGTTGCCCAGGCCTATGCCATTAAGTATCCAAATCATGTGGACAAAATGATTTTAATTAGTGGCTTCCATAGTGGAGAAATGTGGCAGGCTAACTGCGATAGTTATAATCATTATTCGAAGACTCATTTTCCAGAGAAATGGGCTGTTGTAGATTCCTTACGCGCGCTTGGATATATCAGTAGTGATACAATCTTTAGTAATCACTACGCAAGCTTTCCTGTTAAGTACATTTATTATCACAACACAAAACTATCCTCAAATGTGCCTAAGAAAAAGTTTAGAGGATGGAATTCAGATGTCTATTACGGAATCATAGGTAGAGATGCTGACTTCTTTGTTAGCGGCGACATGATAGATACAGACTTTAGAAAGGACTTACGTAAATTGGCATGTCCGACACTAATCGTTGCTGGTAGATACGATGGTGTGTCTACTCCTGAATACAATATTCAGTATAAAACATTTATGCCACAGGCAAGATTCGAAATGTTTGAACATTCAGCCCATAACCCTTATTTGGAGGAACCCAATAAATTTTTTAAAATGATGGACGAATTCTTAGAAATTGAGAATTAAATACGTCCACTCTAATATTAAATTGAGCAGTTTTGCTGATGTATTCAAATACCAAAAACTAATTTTTCTTGTTGACGAGAATCCTAGGTTTTCGTATAATTTAATGGCACCAATATTTGATTCAGCAACATGCAGGTATGGTCTGATCGGTCGTTACTTTCATGATTTTTTGCATATCCTTTTCTCACATTAAACCGACGAGACACCGCAAAAATTTTTAATGCCAGCCTCTTATCTTATATTCGAGGGCGTTGGCTGTGTATTAATTGGATTATGAGATACAGTCATACGTCATGGGAGAATCTTAAATAATAATAAAATATAATGGTAGAAAATTTATTTCGATTAGATGGAAAAGTAGCATTAGTGACTGGTGGTTCAAGAGGTATTGGTGCTATGATTGTACAAGGTCTAGTAGAATCTGGAGCTAAGGTGTATATCACATCCCGATCTCTAGAAGCATGTGAAGAAGTCGCTAGCAAAATGAATGCACTCGGACATGGAGAATGTATCGCGATGCCTGCTGACTTGTCAAAAAATGATAATATAGAATCTCTCGTTAAAGAGCTGTCAACAAAGGAATCCCAATTAGACATTTTAATTAATAATGCTGGTGCTTCGTGGGGAGCTCCATTGGGTGAATTTCCAGAGCAAGGATGGGATAAAGTCATGAACATAAATGTGAAAGCACCATTTTTTCTGACACAATCAGTATTGCCATTATTGAGAAATGGAGCATCACAATCAGACCCTAGTAGAATAATCATGATTAGTTCTATTGCCGCTGTTTCACCTGATTCTATTTCTGCATATTCCTACGGCCCAAGTAAAGCAGCTATTGCACAGCTTGGAAAAGTCTTATCTAAAGAACTCGTGTCTGAACACATTCTTGTGAATACAATCGCACCCGGTATTTTTCCGAGTAAGATGACATCTTATCTGGACATGGATCAAGCCGCGAATATGACGCCAGTCGGTCGTGTCGGCCAACCAGAAGACATAGCAGGATTAGTGATTTATCTATGTTCTAAAGCAGGTGGATTTATGGTCGGTAATTACATTCCATTGGATGGTGGATTCTTGGTCAAATAAATAATATATCTTCTATTTGTAAGACAAATTTGTTGATCAGAATAATATTAAGTTTAGGTCTTTGTAAATCTGGATTTAGAATAAGCGCCGTGTAAGCTAAATGGACATTGTTTTAATCTGTCTATAGTATGGGGTGCTTAAAACTTAAAGCCAATCTTAGATCAGGGCTCCATCTTTATTATTTAACCTAAGTATCATTTTAAAATAATAGTCTTGTGAAATATGAAAGCATTTCAACCAAAATAATTGAGTTAAAAGATGATGATCTTAATCTGCGTAATGAACTCATTCAAAGCGGAGAACTTAGAGATGTATATCATAGGGAAATGGAAGATTTACATAATAGAAATGCTGAGATATTAGATAACATAATGGATGAAATTTCTTACCCCTCAATTGATAAAGTGGGTGAAGAGGCACATGAAGCGACTTGGCTGATTATTCAACACTCTATTGGACAGCCGGACTTTATGAAAAAATGTGCAAAATTATTAGAAAAAGCAGTATTTGAAAATGAAGCAAATCCAAAACATCTAGCTTATTTGACTGACAGAATAGCTGTGCATGAAGGAAAGCCTCAACTTTATGGATCCCAATTCGATTGGAATGAAATGGGAGAATTATCACCACAGTTTTTTGATGATTTAATCAAAGTAAATAGAAGAAGACTAGCTATCGGACTTAATACACTTGAAGATCAAACAGAAATAATAAGGCAAATAGCAAATGACGAAAATCAAAAGCCACCTTTAGATTTTGAAAAGAGAAAAAATCAAATTAATGAATGGAGAAAGTCAGTAGGCTGGAAAAAATAGAACTTCATTCGCGATAGAGTATTGTATTTTAAGATTGAAGAAATCTTCTGGCCAGTCGATGATCTTATTCAATTTGAGACAGAAGAAGAAGCGATCGATATTGCAAATATACCTGACCATAGACTTGAAGCAGGTATCTGGTCACAGGACATTAGTCGTGTACATCGGATCGCTGCTCAGGTGCAAGTAGGTCAGATTTATGTAAACTCTTATTTTGATTCTGGTACAGAAGCACCGTTTGGTGGGCACAAAAAAGCGGTCTTGTGAGAGAAAAAGGCCAGATTGCAATGAAAAATATCTTCAATAGAAATGTGTAATCGTAGAGCTCTAAAAAATTAGTTTTTATGAATAGAACTTATAATCTAGACATTTTGAAACTTTCAAATGGAGTTGTATTTATTTTTATCCAGCGCAAATAATCCATCAAGAGTACCATTTCAATCTACATTCAATTAGATTTGTATTTATGAATGATCATGTAAGTATAGATAAGCCTGTATTTGAAATAGTTCTAGATATGGCAAAAACTTATAAATACTTCAGAAAGGATAAATAGTTCTGAAGTATTCATAATATATTTTATCATTCATAATTAAATCAGAAACATTCTTCTGTCAGAGAAGTTAGTTTACTAAATATTGTTTTTTAAACATTAGAATTATGCTATCATCCATTCAAATTAAAAGAGACATTTACGAATCTGAGGACCATAAAATGGTGCGGCAAGCATTGATTGATTTTTTATCAAAAGAAGCCATCCCATTTCAGGATGAGTGGGAAAAAGGGAAGTGTGCGCCAAAATCATTTTGGAAAAAAATGGGCGAACAAGGATTCCTATGCATGGATGTACCTACAGAATACGGAGGCAGTGGGTTTGATTTTAGTTTCAACGCAATGATTCTTGAAGAGTCGAGACGACTAGGTATTGACTTTGGTCAGGCAGTCCATTCTGATATTGTCGCACCATATATTTTGAGATACGGTGATGAAGAACAAAAACAATATTATGTACCTAGAATGGTTCAAGGCGATTTGATTGGAAGCATTGGGATGACAGAGCCAAGTGTAGGCTCCGATTTAAAGGCCTTGAAGACAGTTGCAGAAGATAAAGGAGATCACTATTTAGTCAATGGGTCTAAGACATTTATTACAAATGGTTTTGTCGCTGACTTTGTGTGTTGTGCCGTGAGGACAAATGTAGCTACACCTTCTGAAGGCATTAGCTTATTATTAATTGATAAAGAGCTTGATGGTTTTACAACAGGCCAACCATTCGATAAAATTGGAATTAAATACCAAGACACATGCGAATTATTTTTTGAAGATGTCAAAGTTCCTAAATCAAAATTACTTGGTGAGGAAGGGATGGGTTTCAAATATATGATGTCGGATTTACCTAGAGAGCGAGTTGGTATAGCATTAGAAAGTCTTGGTACATCGATTGGGGTTTTAGAAAAAACAATACAGTACGTCACCGAACGACAAGCCTTTGGGAATTCTATTGCTGACTTTCAAAACACCCAATTTAAATTAGCAGATTGTGCTGCTGAAGTACAAGTCTATCAAACATTTTTAGATCGGTGCGTTGAACTACAGATGAAACATCTTTTAACCACCGAACAGGCATCTATTGCTAAGCTGAAGGCGACAGAAATGCAAGGCAAAGTCGTCGATGAATGCTTACAATTATTTGGAGGCTATGGTTTTATTTGGGAGTACGATGTGGCAAGAGCATATGCAGGTGCAAGAGTGGCGAGAATATATGGAGGTACAAGTGAGATCATGAAGTTGATTGTCGCCAGAGGATTATTCAAAGATCACTATCTAGCACAAAAAGCAAAACGCCAAGAGGAAAAAGCTAAGGCTTTTCAAACATCGTAATCAATTCAAAAGATAAGATTCTATGGGCAGAGTTAAGTAATAGATAATTAGAAGGCAATAATATATCCATAGCAACAACAAAAAAGAATGTTGCTTACTTTTAGAGTCGGCTGTCTTAGTGACTTAAATGACAAGAAGAACCTTCATAGGATAATTGTATTTGAAAATATAGAGCTTAACAGTCTATTTAATTGATGCTAGATCCTAATTCAATGTAGAGAATCATCTAGAGCTGGAGTCCCAAACTACTACAAGAAAAGATCATGCATATTTCAATGGGGAAGATTGTATGATTATGGTCACGACTCGCTGGGAAGGCTATGGTCTTCACCAACTGGCAAGGCCTTGGTAAGCGTTAGATGGCATTATTTTAAAGTCTACTCATCCTTGAGAATTCTACTCCCATTACGACCTCTAAAAGTCGAATTTTCATTAAAAATTCCTGAAGGAGCTGAGATAAATGGCAATTGTTTCATGATTTGACACTGTTTTGCCTTTAAAATAAGAAGTAAAATCGATTTAAATCAGTACACCTATGTTTTCTCGGTGTTGATCACAATTCACAATTCATTGAATTCCAACGATTAATATCGAATTATGAAACGGAAGTGATATTTTCACATAAATATTTCACATTTAGTAGTATTTATATGTATCTTTGCGCCTCTTTTGAGAGAAAGAGTATATTATAAAATAGAGTATGAATCAGAAAATCAGGATTAAACTTCGTTCTTATGACCACAACTTAGTGGACAAATCAACGGAGAAGATCGTAAAGACAGTTCGCAACAGTGGTGCTGTCATAACTGGTCCGATTCCGCTGCCAACTGAAAAAGAGGTATTTACCGTCCTGCGATCACCGCACGTCAACAAGAAATCTCGAGAACAGTTCCAGCTTAGGACCCACAAAAGGCTAATCGAGATTTACACTCCAACGCAAAAAACAGTTGACGCTTTGTCAAAACTGGAGTTGCCGAGTGGAGTTGATATTCAAGTGAAGCTTACTTAATAAGATTATATCATTTGGTATGTATCATATACATGCCTGCATTGTATACTGATGAATAGAATTTTCTATTCAAAATTAAATCAGTTAGATGAACGGATTAATAGGAAAAAAAATAGGAATGACCAGTATCTTCAATGAAGCTGGTAAAAACATATCCTGCACAGTTGTAGAAACAGAACCTAATGTCGTTACTCAAGTAAAGACTCAGGATGAAGATGGATACAACTCAATTCAATTGGCAGTTGGTGATAAAAGGGAGAAAAATTCTTCTCAGGCACTAGTTGGCCACTTTAAAAAAGCTGGAACTGGACCGAAAAGAAAGGTGAAGGAGTTTAGAGATTTTGATATTTTAGAAAAATCTTTAGGCGATACAATTAAAGTCGACGAACTATTCGCTGAAGGCGATTATGTTGATGTTTCTGGTACCACGAAAGGGAAAGGTTTTCAAGGTGTTGTTAAGAGACATAATTTTAAAGGTGTAAATGATGCCACTCACGGACAACATAATAGGCAAAGAGCTCCTGGATCTATTGGTGCTGCGTCGACCCCTTCTAAAGTAATCAAAGGAATGAGAATGGCAGGTCGAATGGGAGGAATTATAGTGACGACTAAGAATTTAGAAGTTTTGAAAATTTTTCCAGACAAGAATCTTTTATTAATCAAAGGAGCTATACCTGGCCATAATGGTGGGTATGTCATCATTCAAAAGTAAGAGCTATGAAAGTTGATGTATATAACATAGAAGGCGGCAAAACAGGAAAATCAATTGATTTGCCAGAAGATATTTTTGGTATCGAACCAAATGAGCATGCCGTCTATCTTGCTGTAAAGCAATATAATGCTCACCAGCGGCAAGGGACGTCTAAAGCAAAGGAAAGAGGAGAGATTAAAGGCTCAACTAGAAAGATTAAAAGACAAAAGGGTACTGGTACTGCAAGAGCAGGATCAATAAAGAATCCTTTGTTTAGAGGTGGAGGACGTGTATTTGGGCCGAGACCTAGACACTATGTCGTCAAACTAAATAAAAAGGTTAAGCAATTAGCCAAAGCATCTGCTTTATCAGCAAAGGCTGCAGATGGATCACTTGTCGTCATTGAAGACTTTACATTTGATCAGCCAAAAACTCAAGCATTTGCTAATGTTTTAAAGAAGCATGAAGTAGCTAATGTCAAAACTGTATTAGTGACTGGAGATCATGATGCAAATCTCTACTTATCAAGTAGAAATTGTAAAAAGTCAGAAGTCATTACTGCAGATCATTTAAATACATACAGCATATTAAGCGCTAAAAAGTTGTTTATATCAGAAAGTGCTGTTGCGAAAATTAAAGAAATTCACAGCTAAATAAACTGTTATGAAAGATATATTAGTTAAACCTATCATTTCAGAGAAGTCCGAGATTCTATCAGAAACTCATGGACAGTACACGTTTTTGGTAGTGAGAAAGGCGAATAAAATAGAAATAAAGAAAGCTGTAGAAAAGATGTACAGCGTGACAGTTGATTCTGTCAATACATTAGTAATGCCTGGGAAAATGAAGTCAAGAAATACGAGAGGTGGAGTTACTAAGGGTTTAAAACCATCTTATAAGAAAGCAATTGTGAAATTATCAGAAGGAGAAGAAATAGACTTCTTCGGAGATTTATAATAACAAGATAATGCCAGTTAAAAAGTATAAACCGGTTACTCCGGGAACGAGATTCAGGCAAGGTAATGACTACGCTGCTTTATCAGGAGATAAGCCAGAGAAGTCCTTGTTGACAAAAATGACTAGGTCTGGTGGTCGTAACCATGATGGTAAAATGACCAATAGGCACATTGGTGGTGGTCATAAAAAGCGTTACAGAGTTATTGACTTTAAAAGGAATAAGGAAGGAACTGCTGAGGTCATTAGCATCCAGTATGATCCAAACAGAACTGCTTATATCGCCTTGCTTCAGTATGATGATGGTGAAAAAAACTATATCATAGCACCGAACAAATTAGTTGTAGGTGATAAAGTAAAGTCAGGTAAAGGAGTTAGTCCAAATATTGGAAATTGTATGTTCCTAGATGAAATACCTCTAGGTTCTGACATACATGCTATAGAAATGGCGCCAGGTGCAGGTGCTGCGATAGCGAGAAGTGCTGGTACTTACGGTACATTGATGGGGAAAGAAGGCAAGTATGCTATTATAAAAATGCCATCTGGAGAGACTAGGAAGATTTTGATGACTTGCAAAGCAGTGATTGGGTCTACTTCTAATGGAGATCACCAATTGCAAGTATTAGGAAAAGCAGGGCGAAAAAGGTGGTTAGGTAGAAGACCAAGAGTAAGAGGTGTAGCTATGAATCCTGTAGATCACCCGATGGGTGGAGGTGAAGGTAAATCTTCTGGAGGACACCCTAGATCACGAACAGGTATTATGGCCAAAGGTCAAAAAACAAGAAATAATAAAAAGTATTCTACCAAATTGATAATATCAAGACGGAAGAAACGTAATAAAAAATAATTAGAATGGCAAGATCGCTAAGAAAAGGTCCATACGTAACCCACAGTCTACTCATGAAGCTTGAGAAAGCAAAGGCTTCGAATAAGAAGAAAGTAATTAAGACTTGGTCAAGGTCATCGATGATTATCCCAACCATGGTTGGTGAGACAATTGCAGTACATAACGGTAAAACGTTCGTCCCTGTATTTGTTACAGAGAATATGGTAGGTCACAAGTTGGGAGAATTTTCACCGACTAGAAATTTTAAAGGTCATTCTGGTAACAGAAAGTAATTGTCTAAACTGATTTAAAATGAAAGCACAGGCAAGATTAAGCAATATACCAATGTCAGCAAGAAAGATGCGAATGGTAATTGATGCTGTAAGAGGAAAGCGTATTAATGACGCATTGAATATTCTGAAGTTTACAAAAAGAGAAGGTGGCACATGGTGTGAAAAAGCACTATTGTCCGCAATCTCAAACTGGGAACAAAAATCTAATCTGTCATTAAGTGCAGATGATTATGAATTGGTCGTATCAGAAATAAGATCTGATGAAGGTACAATGCTGAAAAGAATTCGCCCTGCACCACATGGTCGTGCACACCGAATTCGAAAACGTACCAATCACTTAACAATAGTAGTTGAAAATAGTGTGGTGATTGAAAATGAAGAGTCGTTAACAAATGCAGCAGATGCTGTAAATGAAGAAGAATAAAATAGATTAAACTCTAAACATGGGTCAAAAAACGAATCCAATAGGTAATAGATTAGGTATCATCCGAGGATGGGATTCTAATTGGTTTGGTGGTAAAAATTTTGCTGAGAAGGTTGTCCAAGACGAAAAGATCAGGATATACATCAAAGCAAGGATCAACAAAGGTGGAGTTGCCAGAATAATAATAGAACGTACACTGAAACGTATTACTGTTACAATTCACACTTCTAGACCTGGAATTATAATTGGAAAAGGTGGTCAAGAAGTTGATAGGCTAAGAGAAGAGTTGAAGAAATTGACATCGAGTGATGTTCAGATAAATATCATTGAAATCCGAAAGCCAGAGATGGATGCGGCGATAGTGGGAGAGTCCATTGCAAAGCAGATTGAAGCGAGAATGAATTACAGACGGTCTATCAAAATGTCTATTCAATCAACAATGAGAGCTGGAGCTGAAGGAATCAAGATCAGAATTAGTGGAAGATTGAACGGAGCAGAGATGGCGAGGAGTGAAGAATATAAAGATGGTAGAACACCATTGCATACTTTTAGAGCTGATATTGACTATGCGTTGAGTGAAGCTCAAACAGTATATGGAAAGATTGGTATTAAGGTATGGATCTGTAAAGGGGAAGTTTTAGGGAAAAGAGATTTATCACCAAATGTTGGTGTAGATAAGAGAAAATCTGGAGGAAGAGGAGACAGAAGAGGAAACGACAGAAGGGGAGACAGAAGAGGTGGTGATCGTGGAGGTAGAAGAAACAGATAAAAAGGATTACCTTTGCGCGACTTTTTGATAAAGTAAATAAATAAATACGATGTTACAACCGAAAAGAACCAAGTATAGAAAAGCCCATAAGGGTAGAAACAGAGGTCTTGCCTATCGAGGTGGACAAATTGCTTTTGGTTCATTTGGCCTAAAATCTCAACAAGCTGGAATGCTGACAAGTCGGCAGATAGAAGCAGCAAGGATTGCGTTGACAAGATATATGAAGAGAGAGGGTAAAGTTTGGATTAGAGTTTTTCCTGACAAACCGATTACAGCAAAGCCATTAGAGGTAAGGATGGGAAAAGGAAAGGGAGCTTTAGATCACTATGTAGCTGTGATTAGACCTGGAAGAATCTTGTTTGAATTAGATGGTGTACCTTTTGAGGTAGCTAAAGAAGCATTGAGATTGGCGGCACAGAAATTACCAGTTTTGACAAAAACAGTGGTCAGGAATGACTACGAAGGATAAATATTAATCAATGGCAACGAAGAAATTTTTAGAACTCCAGGAGTTTTCGGCAGAAGATCTTGCAAACGAGTTGAAAGAAACTAAAATGCAATATCAAAAACAAAAGTTTGATCACGCCCTAAAGGGTCTTGATAATCCTCTTGTCCTGAGAGATATAAGAAGAGATATCGCACGACTACAGTCTGAAGTCAGACGACGTGAAATTGCAGCTATGGATGATGTAGCTATTGCAAATAGATCTAAAATTCGATTGAGAAGAAGAAAATAATATGGAAGCCAAAGTATCCAATAAAAAACAGCGGGTTGGTGTAGTTGCCAGCAATAAAATGGACAAGTCTATTACTGTTCTTGTCTCCAGAAAATTGAAACACCCGATTTACGGAAAGTTCGTAAAGAAGTCAAAGAAATTTATGGCACACGATGAAGCTAATGAAGCAAACATCGGTGACAAAGTTAAGATAGAAGAATCAAGACCACTTAGTAAAAGAAAAAAGTGGAAATTGATTGAAGTGATTGAAAAAGCTAAATAATCATTTTTAGAAACGTATAACTATGATCCAGGCAGAAAGCAGATTAAAAGTAGCAGACAATAGCGGAGCAAAAGAAGTGCTTTGTATAAAAGTCTTAGGTGGCTCTAAAAGAAGATATGCTTCTATAGGTGACAAGATTATTGTCACAGTAAAAGAAGCATCACCAGGAGGAATTAAGAAAGGAACTGTTTCACCTGCTGTAGTCGTTAGAACTAGAAAAGAGATCAGAAGGAAAGACGGATCATATATCAGATTTGACGACAATGCTGTTGTTCTATTGACTCCAAATGATGAACCAAGAGGTACAAGGATTTTTGGTCCTGTTGCAAGAGAATTAAGAGATAAAGATTATATGAGAATTATTTCATTAGCACCAGAAGTGCTTTAATCGCATAATATGAGTAAGAAAAGATTTGCACCAAAATTAGCGATCAAGAAGGGAGATACTGTAATGGTCATCGCAGGTGACTATAAAGGTACCACTGGAGAAGTGAAAGAATTGCAAGCTGATAAGCAAAGAGCTATTGTTGAAGGCGTGAACTTAAGAAAGAAACATACAAAGCCAACCAATGATAATCCAGGTGGTATCAATGAAATAAATACACCGATCCATGTGTCCAATCTTATGATTGTCGATGCAAAAGGTACACCGACTAGAATTGGAAGAAAAGAGGTAGATGGTAAGTCAGTTAGATATTCAAAAAAATCAGGAGAATTAATTTAAGATGAGTTATAAAGCTAGATTACGAGGCGTATATGAAGATGAGATTGCTCCAAAATTACAGGAGAAATTTCAATACAAGTCAGTCATGCAAGTGCCTAAGTTGACAAAGATTTGCATCAACCAAGGTGTTGGTGGTGCGACTCAGGATAAAAAATTAACTGAATCAGCTCTCAACGAAATGACAGTTATAGCTGGGCAAAAAGCTGTTCCTACAAAAGCTAAAAAATCAGTTTCGAATTTTAAGTTAAGAGAAGACATGAATATCGGCGCGAGAGTGACACTGAGAAATGAGAGAATGTGGGAATTCTTAGATAGACTCGTTTCTGTTGCTTTACCAAGGGTGCGTGACTTTAGAGGTATCAATGATAAAAGTTTTGATGGCCGAGGGAATTATTCTTTAGGTATTCAAGAACATATCATTTTTCCGGAGATAGATATAGATAAAGTCAATAACATTGTGGGTATGGATATCAATTTTGTAACGACTGCAAATACAGATGCAGAGGCATTAGAGTTATTAAAATTGTTAGGTATGCCATTCAAAAATCAAAGAAATTAATAAGTCATATGGCTAAGAAATCAATCATAGCAAGAGAAGCAAAGCGCCGTAGAATGGTTGCTAAGTATGCTGATCTACGTAAAAAATTGAAGGAAGAAGGTAATTGGGAAGAATTGGATAAACTTCCAAAGAATTCTTCCGCTGTCAGATTACATAATAGATGTATGTTGACGGGAAGGCCTAAAGGATATATGAGAAGATTTGGGATCAATAGAGTCACATTTAGAAAAATGGCTTTAGAAGGAAAAATCCCTGGATTAACAAAAGCAAGCTGGTAACATGGCAGGAGTAACAGACCCTATAGCGGATTATTTAACGCGAATTAGAAACGCGCAGCAATCTGGCCACAAAGTGGTAGAGATTCCTGCGTCGAACATGAAAAAGAAAATCACTGAGATCTTATATGATCAAGGTTTTATTCACAAGTACATGTTCGATAATGATGCTGGTCATCAAGGTATAATTAAAATAGCCTTAAAATATGACCGTATTACCAAGGAACCTGCTATTAGAAAGTTAGGTAGAATAAGTAAATCTGGATTACGTAAATACAGTAATGTTAAAGAATTACCAAGAATCATTAATGGTCTTGGTATCGCAATCGTATCAACGAATAAGGGATTGATGACAGACAAGCAGGCAAAGACTGCCAATGTCGGAGGAGAGGTCGTTTGTTACGTTTATTAATAATTGAATAATTAGATATTATGTCAAGGATAGGTAATGCACCAATAGAAATACCAGCCGGAGTCACAATCGACATATCGGATAAAAATCTGGTAACTGTGAAAGGTCCCAAAGGCGAATTGACCCAACAAGTTGATCCTGACTTAAAGTTAGGTATCGATGACGGAATATTTTCAGTTAAGCGTCCAACAGAACAGAAAAGACATAAAGCAATGCATGGTCTATATAGATCATTAGTCGCTAATATGGTCACAGGAGTATCTATTGGATATATAAAGGAATTGGAGTTAATAGGAGTCGGTTATAGAGTTAATAACACGGGTCAATTATTAGAATTGACAGTTGGTTATTCTCACCCAATTTATTTTGCAATTCCACCGGAGGTGAAGTTGGAAACATTAATGGAAAAGGGACAGCCACCTTCGATCACTTTAACGAGTCATGATAATCAGTTATTAGGACATATTGCAGCAAAAATTAGATCCTTTAGAAAACCAGAACCTTACAAAGGAAAAGGTATCAAGTATAAAGGTGAAGTCATTAGAAGAAAAGCTGGTAAAACAGCAGGTTAACCATATTCAATAAAGATCATGTTTAGCAAAAGAAACAGAAGACAAAACATTCGGTACCGAATCCGGAAGAATATAAAAGGTACTCCTGAGCAACCTAGGTTGTCAATATTCAGAAGTAATAAAGCTATCTATTGCCAGTTGGTCGATGATATTAATGGTCAAACATTAGCTTCAGCGTCCTCAAAAGAAAATGGAATAGAAAAAGACGGTACCAAGTTAGAGCAATCAAAAAAAGTTGGATTGCTATTGGCTGACAAAGCAAAATCGAATAATATTTCAAATATTGTGTTTGATCGAGCAGGATACTTATATCACGGAAGAGTTAAATCTCTAGCTGATGGTGCAAGAGAAGGTGGTCTAACATTTTAAATATGTACAATGGCAAATAATAATAAAGGAAATAATCAAAGAATAAAAGCTGCTGATCAGGAGCTGAAAGAGAAGCTAGTCAATTTAAACCGTGTTGCGAAAGTGACAAAAGGTGGACGGACGTTTAGCTTTTCAGCTTTAGTGGTTGTAGGTGATGGGAAAGGTACAGTAGGGCATGGTTTAGGCAAAGCAAGAGATGTACAGGAGTCTATTGCAAAAGCAGTAGATGATGCAAGGAAATCATTAATTAAATTTCCTATCATCAAAGGCACTATTCCACATGAGCAGAAAGGTAAATATGGAGCGGGTAAAGTTATGATGAAACCAGCATCTGATGGAACAGGCGTAATCGCTGGTGGTGCGATGAGAGCGGTTTTAGAAATAGCTGGAGTACAGAATGTACTTGGCAAGTCGCAAGGATCGTCAAATCCGCACAATGTAATTAAGGCAACGATAGATGCTTTGTCAAAATTAAGAAGCCCTCAACAAGTCGCAAAGACAAGAGGTATTACTTTAGAGAAATTATTCGAAGGATAGTCTTAAACTATATTTGAGATGGGAAATATTAAAATAACACAAGTTCGAAGTACAATAGGTCGTCCGCAGAAGCAGAAAGATACTATGAAAGCACTTGGACTTAGAAAGATGCACCAAACAGTGGTGAAAGAATCATCTCCTATGATTTTAGGAATGGTACATAAAATTAGTCATTTAGTAAACGTCGAAGACGACAAGTAAATCAGTTCACAATGGAATTGTATAGCTTAAAACCAGCCCCAGGCTCGGTAAAAAAAGGAAAAAGAATCGCTAGAGGAGAAGGCTCAGGTAGAGGAGGTACTTCGACGAGAGGTCATAAAGGGGCAAAGTCTCGTTCTGGCTGGAGTAAGAAAAGAAATTTTGAGGGCGGACAAATGCCTTTACAAATGCGTCTTCCAAAAAGAGGCTTTAAAAACAGGAATAGAGTTGCTTATAAAGCATTAAATATTGACAGACTAGAAGCAATCGCAGAAAAATATAGTAAGACAGATTTATCTTTGGAAACTTTAGTGGAGTTAGGAATAGTTAAAAAGACAGATAGAGTTAAAATACTTGCATCAGGCGAGCTTACTAAATCTATCACTGTTCAAGCGCATGCTTGCTCAGAAACAGCTAAGTCAGCGATTGAAGCTAAAGGAGGATCAGTTAACATCATATAACGAGATTAGATGAAAAAATTCATTGGCACACTCAAGAATATTTGGAGTATAAAAGAATTGAGAGAACGGATATTGTTCACTCTTTTCATTTTAGCAGTTTATAGATTTGGGTCATTCGTCGTATTACCTGGAGTAAATGCCAGTGCTCTAGACGTAGGTCAAAATAGTACGGATATATTAGGCTTAATCAATGCATTTACAGGAGGTGCCTTTGGTAACGCTGCAGTATTTGCCTTAGGGATCATGCCTTATATTACAGCATCAATTATCATACAGCTACTCGGATTCGCTGTGCCTTACTTCCAAAAACTTCAGCAAAAGGAAGGAGAATCTGGCAGAAAAAAGATTACGCAGTTAACTAGATTATTAACTGTTGCGATTACCTTAGTACAGGGAGGAACATACTTAACAATGATAGCAGGTACACCTGGAGCTATGGATCCATCAGTACCTAGATCAGTCTTCTTTTTTAGTAACATGATAATACTTTCTTCTGGTACCATCTTCGCGATGTGGCTAGGTGAAAAAATTACAGATAAAGGAATTGGTAATGGTATCTCATTATTGATCATGATTGGTATCATTGCGACTCTGCCTAGAGTGTTTATTGCAGAATTACAGACTACACTTCAGAGTAACATCTTTAAGTTTTTAATAGAGCTTGTTGTATTTTTTGCAATTGTGTTAGTCACTGTATTAATTGTACAGGGAGTACGAAGAATTCCAATACAGTTCGCAAAAAGAATGGTTGGTCGAGGGTCTGGAAAAATCCCAGTTACTGGAGCGAGAGATTACATTCCATTGAAAGTGAATGCTTCTGGAGTTATGCCAATCATCTTTGCTCAGGCAATTATGTTTTTACCGATGACAATTGCAAGATTTGCTGGTGGAGATGATGTGGCGACATCTAGTCCATTATTAATGTCACTGAATGATTGGAAATCACTTCCTTATAATATTTTATTATTTGTCTTGGTTGTGATTTTTACATATGTATATACAGCATTACTAGTGAACCCACAGCAATATGCGGAATACTTGAAAAGACAAAACTCATTTATACCAGGAATTAAGCCTGGCTTAGCTACACAAGATTTTATAGATTCACTCACGACAAGAATTACCTTGCCAGGATCAATCTTTTTAGGGTTGATAACAGTTTTCCCAGCAGTCGTAGCTCAATTTGGTGTGAATGATGGGTTTGCAATATTCTTTGGAGGAACATCTTTATTGATCTTAGTAGCAGTTGTATTAGATACCTTACAGCAAGTTGAAAGTTATTTACTCATGCGAAAGTATGATGGTTTGACTAAATCTGGTTCTTTGAAAGGAAGAAGCAGTATGCAAACCATCGGAGCAGGCATGTAATCAATATCTTTCATGATTTATTATAAGACTGAAGAGGAAATTGAATTTATCCGTGAGAATTGTCTCATGGTTTGTAATGCTTTGACAGTTGTAGCGACAGAACTAAAACCTGGAATCACAGGACAAGAACTTGATGCAAAGGCAGAAGAGTTTATCCGTGATAACGATGCACTCCCTGGATTTAAAGGCTATCGAAGTTTTCCCGCAACATTATGCATTTCTAAAAATGATGAAGTTGTACATGGAATCCCTGATAGTTATGTTTTTAAAGAAGGAGATATAGTATCTGTTGATTGTGGAGTGTACAAAAATAATTTCTTTGGTGATGCCGCATATACTTTTGTAATTGGCGATATTCCTGAAGAACTCATGAAATTATTAGTAGTGACTAAAGAGTCATTATACAAAGGAATTGAATCAGCTACTATTGGTAATAGGCTAGGAGATATCAGTTCGAGTGTCCAAGAATATTGTGAAAGAGAAAATGGGTATGGAGTTGTAAGAGAACTCGTCGGACATGGAATTGGTAAAAGCTTGCATGAATTACCTGAAGTTCCGAATTACGGAAAACGTGGTCGGGGAACAAAATTGCAGGAAGGTCTAGTAATCGCTATTGAACCGATGGTCAATCTAGGGAAGAAAGGAGTGAAGCAATCGAGAGATGGATGGACCATTAAGACAAAAGACGGTAAACCGTCAGCTCATTATGAACACACTATTGCAGTGAGATCAAATGGACCTGACATACTATCTAATCACGCACCAATAGAAGAAGCTATTAAAAATAACATTGAATTACGGAATATTTCGTTAAAAAATTAGATATTTGCACTCCAATTTTCGTATGGCTAAGCAAGAATTGATAAAACAGGATGGTACAATAGAAGAAGCACTCTCAAACGCGATGTTCAGAGTACGGTTAGAGAATAATCATTTGATCGTTGCGACTATATCTGGAAAGATGAGAATGCATTACATAAGAATCCTACCTGGAGATAAGGTGGCTGTAGAAATGTCACCATATGATTTGACGCGAGGGCGGATCACCTATAGATATAAATAATTGAATTATGAAAGTTAGAGCATCCATAAAAAAGAGATCTGCAGATTGTAAGATCATAAGACGTAAAGGCAAGCTTTATGTCATTAATAAAAAGAATCCTAGATTTAAGCAAAGACAAGGTTAAGATATGGCACGAATAGCTGGAGTAGATTTACCAAGGAAAAAAAGAGGTGTTATATCTCTTACTTACATATATGGTATTGGTTCGTCAAAGGCCCATGAAATACTAACGAAAGTTGGTCTTGATGATCACACAACCGTAGAAAATTGGACTGATGATCACATCCGTGAAATTACCAAAATGTTACAAGATGTATATAAGGTAGAAGGGGAGTTAAGATCTGAAGTGCAAACGAACATTAAGAGATTAATGGACATCGGCTCTTATCGAGGTATTAGGCATAGAAAAGGACTTCCTGTAAGAGGTCAACGGACTAAGACTAATGCACGTATGAGAAAGGGAAAGAAAAAAACTGTTGCTAACAAGAAAAAAGCAACTAAATAATATACAATGGCTAAAACTAACAAAAAACGTAAAGTTAAAGTTGAACCAGAAGGTCTTGCTTATATACAAGCAAGCTTTAATAACATCATTATTACACTAGCTAATAAGCAAGGTCAAGTAATTTCTTGGGCATCTGCAGGTAAAGCTGGATTTAGAGGATCCAAGAAGAATACTCCATTTGCAGCTCAAAGAGCAGCGAGTGACGCAGGCCAAGTTGCTTATGATGCAGGTTTAAGATCTGTAGAGGTAAGAGTCAAAGGGCCTGGGTCTGGAAGAGAAGCTGCTATACGTGCGATTGATAATATTGGAATCAAAGTCACAAAGATCAGAGATATTACACCCATTCCACATAATGGCTGTAGACCACCTAAAAGAAGAAGAGTTTAATCTATATAATAAAGCTATACAATGGCAAGATATACCGGACCTAAAACAAAAAAGGCTAGAACATTTGGAGAAGCGATTTTCGGATTTGATAAATCATTCGACAGACGTAAATATGGACCAGGTCAGCATGGCCCTTCTAGAAGGAGAAAGCAAAAATCTGATTATTCTCTTCAGCTAACAGAAAAGCAAAAAGCGAAATACACCTACGGTATTTTGGAAAGACAGTTTAGAAATCTTTTCGTAAAAGCCAGTGGTAAAAAAGGTGTAACAGGTGAAATCTTACTTCAATTTTTAGAAGCAAGACTTGATAACACTGTCTTTAGAATGGGAATAGCTCCCACGAGAAGTGGTGCAAGACAATTAGTCTCTCACAAGCACATTCTCGTTAATGGAGTCCTCACTAACATACCGTCTTTTCAATTGCGTCCAGGTGACGTAGTAACCGTAAGAGGTAAGTCTCAAAATTTAGAGGTGATTGCAGATTCTATTGCATCACGTAGTGATGTTAGAAACTTTGGCTGGTTAGAATTCAATCCTGATAAGAAGGAAGGTATCTTCCTCGAATATCCAGAGAGAGAAAAAATTCCAGAAAAAATCAACGAACAGCTTATTGTAGAATTATATTCCAAGTAAGCATCTATTCTAAACCATATTGTTCTAAAATTTCTTTAATCATTCCTATATGAGTATTTTAAATTTTCAGAAGCCAGATAAGATTATCCTACAAAAAGCAGATGATTTCGAAGGAACTTTTGAGTTCAAACCTTTAGAGCCAGGATTTGGTCAGACTATCGGTAACTCATTGAGAAGAGTTCTATTATCATCACTTGAAGGCTATGCTATATCAGCAGTGAGAATTGCAGGTGTCGATCACGAATTTTCAACAATTAAAGGTGTTGTTCAAGATGTAGTTGATATAATACTAAACTTGAAGCAGGTTAGAATTAAGAAGACGATCGAAGACGATGAATCATTAGAAGAAAAGGTTTATCTAACCATCACAGGAAAAGATGCCTTTACTGCCGCAGATATCGAAGGAAGCACTAATGTTTTTCAGGTCATGAATCCTGATCTAGTGATCTGTAACATGGAGCCATTTGTAAATATTGAAATGGAACTGACAGTTACCAAAGGAAGAGGTTATGTGCCTGCAGGTGAAAATATGCCAAAGGATGCACCGATTGGTGTAATTCCAGTGGATGCAATATATACACCAATCAAAAAAGTAGCCTACGCTATCGAAAATACAAGAGTAGGTCAACGTACAGATTATGAAAAATTGACCATCGACTTGAAAACTGATGGTACGATTCATCCAGAAGAAGCAGTAAAGGAGGCATCAAGAATTTTGATACAACACCTCATGCTGATCACTGATGAAAATATAACATTCAACGATTCTTCTACGGCAGAAGAAAATATAGTCGATGAGCACATCTTGCATATGCGTAAATTGTTGAAGACTTCACTAGAAGATTTAGATCTTTCAGTTAGAGCTTACAACTGTTTGAAAGCAGCTAAAATCAATAGTCTTGGTGAGATGGTGAAATATGACACTCATGAATTATTGAAATTCAGAAACTTCGGTAAGAAGTCTCTAGTTGAAATAGAAGAGTTATTACAGAATAAAGGATTAACCTTCGGAATGGACTTGACTAAATACAAGTTAGACGAAGCATAATATTTTTTAAACACTGCATTTACTAAGTCCGCTATTTGCGTTGATAGGTGATGCGATGATAAACATTAGTAAAAATGAGACACGGAAAAAAATTCAATCATTTAGGTAGGAAAAAAGGCCACAGAGCTGCTACACTTAAAAATTTATCTAATGCCTTAATTGAGCATAAGCGAATTAATACAACTCTAGCTAAGGCTAAAGCGTTAAGAGTACATCTAGAGCCTATTATCACTAAATCTAAATCGAATACTACACACTCTAGGAGAGTTGTTTTTAGTTATTTGCAAAACAAAGAGGCAGTCAAAGAATTGTTCGAAGAAGTATCGACTAAAATCGCAAGTAGACCAGGTGGGTATTTAAGAGTTATCAAAACTGGATTCAGAAAGGGTGATGGTGCGGAAATGGCTATGATAGAATTTGTAGATTATAATGATGTTTATGCTGCTGCATCAGGAGGTGGTGGAGCTAAGAAGAAGTCAAGAAGAAGAGGTGGCAAGAAATCTGCTGCCACGACAGCTGCTGCCGCTGCAACTGCTGCTGCTGCTTCAGAAGAAGAGTAGAAAAATATTCAGATAAATATATAAAGCCCTTTCAAAAGACATTTTGGAAGGGCTTTTGTCATTTTTAGAATTTCTTATTCACCTGACTTTGATTATTAATTCGAGTTCGGCTAAGTCATATACTTAATATTTATATATTTGCGCCTAATAAAACTCTATGGGAGAACCAACCCTTAAAAAATCAATTTTAGTTCTAGAAGACGGGACGACATTTGAAGGATCTTCAGGTGGTGCAACTGGTACAGCAACTGGTGAAATTTGCTTTAATACAGGTATGACAGGTTACCAAGAAGTTTTTACAGACCCCTCATATTTTGGACAAATCCTTGTTGCAACTAATGCACATATAGGCAATTATGGAATAAAAGACGATGAAATTGAATCTGACAAAATTCAAATCTCTGCATTGATCTGCAAGAATTTTACAAATCAGTATTCAAGACAAATGGCAACGGAATTCATTGATGATTATTTTGTCAAAAATAATATCGTCGTTATACATGGAATTGATACACGACTACTCGTTCGACATATTAGGTCAAAAGGGGCGATGAACGCAATCATCTCAAATGAAACTACAGATATAGGGGAGTTAAAAAATAAATTGAAACAAGTTCCGAGTATGGACGGTCTGGAATTAGCTTCTAAGGTTAGTACAGATGAGCCATACTTCTCTGGAGATAAAAGTGCTAAACATAAAGTTGCCGTTTTAGATTTCGGAACCAAAAAAAATATTCTAAGATGCTTTTCTGAGAGAGACTGTTATTTAAAAGTATTTCCCGCTAAAACATCTTATCAAGATCTAAAAGCATGGAATCCAGATGGATACTTTTTTTCTAATGGACCTGGGGATCCATCTGCTATGGACTATGCGATTAAAACCGCAAAAGAAATATTAGATGAGAACAAGCCAGTATTTGGTATTTGTCTCGGCCATCAGTTGCTGGCACTTGCAGTTGATATTCCAACATATAAAATGCATCATGGTCATAGAGGAATTAATCAACCTGTCAAAAATCTGGTGTCAGGGCTCTGTGAAATCACCAGTCAAAATCACGGATTTGGTGTTAGCCCAGATGCCATTAGACAGAACAGTGAATTCGTTGAAATTACCCACATGAACCTTAATGACGATACTATCGAAGGTATTCGTTTAAAACATAAACCAGCTTTTTCGGTTCAATATCATCCTGAAGCTGCACCTGGGCCACATGATGCCAGATATTTATTTGATAACTTTGTCGATCTAATTGAAAAATCTAAATCATAATTATGAGTGAGATCATTGATGTACTGGCACGCGAAATCCTAGATTCGCGTGGAAATCCAACAATTGAAGTTGAAGTCCTAACCGAAGAAGGCTACATAGGAAGAGCAGCCGTACCATCTGGTGCTTCTACTGGTAAATATGAAGCTGTAGAGCTGAGAGATGGAGATGCAGGCAGGTATCTTGGAAAAGGTGTTTTGCATGCTTGCCAAAATGTGGAAAACGATATAAAAGACGCAATCATCGGAATAGATGTGTTCGAACAAAAATATATCGATGCCACAATGAATGAACTTGATGGCACAGAGAACAAGGCAGAGCTTGGGGCCAATGCAATTTTGGGTGTCTCACTAGCAGTAGCAAAAGCTGCAGCTGAAGAATCATTCCAGCCCTTGTATAGATACGTAGGAGGAGTAAGCGCACATGTGCTACCTGTTCCCATGATGAATATCATCAATGGTGGTTCTCATGCTGATAATAGCATTGATTTTCAAGAATTCATGATCATGCCAGTTGGAGCAGAGTCTTTCGCAAGTGGATTGAGAATGGGCGTGGAAGTATTTCATCACCTGAAGAAAGTCCTAAAGAATAAAGGTTATTCTACCAATGTTGGTGATGAAGGTGGATTCGCACCTAATATCAAGTCTAATGATGAAGCCGTACAGATAGTATTACAATCTATAGAAGCTGCTGGATTTAAACCCGGTGACGATGTCATGATTGCAATGGATGCCGCAGCTTCTGAATTTTATGATGCTGAAAAGAAAGCCTATGTATTACATAAGTCTAGTGGTGATGAATTGAGTTCTTCAGATATGATATCATATTGGGAAGGTTGGACTAAGAAGTATCCTATTTTTTCAATTGAAGACGGTTTGGATGAAGATGACTGGGAAGGTTGGAAAGAACTTAATAAGCGAATTGGGGACAAAGTCCAGTTAGTTGGAGACGATTTATTTGTAACCAATACGAAAAGATTACAAAGAGGCATTGATGAAAAATCGGCAAACTCGATATTAATAAAGGTGAATCAAATTGGAACACTATCTGAAACTATTGATGCTGTGAATATGGCAAATAGAAATGGTTTTACGAGTGTGATGAGCCATAGATCTGGAGAAACTGAAGATACCACGATAGCAGATTTAGCTGTCGCATTGAACACTGGCCAGATTAAAACTGGCTCAGCTTCAAGAAGTGATAGAATAGCGAAGTATAATCAATTACTAAGAATTGAGGAAGACTTAGTAGATCAAGCATATTACCCGGGGAAATCGATTCTGAAGTATTAGCACAAGAATTGCTTATATTTGAAAAAAGTTTAATATGAACTCGCTTAAGAAATTGCTAAAAGCCTTCTTTGACAAAGGTCATTCTCTATGGTTTAACAAGTATTTTCTAAGCTTTGCTATATTTGCGGTCTACTTGTGTTTTTTTGATCAATATAATGTTGTGGCTCAGATTAAACTCTCTAATACAATTACGTCACTTCAAGACGAGAAGGTAAAGTATGAAGAGCAGCTCGTTGAAGCTGTTGAGCAAAAGAAAATGTTAGAAAAAGATGTGGAAAGATATGCTAGAGAGCATTATTTCATGCATAAAGAAAATGAAGATATTTATATCATAGAAGAAAATTAGCAGATATGGCTGTTTTAGTAAATAAAGATTCAAAGATTATAGTTCAAGGTTTTACCGGAAAAGAAGGATCTTTTCATTCCGAACAAATGATAGAATATGGCACTCCAATAGTTGGTGGCGTAACACCTGGAAAAGGTGGAGTTGATCATTTAGGAAAGCCTGTTTTTAATACAGTTGCTGAAGCGGTTGCAAAAGCAGGAGCTGATACGAGTATTATTTTTGTTCCACCAAGATTCGCTGCGGACGCCATCATGGAAGCAGCAGATTCAGGAATCAAAGTCATCATCTGTATAACAGAAGGAATACCAGTCCAAGATATGGTCAAGGTCTATGCTTTTATTCAAGATCGAGATGTTAGATTAATTGGACCTAATTGTCCTGGTGTCATCACTCCTGGTCAAGCAAAATGTGGTATCATGCCTGGATTTATTCATAATCCTGGTAGAATTGGCATTGTATCAAGATCAGGTACATTAACCTATGAAGCGGTGGACCAAGTGTCAAAAGCTGGAATGGGTCAGTCCACATGTATTGGAATCGGTGGAGATCCAATAGTAGGAACTACAACAAAAGAAGCTGTCGAAATGCTCATGAATGACCCAGATACTGATGGTATTGTGATGATTGGAGAGATTGGAGGTGGTATGGAAGCTGAAGCTGCGGAGTACGTCAAAAATCACGGGACTAAACCTGTTGTTGGTTTTATAGCAGGTAAAACTGCTCCAAAAGGTAGAACTATGGGTCATGCGGGTGCGATTATCGGAGGAGAAGATGATACAGCTGTTGCTAAAATGAGAATCATGCGTGAGTGTGGTATACATGTCGTAGAATCCCCAGCCGACATTGGCATTACAATGAAAAATGCTCTATCTTAGATATAATCAAAGAGAAAATTCTCTCTTCTAAAACGGGAGATAAACCTTATCCTTAAGCTTTTACCTCACCGCCTTAGCGACTGTTACACTTCTAATCTTAACCCTTTTTAGGCTGTGAATCGATTAAGGTGTTAATTAGTAAATTAAGATGTGGCTTGTCAAGTTGTATCACGTCTTAAAGCCATACCCGCTATTCATGAAAGTAATTAAATCAAAACATCTTGGTTTTGCTAGTGTGCAAAAAATAATATATTCTACATTAATTCTAGGAATCAGTACAATTTCACTATTTGGACAATTAGATCTTGATTTCGCAACTGATAGAGGCTATTATTTCTCAAGCTTTAATTTATTTCTAACTACAAATGATCCAGCAGCCGTTATTCGGTATACAACCAATGGAACTGCGCCCACGCCAACATCAGGAACCGTGTACTCTGGCTCTATTCCAATCAACACGACTAAATATATTAGAGCTCTAGCCTACACAAGTTACGACACAACTAAAGTATTAACACATACTTATATATTTCCACAAGATGTTATCGATCAACCAAATTCTGTTTCAGGTTATCCGTCATCAAATTTTGCCTTTGATAGCAGTATTAAAAATCACTCGACTTATGGACCCCAATTAGTCGCTTCTCTTTCAGATGTACCTTCCTTGTCTTTAGTCATGAAGCTTTCTGACTTTGCAAACGTCCATGACAATACTAGCCCAATCGAGCTTGCAACATCCGTTGAAGTCATCTTACCAAATGGTCAAAAAGGATATCAAGCTAATGGCGGAATTGAGAGAGCGGGAGGAAGTAGTTTTAATAGTTTGAAGAGGAATTTCAGATTATCATTTAAGAGTATATACGGGGATTCAAAATTTGACTATCCACTTTTTGGGAAGGATAACGCTGAATCATTTGATCAAATCGCCCTGCGACCTGGATATCACGGATGCATGCATCTAGGATTGAATAACAGCAGAGGAGGGACGAATGATCTGGCAGATCAAGTGATACGAAACATTCAGGCAAATATGGCTGATGATGATGTATCTGTTAGCGGCTCATTTATGCACTTATATATAAATGGTATTTATTGGGGAGTATATAATCCAACAGAGAGAGGAACTAATTCATTTGCAGAATCATACTACTGTAGCGATAAGGTGAATTTTGATGCGATTAAAACAGGGGCTGCTTTAGATGGAAATTTAAATGCATGGAATACGATGAGCTATATGGTCAACAATCTTAATATGGCCAACGCTCAAAACTATTTAGATATTCAAGAGTATGTAGATGTAATACAATTTACAGATTATGTCCTTTTGACTAATTATGGACCACATGCCGATGACCATTTAAGTGGGAAAAATTCCTTCGCTACCAGAGACCGGACTGACACAGAAGGGTTTAAATTTTGGATTTGGGATACAGAACCATCATTAGGTCACTATTGGACTTGGAATGTTGAACCCTTCGGAAGTAAACCATTTAATTTTATTTTCTTAAAACTATTAAATAACGCAGACTATAAAACCCTTGTGGGAGATAGATTACAATGTCACTGCTATGAAGACGGAGCATTGACACCAGCAAAAACTCAAGAAGCTTATGACGCTGTTTTTGATTCAACTAAGGTGCAGTTTATCTCTGAAGCGGCGCGCTGGGCAGCAAGACCCGAATATGAAGCATTCGTAAAGAAAAGAGATACAATTGTCAACCAATATTTACCTGGAAGGACTAATTTTTTGATCAACTTATACAAGGCGAACAATGCATTTCCAAATATTGATGGAGTCGTCTACAATCAATTTGGAGGAATCGTATCCTCTTCCTTTCCCATTTCTTTATCTAATCCAAATGGATCTGGCACAATCTATTATACAACCGATGGATCCGATCCTCGAGCTTCAGGAGGAGCTATTTCTTCAACCGCTCAGATTTATTCAGGATCCTTTTCATTGCCCACTGGTTCATATACAGTTAAAGCCAGAGTGAAATCAGGGTCAACATGGTCTGCGATGTGCCCTGTTTCGTTTTATGTCAATCAGCAGTACCAAGATCTAGTTATCAATGAAATTCACTATAATCCAAATGACCTAGTGAATCCGCCAGACACTACTTCGGGCAAAAACTTTGAGTTTATAGAAATTAAAAATTGCGGGAGTCAACCAATTGATCTATTTGACATGTATTTCGAAAAAGGTCTCCGATTCAAATTTACTGAGCACCTAATTATCCAAGCGAATGACTTTATTGTTTTAGCGGAAGATGAATTTTGGTTTCAGCAAAAATATGGTTTCGCTCCTGATGCAACATATAAAGGTAAACTTGATAACGGTGGAGAAAACCTTTGGCTTGTCAATCCTATCGGCCAAATAGCTGATAGTCTTAGATATAATGACAAGGAGCCATGGCCAGGCACTGCAGACAAAGGTTACTTTAGTTTAGCACTAAAAGACTGTTCGTTAGATAATGCGATTGGGACATACTGGAGTATCCAATCAGTTTTTACGACTCCTCGGGCGGAAAATTTCTTTACTGATTTTGGAGTGCATGGCTATTCAGGTTTAATGATAAATGAAATTCACTATAACCCACAGGACAGTATAATTCCTGGCACCACAGATACAATTAAAGGAAGAAAGTTTGAATTTATAGAATTAAAAAATATTAGTAATGTGACCATTGATCTCTCTGGTACGTTCTTCTCGCGAGGCGTAGAGTATGAATTTGTAGCCGGAGCGCAAATACTGCCTGGAGCATTTATCGTACTTGCAGAAGATAAATCTTCTTTCCAAGATAGATATGGATTCCCCGCTTTTGACAAATACGATGGACAACTCGATAATGGTGGAGAAACAATTTGGCTCAGTAATTCTAGCGGCGTTTTACTAGACGCAGTCACCTATGATGATAGCTTTCCTTGGACAAGTCAAGCCGATGGAGGTATTGATGATTATAGTCTCGCTCTGATAGACGGTACAGTCAATAATGATATTTATTTAAACTGGCGTGTTCAATGTAATTCACTCTGGACACCTGGCCAAGAAAATGACAATGGATGTTTTACGGGATTAGATTACAATGGATTAGTAGTTACAGAATTCCATTATGCTCCTTCTCAAGGGAATAATCACGAATTTTTAGAACTGTATAATAGTTCCAATATCCTTATGCAACTGGAAGAAGTACGAATCTCAAACGCCGTGACCTATAAATTTGGAAATCATTTATTTGCACCTGGTCAATACTTGATATTGGCGCGCGATTCTAGCTTATTCCAAAACTCTTATGGCATTGCTCCTCACGGTCAATATGTAGGAGGGTTGAGCAGTAATGGAGAAACAATTCTTATCAAGGATTTATTCAATGTTACCATTGACTCAGTAAAATATAATGTAACTGGTCCATGGAATTCTGAACCATTACAAGGCATCAAAAGTTTGGCTCTTATGGATCCAAATTTTGATAATAGTTTAGCAGAAAGTTGGTGTATTCAGGATCCAAATATTACACCAGGCACAGTAAACATCTTTTCTGATACTGACAATGATTCTGTAATTGATTGTATAGATAGCTGTCCAGGATTTAATAACAACTTAATTGGTTCAAGTTGTAATGATGGAGTCGCTTGTACAACAGGGGAGACTTATGATTCTAACTGTAATTGCTCAGGTGGAGTTTCTCAAGATTCTGATAACGATGGAGTCTGTGATGCACTCGATAACTGTCCTGGTTTTGATGACTCACTTATAGGGCAAGCATGTAGTGATGGCAATCCATGCACAGTTGGCGAAACTTATAATTCAAACTGTCAGTGTACTGGTGGGCTAAGCAATGATTCAGATAATGACGGTGTATGTGATGCTCTTGATCAGTGTAACGGTTTAGATGATGCACTTGTCGGTCAAGCGTGTAGTGACGGTGATCCATGCACACAAGGTGAGAGCTACAACAACAGTTGTCAATGTGTTGGTGGTACATTTCAAGACAGTGATAATGATGGTGTATGTAATGTTAATGATCAGTGTCCAGGATTTGACGACAACTTGATAGGAACAAGTTGTAATGATGGAAATGCTTGTACTGTTGGTGAAGTCTATCACGCGAATTGTCAATGCGCAGGCGGCGTATTGCAAGATTCTGATAACGACTCTGTCTGTGATGCTCAAGATCAATGTCCTGGATTCAATGATAACTTAATTGGGCAAGTATGTGATGATGGAAATCAATGTACAATTGGTGAAACCTATCAATCTGACTGCAGTTGCGGAGGAAGCGTATTATTTGACTCGAATAACAATGGCGTTTGTGATCTTGATGAAAATGGCTGTGAACAGTTATTCTCTGATAATTTTGAATCAGGAATGGGAATTTGGCAATCTGGTGGAGATGATGCTATTAGAGTCATGTCGGCTAACAGTCCCCAAGGAAGCTACTCTATTCGGATTAGAGATAATTCAGGCATAAGTTCATCTATATTTAGTACTTCGTTAGATCTTTTAGCAATTGAAAGCTTGAAGATTAGTTTCAACTTTTTTGCTGTAGGAATGGAAATCGGAGAAGATTTTGTCCTTGAATTATCTAATGATAATGGCGTCTCTTTCACCATGATTGAGTCATGGATAGCAAATACAGATTTTGTAAACAATAATTTATATTATGAACAGATAGATATACCATATACAAATCTAAGTAGCACCACTGTTCTACGGTTTCGATGTGATGCCAGTATCAATTCTGATGAAGTATTCTTAGACAATATTATATTAGAATCTTGTGGATCTTGTTCTAATTATATTAACGACATGAGTTTTGCAAACATTGTTAGTGACACATCAGCATTGATTAGCATTGAATCAAATGGTACAGTAAAAGCCGTAAATAGTGTGGAATATCATGCAGGAGCTTATGTTGAATTAAAGGAAGGTTTTGAAGTGGAATCTGGTGCCACATTTCACGCATATATTGCACCTTGTAACTAGAAATTATAACTAAATGTTATCCAATATTCCCCGAAGCCAGCTACATCGCGTACTTCATCTTTAAGGTTGAAAAGCATCATAATCCCGTATTTCCAGGGCCCATATCCAGATTCATATCCACCGCCGGCCATTGGATAATTATAAGTATCTCTAAAAGTTGAAAAATTAGCTAATATTGATTCATATCTCGTAATATCATACTCTCCTTGGAGGAAAAATTGTTCTAATATGGTAACTCTACCGAAAATACCTGCACCATAGCTAAAAAGATTGATGTCTGGACCTTGCAAAGAGATGATTTCATAGAATAATTTACTAGTAATTCCAGCTACAAATGGGTCTGCTAACTTATATCCTGCCATTCCTTTGACTGAAAACGAAAACCCACCATTACTAAAACCAAAATTCCCCAAATTAGCACCAAACGCAAACTTCTGATTTACAGGAACTTGTGTATTTTGTCGCCGGTCATCTGTTGATCTTGTTCTAACTCGCTGAGCAGAAAGGCTTTCTGAAAAAAAACTTACAAGCAGAATAAGGATAATTGATTTTTTAGCCGTCTTAAATATGTTCATATGATCAATATTAATATGAAATGTCAGTTATGAGTAATATACGAGAACATTGCTATTTTTGTTGTTGTTAATGTTCAATAGTACCAAATGATTCAAAATAACTATCTAAATTTGTTCAGAACTTATTAATAATCAATTAGTTAATATTTGAAGCCTACAAAGTTCATATTGTTTTTTTCGGTTGTCTGTTTGCTTTTATCTCATTTACCGACCCAATCCCAAGTTAGCCCCTTAGGAAAGCTTAAGCAATACGACATTGTAAGCATTGATCAAATAGTCGGTGAGAAAAAAGCCTCATTAGCGAGTATTCAAACAGTTGATTTAGGAAAATATGGAAATCTTGAACTCGAATTGTATCAAACTCATATTGTAGCAGATAACTACATTAGAAGAACAAAGACTGAAAAAGGGACAAATAAGAGTACAAAATCACCTAACATTCGGACATTTATAGGCACGGTTAAAGGAGAGACATCTTCAACAGTTGCATTAACTATATCTGATAATTTTATTCATGGATTTATAAAATCTTCGGGAAGCGAAATAAATATAGAACCACTGCGCTATTATGATCGAGCTGCCAAACAAGATGAAGTCATGATATATTTGTCTTCTGATCAAGAACACCTTGTTAAATCTCACTGTGGCATCAATGGTAAAGTTGAACAGCAATTTGAAGAATCTTTAGAACAACAAAAAGAAACTAAAGCAATAGACGGATGTATTGAGGTCGATATGGCTATCGCTTCTGATTACTCAATGTTAAATTATTATGGAAGCATTGAAGAAGTAGAGAATCATGCCATTGCAATCTTAAATGCTGCCCAAACTAATTATGATACTGAATTTGATGACGAAATCAGATTTAATCTTGTCGAACAATTTATTTCGACTTGTGCCACTTGTGATCCATGGACCGATTCTACAGATTCACAAGTACTACTTGAAAATTTCCGTGAATGGACACAGGACGGTTGGGAAAACACAATAGATCAATCTTCATTCTGGTCAAAACGAGATTATGCTCGTAATGGAAATACCGCAGCCAATGGTCTTGCTTGGATTAATACCGTTTGTACGACCCATTCAAGTATGATCGTAGAAGATAATGATACTGGTGAGAGAAAAAGAGTCTTATTTGCTCATGAACTCGGACATAATTTTGGCGCCTCTCATGATGATGATGGCACTAAATTTATTATGTCTACACCACTCGCTGAGACCAACGAATGGTCCACTGAGTCCGTAGCATCAATTAATAAAAGATCACTGAAATTTACATGTTTGACATCTTGTGAAAGATCGCAAAATGTGGTCGCTGATTTTAGTATGGAATTCATTGGACAATGTGTCCCTGTAAATATCCAATTTAAAAATAACTCAATAGGTGACTTAGATAGTGTAAAGTGGATTTTCCCTGGCGGTAATCCAACATTTTCAACAGAGCGCGAGCCAATCGTTAATTATGATGTAGGCGGAACATTCCCAGTCAGGTTGGAAATCTTTGGATCTAATGGCACATCAGATATTCTTGAAAAAAGAGACTTAATTACTTTTGGTCAATCTCCTTCTACATCATTCAGTTATACGATGATGACTGATAATACTGTCAGTTTCACAATCGATAGTCCACTTGAAGACACAGATTATATTTGGGATTTTAATGATGGGACAACATCAAATGAATTAAACCCAACACATAATTTTAGTGAAATAAACGCTGCAACAGTTACGCTGAGTGCAAGTAATAATTGTGGTACTTCATTTACTGAGACTGTATTGACAGCAAGAATTATTGAACCACCCGTTGCAGATTTTTCAAGTTCCGATAGGTTACTTTGTGTAGGCGAGTCAGTTCAATTTGTCAATCTATCAGAAAATAGCGATTCAGTATCATGGTTTTTTCAAGGTGCTGCACCATTTAATACCTCCATCGAAAACCCTGTCGTGATGTACACAGAAGCAGGATCGTTTCCTGTTGGTTTAATCGCAATCAATAGTATAGCTGCTGATTCACTTGCAATATCATCCTTCAGTTTAGTCGATCCAGAACCAATTTCTGACTTTACTTATATACTTGATGATAAAACTGTAACATTCACACAAACGAGTGAATTTGTCAGATCAATCCTTTGGGATTTTGGAGATGGCACGACTTCTGAAGAAATTCATCCAGTTCATACCTATGCAAGTCATGGAGAATATGAAGTCAGCTTGATCATAGAAAATTATTGCCGATCAGATATTAAGGCACAAAAAATTATCATAGAAGCTGCAGAACCTGTTGCGAGTTTTGAGGCAAGTACTGTCCAACAATGTGCTGGTGGATCAATCCTGTTTACGAATAACTCAGAAAACGCTTTGACTTATGAATGGACTTTTGAAGGAGGAAGCCCTTCGACTTCTACAGCTGCCAATCCCCTTGTCGCATATTTAGATGAAGGTGTTTTTTCTGTGACATTGAAAGTGTTTAATAGTAATGCAAATACTGAAATTATAAAAGAAGATCTGCTAAGAATTGGAGGAAGACCAGCTGTTAGTTTTGACTATACCATCAATGGGAGAGAAGTTGCATTCAAAAATTCATCAACCAGTCCTGAGCAATCATTATGGAATTTTGGTGATGGCTCATTTAGTCAACTTGACAATCCAGTATATTCCTTCGAATCTGATGGGACATATGAAGTGAGTCTCACAAATACAAATGACTGTGGATCAAATACAACTGTAAGAACAATATTTATTGATGCAGCAAAACCGAACGCCGCACTAGACGTAAACGCAAATTCAATATGTGCAGGAAGTGTAGCGAGCTTTTCAAATGCATCTCAAAATGCAAGTTCATTTCAATGGATATTTGAAGGTGGTATCCCAAGTACAAGTAGTGCTGAGAGTCCATCTGTGCTCTACATTTCTTCAGGAGAATATGATGTTAGCTTGATCGCGATAAATGCGAATGGATCAGACACGATTCAGATTGCGCATTATATTTCAGTCTTTAATCAACCAAGAGCTTTATTCGAATCTGATTCAAATGATCAACAAGTCACCTTCAGGAACCTATCTGTAAATGGAACTGATTACTTTTGGAACTTTGGTGATGGATCCTTTTCAGTAGAAGAATCGCCAACTCATTCATATGCTGAAGCCGGTAATTATTCAGTGTCATTGAGAGTGACAAACGGCTGCGGTAATTCCGAAATCTCAAGGTCCATTGCTGTAGAAAATACAAGTTTACTATCGATAACTGATTTTACTTTATCCAATACTGAAGCGTGCATTGGACAGTCAATTCAAATAACCGATTTGTCTACCCAAGTCGATAGTTCATTATTTTTTATAAATGATACAATTGATATTGTAAACAATGAATTCAGTTTAAACACAGCTGGTGAATATTCCATCTCAATGATCGTATATAGAAACGGTCAATCTGAAAAAATAGAGCAGCAAATAAATATTCTAGCATCACCTATCTCTTCATTTTCATTCCAGAGAATAGGCGAGACAAATGATATTCAATTTATTAATGAATCGAATGATGCTGGTTCTTATATATGGAGATTTGGAGATGGCTTCAGTTCAGCTTTTGCAAATCCAATCCATTCTTTTGCTGAAGATATTCCGTACGAAGTTCAGTTGATTGCAAGTAATTCGTGTAGTAGTAGAACATCAACTCAGACAGTGGATATAAGCTTAAAAGATATCCCTAATGCACTTCTAAATGTGAGCCAACAGCAAGTTTGTAAAGGTCAGACGGTCACTTTTGAAGTCATAGACGCGATTGCTTCAGAAGTAGAATGGCTATTTGAGGGTGGGGATATCTCTACATCTACGGAGAGGTCAGTCACTGTTCAATATGATGAAATAGGAAGGTTCGATGTGAGATTGATCAATTCAAATTTCAATGGCTCTGATACCTCTTACATGTCAGAAATAATTACAGTTTCTGATGCACCTGTTGTCGATATGAATTCTACGGTAAGTGGATTAGAAGTTCAGTTTGTAGCGACTAATGTAACTGGAGCGAGCTATGCTTGGGACTTTGGTGATGGTAATACTGCAGATGGTTATAACCCAACTCATAAGTATTCTCAAGCGGGCGAGTACATGATCACAGTAATTGTAGAATTGGCATGTGGCCAAATCAGTTTAAATGAAAAACTCAGTATAGAGAGCGAAATTATTCTGCCTGTTGCTAAATTCAGTTTTACAAATGATAAGGTAAATACAGGTGGAAGAATTAGATTTAGCTCGATTTCTGAAAATACGTCAAATGTAATATGGGCTTTTGAAGGTGCCAATGTTGAAAGAAGTGATGAAGATGTACTGATTGTTCAGTATGATGAACCTGGTGTTTTTGATGTTAGCCTTATCGCATTTAACGAATATGGATCTGATACACTGATAAAAACTGATTTCATTACTGTAGAACCATTACGTATCCAGTCTTCCGAAACAAGGGAGTTTATGTCTTCTGATTCTCATTTAGAAACGATAATAAGTCCAAATCCTTTTAGTGATAGATTTACAATTCATATCACAAGTGAAGCATTAGGAGAGACTAAAGTATTCATGTTCAATTTATCTGGAGCATTGATTCGAGAAGAACAATTTGTCAAATCATCCGACAAGCAAGCGTATACAATAAACGTATCTGACTTAGACTCGGGAATGTATATAGTGCGAATTATTGTTGGAGAGGAGATGATCCAACAAAAGATAATTAAGTTATAATTCGTTAGCAATATAGAATCACTCACTAGAGCCCGAAAATTGAGAAACTTAATTAGAATATTCTCGGCATTTATATTTGCATACCTCTCATTAAATCAGATAGATTTAATCGGACAGACGGCCTGTGTATCTGCTGAAGATATAGTCATTGTAGATAATGAAACGAGGATGATAAACTTTACAATTTCAGGAGTTCAGAATGATGATTTATCTGCTATGACTCAAGGTTTGCAATCAATACGCATAGATTTCACACATCAAAATGTTGGGAATTTAGAAATTTTTCTGACAAGCCCTGCGGGTCAACGGATACAACTCATTGGACCTGTCACTGGACTATTTACGACAGATGGATTCTTTTGGGATATTACATTTATCCCTTGTGGAGAAACGCCAGATCCAGATCCTCGGATATCCAGTGGACAATATGCTAATAATTTAGAGTGGGAATTATTTACGAGATATAGTGGTTTATACCATCCTCATATAGGTTGTTTTGAAGATATAAATACAGGACCAGTAAACGGTGTATGGACTCTCGAAATTATAGATGTAATTAGGTTTGATGACGGACTGATTAATCAAGTAGAGATTAAGTTTTTAGATCAAGATGGATTGACCTTTGACTTATGTCAGGCCAATGCAGGTATGTTTCTTTCAGATCTGAATTTACAAGTTTGTCATTTTGAAGATGATCTGAATTTGACCCAAGTAGATATTGACGGATTTACTAAGCCTTGGGAAAATGAAGAATATAATTTTGAATTTATTGTCGCTGATTTTAGATCTGGTGACATCATAGATGTTTTGTTATTTCCAGATTTACGTGGATTCGATGTTGCTGATTATACGATCTGTGGACTGTCATATAACAGGGCGGATTCAGTGCAAATTTATGACCAATTACCAGGGTCTAATCTTTCTGAACTGCGCAATTTTATTGAACAAGTACCTGCTTCTGTTTGTGCAGACATTACCGAGGATTGTATAAAGGTAGAGACCTTTCTTATTCCAGATACTCTGCGAATTGATACAACAATATGTAAAAATGGAGAATTTGTATTACGAGATGGAACTGGTATTGCGCAAATATTTAATGGACCAAGAGAAAATTTTATCAGAAAAATTGGATCCGAGATATGTGATTCTATTTTAATACTAAACATAACTGTAAGTGAAGTAGAAGCAATTATTTCAACAGACATTGACACCATTATCAATTGCCAAACAGATACAATAACTTTAGGGTCGTCGCGGTCAGTTACAGGTTCTGCACCTACAAGAATATGGACGACAGGTGGTGGCGAAATTGTGGGAGATCCCACTGCGGCTCAAATTCAAATTACCAAGCCAGGTATGTACAACTTAGAAATATTTAATGATCAAGGATGTTCTGATAATATGACGATTGAGATAGGAGAAAGCTTTGATATACCTGAAGTGAGCTTGTTGTCTTTAGATACGATTACCTGTGAAAATCCATCGATAACAATCGAGGTGACCTCACCAGAAAATATTTTTAATGTTCTGTGGGAAGGGCCAGATTACAGCTCTACCGACATGAACGCGATTGTCACAAGAGGTGGAATGTACATTTTTACAGCAGATTTTGACAATGGTTGTTCTTATATTGACTCAGTTGAAGTCATTGAGAACTTTACAGTACCTCAGTTTTCTGTTGATGTGATTCCAATTGATTGTAAAGCTCAAATAGTAATTCAAGATACTACGATTATACCACGCGGAGCAAGATGGCTTACATCCGATGATGAAGAATTGGTAGGATTATCACCCATTGTGACTGAGAGTGGAATCTATAGATTGGTGGTGGCCTCTAACTTAGACAGCCAATGTATTGATACCATACCCAAAGAGATCTTTTTTACTCCACCTGTGAGTAATCTCGTTCTAATGGGAGATCAATTAAGTTGTAAAGATTCAGTTGCTAATATTTCGATAGAGGGTAATCAAAATTATGATTTTATCTTTTGGGAAGGTCCAGGTATAGATGCTCAAGGCGACTCTATTCAAGTCGATACTCAAGGAATTTTTACTGTCCGCACGATCGACCAAGAAAATTGCCCAGGGATTGGCCAGTTTGAAGTCATGATAGATTCTATCCCGCCAGCGGTGACGATTGATGGTAGAAATTTTGGCTGCACTGAAGAAGAAATAATTCTAACTGTTTTCTCTACCGAGGACGTCCAAGCCACAATTTGGTTGGGACCTGACGGCACATCAACGGGTAGTCAATTTACAATTACAAACCAAGGTCGGTACATCGCATCACTGGAAGGACAAAATGGCTGCATTGGAGCAGATACATTTATTGTGGGTCGCGAAGAACCTTTTGAAGTATCTATTGTGGATAATATTTTCAATTGTGATTTGGTCCCGATTCAGCTGATGAGCTCTATATCTTTGAATCTAGACGATATCAATTGGATCGGTCCAAATGGATTTAGTTCGACTGATCAAAACATTCGAATCATAGATACTGGTTTATATATTTTATCAGTGACAGGTGCGGACCAGTGCATCGTGGTCGATTCATTCTTTGTTGATGTCAAGATGCCAGATATTGAGATTAGCGGCTTAGACGATCTGACGATTAATTGTAGTCGAGATTCTGTTCAGTTAAACCCTGAGGTGACTGGGATATTTAGTTCAGTAGTTTGGTCATCTGAATCGATGGATATTTTTCCTGTACTTGATCCTTTTGTCAAAGAAGGAGGAAGATATCAATTAGAACTTGAAGATGATTTTGGCTGCCGAGCAGATACTTTTATCATCGTGAATGTCGATACGATAAAGCCTTTTGTGAATATTATACAATCAGGTGCGCTGGCTTGCGAAAGCCAAGAAGTGATACTAAGAGGCGAAATAGAGGAAGATGAAGATCGAATCATTCTCTGGTTAGATGAAAATGGTCCTCTCGAGTTTCAAGAAGAATTGGAACAACGGATTACTGAATCTGGAGAATATATATTGCGTATTTTTAACCCGATAAACGCTTGCCTTTCCCAAGATCAAGTCCAAATTAATGAACAACAAAATTCTCTGATTGATATAGAGTTGCTCACAAATTCCACATGTCAAAATTTAGATAATGGATCGGTGGTCGTGACAGAATTAGTCGGTAGCGAAAGTCCTTTTGAAACTTCATTAGATAGTATTGATTTTCAGATGACAGATTTCTATGATAATCTGACTGAAGGAGATTATACCATTTTTGCAAGGGATATGAATGGCTGTGTCTTAGCAAAAGATTTTTCCATTAACTCGAATGGAATTATAGACATTGAGATTGGTGACGACCTCGAGCGCTTTGTGGGTGATGACATTGAAATTGTAGTCGATACTGCAGGGCTTAATATCTCAGGTATTGACTGGTTCTCGGATGATCAAGTCGTAAGTTCTGATGTAGATACGCTTAGATTGGTTGGGAGTAGTGATATGAATATCAGAGTAGAGCTTATGGCTAAGAATGGATGTACGGCGACTGATGATTTAGATATTCTTATCCAAACTCGTAGAAGCGAAATTTATGAACCCAATACATTTTTGGTCGGAGATGGTATAAACGGGAGATTTAGGATATTCACGAATGCCACTGTACAAAGAATTAATCAATTCTATATCTATGACAGATGGGGCAATGAAATGTATGGAATCGAGAATATATCCCCTGATGAAGATTTTGGATGGGATGGCAGAACGAATGATCAATTTGCAGAGCAAGGCGTATATGTTTATTTCAGTAAAATCACTTTAGAATCTGGAGCAGTTGAGGTTTTAAAAGGGACTTTGACATTATTTCGATCTTAATTGTAGTGAACATTTCTACATGTTTTAAAATATTTAAGTAAAAACAGAGTTTTTAAAGCCGTTAAAGTTTTATTCAAGACACATATTTATTTGAAAATCATTCGTTTGCAGATAGTCTTTTGAGTACTTTTACGCATCAAACCTGAAGGGTAGTAGCGAATTTTGAATCTCACTTCATCCGATGAGCAAAGTGTATAGGTTATTTCTATTATTATGTGTTAGTGTTAGCTTTTTTCCGAAGGTAGCTACAGCTCAAATCTGTAACTATAGTACACCTATATGTAACCTAGATGCGCTGATTCAAAATAAACCAGTCTTGATGCCAGATAGAGATTCATATCCATCTGCAGGAGAATATGGATTTGGAACAGGAAATATTGAAAAACTTTACGATTATTTTAATGGTTATGGGATTCGCTGGGGTATTGACGTAGGATGTACAGGTGGACAAGGAGGTTCATTCTCGCTCGACAATCCTGTTATTTATACGCTTACCGCAAATGATACATCTCCATTTATCAATTTTGAATTCTTCGATTGCCAATTCGAGACCATTCGAAACAATAATGGCGGCTTCAATTCTACAAAAGGTTTTCAAGTTGCCTTAATCAAAGGTTGTGGTGTGCCAGAGCTTGTCGTGTGTGAGAATCACCCAGATGAAGATCAAGTCAGTTTACCGATTAGTATTGAAAATGCAGAGATCGGAGAGGAATATTATTTAATCATTGACGGATATAGTGGTTCTGTTTGCTCTTATATGATCACAGATATACGTGGCTTCGTCGTTGATAATGTGACACCTATTGAAACTGTCGAATACGATGATCTAAGCACTGAAACTGGAGTTGATATTTGTTCTTCTTCAGCAGATCCAATTCTGACTATCAAAAGTGCAAATTCAGACGCTTTAGTAGATTCCAAGTGGAGAATATTTGATTCTAGTGGAACAGTCGTTTTTGCACCTCAGAAGTCAGGACATTTCTTAAAATTACCTACTTCAGTTACAGATATCCCTGGAGAATATACATTTGATGTTGAATTAATAAGTCCCTGTACAGAAGTGCAAGAAGATTTATTTTCAGGAAGGTTTACAATAATCGATGAATCAGCAAGCCAGACACATGAATTAGACATTTGCGGTCCAGGCCCTTTCGATACTCTAGGCGTTCAGATCTCTGAGTCAGGATTAATCGAAGTTCCATTTAATGGAGGCACTTCCTGTGAATCATTTATTCTTATAAACTCGCAGTTCCTTCATATTGAGAATCCAGATCTAACAATAAATAATTGTAACCAAATAGAATTACAGGGATCAATCCTAAATGAAGCTGATATAGATGTTAGTATCGAATGGATTGATAGCAATGGTAATTCGCTAGATAATAACAATACTAATCCTAGAGTCTTTAATGTCATAGAGAATGGAGTTGTCTCTGCGATTGTAAGCTTAACAGGTTTTGCTGCTACATGTGAAGTTATCTTTCCAGAGATAAATACAGTTTACGATCCACCAACTTTTTCAATGACTTGCTCAGCATTGACCACAGAATCTATATTAGTGGAATGGGATGAAGTGGTCGGAGCCAGCGATTATTCTCTTTTAATAAACGGAAATTCGCAAGCCATCAACAGAGGACATACAAGTATAACTATTGATAGTCTGCCAAGAGAAAGTACTTTTGAATTTGAGCTTATCGCAAATGTCGGTGGTGGCTGTCTGCCAAAAGCTACTTCAAGTTGTACAACACTGTTATGCGATGCACGTAGAAACTTATCGATTATAACCGAACATGTAGATTCGACAATTTGTGTGTCCGATAGACAAGTTCCAATCGTCCTGAGGCAAAGTCTCGGCGGCCAAACTGAAGCACCTAATGTAACATGGTATGTGAATGATGTTGTGCAAGCTGATGGTATATTTAATCCATCAAATTATATCAGTGGAGACTATAGAATTAGAGCGACTCTTGACGATAATGGTTGCAAGGCTGAATCTGCTGAAGTTACATTTCAAATAACCGGATTTGATCATACTGTAGGATTTACAATTCCTGATAGAGTTTGTATTAATGAAGCAGTACCGATGACGCTGACGGGCACTAGATATGATGAATCAGTATACAACTTAACTGCAGAAGGTGGAGCTACCCAGACGGGACTTATCACGCAAGACCTAAGCTTGTCATGGCCATCAATAGGGACTCACACAGTCAGTCTGTTTTTAGAAGATGGTGCCTGTAGATCAAGCCAAGAAATTACTAAAGTTATTATAGTAGAAGAATCAACTGGAGTCGATGATATTAGGATTAATTCAAATTCAAAGTCAGCGACCTTCCAGTGGGAAGCAGTTTCCTGCGCTGATTCATATGTTATTTATCTGAATGATGAACGAACTATCGTCACGTCTGAGACAAGCTATACATATGTCTTCAGTGCGATAGAAGATGAGGTTGATTTTCGAGTAGGTATTGAATCTGGTACATGCTTTTGTCCAAATGACAGTCCTAATGCGACTGCTAGTAAGTCTATTTGTCCAAATATTTCAGTAGACATCACTCAAGTACCAGCGATTTGTCTCGAACTAGGAGTGAATTCTGAGCCGATCCTTCTTGAAGCCATTATCCGAGGTAAAGAATCTGATGGCGACCTTGTCTGGTCAGGGATTGGAGTGCTGCCTGATGGCAGGTTTTTACCAAACTTAGTAGATGTTGGGTTGCATATAATAACAGCGACATACACTGAAAATGCCTGTCCATTTTCAGAGTCAATCAATATTGAAGTTTCGCAGATGCCAGATGTGAGATACAACGTTCGAGGTTCAAATTGTCCAAATGAACCGACAATGATAATCATAGAAGATTTTGAAGATTACATGGTTTTTGCTAATGATGAATTATTAACATCTGCAGAATCCAGTCTTGAACCAGGTGATTATATTATCGAATTTGCTCATAATGATGGCTGTGAAATATTCAAAGAATTGACAATCGATCCAGTCTTGAAAGCAGAGATTGATATATCTGGCGAAACTCAAGTGAGAGAAGGAATTACCTTAAAATACTCCTTAAATACTAGAGACTTTGAATATGAGATTGAGAATATTTTGTGGTCCTTTAAAGGAGAATTGCTATGTGAATCAGCTTGTGAAAGGAATATTATCACAGAGGATATTAAGTCTTCAGGTCAGTTATGTGCTGAAGTTAGTTTTAATACAGAGTGTATCGTGACGAAGTGTATTGATCTTGTCGTTGAGCCACAACTAAAAATTTATGTACCCAATTCGATTATTCACAACAGTATAAATGCAAACGATCGATTCAGAGTTATCTTAAATAAAGATATAGCTGAGATCGAAGAGGTGAGTGTATTTGACCGAATTGGACAACAAGTGTATACAGAATCAAATATTCAATCTTTAACACAGTACATGGGCTGGGATGGATTCAATATGAACGATGAATTGCTATCTCCTGGTGTGTATGTCTATCTAGTGAAAATCAGGAAACAAGACGGAACAGTAGAAGTGATGACTGGTGATGTCACTTTATTGCATTAATCACTTCTTCTACAAGGCTTAAGGCCTTTTCCAATTGTTCTGAGCGATTTAAATGTGAAGTATCTATGACAATAGCATCCTCAGCTTTTCTTAAAGGCGCGACGTCCCTACTTGTATCTATTCTATCTCTCTTTTGAAGATTTTCAAGTACCTCTTCATATGCTCTGTCTATGCCTCTTTCTTTTAATTCTTTGATTCTTCTATCTGTCCTGATCTTGATGTCAGCCGTCACAAATAGTTTAAGACTAGCTTCTGGGAAAATAACAGTGCCAATATCTCTTCCATCCATTACAATTCCTTTTTCGAGCCCCAGTCTTCTTTGTTTGTGCTTTAAAAACTCTCGTACTTCTCCAATGGCAGCAATTTCGCTGACGATATTGACAACTTCTTTACTTTTAAGTAAATGACCTACAGGCTCACCATTTAGAAAAGGATGACTACTACCATCAATAAATTTAAGCTGTAAATCTATGTCAGATAAGCTTGAAATAATTGATTTCAGGTCTTGAATAGAAGTTTTATTCCTAATCGTATGAAGCGCGATGCTTCTATACATAGCTCCCGTATCAATGTGTAAATAGGAGAGGTGTTTGGAAAGATCTTTTGCTAATGTAGATTTACCACAACCTGAATAACCGTCAATTGTGATTATTATTTTGGGATCAGTTGTGATTTTCCCTATCACTGATAAATTTTAATGGCTAATATTCGTCTTCGTTAAATAGGAAATCATCCTTTCTAGGATAATCTGGCCAAATGTCCTCCATGTTCTCATAGATTTCACCTTCGTCTTCGATCTGTTGCAAATTCTCTAATACTTCCAAAGGGCCGCCTGATCTTATTGCGTAATCAATTAATTCGTCACGAGTGGCTGGCCAAGGTGCGTCTTCTAAATGATGCGCTAATTCTAATGTCCAATACATAAATTTTACTGTGTTTTTGGTTTCAATAATGTCAATGAAACAATTGATACTTGAAGTTCCACGATTACCCAAAAATTCGCACAAAACTATAAAAAAAATTGACACATGCAAGTCCTGTCTTGAAAAAGTGTGTAAAACATATTGCACAGAAAGATATGCAAGCGGTATCTAATATCTCTAGCCCAGTGATTTATCTCGAATAAATAGGCAGCTATAAATGCGAATTCAGCTATATTCTATATAAAATGATGCAAGATTCATTTTATATATCACGTTTATTTTGGCATTGTCAATCAAAAATTTCATTCTAGTAAAAGTAATTTGTTCTACACACCTTGAAAATGTAATATCATGCGAATATCGATAAGATGGACATGTAAGGTTCATACACTGTAAATTTAAAATACCCTGAAATTTACAGTCTAAATGAATTTTTACTTCTCTATACTCGAATAGCTTTAAAGCTAAAACATCCTTGAAACGATGCATAACTATTTGATGCAAATGTAAATTGATTTATCATTTGCAGACGAAAAGAGGAAAACTAGAATAAGTGATTAGAGAATTAGCATGGCATCACCGTAGCTAAAGAACTTATACTTTTCCTTAATGGCCTGTTGGTAAGCATCCATCATTAATTCTGATCCTCCAAAAGCAGATACCATGATCATTAAACTGGACTTTGGTAAATGAAAATTGGTGATCATAGAATTTGCAATGTGAAACTCAAAAGGTGGGAAAATGAATTTGTTAGTCCATCCTTCAGCAGGTTTCAACAAGCCATGGGCAGATACAGCTGACTCTATAGATCTCATTGAAGTGGTCCCAATCGCACAAACCTTCCTGTTGGCACGTTTACCTTTATTTACGATTTCGCAAGCGTCAGCAGCTACTTTAAAGTATTCTGCATCCATCTTGTGCTTTGATAAATCTTCTACATCAATGCTTCTAAAAGTGCCAAGACCAACATGCAATGTTAAATCTGCAAAGTTGATCCCTTTGATTTCTAATCTCTTTAGAAGTTCACGGCTAAAGTGCATACCGGCAGTAGGTGCAGCAACAGCGCCCTTCTGAGTTGCATACACAGTTTGATATCTTTCTGTATCTATTGGTTCCACTTCTCTATCTATATATTTAGGAAGAGGCGTATTACCTAATGTATCCAAAATGGCGTAGAAGTCATCTTCAGTGCCTTCGTGGAAAAATCGGATCGTTCTTCCTCTTGATGTAGTATTGTCAACCACTTCTGCGATCAATAAATCATTTCCTTCTTTGTCTGTGAAATATAATTTATTACCAACTCTGATTTTTCTGGCCGGATCTACAAGTACATCCCATAGCTTACTGTCTTTGTTTAATTCCCGAAGTAAGAATACTTCAATATTGGCTTCAGTCTTTTCCTTCTTGCCGTAAAGCCTTGCAGGAAATACTTTTGTATTATTTCGGATCATGACATCTTCGTCATCGAAATATCCTATCAGATCTTTGAAGACTTTGTGCTCGATTTTACCAGAGTCTCTGTGGACGACCATTAGTCTTGATTCATCTCTTACCTTAGAAGGATATTTAGAAATAAGTTTTTCTGGTAACTCAAAAGCGAATTGTGATAATTTTGTCTTCATTCAATTATTTGTTTTAAAGCCTGCAAAAATACGCATTCAAACTGAGAAAACCCCGTATTGCATGATTAGACTTAGATAATTATAGTGCAGTGGAAAGTGTATTAACGACATTTTACCTCTTATAGTTTCAACATGAGTTGTTATAATTATAGATATTAAAACAATTACTTCGCGGTATTCTTAATTTAGTACTATGAAATTATTCTTCCGGACGATTTTAGAAAGTTTTAGGCTCGCCTTTCAACAGTTGAGATCTAGTAAATTAAGATCCTTTTTGTCATTACTTGGTATCACCATCGGCATATTTTGCATTATTGCTGTGCAGTCAGCGGTGGACTCATTAGAAGGCTCCATACTCGATTTATTTGGAGGGATCAGCAAAGAGATTCTGATGATTGATATCTTTCCATGGGACGAAGATCCAGAACAGAATTATTGGAAGTACTTTAAAAGACCGAGTCCATCGGAGACAGATTATGAAGAATTGGAGAAGCGACTCGAACTGGCTGAGGAAGTAGCATATCTCGTCGGAATAGAAGGTAAAACTTTAAAGAACGGTTCTAATAGTCTAGAAGGTTCGTCTGTACTAGGCACCACACTTAATTTTCCGGAAATTCAAGATATGGAGCTTCAGAAAGGACGTTATATTTCTAAATCCGAATATGAGAGCGGTGCTACAAAAGTGATTATCGGTGCTGATATTGAAAAAGAACTATTCCCGAATCAAGAATCACTAGGACAAGATTTAAAATTATTTGGGCGAAAATTCCAAATTATTGGTGTGCTCAAAGATGAAGGGGATAATCCTTTTAATGTCCAGCAGATGGATGTCGTCACATGGATGGGGTATAAGACAATCAAGCGTTTTGTAAATACGAAAGGGAAAAGTAGATTTCAAGCTGGTAAAATATTATATGTTAAACCAAAGGAAGGTGTCAGCCTAGCAGCGCTGAAAGATGAAATCACTGGAGATTTAAGAGCAATTAGAAGGTTAAAGCCAATGGAAGACGATAATTTTTCTATTAATTCCATTGACCAGTTTACGAATATCATTGAAGGCTTTTTTGGACAAGTTAAAATCGGTGGTATCATTATAGGTGGCTTTGCGATTATTGTTGGCCTGATTAGCGTCGCTAATATCATGTTCGTTTCAGTAAAAGAAAGAACGAATATCATTGGTATTAAAAAAGCTCTAGGTGCAAAGCGATATATAATACTTTCAGAATTCTTAATTGAATCTGTTTTTCTTTGTTTGCTCGGAGGGCTCTTAGGTATTCTGATGGTTTATTTAGTCGCTAAAGGCATTTCTGCTGTCATTCCTTTTCAGATCACATTGTCACTCAAGAATGTGATGATTGGTGTTACGTCCTCAGTATTTATCGGTATTTTGGCTGGTATGCTTCCCGCATTACAAGCGTCTTCGTTAGATCCGGTAGAGGCGATTAGAAGTAAATAGAAAGGCTTGGATGCCTCGTATAATCCAACACTCAAGGTTAATAAACGTAACAAGTCTATAAATCAAGTGTCAGACAAAAAAAAGACCCACAGTAAACTGTAGGTCCTAGTTTTTTCATGTAATTGTTTCCGATATATTATGACGCTGTCTCCACTACTGCTTTGAACGCGTCCGGGTGGTTAAAAGCTAAATCAGCTAAAACCTTTCTATTTAATTCTACATTTTTCGATGATAGACCGTTAATCAATCTAGAATAGCTGGTACCATGTTGTCTTGCACCTGCGTTGATTCTAGCGATCCACAATTTTCTGAACTCTCTTTTCTTAGTCTTTCTATCTCTATAGGCATATTGGCCTGCTTTTTCAACAGCATTCTTTGCAACTGTATATACTTTACTACGTGCACCAAAGTAGCCTCTAGCTTCTTTAAGAACCTTTTTTCTTTTTCTTCTGGATGCAACTGCATTTACTGACCGTGGCATATCTTATTCTTTTTTGTGTTATGATTTTATACAAAGTAAACTTAGGATTCTCTTCGTATCAGCTTTAGATACAATCGTTGAACCTCTTAATTTTAACTTAGCTTTTTTAGACTTATTCCTCATCATGTGTGAGGTGTTTGCTTGAAATCTTTTGATTTTTCCAGAGCCAGTAACTTTAAATCGTTTCTTGGCACTAGAGTTTGTTTTCATCTTAGGCATATCTATCCTTTTTTCAAATGGAGTGCAAAAGTAAGTAAATTGCGCTTATATCACAATCTGTGTTGTTTTTTTTGACATTATTACTCAGATCAAGGTGCAAAATAATCAACAATCACATGAAAATATTAAAATCTTCTTCACTTTTACCTGATGTTATGTGCCAAAATCCGTCTCTCGATAGAGTAGCCAATGCTAGACAAGAAACTTGGACTGGATTGAAATCTAACCTAGCATCATTAGATATCAATCCCAATTCGACGAACATTTATATTCGCTGTTTTAAACTTGAAGAGATTGTTGAATTATGGGTGAAGGATAGTAATAAGCGCACATTCCGATTACTTAGTACATATCCATTTTGTGTAAATTCAGGGATTCTCGGACCCAAACGAAAAGAAGGAGACAAACAAATTCCAGAAGGAGTTTATCACATAACCCGCTTTAATCCAAAAAGTCTATTTCACTTATCATTAGGCTTAAACTATCCAAATGCGGCAGATCTAACACGTGCAGATGACATCGCCCCAGGAAGTGATATATTCTTGCATGGTAAGTGTAGTAGCACTGGATGTATAGCTGTAGGTGATAAGGCGATTCAGGAATTATATACGATTGCATCTGTAGCTAAGAACCATTTGATTCGTGTAGATATCTACCCATATAAGTTTAATTCTGAGCGTCAGATTGATATTGAAATAGCACTTATGAATCAAAACTTCTGGACCAATTTAAAAACGGTTTATCAAGATTTTGAAAATACAAGAGAGATAAGTGGGATAGATATTTCGGAATCAGGCGAGTATATTGTAAATAGGGGGCAATGAATACAATTGTAGATATTAAAATATTGCCATCAGAATTAAATTTAGAAGAAGTCATACTTCAAAAGGCGAGAAAGCAAGCGAAATTAGGCATAAGCCATGTCCAAGGATATAGAATCTTGAAGCGTTCAATTGATGCTCGACAGAGACAAGCTGTATACAGATTGAGGATTGAATTATTTGATAAAGAAGTGCCAAAAAATCCTCCTCCAGGATTTACACCTGCATTACAAAAGAAAGCATTGCAAGTCATTATCGTCGGAGCCGGACCAGCAGGATATTTTGCAGCCTTAAGATGTATCGAAAATGGATTGCAACCGATTATCATTGATAGAGGAAAAGACGTCCAAAGTAGACGCCGAGATTTAAAGGCAATCCAACAAGATGGAATCGTCAATCCAGATTCTAACTATTGTTTTGGAGAAGGTGGAGCAGGGACATATTCGGATGGAAAACTATATACCCGATCACATAAACGTGGACGTATTTCAGATATCCTCCAAATCTTAGTTGATCACGGTGCTAAGACTGATATTCTCATCGACGCACATCCTCACATTGGTTCTAATAAGCTTCCAAAAATAATAGCTCAAATAAGAGAGAGCATACTCAATCATGGTGGTCAGATTCTCTTCGAATCGAAGGTCGTCGATTTCATTACAAAAGATGATTCGATAAAAGGAGTTCGATTCATAGTAAACGATGAAGAAAAAGAAATGGTAGCAGACGCTGTTATTTTAGCTACAGGACATTCTGCCAGAGATATTTTCCAACTGTGTCATCAGCATCATTTGGCAATGAACAGCAAGCCATTTGCCTTAGGTATTCGAATTGAGCACCCTCAGCGTTTGATTGATGAAATTCAGTATAACCAATCGGAACGCGAAGAAAATCTACCTGCGTCAAGTTATAGCGTAGCATGTCAAGTGAAAGGCGCAGGTGTCTTTTCATTTTGTATGTGTCCAGGCGGTTTAATCGTTCCAGCAGCTACTAGTCCAGAAGAAATAGTGGTGAATGGCATGTCACTGTCAAAACGTGATTCTCCATTTGCTAATTCCGGGATAGTCGCGGAGGTGTCGACTGAGTACCTTGAACAAAAAGGATATACTGGATTATTTGCTGGTGTCGAATTTCAACAAAAAGTAGAGTCCGATTTTTATAAGTTTGGTGATGGGACTCAAAAAGCACCTGCTCAAAAACTAACTGACTTTATTGAGGGTAATGTGACATCGACTGCTATGGAGAGTTCTTACATTCCAGGCTTGGTTTCGGCCCCAGTCCATGAGCTGCTACCAATTGATATTACACAGAAAATTAGAAAAGCCTCCTTTGAATTTGATCGTAAATTAAAAGGATTCTTGACCGATGAAGCTCACGTGATTGGAGTAGAAAGTAGAACAAGTTCTCCCATCAAGATTCATAGAAATAAAGAGACATATATGTCTCCAAGTTTGAGTGCGCTATTTCCTTGCGGAGAAGGAGCAGGTTATGCTGGAGGTATATTATCTGCTGCAATCGATGGTAGAAATGTCGCAGATGCAGTTGCTCAATTTCTGGAATAATTAAGTGCGCCAAAAAGGCGAGAGTCTTTTAGTCAAGTATAATTCTTTGAATGAGAATTGAGCAAAAGATCTCTGCTTTAGCTTCGACGCCAAGAGGGAAAAGTCCTTTGGCTCAAGTTTGGCTATGTTGAAATGTAATTTGATTAAAGGATTCCTTACTGTTTTCGTCGAGGCCTGTTGACATCAGATTTAAGTAAAAGGTCTCCCGACCTCTTTATCTTCTCATATCTCAAGCATATTGTTATCTTGGCGCGATGAAAGATTTCGCAGATTTACTTGGAAGGGTGCTTATATCTATCATATTTTTCTTTGAAGTATATGACACATTGGGCTTTTGGGAAAGCACTAAAGATACCATGACAGCCTACAATGTCACATGGAATCAAGATTTAATATTAATCGTCGCAATAACGCTTCTCATATTAGGAAGTATCATGGTTTTAATTGGATATTATGCTAATGTTGGGGCATTTCTACTTCTGTTATATCTCGTCCCTTTCACCTTTATCGTCTTTTCATTTTGGAATGATGATATTGATTTTCGTCGAGTGAATTCACTTGGTTTTGCGCGTAATCTAGCGATTTGCGGTGGCTTATTGATTTTGATTGCTAATGGGGGAGCAGGACGATTTAGTATAAAGAGGATGGTGCATGTATTGAGATTGCCGAAGGAATAGGGAGGAGAGTAAGAGAAAAGAGATAAGAGATAGGAAATAAGTCGTAGCGAAGCGAAGATCCTGCACTACAAAGTGAGCGTAGGGAAGATTGAAGCAACTATCGACCATGGACTATTATTACAGAAGGACTATTCTAAACTATCGACCATGGACTATCAACTATAGACTATTCTATACATCCTCAGGAACAGTATCCTCATTTAATAATTCTCCACAAAATTTACAATGCAAAGCGTCTTCATCATGGCCTTCTTGAGAACAGAATCTGCAGGCTTGTGTGGAGTCTTCAACAAAAATAGCATCACTTTTTGACATTTCTGAAGAAACGATTCCTGTAGGTACTGCGATGACAGCATAGCCGAGTAACATGATGATTGCAGATATAAATTGGCCAAGGTTAGTCGTAGGGGATATGTCTCCGTATCCAACAGTCGTCATAGTCACAATTGCCCAATACATACTTCTCGGGATACTGTCAAACTTTTCATTTGTAGATCCTTCTACTAAATACATCAGTGATCCAAATATACAGACGATGACAAGAATGAAGGTCATGAAAATCAAAATCTTTGGTCTCGAATTTTTCAAAGCATCAGCAATAATTTTACCATGATTCAGAAAATTCATCATCTTAAATATCCTGAAGACTCTCATTAAGCGTAAAGCACGAATGACTATTAATGACTGTGAACCAGGGAAAAATAAACTAAGATAGGTCGGTAGGATGGCTGCTAAATCTATAATACCAAAAAAGCTTGTTGCGTATTTAATTGGCTTATAGACGCTATACAATCGGAGAATATATTCTATTGTAAAAAAAATCGTAAAGATCCACTCGGCTATCAGAAATGAACGCTTAAATCCATCTGTTAATGACGGGACTGATTCCAACATGACTGCTATCACACTGAAAATGATAAAGAGTAATAATACAATGTCAAATACCTTGCCCTCTGTCGTATCAGCTTCGAATATGACTTCGTGTATTTGTTCTTTTAAGCGATTCCGTTTATGGACATCCATCTATGACAATATATTCATTCTAAATCTGCAAATATTGAACCAATGAAGTAATGAGACACAACATCTAAAAATCAGTTGATTTGCGCTGTCCAATAATTTGTCATTAAAATTTTTACTTGTCATATCAATTTATCCAACAGTTTTTGGTCTATGATGCTGGAAATCAATTCTATAGATTTAAATTAAACGAAATCTGAATCTGTAAAAGAGTGCTGTTTTTGTTTTATTTTGACGATTTCCTTTTCTATTTCGCGCTGTTCCCAATCATCACCATAAGTGAAGGAAAAGACTCTGATCGCATGAAAAGCGACAGCGACTCCCCAGCCAAGTATTGGAAAAATTGCCCAAAAGAAATCACTTGTAAACAGATTGAGGAGGATAAAGAAAACACTCATCATGAGCCATGACATCAAATGCGAATAAAACTTTCGTTTTTCTTTCACTCTTTTTCGTGCTATTTTATAAATTTCCTTATCCATTTTTATTGAAGTGATTTAGAAATACATCTTTATTTTAATAACGACTTCTATTTGCATAATACTCATAATCATTAGAATTCAGAATATTCTTGGCTTAATGATCTATCCTTTTGGATGAACTGCCGTATTATTAAGATGAATTATCTAACGAAAAGTAACGCTGCATCAGTAGAACCCTCCGCAGAATAACTGTAATCTTCTAAATCAAATCCCAACAGTCCTGTAGGCGTTTTGATTTTATTGATCACAATATATCTAGCCATAAGCCCTCGAGCTCTCTTAGCATTGAAGGATATGAATTTGAGTTCATCACCTTTATATTCTTTGAAAACTATATCAATGATATCTGCATTTAGGTTCTTCTTCTTTACAGATTTAAAATACTCATTGGATGCTAGGTTAATAATGGTCTTGGTCTTGTGATTCTCTAATTCTTCATTCAAAGTATCAGTAATCTTACTATCCCAAAACTCATACAAATTCTTCCCTTTCCTCGTACTTAATTTTGTACCCATCTCCAGTCTATAGGGCTGCATTAGGTCTAAAGGTTTTAAGACTCCATATAAGCCTGATAAAATCCTCACATGTTTTTGAGCATACTTTATCTGAGGTTTGCTTAGTGTTTCTGCGTCGAAACCCCTATAAACATCGCCTTTAAAAGCGAAAATTGCCTCTTTACTATTCTCTTCAGTAAAGGTTTCTTCAAAGGACTTATACCGGTTCACATTTTCTTCTGCCAGATTATCACTGATACTCATTAAAGCCTTAAGCTTATTTTTCGACTTCTTTCGGAGTACTGAAACTAATGTAGACGTTTCTGTAGAAAATACTGGAAGAGTCTGTTCGAAGGATTTAGAATTGGGAGAATAGTCGAGTGTTTTAGCTGGAGACAAAATTGCAATCATAGTGATCAAAATATTTTAATACTGTTATCATAACACGATAAAAGAAGAATTGTTAAACAAGATCGTCGTAAAAATAAAAAGGCCTTGAGTAAAAAACTCAAGACCTTCGATTTATTTTGCTATGTTTTGTAAAAGACTAGTGATTATGATTGTGAGACGACTTTTTAGTCGCGTCTTTAGCAGCATCTTTAAAGATGTTTGCTGGTGCTTCCGGTACGCTGTTTTCAGTTTCATGTACATGACCCTGCACCTTGATCACTCTAGGCTCACCTTCTTCATTAGTTGTCAATGTAACAGTTTTTGAAAATTTACCGAGTCTATTGGTCGCATATCTGATTTGTATTTCACTTTCTTCACCCGGCATGATAGGCTCTTTTACCCATTCTGGTACTGTACAACCACAGCTACCTCTTGCAGATTTGATAATTAGTGGAGCGGTTCCTGTGTTTGTAAATTTCAAAACTCGTAATGGCTCAGAGTGTTGATCTATTTCGCCATAGTCTACAACTAATGATTCAAGCTCCATAATTGGGCCATCCATCTTTTGATCATTTGGCTCTAATTGAGCATAAGCTAAAGTCGCACACATGATTAAACATAGAGAAAGTAAGAATGTCTTCATCTTCAATTTTTTATTATGTAACAAATGTAAGTCAATTCGTGGTATTTTTAAAGCGACTTTCGCAATTAACCAGTTAATGTAGTGTTAATCAAGTCTAATTCTGTCTACTGGATTTTGAGATGCAATACTGATCTTTATTACCAATTATTGAATTACTTTTGTGACGCTGAAAACATTAGAAAGTAATCCTATTAGCTCATTCGTATATGAATTACCTTTTATATAGGCATTTGAGCGGACAGAAAATTTCTAATTGCTTATTGATATCTAAAAAACACTTGCATGATAAGAGAATTCTCAAAACTTGAACCATTTTTACCGAAAGGGAAAGGAAAAGAGGAAACTTTTAAAACAGAAGTGATTAAGGATTTGTGGATATGTCTCGTGTCTCGCGAAACAAGTTTGACCGCCAGACGTGAGGTTCTGACTGGGAAAGCAAAGTTTGGAGTCACTGGAGATGGTAAAGAACTTGCTCAGCTAACGCTTTCAAGAGCCTTTCAGAAAGGAGACTTTTTTGCTCCATACTACAGAGCTCAGACATTTATGTTTAATAAAGGCTTAAGCAGTATTGAAGATTATTTTGCTCAGTTATATGCAGATAGTGAAAATGACCCATTTTCCAATGGTAGGCAGATGAACAATCACTATGCTTCTCAGTTCGTGGATGATAATGGAGATTTTGTCGATTTGGTGAATAAGTTTAATGTTACTGCTGGAATGTCGCCTACAGCAGGTTCAACTGGGAAATCAATTGGTCTTGCCTTAGCGTCACAGAAATTTAGAAACACTCATACGATTCAACATCTGAAATCTTTATCTGATAATGGCAATGAGGTCTGCTTCTCAACCATCGGCGATGGAAGTACTTCTGAAGGTGTGTTTTGGGAAACAATGAATGCAGCTTGTGTCATGAAAGTCCCTTTGATTACTGTCGTCATGGATGATGGATATGGAATCTCCGTTCCGGTTAGTTTACAGACAACAAAAGCTAGCATATCCGATGCATTAAAAGGGATGGCTTTTGAAGCTGACAAAGGAGGTATGATCATTGAAAAAGTCAATGGATGGGATTATCCGGCCTTGTGTTCAGTCTTTGATAAGGTCACGCATGCTGTCAGACAAAAACATATTCCTGCCCTAATACATATCACTGAATTAACACAGCCTCAAGGTCACTCGACATCAGGGTCCCATGAAAGATATAAATCAAAACAAAGGCTCCAGTGGGAAAAGGATTTTGATTGTAATGATAAATTTATCAGCTGGATTCTTCAAAATAATTTACTAGAAGAATCAGATATCAAAGGTCTAAAAAAATTAGCAAAGGACTTTGTAAAAGAAAAACGCTCAGTCGCATGGCATAAATCTAGAAAGCCAATTCAAGATGTTCTATTTAAAGCAAATGGAGTATATGAATATTTGGAAGAGCATTCGATTTCTTCTGATTACATCAAAACTCTGCTAAATGAGGCAAAAGAATTTGTGAATCCGTACATGAGCGAGATTATTCAAAATCTGAGACGTTTATCAATTGAATTAACTGATGAGCATAAAGTTGCGTCGGGCTTACAATCTATTGTAAAGGAAGTCACGAATGAAAAATTAAACCAATTAGGGACAAAGTTATATAGTAGTTCGACCAAATCGGCTCTTAAAGTACCAGTCATTCATCCAGTTTATTCAGAGGATTCGCCTTCAATAGTCGGGTTTAAGATTCTGAATCAATTTTTTAGAAAGGCATTTGAGCAATATCCAAATACATTTGCTTTTGGAGAAGATGTCGGTATGATTGGTGATGTCAATCAAGGCTTTTCGGGTATCCAAATAGAGTTTGGCGAAGAGCGTGTATTTGATTGTGGTATCCGTGAATGGACAATTATGGGGCAAGCCATTGGGATGGCAATGAGGGGATTACGTCCGATTGCTGAGATACAATATTTAGATTATATCTATTATGCTTTGGCGATTTTGACAGATGATTTATCGACTCTCCGATATAGGAGTTTTGGACTTCAGTCAGCTCCTGTGATTATCAGGACTAGAGGGCACAGACTAGAAGGGATTTGGCATACAGGATCACATATGGGAAGTTTATTACATTCTTTAAGAGGTATCTATATTTTGACTCCTCGTAATATGGTACAAGCAGCAGGTTTTTATAATACAATGCTACAGTCTGACGATCCGTCCTTGATTGTCGAGTGTCTTAACGGATATAGATTAAAAGAAAATCTACCTGACAATATTGGAGAATATACTGTTCCACTTGGTGTTCCTGAGATAATTCATCAAGGCACAGATATAACGATCGTTACATATGGATCATGTGTCAGGATTGCTTCGGTTGCTCATGAATTGTTGGTAAAAAAAGGGATTTATGTAGAGCTGATTGATGTGCAGACATTGGTCCCATTTGATCTAGAACATATTATAGTAGAATCCATTAAGAAGACGAATCGTGTATTGTTTCTAGATGAGGATGTACCTGGTGGTGGGACTTCATATTTGATGCAAAAAGTATTAGAGGAGCAAGGTGGTTATGAATATTTAGACTCTGCTCCGAAAAGTCTGTCGGCTAGAGAACACCGCACACCTTATGGTACAGACGGCGATTATTTCTGCAAACCGAGTCCTGAGGATGTCTATGATATTGTGGTCTCAATGGTCAAAGAAGCTGAACCTCATAGATTTAGCTAGCTAAGCAAGATAGAATAACTACATCTTTGATTTCGTTTTAATTTCCATAGGTGATATATTACATATTCATTTAATATATTTGCATAAGACCATAAAACAATCAGTGTCAGATAGTCTAGTCATAATTCCTACTTATAATGAAATTGAGAATATCAATGAAATTATCACAGCCGTATTTTCATTAAAGCTTCCATTTCATATTCTCATTGTTGATGATGGTTCACCTGATGGTACAGGCCAAGCTGTGAAAACATTGCAACAGACATATCCGGATGCTCTTCACTTGATAGAAAGAGAATCGAAATCGGGTTTAGGAACTGCATATATTGCAGGTTTTAAATTCGGAATCGCAAAGGGATATGATTATATTTTTGAAATGGACGCGGATTTTTCACATAAGCCAGTGGATCTTATTCGCTTAAGAAAGGAATGCTATGAAGGAAAGGCTGATCTTTGCATTGGCTCGAGATATGTAAAGGGTGGCAGTGTTGTCAATTGGTCAAGAGATAGACTCTTTTTATCAAAAGGCGCATCGTATTATGTCCAGTTAATTACTTGGATGCCAGTAAAAGACTCAACTGGTGGATTCAAATGTTATAGCCGTAAAGTTTTAGAGGCTATCGATTTAGATAAAATTCAATTTGTTGGTTATGCGTTTCAAATTGAAATGAAATATGCTGCATGGTCACTTGGATTTATACTTAAAGAAATACCTATCGTATTTGCTGATCGGATCAGAGGTACATCTAAAATGAATTTGAGTATTGTCAGTGAAGCAATTGTTGGTGTAATAAAGATGAGACTCGGTCGTCTTTTTTCTCGGCAAAAATATGCGTCTCAAAGTGCTAAATAATAAAACGATTTGTTCTCCAAAGAATAAAACTCAGTGATATCTTCTACGATTAGATTCTACTTGCTTAATTTTATAACTATCAAAATACTATACACATACCATTTGTATATTCTCATATTTTTTGTGATCTCTATTTGTCTACAAAGTTGTAAATCATCACAAGCAAATAAAATGACAATAGCGGATTTTGATTCAATTGAGGTTGACTATTCCGATCAAGATATATCTATAGATGGAATTTTAAATGAGTCGGTTTATCATGATTTAAATAGGTACTTTTTGACAAACAGTATGACTGGGCACAGTGTTGAAAATGTAGATTATCAGACATACTTCACGATACACCATGATCGTCATAAATTATACATTTCAATCACATCATTTGATCAAAATATTTATAGTTATTATGAAAATCGAGATGATCATTTGTGGAAGGAAGAATGTGTAGAGGTATTTATTGATACGGATGACAATCCTCAAAATTATGTTGAGTTAGAGGTGTCTCCAGCAGGAGTTTTGTTTGACAGTTTTATTGTAAATTCTGATATGATTGACGTTGATTCGACTTCCGCGGTTGATTTGAAAACTATAAAATATACAGTATCTGTAACGGGCACATTGAATGATGCCACTGATGTTGATGAAAAATGGCATTCTGAAATTTCAATTAATTTGAATGAATTGGATAAGACATTCAATCCCAAATCATCAAAATGGAAGATTAATTTTTATCGGATCAATCGAGATACTGCTGCTGAAACGTATATGGCTTATTCTCCGACATTCGGAAAATTTCATCAGCCAGATAAATTTGTTATCTGCAGTTTTGAAGACTAGGACGTAAAATCTCATGGCTAATTTTAAAAGTAAATTGAAATGGAGGAAGTGGGGATTAGCTGCTTTATTTATTTTTATATGTCTGATTTGGTATATAATAGCAGGTAGTGACATGAGATTTTCAGATAAGGAAATTGGAGATTTTTTTGTAAATGAAAAAATAGATTATTCGATACATAGAGTAGACTTCGGTTCATCCGAATTAAGATATATTGAAACTGGATTAGAGCTTGATTCTGCAGGTACTGTCATCATCTTTATTCATGGAGCGCCAGGCTCAAGCGATGCGTTTCATTCTTACATATCGGATTCAGTATTATTAGAAAAAGCCACTCTCATTGCTGTTGATAGACCAGGCTATGGCTATTCAGATTATGGAAATCCAACAGTAAGCATTGTTGATCAAGCTGAAGCAGTCATGTCAATTATTAATAAAATAAAGGCCCGAAAAATAATTTTAGTAAGCCATTCTTATGGTTGTGCAATTGCTGGAGTGATCGCAGTAAACTTACCTGATCTTGTGAGCGCTAATATCTTGGTATGTCCAGTCATTGATCCACTAAATGAAAAGATATTCTTTTTTTCATCTTGGTCTTCTTTACCCATCATAAAACATTTATTTTCAGGTGCAATGCAGGTGTCATCATTTGAAAAGATGAATCATGCTGATGAATTGAAATCGATAGAATATTTATGGAGTCAGACGAAAGTGCCTACTGTATTATTCCATGGAAGACAAGATTGGATCGCACCTGTAGAAAATGCTTATTATTTAAATGATAAGATATCTTCTGAATTTTTAACAGTAGACTTAGATGATGAAGCTTCGCATTTTATTTTGTGGAAGGAGCAAGATAAAATTGTCCAAAAAATTATAGAATTTCTTTGATGAGAGTAGAAATATAAACGTTATATAAATGATGAGGAATCATATTGTAAAAGTGTTCTTTTGGATAGTTTTGTTTTGCGGACTGTCAATTGAAACAGTCTATGCTCAAATTCCATCTAATCCATTGGGTAATAATAAGCTTGGCTTAAAATGGCAGCAAATACAAACAGAAAAAGTCCAGCTCATTTTCCCAACTGGAATGGAGACTCAAGCGAATCGTATAGTCAATCTTATACACAGTTTATGGGAAAATGATTCGCCTTCTATAGGGAGTAAGCATGTGAAGGCTCCGATAGTATTGCATCCACAGACTGTACTATCGAATGGTTTTGTGACTGTAGCGCCATTCAGGTCCGAATTCTTTGCAAGAGCTCCTCAGTTCGATGGGACAACTGATTGGTTAGATCATTTGACAATTCACGAATACCAGCACATTATCCAATTCAATCAGTCAAAGCAGGGAGTGACTGGATTAGTCAGTAAAATTTTAGGAGACTGGGCATGGGGCGGCATGCTTGGCTTGGCAATTCCTCGGTGGTATTTTGAAGGCGATGCGGTTATCGCAGAGACAGCATTTACAAAGTCTGGAAGGGGACGCACACCTGATTTTACTATGGAGTATAAAGCACTTTTAAATGATGGGATTACGTACGATTATGAAAAAGCATCAGCGGGTTCATTCAAAGATTATGTTCCGAATTGGTATAATCTGGGTTATCATTTGTTGAGTTATGGCCGTCAAGAATATGGTCCTGAATTGTGGAAAAACGTGACTGCTGATGCAGTGAAATATAAGGGTCTTTTTTATTCATTTAACAACAGTGTCAAGAGTCAAACTGGTCGAGGTTTGAATCAATTGTATTCTGAAATGATGCTTGATTTTGACGAAGAGTATAAGAGACAAAAATCAAGAATGTCTACAGATGGGTCTTCTTCATTCATACCAAAGTCAAATCGAACAGTTGTAAATTATTCTAATCCTCAATTCTCTGAGGATGGAAGTTTATGGATACATGAATTTGGTTTTGATAGAACACGTATGTTTCATCTAGTCAATCTTAAAGGAGAATTCATTAGAAAGATTCGTCCTGGGTTTTTATTAGATGGAGCGATGTCACAAAGTTCTGTAAGTCATGAGAAAATGTGTTGGGCAGAATTAGGATGGGATATCAGAAGGAGATATCGGCGGTTTTCAGAAATAGCTGTTTATGATCTCAATACAAATCAAAAGAAGTTTTTAACTAAAAAGGAGTTTGATTATTCTCCTAGTTTAAATGAGAAAGGGTCTAAAATAGTTGCCATTAGAGTTGGTGAGGATTTAGTGCCAGGACTCATTATTTTAGATAGTCAATCGGGAAATATTCTCAATACCATTCGGAATGACAAAGGATATCAACTCACTTATTGTAGATGGCTTAATCCAGAAAATATTCTTGTTGTTACCAAAGCTAAGCAAGAAAATCAAATTCAGAAAGTAAATATTAAAACTGGAAAATACCTAGCCATTGGGGATCCAACTGAAGATCCTATTTCCCATTTAACAGTTTCAGGAAACGACATTTATTTTTCAAAACCAATCAGTGACATTAATCAAATTTTCAAAATAAATATAAAGACAAACGTAATCTCTCAATTAAGCCATGATCGGGTAGGCGCATTTCAGCCAGCAATATCACCAGACCTTAAGACATTAGTGTATACGACTTTTACGAATAAAGGCTACGATGTAAAATTAATCGATGTGAAGGAAACAACTGGAGTACTAAAAAAGTCATTACGCCATCATTATCAAAGTCCATATTTGAAAAGTTTAATTAAACAAGAGACTGAAAATTTACTTTCTCAAATTGAAAATAAATCATATAAGGTTCAAAAATTTAATCGATTTTCTGGACTGCTGAAGCCTCATAGTTTACTGGCTAATTTTACGACGAACTCCACAGAATTGACACTGCTATCTGATAATATATTTAGCACTTTATCTGCAGATGCTACAGCAAGTTACAGATTTAATGAAGACGCATGGAGATATTCAATAGGCTTAACTTATGCTGAATTATTTCCTGAAATAAGTTTGCGTGCTGAAAGAGTAGGAAGGTCAGCTGCCTTATTTAATTATACGATGATTTCAGATAGTACCTTGCAGCAAAGGAGATATGTCGAGCGATGGCGGGAGAATCGTCTGCGTGCTGGTCTAGCGATTCCTCTAAATTTTAGTTCAGGTCAAACCACAAAATCTATGACTTTCGCTGGAAGGATAAACCGCCATTCATTAAGCGTTGATCAAAATTATGATAATCCAGATTTTGCGGTCGCAGATACAATCAATTTAAATCTCACGAATGAAGTTGAGCAACTACAGTCTCTAATTTCTGAACCATTAGGTGACGAATCTTTTACATCCATTGATTTAATTTGGAGTGGTCGGATGCAACGGTTTACCGCACGGCAGCACATGCGCACACGTCTAGGATTAACTGGTTTTGTCAGATATCGTAAGCCATTTGGTAATGATGTTCAAGGAGCTGTTTTGGAATTGAGCAGTACTTTATTCTTGCCAGGAATCCATAGGAATCATAGCTTATCGGTAGAGTTAGATTATCAAAAAGAAGACTTGTTATCGAATTACAGATTCTCAGATAATTATGATTATGCTCGTGGATATAATCGTTCGCTTCGAGTTGATGAATTAACTAAAATTGGAGTTAATTATAGATTGCCATTGTGGTATCCTGATGTCGCTTTAGGCGGGCTTGCATTTATGAAACGAGTCAAGGCAAATGTGTTTTACGATCATGGATTAGTCGGCGTTAAACGTTTTCCATTTGCCAATGGAACACAAGCTATGAGATCTGCTGGTGTGGAATTAGGTTTTGATCTAAGAATACTCAGGCTCTTAGAAGTGGATTTTGGACTGCGTTATAGTTATTTACTTGACGATGAATTTGTGAGTGGTAATCGGCACGTTTTTGATTTCTTTTTGCTGAGTATATCTCAATAAAAGATAGTTGGTAACTATTTTTCAGTTTTTGAATTGCTAAAAGAAAAGTCCTAGTAGACGACTCTTACTTAAATAAGAAAAGAAAACTCTATTTATCTTTTTCTTTAGCTGAAAAAGAAACAAAAAAGCAAGTTTATTTTAATACC
>Ga0209828_1000142_pt1 | contig 63135 bp, 51 predicted proteins | sample MaitaG_FD_187429 | JGI IMG/M metagenome (GOLD analysis project Ga0209828, IMG submission 187429) | Marine algal microbial communities from Maine, USA - Maine_Asex2 metaG (SPAdes) (version 2) | ecosystem: Host-associated > Algae > Red algae > Unclassified | place: Maine, USA | collected 2015-01-05
AGATTGTGCTTGCAGGCTTGACCCGGCTTCGCCCAGGCGGAGATCTCGTAGCGTTCGTAACCGGCGGCGGACAGCTGTTCACCGATGCGATTCTGCAGCGCCCAGCGCGCATCGTCGTCGGGCAAGGTCGGTGGAAAGCGCGCAAAGAGCGTGTTCGGCTCGATGGTGAGTTCATAGCAGGACAGATGGGCAGGCTCGGCGGCGATCGCTGTCTCGATGTCGGCAAGCGCTGCCTGGGTCGACTGACCGGGGAGTGCGTACATGAGATCGATGTTCAGATCGTCAAAGCCCGCCGCTCGCGCGATATCGATGGCGCGCCGCGCTTCGCTCGCATCGTGAATGCGACCGAGTCGCCGGAGCATGTCATCGTCGAAGCTCTGGATGCCCAGCGACAGTCGGTTGATGCCGATCGCGCGGTAGTCTCTGAAGCGCTGCTGCTCGACGGTTCCCGGGTTTGCCTCGAGCGTGATCTCGATGCCGGGTGGCAGCGCACAGAGGGCGCGAATGCCGCTGAACAGACGCTCGAGGGCTTGTGCGGAAAACAGGCTCGGCGTTCCTCCGCCGATGAAGACCGTGCTGATCGCGCGACCCCAGATCGCCGGTAGTTCCTGTTCCAGATCGCGCAGCAGGGCGTCGATGTAGGCAGATTCGGGAATCTCGTCACGCAATTCATGCGAGTTGAAATCGCAATAGGGGCACTTGCGTACGCACCATGGCAGGTGAATGTAGAGCGACAGCGGTGGCAGCGAGGTGAAAACGCGCTCGCTACCCGCCTCGGTCGAATTCACGCCTTGTGCAGGATCGATGCGTCATCCGACCCTCGACGCCCCATTGCCTGGCTTCGTCCGGGGCCGGAGGCGAGCCCCTGCGCGAGCACGTCGAGCATGGCGCTGACCGCCTTGCCTCGGTGGCTCAGGCGATTCTTGACGACAGCTGGCAGACGTGACGCTGCTTCGCCAGTGTCATGGTTACAGAAGATCGGGTCGTAGCCGAAGCCACCGCCTGGCTCGGGTGTGCGCAACACATGGCCCTCCCAGACGCCGCTGGTGATGATGGGCGAGGGGTCGATGGGATGACGAAGCAGCACCACCACACTCCGGAAGCGAGCGGTGCGATCGGCATCGGCAACATCGACGAGCTGCTCGAGCAGAAAGGCATTATTGGCTTCGTCTCCGCTGCCCTTGCCATGGCGCTCGGCATGACGGGCAGAATACAGACCCGGGGCTCCGTCGAGCGCATCGACCTCGAGGCCCGAATCGTCGGCAAGAGCGGGCAGGCCGGACAGGCGACTCGCCTCTCGCGCCTTCAACAGGGCGTTCTCGACGAACGTATGGGCCGTCTCGGCAACGGGTTCACAGCCGAATTCAGCCTGTGAGCGTACGCGGTAGCCGAGTGGCGCCAGCAGGGCCTCGAGCTCGCGCTGCTTGCCGGCGTTGCCACTGGCGAAGACGATCTCGAGCGGTGCCGCCTGCGCTCCGGTCATCTGCCGAGAGCCTGATTCTGATGGCCGACGAGTTCGGCAATGCCGCTCGTCGCCAGCGCGAGCATGCGCGACAGTTCGTCCTCACGGAAAGCGTGACCTTCGGCGGTTCCCTGTATCTCGATGAAACCGCCGGCCTCGTTCATGACCACGTTCATGTCGGTCTCCGCAGTCGAGTCTTCAGCGTAGTCCAGATCGAGCACCGGGGTGCCGGCGACGATGCCGACCGAAACGGCAGCGATCGAACCCAGCAAGGGATTACGCTTGATCTTGCGTTCGGCGACGAGCGACTCCATGGCGTCATGCAGGGCAACGTAGGCACCGGTTATCGATGCTGTGCGGGTGCCGCCGTCGGCTTGCAACACATCGCAATCGACGGTCACGGTGCGTTCGCCAAGGCTGTCGAGATCGACTGCTGCGCGGAGCGATCGCCCGATCAGCCGCTGGATCTCCTGGGTACGTCCGGATTGCTTGCCGCTGGCAGCTTCGCGCCGACTCCGCGTATGCGTCGCCCCCGGCAACATGCCGTATTCAGCCGTTACCCAGCCGCGCCCGGTGTTCTTCAACCAGGGGGGCGAACGGTTGTCGATGCTGGCTGTGCACAGCACGCGGGTATCGCCCATCTCGATCAGCGTCGAACCGGCCGCATGCCTGGTGTATTGTCGGTGGATGACCACCGCACGCAACTCGTCGACAGCTCGGCCGCTGGGTCGGGTCGAACCGCTCTGCGTGTTACTGGGTGGCATCAAAGGTGATTCCGGGTTGGTGTTCGCAGCGCGCTGAACGAGTGTCCGGCGGATGGCGGGGCGACGGAGTATAGCGCCGCTATGGCGCGACAGACGAGGACCCGATGGGCAAGCCTACATCCGAAGACGGTAAGGCGAATGCGCCTGCGGCCGCTGAGCGAGCCGAAACACCCGCGCGCTCGGCGTGCCAGCCGTCCCCGGGCACGTCAACGACGAGCAGGCCAACCCCGAACAAACCACCACCCGGAAGGACACCGTCGAGCAGGCCGCATACGGTGGTGCGGCGTGCCACGGGCCCTCGCTACGGCAAGGTCGGCGCCCGGCGCCCGCTCCGGCCTGCAGCCCTTGCCGCCGAGTCGCCCGCCACGGCGCCTGTCGGCAAGAACCGGATCCACTCGATATTGACTGCCTTGCCGGTACTGATGCTGATTGCCGGCTTGTATTATTACTACAGTGGTGAAAGCGCTCAGAAGAACGGTGTTCCGCTGATCGAACAGAGTGTGCGGGTCAGCGGCAGCTTCGAGGGCCTGTCGGTCGTCCGTTCAGGTGGCGTCGGTCGTCACTACCTGTGGTTCGATGACGGGCAGCGGCGACGGGGTGCGCGACTGAAGGCCCGCGACGTGCCGCAGCTTGCATCGCTGCGTCCGGGCGATCGTGTCGAACTTTCGCTGGCGCCCACCGTCGATGGCTCCACGACGCTCTGGGCGTGGCGGCTAGTGCAGGATGAAGACGTCCTCCTCGACGCCGGTGATCTGCCGGCTGACTAGCCTGACTTTCAGGCAATGCCGTGCTTGTGTTTCGAGCGTCGTTGCTTGCGCGCCAGTTCGCGTGTCCGTCGACGTTCCACCCGCTCGGCCGCACGACGTCGCGAGAAGGTCAAGCGAACGCGCAGACCGGGGTGGGTGTTCTCGAGTTCGAGTTTTGCCGCATGATGCCTGGCGACGACCTTGACGAGGCTGAGACCGAGCCCGTTGCCGGGTGAGTTTCGTTCGTTCTCCAGCCTGACGAAGCGCTCGAATACGCGTTCCTGTTCATCCTCCGGTATGCCCGGACCGCTGTCGGACACGATGATCTGGAAGCGATCGTCGTCGCCTTGCAAGCGCAGACTGACGTGACCCGGGCGCGGTGTGTACTTGATCGCATTGTCGAGCAGATTGGTCACCGCCTGGGCAATCAGATGCGGATTGCACAGGTAAGTGGGGTTGGCATCCAGGGCGACGTTGAAGGCAAGACCGTCGTCTTCCTCGGCGACCGCCTCGTAGAGATCGGCCAGTTCGCCCACCAGTTCACCAATCGGTGTCTCCGACCATTGGACCGCGTCGATTCCCGCTTCGAGACGGGCAATGCCCAGCATGGCGTTGAAGGTGTGGATGAGGCTGTCGGCATCGCCGATGGCTTCTTCGAGCACGGTCCGATAGTTTTCCGTATCGCGCTCTTCGAGCAGGGTGACTTCAAGGCGGTTGCGGAGCCGTGTCAGCGGACTTCTGAGATCGTGGGCGACGTTGTTGGTCACCTGCTGCATGCTCTTCATCAGATCCTCGATCCGGTTCAGCATCTGGTTGAGCTTGGTGGCAATTTCGTCGAATTCGTCGTCGCGTGTCGTCACCGAAAGCCGTTGCGAAAGATCCCCGCTCATGATTTCCGAGGCGGTGCGGCTCACCGAGTCGATACGCCTGAGTACCGTCGTACCGATCCAGAGCCCACCGAACAGCGAGAAAAACAGTGTCATCGTCGTCGCCCCCGCGACCAGGACAAAGGTGTGATCGAGTAGCGCCTGATCGTTGGTGATCTCGTGGCCGATAGTGAGCGTGGTGCCATTCGATAACTGTGTCTCGGCCACGCGAACCGGATTGAACGCACGATTATCGCCCGGCGGCAGATCAGAGACGTCGCCCAGGTCCCGCGTCACATAGATCCGCTTCGACATCAGCCGAATCGGTAGCTCATCGGTTTCCTGATCGACGACCGGCTCTGTCGTGTCACCCGGATTCAGCGAGTAGAAGTTGCCATAGATATCGGACTCGCCGTAGGTACCGTCGCGCTTGCTACGGTTCATGAGGTCGATGGCCTCCTGCACCCGGCCAGAGGTAAAGAGGTTGATCAGGTAGTCGCTTTCGAGTCTGAGGCGTGCGTCGACCTGGGTCTCGATCTGTTCGCGGGTAGACCAGTAGATGAAACCGAGGGTGGCAGCCGAAAGTGCGCTGAACAACGTGGCATAAATCAGCGCGAGACGGAAAGCCGACGTTCGCAGCAGCCTTCTTTGATCGAGTCGATCAAGGAATCGCTGCCACAACCCGGGGCGCTGCTCGGCAAAGACAGTGTTCATGGTTACGATTCCGCGCCATGCGATCGGGCGAAGTGGCAGGCTTGCCGAAGCCTGACACCCCGAGCCCGGGACTTCCTCCCTCTGCAACAGGGGCAACGAGGGCCCTTGCAATCAGCCAGTCTCGACGCTGCTCTGGGTTTCCTGGAGCTTGTAACCCGCGCCTCGCACGGTGTGCAGGAGGGGTGTATCGAAGTCCTTGTCTATCTTGCTGCGCAGTCGGCTGATCTGCACATCGATGACGTTTGTTTGCGGGTCGAAGTGATAGTCCCAGACGTTCTCAAGAAGCATGCTTCGCGTAACGACTTGCCCGGCGTGCTGCATGAGGTACTCGAGCAGCCGGAACTCTCTCGGTTGCAGATTCACGTTACGCCCGGAGCGCGTGACCTTGTGCTTGATCAGATCGAGCGTCAGATCACCAACATGCAACACTGTCCCCTGTACGCCTGCCTGTGCGCGGCGCGTCAATGCCTGCAGGCGAGCGGTCAATTCACTGAGCTGGTACGGCTTGGTGAGGTAGTCGTCGCCCCCCGCCTTGAGCCCGGTGACGCGCTCGTCGACATCGTCAAGGGCGCTCAGTATCAACACCGGCGTCATGTTTCCCATGCGCCTGAGTTCCTCTATCAGCGACAGCCCGTCGCGCTTCGGCAACATGCGGTCGATGATCATCGAGTCGTATGCATTGGCAACGGCGAGCTGGAGGCCCTTTTCTCCATCGGCTGCATGCTCGATGGAGTGACCGCTTTCAGTCAAGCCCTTGACCAGATAAGCCGCCGCTTCGGTGTCGTCTTCGACCAGTAGAATTCGCATTCCATCCCCTGTTCAGGGCCTCTTCATGCCCTGTTCATGCCCTGTTCATGCCCTGTTGGCAGAGCGGTATGGTGCCCATATGGTTGAAACGAAGCAGGCTCTGGCTTGTCACACGTGTAATGCAACACGACTGTGAAAGCGATTGTCTGCATGTGCCGTACCCGTCGGGCCAGAGACTGGCGCCGATACCGACACATCGAATCATCCGAGGAAAACCACTCATGTTCGTACGTACTTTTTTCGCCGCAACTGCTGACTTGCCGGTTGTTAGCTCTGTCTCGGCCTTGAAGTCTCGACTCTTGTCTCTGTCCAGAGTATCCCGAAAGTTGCCGGGCGGGCTAGCGCTGCTTCCCATTCTTGCCGGTACGACATTCTCGATCGCCGCCGCCACGGCGCAAGCCGATTCACTGCCGGATTTCCGTGCTCTGGTGGAGAGCGAAGGTGACGCAGTCGTCAAGATTTCAGTCCGTACCGAATCGCAGGTGCCGGCCAGTGGGGTTCCGCCCGAGTTCAATTCGGACGAAATTCCCGAATACTTCCGCCGATTTTTCGAGCAGGATCCGCAGAATCGACCGCCTCGGCAAGGCGCCGGTTTCGGCAGCGGATTCATCGTCTCCGAAGACGGCTACGTCATTACCAATGCCCACGTTGTGGCCGATGCGACCGACATCCGCGTCGGACTGCAGGATCGGCACGAGTACCAGGCCGAGCTGATCGGCCTGGACCGGGCGAGCGATATCGCACTCCTCAAACTTGACGCACAGGAGGAGCTGCCGGTAGTGACGATCGGTGATTCCGACGAATTGAGTGTGGGCGAGTGGGTACTCGCGATCGGCTCACCGTTCGGCTTCGAGCATACCGCGACACAGGGCATCGTCTCGGCGCTTGCGCGGAGCTTGCCCGACGATACCTATGTCCCGTTCATTCAGACCGATGTCGCTGTCAACCCGGGCAATTCGGGTGGGCCGCTGTTCAACACCGACGGCAAGGTCGTTGGCGTCAATTCGCAGATCTACTCGCGTTCAGGCGGCTATCAGGGGCTTTCGTTCGCGATCCCCATCAACGTGGCCATGAGCATTGCCGATCAGCTCAAGGACAAGGGCTACGCAACTCGTGGCTGGCTCGGCGTCACCATCCAGAACGTCAGTCAAGCGCTCGCCGAGTCGTTCGGTCTCGAGCGGCCGGAAGGCGCCCTGGTGGCGCAGGTGTCCGCAGGCAGCCCCGCCGAGAAGGGCGGAATCCAGAGTGGCGACATCATTCTCGGTTTCAGCGGACGCGCGGTGCCGGTCTCGAACGCACTGCCCCCGCTGGTCGGCTCGGTAGCGCCGGGTGAAGCGGTCGACGTCGACATTCTTCGCGACGGCAAGCGCCAGACACTCGAGATCACCATCGAAGCGCTCGACGACGATCAGCTGGCGAGTGCCGGCCGCAGCGGCACGCCCGACGCGGACGAGTCCTCGCGCCTCGGCGTTGTCGTTGCGGAAGTGTCTGCCGATGCCCGCAAACAGTTCGGCATCGAGTACGGCGTCGTCGTTACCGAGATCGACCCGGAAGGCGCTGCGGCGGAAGCTGGCGTGATCGAAGGCGACGTCATCGTGTCGATCAACCGTCAGAAGATCGAGAGCGTTGCCGACCTTGAGAAGCTGGTCAAGGAAGCCCCCGCCGGTGAAGCGCTGCCCGTCCTGGTGCAGCGCGATACCGCGCCGATGTTCCTCGCGCTGACACTCACCGACGATTGACGCACGGGATCTGCCAGCACGGCCTTGGGCAGGTAGCCCCGGAACGGGTAGCCCGCCGGGGTGCGGGCCGGAGTACCGACCGATGCGTGCCCCGGCCCGAAGCGCCTCTGCCCGCCGTCAGATGGCGGGCGGCAGGCCTTTCTCGCCGGCAAAGACGAGCGTGTTGTGCGCAGCCACTAGCTTGTCGCGCACGGCTGACGACCGTTCCTCTTCGGTGTCGACGATGATCAGCAAGCTGCCTTTTGCGAGCTCTTCCTCGAATTCGCGCAGTTGGCTGTTATCCACCGAGGTGCCAAGCAAGGCCGAGGCGAAAGCGCCGAAACTTGCGCCACCGAGGGTGGTGGTGGCCACGAGGGCTGCACCGCCGGCTACCAGGCCAAGCGGTGGGAAGGCCAGTGCCGCGAGTCCGGCCACCAGGCCGGTTGCGCCACCGGCGACCACACCTCGGCCGAAGGCCGGCAATACATCACTCTGGTCTTCCGGATCGGCAGGCGAGAGATCCTCCATCGGGGTCTTCTCGTTGGCGAGGACACCGATGTCGTCTTCGGTGAAACCATCCGCCCTGAGATCGGCGACAACAGCTTTGGCGACGTCGAGATCAGGGGCCAGAAATAGCAACTTGTCCATCTATGTACCTTTGTGGGTCTTGAAAGCTGACTTACAGGTGTCGTTTCTCGTGTGTCATGCGACTGATCGTCTACCAGGTCGTCAGACTGATCGCCTCGCTACGATTCGGGAAGACATGCAGATTCGCTGCCGGTCGAATCGTTCAGTCCCGCCGCTCGTCGATCTTCTCGCTAGCCGGCGCATCCTGGTCATCGGCACCCACCATGATCTCTTCGAGCGAAAGCCCGGTCAGCCGGTTGACCGTTCGCCACAGAAACCAGAATATGCCCATCATCATGAGCATCGATGGAATGGCGATGACGGGGTAGCTCAGCAGAGTGAGGCGGCCGAGTTCCTCGTTGAACGCAGTCGAGCCACTCTCGCTCTGCACGATGCGCTTGGCGAGGATGAAGTTGGCGACGGCGCTGAACATGAACGTCCCGGCCAACAAGGTGTTGGCGCGGCCAAGGCGATGCTCGAAGTGGGCGCGGTTGCCTTTTTCGTCGAGGGCTGCATGGATGCGATCGACGTTCATCAGTGCCGGATTGAAGAGGAGTTTTCGGATCAGCGGGAAACCCAGGCGATTGGCGACGAGTACACCGATGCCGATGGCGGCGGGTATGGCGGCCTCCTTGACGGCAAGCCACTGTGCATCGATCTTGAGCAATCCGATTCCGCCGGTCAACAGCACGCTGACCACACCAAGCAGTGCCATCACATTGCGGCGGCCATGACGAACCAGTTCAAGCAGGCCATAGCCGATCGGAAAGGCGAGGGCTACGATCAATGCACCGGTGGGTCCGAGTCGGTCGTCGCCACTGGCTTTCATCAGGATGATCGACGGTATGACGATGCTGACGAGAATGTCGACGAGCGGGCGTGGCTTGTCGTTGGCAGTGGCGTTCACAGGCATGGCGATCTGGCTAAACAGTCCAGTATAGCCGGCACTTGACGAAGGACTTGGGAGAAAAGTCAATGAATGCGTTCAGATCGAGCCGGATATCGCGCCGGGCGTCCTTGCTCCTGTGCGCCATGAGTGCTTTGCTAGCCGGATCACACTGTGGCTCAGGGCCGGCAGGCTCTGCAACAGGCGAGGATGGTGTCGGCGCCGCGAACGCGTTCACGGTCACCAGTGATGCCGGCACGGTACTCCGCGCAACACCGCTTGGCCGGTTCGAGGCCCCGTGGGCAATGACCTTCCTCCCCGATGGTCGCTTGCTGGTGACCGAGAAACCGGGCCGGCTGCTGCTGGTCGGTACCGCTGGGAAATCATCGGGCGAGGAGGCCGGCGATCTCCCGATCGCGATAGTTGATGGCGTGCCCGAGATCAGCGCTGCAGGTCAGGGCGGATTGGGTGACATCGTGTTGCATCCGGCCTTCAGCGATAACGCCCTGGTCTATTTCAGCTACGTCGAACGTGACGGTTCGCTGAGTGGCGCAGTCGTCGCCCGGGCGCGCTTCGATGCAGGCGGTACCCCGGATGCTGCCGGTGAAGTTACAGCTCCCTCGCTCGAGAATAAGGAAACCATCTGGCGGCAGTCACCCATGGTTTCCGGCAACGGGCACTACGGGCACAGGCTGGCCTTCTCGCCCGACGGCTATCTGTTCATAAGTTCCGGCGAGCGCCAGAAGTTCACACCGGCGCAGGACCTTCAGCAGAATCTCGGCAAGATCGTGCGGCTGCATGATGACGGCAACGTGCCCACCGACAACCCCTGGTCGAGTGAAGGCGGCGTGACGGCCGAACTCTGGTCCATCGGACATCGCAATCCGCTCGGTTTGGCCTTCGATGCAACCGGCCAGCTCTGGGAGCACGAGATGGGACCGCGCGGTGGTGATGAACTGAATCGCATCGTCCGCGGTGGAAACTATGGCTATCCGCTGGTCTCGAACGGGGAACATTACGATGGAGAGGACATCCCCGATCACGACACCCGGCCCGATCTGCAGGCACCGGCGACGAGCTGGTCACCAGTGATCTCACCTGCAGGCCTGGTCGTTCATGACGGCGTGGCCTGGCCGGATTGGGAAGGCAGCGGCTTGATCGGCGGGTTGTCGTCGACATCGATCGTGCGCGTGTCGCTCACGGAGCCCGCAGAGGAGTTCGAGCGCTTCGCCATGCCGACACGAGTGCGCGAGGTCGAGCTCGGTAACGATGGTGTGCTCTATGCGCTCGAGGATCGCGAGGGCGCGCGCCTGTTGAGACTGGAAGTCGAAGCCCCGTGAGGCGGGCCGTGCAACGCGGGCACCCATGGCAGGCGAAGGGCAGGCGAAGGGCAGGGGAGTGGCAGGCGAAAAAAAAAAGGGCGGGCATGAAAAAGGCCGCCCCTGTGGGGCGGCCCCGTGCTTTGGCCGACGTAATCAGCCCGTGTTCGAGTCGTACGTTGCTGCCCGAGTTACCGGACGGCTGCAAGACCCGGAGCTGATCCGCCAGAAATCAAAACACTAGACATTTGATCACCTCCTTCAAGTTGCCAATGGGGCTTTGAGACTAGCACGCTCTCTGCCAGAGACGCGGACTCAACCGAACAGATTCAGCCAGTTGCGCTCGTTGAATCCGGGGAACACCCTGGCCAGATCGCCATCGCTGCCGAGGCGCCGCGAGATCAGCTCGCCGAGCACGAGGCGGTAGTCGGTGGTGACGGGAAGGTCACCGTCGTTCAGGTTGTCGAGACCGGGCCAGCGTCCGGTCACGCGGCCACCGTTAACACTGCCGCCGAGCACCATCATCAGTCCACCTTTGCCGTGGTCGGTCCCGTAACTGCTGTTCTCCTCGAGTCGACGGCCGAATTCACTCATGACGACGACCGTCACCTTGCGACGATCCCGAATGTTCTCGTGGAAGGCGCGCAGACCGAGTGCGAGCTGCTTCAGCTGATCCTGCATGGCACCGATTCGCCACGAACCGTAGGAGTCGTGCAAGTCCCATCCGCCGAAATCGACCGTCGCCGCGCACAGCCCGAGATCGGCGTTGACCAGCTCCGCCACTTGTCGCAGTTCCCGACCGAATCGGCGGGTACCAAAAGCACTGGCGCTGGTGCCATAGCCCAGGTTTCTGACCGTCGACACGTAGAGTGTTTCCAGTGCGCGATCGGACTGGTTGCGTAGTTCGGGAATCCGCGCCTCGGCATACAGGGAGGTGAGTGTCCGGTCCAGCTCGCCAGCCGTGACGTCGTTCGGCGGGCGCAGACGCAGATTGGCCAGGTCGTTGATATTCAGCGCGTTCCTGTAGCCGCGTAGCGCATCGCTCACATTGCCGATGCCGATACCTCGAAAGACGTCGTCATCGCCGCTTGCGCGGAGCGCAAGATGGCGGCCGAGCCAGCCCTCGGAACTGGTGCGACCGGACAGGCCGGCTTCCATGCGTGCCTGCGCATCGAAGTGACTGCGCGTCGCTGATGCGCTGTCGAGCCCCGTGCCGACCACGAAGGCAAGGTCGCCCTGATCGTAGAGATCTTTCAGGGGGCGCAAGGCATTGTGCAAGGCAAACTGCCCGTCGAGATTGATCTGACCCTCGCGTCGCACGGCAATGCCGGGACGACTGTCGTAGTAGCGTGATTCGTTGCTCGGTATCAACGCCCCGACGCTATCCAGAGCGCCGCGCAGAAAGACCACCACGACCGTGTGGGAACTGTTTCCATCGGCTGCAAAGGCAAGCTGCCCCGCACCGGACGCTGCGACCGGGGCCGCTGCGATCGCTTTCAGGAGTCGCCGTCGAGAGATGTCCATGTCGTTCCTCAGCGAGCCTGGAAAGTGGGCGACGCGAGCGTCAGGCCGATGAGTGCCGCACGTTTACGTCGCATCCGCGCATTCAGGGGTGTGTCCGATGATGCGCCGAGGTGCGTCAGCAAGTGACGACGTTCCGCTTCCGGCAGAGGTCTGCCGAGGAGCTGTATGCCGATGCGATCGACCAGCTCGCCCGCCAGACGGGCACCGCTGCCGATCGAGGCCGTGTCGATACGTGTGTTCTCGACCCGGTTCGCCGCGACCCGAAACGCCAGGTTCCAGCGGTTGATCAGTGAACTGGCATCCATCCAGGCGGCATCGTCGATCGGGTAGCCCTTCGGTGATGGCGCCTCGTAGGTGACCTGTCGGAGCCGGACGAGTTCTTCCTTGATGCCGCGGCTGAACCGTTGCACGTCTCCAAGGTTGAAATCTGCGTTGGTCGCGCGAAGCATGGCGAACAGCAATTCGTTAGGACGCTTCACCCGGGCTGCCGGACTGTCGCGAAAGGCACTGGTGGTGAACAGCGTCGCGAGCGTGGCGCGAATGTCGGTATAGCTCGAATTGTATCTGGCCACGACTTGCTGAACTGCCGGATCATTGACGCTGATGGAATCGTCGATGAAGTGCCGACAGAGCTTGTGGCAGATGTTCCGTGCGGTCGCGGGATGTCTGGCGAGGTGTCTGAGCATCCATTCGCCGTTCTCGATGCGACCGTCCGGGTAGCGAGGCGTCCAGCCGAGTATGTTGCGGCCCTGAGCCGGTCCGAGCCGATTCCAGCTGCTGCGGAACTGGAAGGTCCAGCTACCGGTATCGATCGTCCAGCCGGTGAAGATGTGAGCCACCGCTTTCACATCGGTCTCGGAAAAGGCATCTGGCCTGCCGAGCGTGTGGATTTCCAGGAGCTCTCGCGCGTAGTTCTCGTTTGGTGGTCGATTGATGTCGGCGCGGCTCGAGCGATTGTCGAGGTAGGTCAGCATCGACAGGCTCTTCGCGCTGGCGATGAGGAGGTCTTCGAAACGTCCGAATGCGCGCGCGCGGAAAAGGGCGTTGTCCCTGGGCAGCATGAAGGCAACACGCCGCTTGCTGGCGTTGACGCTGAGGTGATTGCTCCAGAAGTCCACCATGACTTCCTGCAGCTGCCGCCGGCTGTGCACGGCGCGGATCACGCTCATGCCGGCCAGCTCGTTCTGGACCTCCCACTGCTGATTGCTTGCAACCAGTTCAGGCGTGGGGCGATACAGCCGCCGAAAGGCGCCGAGGAGGTTGTTGCAGGCCGAGTCGTTGATGCTGTTGGGCAACAGTTGCCGTTGCACGTAGGAACCCGTGCCAACCAGCGAGACTTCGCGAAGGATTTCCGGCGTCTGCCCGAAGGTCACCCGATTGATGACGTGGTGAGCATACGAGGACAAGCGGGGCGAGCTACTCATGGCATGCACCCCCGGAGCGAGAGATCCGCGGGTTCAAGTGGGCAGGGGAGGGACATCGGCGAGAATCATATCCATATCGACAGGGCCGGTGGTGGAACACTAGTCCTTGGCTCTGTGCCACAGCAAGCGCCGTAACCTTTACATCTGGAAAGGTAACATTCTGTTAAGGTTCTGGCGCAGCATAGTGCAGAGAGGGGTCGGTGCCCGGTCGAACGCTTCGGAAGGTCCGCCTCCCGGCCCGAATCGGCGTCGCGTCGAGCCGGGTGCGTACACGCCCGATGGCAGCGCCGCCGCTCAGATCGAGTTCGATGTCGTGCTGCCCGGATGGCAGTGGGATCTGCACGAGGGTCAGCGTTGCAGGCAATGAAGCCCAGCTTCGCGTATCGGCCTGTTCAAGGGCGAAGAGCAACAACTTGACGAGTTCGCCGGCGAGGGCATCTTCGCGCGAAACCGAGTGCGCAATGTTGTATTTCACTGCCGAGCGGGCGACATGCCTGGCCGTCAGACGCGCGGCTCGAGCCTCGAGCGAGGCGCGGGCTGCATCGACCAGCCGGGTCGTGGTCAGCGTGGCCTTCACCGGACGGCCGTCGACGAGCACGTTGACGGCCGATGAGCCGAAATTGTAGGAATCGGCATAGAACGGGAACGACACTCTGAGATCGGTCGAAACGAAGATATCGCCGGCCTGCTTGCGTGGTACGAAGCCGTCGGCGAGGACCACGACGAGTTCGCCATGCTGCTGTTCGAGTTCGCGCTGCATCTCACCGGCCAGCCGCTCGGGAACACGGCCGGCGAGCTCCGCGGCAGCGTCAGGTCTTGCCGTGCGACGTGCATTGAACCAGGCTGCGCGGAGCACACCGGGTGAGTCACTGTCGGCGACAAGCTTGCGATATTCGACGCCTGCGCTTTCCGCTTGCCCGGCCGCTTCGAAACTCATCGCCACCAGCAGTCTCGAGACGGGGTCTCGGGATAGAATCTCCTCGTGTTCCTCCAGTACAGCGAGTGCCCGGCGCGCCTCCACGCCGGCTCCTTGAGCATCGTCGAGCGCGAGATAGTTGAGCATCTGGAAAGTGCGTATCCACAGCCGCTCTGCCGATTCGCCCCGATAGCTCGCCGCCCGATCACTGACGACAAGCGTGGCCCCCTGTTCTCTGATGCTGACGATATCGAACTTGTCGATGAGTTCGTCCGCCGCATCGAAGGCCGCGATGCTGTCGCGGTACCGACCGGCTGCGTGGGCCGCCATGGCACGATCAAGGTGCAGGAGGAGCTGGTCGCGCCGCGGTACCTCGAGCGTCTCGAGAGTCGCGAGCGCCGCCTCCGGATCACCGGCACGCAGTTGGCCGCGTGCCTGCTCGAGTCCGCTTGACGTGGCGCAGGCTGCGTTCAGCAGCGCGAACACGACACAGACAAGCAGCCTTGCCGATCGACTGATTTCCCTCACGGGTCGTTGCTCCCGTCCCTGTGAAAGCTTGATCGTGGCTTGAGCGTGCCGCTACCAGCCGATGATCGGCCGTGACGACTCGCGCGCAATCTCCACACTGTCGGCCCAGGAGATCTCACCGGTCTCGAGGTCGGTCAGTTCCAGCGTCATGCTGTAGTAGACGAGCTTGCGCTTGTTCAGTCGCCATTGTTTCGGCTGCTTCTTCTCGATCGAACGCAGGGTGCCGGAGAGGATGTAGTCGGCACCGAGCTGACGCCCTTCGGCGACGCGCTGTGCAGGCGGTACGAAACCCGCGTACTGGTAGTCGGTCTCGTCGAGCACGTTGTCGCGTTGCCGGCGATTGAGAAAGCGGAACTTGCCGGCACGAATGAGTTCGAGCCGGATATCGTCGGTTATGCCGCCGGTGTTGATGTGTTCGGAGGTCTCGTTGGCAACACCGTAGGTGACGATGACCGGCTTGCCCGCCTCGGAGCGCACGCTCGGCGTGGCCAGCAGGCTCGAGGTCAGTTCGTCGACAATCTCTTTCTTGTCGGTGAAGTCGTAGCTTGCGTCGTAGTGAACATCCGATTCCGGATCGATGCTGCGCGTGGTCGAGGCACAACCGCCGAGCGCGAGTGTCGCGCAGAGCAGCGTGCAGCCGACGAGCTTCGCTCGCGATCCGGTGATTCGATCTGGTGCGGTCATGGCACGTCTTCCTGTGGGCGAATGCGCGATAGGCGCGGGTCGGCAAGGATTGCAAGGCGCATGCTAATAGCGCCCGTCGTCACCCCGAAACAGCGTCAGACTGCCCGAGGTGTGCAACGTTCGACAACTGTACTGTCGATTAGGTGAATGCGCGCTGAACGAGTTACAGCCGCTCACCCCGTCGCCAGGGCTTCAATAATGCCATCGGATAGTTAGCACGTCGCGCCACCATCACCATCGCGACGATACTGAGGATATACGGCAGCATCAGGAAGAACTGATACGGGATGAAGGCACCGACCTGTTGCTGCAGGCGCACCTGAAAGGCATCGAGCCCGGCGAACAGCAGCGCGCCGAGGAGTGCCTTGCCCGGCCGCCAGGACGCGAAGATGACCAGTGCCACGGCGATCCAGCCACGACCGTTGATCATGCCGAAGTAGAAGGCGTCGAAAGCGCTCAAGGTGAGGTAGGCGCCGCCGACGGCCATGAAGGCACTGCCGAGCATGACCGCGAGCGTTCGCAACACGATGACATCGATCCCCTGGGCTTCGAGTGCGGCCGGGTTCTCGCCAGCGACACGCAGCGCCAGCCCCCAGGGGGTGCGATAGATCATCCAGCCGACAACCGGCACGAGCAGGAACGCAAGATAGGTCAGTGGGGTGTGCTGGAAGAAGGCCGGGCCTGCAAAGGGCAGATCAGCCAGTACCGGCACCGGCCAGATGGCGAACGGCTCGATCTTCGGTGGTGTGGTGCTCTCGGGCAACAGCATCTTGACGACGTAGTAGGCAAGGCTTGATGCCAGCAAGGTGATGCCGATGCCGGTCACGTGCTGCGACAGGCCGAGCGATACCGTGAAGCTGGCGTGCAGCAATCCGAAGGCAGCACCGACGGCGGCCGCGATCGCGACCGCGCCCCAGAGATCGCCCCCCTGATAGACCCATAACCAGCCGCTCATGGCGCCGACGGTCATGATCCCTTCGATACCGAGGTTGAGAACCCCCGCACGCTCGCAGATCAGTTCGCCAAGCGTCGCGAATATGAGGGGACAGGCGATGCGTACGGTTGCAGCCCAGAAGCTCGCGCCGAACAGGATGTCGATGATATCCATCAGTGACGACAGAGCCGATAGCGGGAGAGCATCAGTCCGACCAGCACGCTGAGCACCGCGGAGGCAACCATGATGTCGGCGATGTAGCTCGGGATGTCGAGTTGGCGACTCATCGAATCGGCGCCGACAGTGATCGCTGCAAGGAAGATGGCCGACAGGACGATGCCGAGCGGGTGGAGGTTGGCCAGCATGGCGACCGCGATGCCCGTGTAGCCGAAGCCAGGTGAGATATCGAGCGTGAGGTAACCCTTCAGCCCCGCCACTTCGGACACACCGGCCATGCCGGCCAGCGCACCGCTCACGACGGCGACACCGAGCAAGGTCGCGTGCGGGCGAATGCCGGCGTGGCGGGCGGCGTCGGGGTTCAGCCCGAGGGCGCGCACCGCGAAGCCGAATACGCTGTAGCGGAGCAGCAGCCAGATTCCGATCGCCGCGAAGAGGGCCACCCACAAGCCGGCATGCAGTCGAGTACGCTCGATCAGCGCGGGCAGGACGCCGCTGTCCACGATCGGCGCGGTCTGTGGCCAGCCGAGTGACATCGGATCCTTCATCGGACCCTCCAGCGCAAAACTCACCAGCAGCAACACGATGAAGTTGAGCAGCAGTGTCGTGACCACCTCGTCTACACCGAGTCGCGTCTTCAGGAACCAGGGCAGCAACAGGGCAAGTGCGCCGGCAGTCGCACCGACGAGGAACAGGAACGGGATCATGGCGTAGCCTGGCAAGGCGACCAGACCGGTGCCGAACACGGTCGCGGCGAGCGCGCCCAGGTAGAGCTGACCTTCAGCACCGATGTTGTAGAAGCGTGCCCGGAATGCAACCGCCGCAGCCAGCCCCGTGAAGATCAGCGGAATCGCCCGGGCGAGGGTCTCGCTGAGGGCGAAGGTCGTACCGAAGGCGCCACGCGTCATCAGGGTCAGGGCTGCAAAAGCCGACTCGCCTGCCCAGATGACCAGCGCACCCGCCAGCAGCAGCGACAATGCGATGGCGGCAATCGGCACCGACACCGTCAGCCACAGCGGCGTTGCTTCGCGGAGTTCGAGACGCATCAGTGCCGCGTTCCCTGCGATGCCCTGTGCGTGTCCGCACCGCTCATGGCCAGACCGAGTTCACGTGCACCGAGACCGGCGGCTGATCGCGGTGCACTCAGCCGGCCGCCCTGCATGACCACGACGGTGTCGGCCAGGCGGAGCAATTCGTCAAGGTCCTCCGTCATCAGCAGAATGGCGGCTCCCGCATCACGCGCCTCGATCAACAGCGTGTGCACCGCGGCGATGGCGCCTTCGTCCAGGCCCCTCGATGGTTGATTGGCAATGATGATGCGCGGCTTGCGCGACAGGTTGCGCGCGAGGATCAACTTCTGCATGTTGCCGCCCGAGAGCAGTGCCGCCGGTTTATCGATACCGCCGCCACGCACATCGAAGCGTTCGCAGAGTTCGCTGGCCCGCGCGCGCGCCGCCTCGCGCACGAGACAGGTTGGCGCGACCCCCGCGACGCGACGCCACAACGGCGGTTCGCCGATATCATCGAGCATCAGGTTCTCCCACAGCGACATCTCGCCGACGATGCCGTGGCGGTGCCGGTCCTCCGGTATGCGTGCGACGCCCAGGCGGGTCAAGCGGCCAGGCGTCGGGTTCGTGACCACGTCATCGTCGATGCAGAGTTCACCGGCATCCAGACGGCACAAGCCGGACAGCACTTCGGCAAGCGTGCCCTGCCCGTTACCGGCAACACCCGCGACGCCCGTGATCGTGCTGGCATGCAGCTCGAGGTCGATGCCATCGAGAAGCGCGCGAGTCTTGCCGACAGTTGCAGCCCGCAGGGAAAGCAACCTTGCCCCCGGTTCACGGGCTGCGACCTCGGGGCGTTCGATGCGACGACCGACAATCATCTCGGCCAGGGTGTCACGATCGACTTGCCGGGTCTCGGCGTTACCGACGACGCGACCGCTCCTGAGCACAACGACCCGATCGCTGATCGCCAGCACCTCATCGAGCTTGTGCGAGATGACGATCACGGATAGTCCGTCGGCCACCAGCCGGCGCAGCCGAGCGAACAGATCGTCGACTTCCTGCGGCGTCAGCACGGCGGTCGGTTCGTCGAGTATCAGAATGCGGACATCGCGATACAAGGCCTTCAGAATCTCGACGCGCTGTCGTTCGCCTACCGTCAGGCTGCGGATCGTGGCATCCAGCGGCACCTCGAGCCCGGTCTGCTCGACGATGCCGGCGAGTCTTCGCCGGGCGCGTTCACGACGGCTGAACGGCAACCACAGCGATTCGGTGCCGAGGATGATGTTGTCGAGGACCGTCAGATTGTCTGCCAGCGTGAAGTGCTGATGCACCATGCCGATACCGGCGGCAAGCGCATCATCCGGCGTGTGCTGGTGCAGCGTCTTGCCCGCCACGATGATGTCGCCCGAATCGGCCGTGTAGTGGCCGAAGAGGATGTTCATCAGCGTGGTCTTGCCGGCCCCGTTCTCGCCGAGCAGGGCGACGATCTCGCCTTGCCAGAGCGCCAGGTCGACGTCCTCGTTGGCGGCCAGCGCGCCGAAGCGCTTGCCGATGCCACAGAGCTCGAGGACCGGCTGACGAACACCGGGGTCGGGCACGCTCACCAGGTGTTCGACTCAGTAAGTCGACTTCGGCTCCTCGTCATTGATCTCGATGGTGACCTCACCTGCCATGATGCCGGCGGCAGTCTCCGCCACCTGAGCCTTGACGGCCGGATCGATCTTCTCCTCGAACTCGTAGTACGGGGCCAGGCTTGCGCCACCCTTCGCCATCATCGTCCACTCCTTGTAGTTCTCTGCGGCAAACGTGCCTGCCTTGACGCGCTCGACGGCGTGGCCGATCGCGTCTTCCATGTGCCAGAGGGCCGAAGTCACGACGACGTTCTCGCCATTCTCTTCCTTGTTCATGTCGTTGACGTTGCCGAACGCCAGGATGCCTTTCTCGCGTGCGGCATCGACAACCCCGGCGCGTTCTGCATACAGGATGTCGGCGCCTGCCTCGATCTGTGCGAAGGCCGCTTCCTTGGCTTTCGGCGGGTCGTACCAGGAGCCGATGAAGGTCACCTTGAATTCCACCTCCGGATTAGTCGACTTCGCCCCGGCCATGAAAGCGTGGAACAGGCGATTGACCTCACCGATCGGATAACCGCCGACCATGCCGATGCGATTGCTGGTGGTCATGGTGCCGGCGATCATGCCCATCAGGTAGCAGGGCTCGTGTATGTAGTTGTCGAACACGGAGAAGTTGTCGCCGTGCGGCTCGAAGGGGTCGCCCATAAGGAAGGCCACGTCGGGATAATCGTCTGCTACCTGCCGTGCTTCGCGACTGATGCCGAAGGCTTCGCCGACGACGAGATCGATGCCACCGTCGGCGTACTCGCGGAGCACGCGAACATAGTCGGTATTGGCCACTTTCTCCGAATACTCGTATTCGATCGAGCCAGCATCCTCGAGTGCCTGCAACGCGAGGTGTAGACGAGCATCCCATTTCTGCTGGATGGGCTGTGTGTAGATGCCAGCCACCTTGATGGTGTCCGCGGCGGCGGCTACCGGCACGAGCGGTGGCAATGCGAACGCAAGCAAGCTGCAGATCAGCGTGAGCAATGCGTGTCGCCGCGCGTTGCCTGCGATGAACCTGATCGATGGAATACTGCTCATGCCATGTCCTCTCTGGTAGGGCGTCACTGATCCGCCGCGGTCAGAGTAGCGACAGGGCAATGCAGGGGTCAACAACGAATGCCGGGAATGACATTGATCCACCACGGGTGTCATCATCGCCACGATGAGATTGTTCCTTGCCCTGACGCCCGATGCCGAAGCAGCACTCGCGATCGACAACTGGCGGCTGCAGCACTGGCCGACAACGGGTCGCGAAGTGCCGATCCAGAATTTCCACGTCACCTTGTGCTTTCTCGGCGACGTGGATGAGCGTCGTGCCGAACGACTGGTGTTGACGCTCGACGAGTTCGTGGAACGGCCTCGCGGGCTCGAGGTCGAATTCGATGAGCCGGGTTATCACCCGGGCAGCACGGTGACCTGGCTCGCACCGGCCGAGCCGCCGGCCGCTCTCATGCTGCTTGGCAAGCGCATGCGTACCCTCGCCAATCGTGCCGGCATCCGTGTCGACAAGCGACCGTTCAGACCTCATATCACACTCGCGCGGCGCGTCGACCATCCGCCACCTCCACCCCTGTCGACACCCCGGGTGCGTATCCGCTTCGACCGGATCGACTTGATGGAGTCGGTACGTGAGCGCAGCGGCGTGCGTTACCGGGAGTGCGCGAGCTGGTCCGCCGATTGAACGGGATCGCTATTGAAGGGGATCATTCTCGAGCATGATCGGCTGTCCGTGAGGTGTCGCCTGTGCGGCGCGTTGCCAAGCTCTGCTGGTGTCGGCCACATCGGACGATGCAACCAGTCCACGCTCGTCGAGCAGGCGTTCCAGCGCCGCCAGCCAGCAGTCGTAGTAGTCGCCGCCGCCTACTGCAGGGTCTTGTGCCGCCAGTGCGCGGGAGAGCGCGTCGGTCCATTCGTTGGCGGTGAACACGCCGCGCTCGCGCAGATTCTCGACCAGTGCGAAGGCCTGCGCCTGCCAGGGTTCGGCAAAGGTCCTGCCATCGGCGACAGGATCATTCGGCACGAAGGTAGCTCTCCCAGGCCTCGAGCGTGACCGAGGTGTTCTCCTCGGCACCGTTGCCCCACAAATCCTTACCTTCGAAGGCAACGGTGTACAACCACTCAGGCTGCTCGCCCTGAACACTGGCGTCTTGACCGCGGGCGTTGCTGTCGGGAAATACATGCGCTTCATGAATTTCGACAACGGTGCCAGGCTTGTCTCGTGCGTAGCCAGGTAGTCGCGTGTGCCCTTTCGTGTGATCGACGATAGTACGAACCCGATCACCTGTCCGGTAGCGAGGCTTGCTGTCGAGCGTACGTGCTGTGGGTGCTCCCGTGGCGAGGACCGAGGGTACTCGCCTGGCCTTGAGACAGCGCTCGGTTGCAAGGCCCGCCTGATGCACGACGCCGTCATCGAGTTCTTCTCGTGTCATTTCCCCGTGATGGATCAGCAGTGCCTCCAGCGCCGTCAGCCAGATTTGATAGTAGCTTGATGAATAATACAAGGCGGGTGGCAAGCTTTCGCGGGCATGTCGGCTCTCGTCGAGTGTCCAGTGGCGAAGCGCGCCACAGCACAAGGTCAGGCCGAGCACCTGACGCTCCCAGTCGGCATGGAATGCAGGCTCGTCAGCTTCCGGCATGACCTCGCCGAAACCCGCTCGACCACCGACATCATGCGGTCCGTTCATGCCGTCGGTTCCTGCAAGTCCGGTGGCGTATCTGCGGCGCCTGGTATACGCGAGTCGACCCGCGCCGTGCCGATCATAGCGTCGCGCGTCACCAGTTCAGCCAGGGCCGCTTCATCGAGCGTCTCCGTGCCTGCGGGTCGCTCCGGTATGACCAGCCAGCGCAATTCTGCCGTGGAGTCGCGCACGATGACTTTCGTGGCAGTGTTCAGAACCAGGCCGAACTCGGCCAGAACGCGACGTGGCTCGACGACGACGCGCGAACGATAGGCCGGCGACTTGTACCATGTCGGTGGCAGGCCGAGTACGGTCCACGGGTAGCAAGAGCAGAGCGTACACACCACGACGTTGTGTATTTCAGGTGTATTGAATACCACCCGCATGTGCTCACCCTGTCGGCCGGTGAAGCCGAGCGACGCGATGGCCGCATTCGCATCGCGCTCAAGCCAACGCCTGAATGCCGCGTCCACCCAGGCGCGTGCGACAACTTTCGCCCCGTTTCTTGGCCCTACCTTGTTCTCATAGGTATCGATGATCGCATCGACTGCTGCAGGGTCGACGAGACCCTTGGCCACGAGCAGTGATTCCAGCGCACGTACGCGAGCCGCGGTCGGCCCGAGGTGATTGTCGTGATCATGGGCATGCCCATGATTGTGATGATCATTTGTGTGCGTGTCGTGTTCCTGAACCATGCGTCACTCCGGCCGATACGTGTTCGCGAAGTCGAGAACCGGTTTTTGCCGAGTGTACCGCCGATCTTTGTCAGTCACCTCAGCGGCGGGCAGGAAAACGGGCGGATTTCGTCAGCTGACCCCGACGAGATCCGCCTCTGCTTGTCAGATCATTCCTCGTCGACCGACTCGATGAAGACGATGCCGTTCGGGTTGAACTCCACGGGCACGTTTTCGATCACGACGCTGTCGTCTGCCGGATCGATCAAGGTGAAACCGCGCGATTCTGTCCCGTTCAGGCCGACCCAGACCCGACCTTCGGGCCCTGTGGCGAGCACAGAGATGTCTCGGTCAGCGAGCCCGGCGACGACGGTGTCGTTGACGACACCCGTGATCGGATTGAAGCTTCGCAGCGTGGTGCTGCCGAATGCTGCGTAGTGCAACAGATAGCCCTTTTCGGCCGAGACGATCAGGGCATCGGACACGAATCCCTGGGTATCGTCCTCGGTGCCATCGTCTATCAGAAGGTCGACCGCATACGATCCCGGATCGATGGTCTGGATGCCACCGTTGTAGGGGTCGCCCTCGAGATCGTTGAACGCGGTGAAGATGTTGCCTCGCCCGACGACGAAAATATCGCCCGTGTCCTCTGAATGGAAGATGCCCTCCGGGTTGCTCGTCGAAAGCGCGATGCCCGCCAGGCCATCCTCTCCCATGCCGGTGTCGATCTCGGTTTCGGTGGCCGTGTCGATGACCGCGACATAGCCATTGCGGACCGGTTTGAAATTCTCGAGGCGCTGCATCAACACGAACAACTTGCCATCGACCAAGACCGCGCCGGCCGCTTCCGGTACGCCATCGGCGTCATAGGCGGAGAGGTCGATCTCGCCGGTCTTGAAGTCTTCCTCGCTGGCAGCGCTCGGATCGACGATCCAGATCTTCGGGCTGCCGTATCGCACGACGTAGGCTTTGCTCTCGCTGGCGAAGACAATGCTGTAGGGGTTGGCTGCGATCTCATCCCCATTGACCGAGTATTGCCACAAGGGTGCGCGCAGCTCATCCGGTGTGTAACGGGTCAATGAGTCCAACTGAAAGCGACCGATCTGGTAGAGGTCCGTGCCGTCGGTCGCCACGTCGATATCCGACCCGGTGGCTTCGGTCATGCCCGACGATACGATGTCATCGCCAAGCGTGAGTCGCTCGATCTGACCGGCGTCGCCTCCGGGGGCGGCACTGGACACGAACGCATATTGTGTTGTCACCCCGGCAATCGGCTCCGGCGGATCGTCCACTGGCGTTGTTTCCACTGATGGATCGGTTTCCCCATCAGTTGGCGTGTCCGTATCACCGGGTCCCGGCGTTCCTGTGGTCGGCGGCATCTCCTCGCCAACGCCCGTTGCGTCGGTGTCGTCAGCATCGTCATCGGAGCTGCCACAGGCACTCAGCGCCAGCACGCAGCAGACTGATAGCAGAGCGGGACGCAACAGGCCCTGTCGGGTTCGTGCAGTAGCGCCGGTATGGCGTCGGTTCTTCATCGCTTCTATCCTTCAGAGAGTGTGTGTGAAGTTCTCAAAGAGTGAGTGAGAAATTCAGTGAAAAGGCCCTGCCGGGCCGTGGAAAACCGTTGAAATCCTCGACATTGTCATCGCCGAGGTTGTTGATCGCGAAGGCTGTCTTCAGTCGGCCACGGGTGTAGTCGACACCGATGTCGAGCACGGTAGAGTCGCGTGCGGGCCGGCTGTTCGGTTGGTCGTAGAAACGCTTTCGCGTCGTGCTCGACGCGACCCGCAATTGCCAGTTGTCGCGCGGGCGGAAGCGCGCCGTCGCCTGCCACTGCCATTGCGCTTCGCCCGGCAACTGCTTGCCGTTCAGGACGGCATCGGAAGAAATGTTCTCGGCGTCCTGGAAGGTGGCGTTGGCACTGAGTTGCCAGCGGTGATGCGGATACCAGGAACCGGTGAGTTCGAACCCCCGTACCCGTGCCTTGCCGGTATTGATGGCGCGGCCCACGCCCTGCGCGTCAAAGGTGCGAACGATGAGTTCATCTCGGGCACTGAAGAACACACTTGCCGACAAGTCGAGATCATCGTCACGCCGCCAGTTGATGCCTGCATCGGCAATGATGCCGCGTTCAGCCCGGAGATCAGGATTGCCGAGGACAAGGCCGCGGTCCACGTATAGTTCGGCAAACGAGGGTTCCCGGCGTGCCTGTTGCAGGCTTGCACGCCATGTCCAATGGTCACTGGCATCGAAGCGCAAACCGACGCTAGGTAACCACGAGCTGACGACGTGGTCCGCTGTGTTCCTTGCCGCGTCGGCGCTACTGCCAGCGGGGATGCTAAGACTGTCATCAATGTACTGCAGGCGGAGTGCAGGCGAGAGCACCATCCGTCCATCCAGCAGGTAGCGGGTCCATTGTGCGTTGACGTTATATTGCAGCCGACCTGCATCCGCACCGGTGGTGTCATTCAGGCGATTCCGGTTCACGAGGGCGTCGCGCCGCAGACCTGCGCCGAGTTCGATGCTGCCGTGGTCGAGTGCACGGCTTGCGAAGTTGTCGAGACCGATGCTGTGGGTCTCGGTTTCCGTATCCTGAACGCCTAGCCCGACATCACCGCCAAGATCCTGGAAGCGGTCATCGTCACCGTGCAGAAAGAGCGTGCTGACCGTTTTCCAGTTGCCGCGAAGTCTACGTGCGTGCGATAGCTGCCATTGCGCCGAACGCGTGTCGAAACGCGCATCGTTGTCGGCGTTGTTGCGAAATTCGGGCACGCCCAGACGACGGTCGGCAAGCTGGAACAGGAGATCGGTTCGCGCGTCGGCGCTGTGCTCGGTGCTGAGCTTCAGCAGCACGCTGACTTGCCGTGCGGCGGCGTTCTGTCTTCTCTCGCGGCGATCATCAGCATCGTTCAGTGGCGTACCATTGTCGTCGACGAAGCTGAAGTCGTTGCGGCTGTTGCTCGCGCCGAAGGCGGTAACTGTGTCCCATCGACCGTAGCGTGCCCGGTGGGTCAACTCGGCGCGGGCAAGCCCGAAGCTTGCGGCACCAACGCCGATGCGGGTTTGCGATTCGCCCGCGACCGTCCGGGGTGTCACCAGATTGACCGCGCCACCGATGCTGCTGCCACCGAATTGCAAGGGCGACACGCTGCGATAGACATCGATCGCGTCGAAAGTCAGAGAGTCGAGCATCGACAGATCGATGACTGGCCGGCCTGCGCTGTTGAGGCGCACGCCATCGAGCAGAACCTGCGTTTGCGCGGGGCTTGCGGCACGCACGGTGATCGAGGCGAACGAGCCGTAGCCACCGCTGCGGGCGCGCTGGATGCCAGCCTCTTGCGCGAGCACATCGTCGAGACTGATATCGCGTCGTTCCAGCCGTTCACCGTCGATGCGCGAATGGGTGCCGGCATGGTCGTCGATGACCACGTCGCCGATGCGCTCGGCAGGTGCCGTCACGATGATCGGTTCGAGCGTGGTGTCTTCGGCCCGGATCGGCACGGTGAGACCCATCAAGGCGAGCCCCGTCAAGGCGGCGAGCATCGGTACAAGGCAGTATTCCGCCACGCCTCTCGACAGCGAGCCACCGGCAGGCATTCCCTTGATGCTGTCTTCGGGGTAGTTCAAGCCGCCGTGCCTATTCCGTCACCTGTACCGAATTTTCGGACAGGAGGCGACGGGCGACGCTCTGCAAACGGTGGTGACATTCCAACCGTTGTGCACAGCCTGCCACGCCTGGAACACCCCGTCCGGCGAAAACACACTGCGACAGGGCAGGTCTCCTGGCTCGTCACGATCACCGCAGACGCAGTGATTTGCCGATTCCCTTCCCGAATCCTGCGATTCAGTGGGCATGCAGTCGGCAGAACATGACTTACAGTTGCGGGGGCAGCCGGAGCATTTCACTCCGTTCCCTTTTCATCCGACAGGCGGAACCGCGTCGCCCGGCGAGCATACACCTCATGTCAGCTTGTGCAATAGCGGTGATAGTCAAGTTGGGCTATTGAATATCCACGGCATCGATTTCACCAGCTCGCCAGGCAAGCACAAGCCGATCGTGTCGATGGCGTGTGAGCTACGCGGTGACGTGCTTCACGTGAAGGAGACCCGTGCATGGACGACACTGGGTGGGTTCGAGGCCTTTCTCGAGCACGACGGGCCGTGGCTGGCCGGGTGCGATTTTCCGTTTGGCCAGGCGCGCCGCTTCATCGAGAACATCGGTTGGCCGAGAGACTGGTCTGCCTATGTCGCGCATGCCGGCGCGATGTCGCGTGCCGAATTCAGGGCAGCACTCGATGCGTACCGGGCGCCGCGTGCGGCAGGCGATCGCGAGCATCGCCGCTCAACCGACAAGCGTGCGTGTGCGATCAGCCCGCAAAAGCTTTACGGCGTGCCGGTCGGCCTCATGTTTCACGCAGGCGCACCTTTGTTGCAGCGCGCAGAGGTGCATCTTCCGAGCCTCCGGGAAACGGGTGACAACCGGATCGTGGTCGAGGCGTATCCCGGCGTCATGGTCAGAAGCCTGTTCGGGCGCGTACGTTACAAGAGTGACTCCCGCGCACAGCAGAGCAACGAGCAGACGAGCGTTCGCGCCGACATCATCCAGGCGCTGTCCGGCCGGGACGTTCGTGGTATCTACGGCGTCAATGTTGAGCTGAGCGAGGCGCAGTGCGAGTTGATCGTTGCGGACAAGTCGGGTGATCGCCTCGACGCATTGCTTTGCGCCGTGCAGGCCGCGTGGGCGTGGCGGCAGCAAGGCGCGCGTTTCGGCTGCCCTGTCGACGTCGACCCCCTCGAGGGCTGGATCGCCGATCCGTCGCTTTGCAGCCGAACACGGTGAAGTCGCTCCATAGGGGGCGCCTGAGTTCTGACCCGCGAGGAACTATCCGGCGACGAGATTCCAGAGCAAGGCGAGCAGGCCGAGGCCCAGGCCCGTCAGTAGATCGAAGCGCTTGCCGCGGCTTCTGTCAGAACCTTTGTCAGGAATTTCATCGGCCGTGCTGTCGGGAGTGATATCCGGACTTGTACGAGAGTCCGGGCACCCGCCGCGCTGCCGGGACGACCAGCGCATCGCCGAGCCGAGCATCAGACACCAGAGCAACAGGCAGGCACCGTGGTCGGCGAGACTGGTGCCGCGTTCGGGGAGCAGCTGTGTCAGAAGTTCGCCGGTCGAAGGCCAGGCGATGACCCATTGTGCCGGTAGGTCGGGCCACAGCAGGCGGTAGTAGGTGTAGAACAACTGGGGCGCGAGCGTCGCGGCGCCGATGGAGAGCGCCAGTGACAAGCAGAGGGCCGACGTGAGTGACAGCCCTGCGGAGAGCCTTGCGGAATCGGGAGCATGCCGGCGGAGATGCCGGATCAAGGGGCATTTGAAAGCGTCTGTCAGATACACGAGCGTGCTGGCCGTGCCGGCGACGACGAGCAGGCCGGCAGCTGCGCTCGGGGACAGGGTAAGGAACGAGTCGGTCGTCGCGGGCGCTGCCAGTCCATTTCGTAGCGGCGGGTGCCAGAGCAGGGCCATTGCCGTGGCGGCCAGGGCGAGGGAGAGTTCGGCGCGAACGGGATGCTTTGCTGCCCACAGCTGCCGATGCGTCCTGGCCGCCGCGAAACACACGATACCGACGAGCATGCCTGCCGCTAACGGACTGATCGACGAGGTCATGAGATAGGCCGCTCGGATGGGGCCACGTGCGAAATGCGTTCGGTACCATGCGAAAACCAATGTCGCAAACGGTAGTGGACGCGCCCCGGCAGCGTTACCATAGGAAAGGTGGCAGTTGTCCGAATCCAGGGCATCCGGCACAGGACATCCGGCACATGCCTTGCGACGATGTGAGTTTCGCATCGAAAATGCAACGTTTGCGGTGTCCACACCGTGAACCCTCCGATTAGTATCGAATAGCGCCCGCCCCGGAATGATCGAGCCGATAACCTTGAGCACGGAGATGGTGCTCGTACTCGTGCTGCTGGCGGTCACGGTCTACCTGTTCGTTTCGGCCGTCGTACGGGTCGACCTGGCTGCGCTGATCATTCTCGTGGCGGTCGGGCTGCTCAGCTATATACCGGGCGTGGAACCCTTGCTGAGCCCGGACCAACTCTTCGCGGGCTTTTCCAGTAACGCAGTAATCTCGATCATCGGTGTGATGATCATCGGTGCCGGTCTCGACCGGACCGGCCTGATGGGCAAGCTCGCGGCGCAAATCATGAAAGTGGGCGGCCGCACCGAGCGACGTATCGGTCCGCTCCTGTCGGGTACCGCGGCACTGGCATCGGCATTCATGCAGAACATCGGCGTGGCTGCGCTGTTCCTGCCGGTGGTGGCGCGCATCTCCGACCGGACGGATATTCCGATTGCACGGCTGCTCATGCCCATGGGCTTCTGCGTGATTCTCGGCGGCACGGCGACGATGATCGGATCCAGCCCGCTGATTCTCCTGAACGATCTCATTGCATCGTCCAACCGGGGTTTGCCCGAAGAACTGCGGATGGAAGAGTTCGGCCTGTTTTCGGTGCTACCCATCGGCATTGCCCTGAGCGTTGCGGGCGTTCTGTATTTCGCACTGTTGGGTCGCTGGATTCTGCCGGGCGAGCGTGGCGGCGAGCCGAGCCGAACCTCGCGCATGTCCGACTACTTCGAGAACGTCTACGGCATTCGCGGCGACCTGCGCGAAGTAAAGATCGGTTACGACGCGCCTCAGGTGGGCATGACTATCCACCAGGTAGAGGAAACCTATCCGAACACGCCGTTCATGCTCGCGCTGTACAGCGGTGATGTCGTGAAGATTCCGCCTGATCGGGAAGAGACGATCTGGGTCAATACCCGTCTGGGCCTGATGGGCGAGCGAACGGCGATAGAACAGTTCTGCGCCGAGAATCACTGGGAGCTGAAGGGTGATCCGGACTACTTCTCCGATGTGCTCAACGCACAGCATGGCGGTATCGGCGAGATCGTCATTCCGCCGGGTTCGAGTCTGATCGGCAAGACGATCGGCGAGATCAAGCCGCGTCGCAACTTCGGCACGAATATCCTGCAGATCTACCGCAGCGAGCAGATAATTCGTCGTGGCTTCCGCGATACCGCCTTGCTGCCGGGCGATACGCTCGTCGTCCACGCTAGCTGGAAAGACCTCCACAAGCTGAAGCGCAACCGTGATGTCGTGGTCGCGACCGATGTGCGGTACGAGGATGTACGCACCTGGAAGATCAAGCCTGCCGTATTCTTCTTTGGTGCCTCGCTGCTGTTGTTCCTGTTAACCGACACACTGTCGATCTCCTTGATGGCTGGTGCCGTCGGCATGGTCTTGTCTGGCGTACTGACCATCGATGAAGCCTACGAGGCCGTGCGACTGCCAACCGTCTTCCTGCTGGCCTGTCTTATTCCACTCGGCATCGCCGTCGATCATTCGGGTGCGGCGGCGTGGATAGCACAGGAGATTCTGGCGCTCGTCGGTGATGTGCCGATCTGGATAATGCAGGCCGTCGTCGCCTTGCTTGCCACGTTCTTCTCGCTGGTCATGTCGAATATCGGCGCGACCGTGTTGCTGGTGCCGCTGGCGGTCAACATTGCCGTCGCCATCAACGCGGATCCTGCCGTGTTCGCGATGACAGTTGCCATTTCTACCGGCAACGCCTTCCTGATTCCGACCAACCAGGTCAATGCGCTCATCATGGGGCCAGGTGGCTATTCGGTTGCGGACTTCATGCGGGCAGGCGGTGGCATGACGGTGTTGTTCCTCATCGTCAGCCTGGTCACGATGAATCTGATCTGGTAGTGCCCCCCTGGCAAGGCTAGGCGATCACGTCTCTGGCCAGTTCCTCGGCGCATTGGCGGGTCGCCGTGCCGAGCATGTTGATCAGGCGAGACCCTTCCGATTCCATGGCCGGGCGGTCCCCGGCTTCGCTGGCTCGTTCCAGCGCCCGCGCGGCGTCAGCCACTCGGGTGATTCGGCAGACATCGGAAACCCCCTTCAGGGCATGTGCTGCCTCGCGCAAGGCTCTGCTGTCGTGGGCGTCCAAAGCATCACTGATGCGCGCAGCGTGCTCGGGTGCTTCGTCCCGGTAGGTCTCGAGCGCACCGACTGCCCAAGCGTGATCGTCGAGCATGCCGGCGGCACAGGCATCCAGGCTGACCAGTTGCTCGGACCCGGCTTCGCTCGTCCAGTGTTCCAGTACATCACGAATCTGTTCGATCGTGACGGGTTTGGTGAGAACCGCGTCGAAGCCGCAGTGCAGCGCGCGCTCACGCGAATCCGCATAGGCATCGGCCGTCAGCGCAAGTATCGGTGAGTGGCGATTCGGGGAGTTGCCCGCGCGTACATCGCGAACGATCTCGAAGCCGTCTCGATCGGGCATGTGCAAGTCCAGCAGCAGCAGGTCGTACTGGCGAGCATCGAGCAAGCGACGGACTTCCTCGTCGGAGCGAGCGAAGTAGCCTTGCACACTCAGGTGCGAGAAATAGCGTGCGAGGAGATCGAGATTCATGCGCTGATCGTCGACCGCGAGGACGTGCAAGGGGTCTGCTCGCGACGGCTGCATGGCCTCTATCGGTGCGTGGTCACTGAGCGCAAGGCGGGTCTGCTCACCACTCAGTGCGCGTTCCAGGCGTCGGTACAACTCCTGGGGATCGGGCGTTCGCACCACGAAGTCGTCGAAACCGACGCGCCGCGCCCAGAGCTTGATGTCCGGTGTGATTCGACCGAGCACAGCGATTCTTCGTCCGGCACACAGAGGTGGCTCATAGTGATTCGGGGCGCGTGAGTCGGCTCCGCGGAGCACGCGATTGGAAATCGAGATGATCGTCGGCAAGGCTTCGCCGTGCTGATGCTCCTGCCGCTCGAGCTCTTTATCGACAATTTGCGCTCCCGCGTGTTGCAGGAACTGCCGACGGATGTCGAACAGGGGGTCATAGTCTTCAATGAAGTGAGCCGGAGGCAGCGACGCGAGTGCACCGTTGTCGATGGCGTCGACGATCGACGTCGTCGGATCATCGACCACGGGCAACGTCAGCGAAACCGTGAAGTGCGTGCCGCGTTGCTCGCTGCTTTCGAGCACAATATCGCCGCCGAGCAGATCGACGATGCCACGACAGATATGCAAGCCCAGGCCCGCCCCACCATAGTGGCGGGTAGTTGACATGTCGGCCTGTGCAAACGCGTCGAACAGACGAGGCTGCAGCCGTGGCGCTATGCCGATGCCGGTATCGACAATATGGAACTGCACCATGCACAGACCGTCTTCGACGGAACGATCTGCTGGCGAGATTTCGACCGCAAACAGCACGTGGCCTTTCTCGGTGAACTTTATGGCATTGGAGACGAGGTTGAAGAGAACCTGCTTCAGCCTCAACGGATCACTCAGAAAGCGAGTGGGTGCAGGGGTTCGAGGGGGCACGATGCACAGCTCCACGCCGCGCTCCAGAGCAAGCTGTTCGGTACCGTCGTTCACGTCGCAAAGGACGTCGACCAGGGAAAAGGGGACCTGCTCGGTGCGCAGGTTGCCGGTCTCGATCTTGGTGATATCCAGAATGTCGTCGATCAGATCGAGCAGGTTGCTCGAGGCCGTATTGATCACGTCGACCTGTTCGCTCTGATCGTCCGTCAGCGGTGAGCGATTCAGCGTCGACAGCGTGCCGATGATGGTGTTCATCGGTGTGCGAATCTCGTGACTCATGTTGGCCAGGAATTCCGACTTGAACTCGCTGGCCTGTTCAGCAGCGGCACGTGCCTCGTCGAGTTGACGATTGCGCAGCTCCAGGGAGTCGAGCGTCTTGTACAGGTCGTTGGTAGCGACTCGAGCCGCTTTCTTCAGGCGGGCATGAAAGGTGTTCAGTTCGCCGGAAAGTTTCAACACACCCTGGGCCAGCTCACCGAGTTCACCACCGGTCTTGACCGGCATGCGGTCGATATATTCATGACGCTCCAGTCGGCTCATGGCATCGGTCACGATCTGCACGGGCCGGCTGACGCTCCGTGCCAGCCAGACGGCAGCAGGTGTCGCCGCCAGCAGAATCAGCAGTGTGACGAGAAGTGCCTGGCCGACCGAACCCAGCTGACGCTGATAGGCGCTGGTCAGGTCCACCGTCATGTGCAAGGTACCGATGCGTGCCGCTTCCGTGGCGTCTGTGCCGGCGGCAACTGCTGTCGCCGCGCTGGTATCACGCTCGAAGATCGGGTCCCTGAATGCCGATAGTTCGAATTGCCTGATCGGCTCCTCGATATCAACCCTGTCCTTCAGATCGAGCAATCGAAACCACAGTCGCCCTGTCAGATCCAGGGCTGGCTTCGAGTTTTTCTCGTTGGTCTGGTCGAGCCCGCCCAGCGGCTTCCCGAGGACATCGCTGAAACGGATGCTCGTGATCGACGGCATCGCGAAGGTAGGCTGTGCCAGGTTGGCAAGGAGCGCTCTATTGCCACTTGCCACGGCGAACTCGCTCGCTTGTGCAAGCGACTCGGCCAGCTTGTTAGCCTGCCTGATCTCCGTGCGCTCGACGTTCCGGACACCCTCGACGAATGTCCACAGGCTGAGGAGACAGGCGACAAGAATCGCTGGTGCCAAGGCCACGATCAGCATGCGAGCCGTTATCGACAGGTTTCTCACGACGAGAAGTCGGCGTCGATGTAGTCCTTGGTCGGGTCTATTTCCCGCCGCTTGACGAGGCCGAGCGACATCGCTATTCGCGGGTTCTCGGCAACAGAGAAATACAAGGGTGTGCGCATGCGCCGGGGCGTGGAACGATTCCCGGTACGCACGTTGACGGATCGCTCTCGAGGTTCCGGTGGCGCCAGGACTTCGCGGAGTACCTGTGCGGGGGTCGAGTACGCGCTGATGAGGGCGCCTGCCTTGACAAAGGCACGACTGTAGCCGATGACGGGCTTCGAATTTCCGTAGGCAGTCAATAGCACGACGTTGAGTGCAGAGCGGTCGAAGATGGTCGATTCAGCCTGTGTCAGCAGGGCGTCATTGTTGGCGAGCGAACGCTCCACCTGGGGTATCAGCGACTGGTGTTGCCGGTAACGCTGGTAGTCGAGATGTGTGCCGGCAGGGTAGGAAAGCTTGCTGTCGCTACCTTGCCGGATGTCGACCGTGTCGGCTGATCTGGCGGAGATGAGTCCGAAGTTGCCCAGCGCGGGATAGACGCTGTTGGCGACTGCCATCTGTCGATCAAGCGGCTGGTCCATGATCACCGCCTCCAGCCGATCGCAAGTGCTGCCACAATCGATGTCGGTGAACGCTTCGGCCGAGAGCAGTGCACAGGTAGCGGTACGGCCAATGTCGGCAAGCCTGCGGCAGGCATTGGCACCGAGGGCGACCAAACGGGCCGCTGAACGGTCGATTCTCGACTTCTGTGAGCTGGACAGCTCGCTGTGCTCATCGATTTCGATGACTTCGTGGTGCTGCTTCGATTCCTCGAGTATCGCGGTCATGGCGGCATCGACCTCTGCGCGCATGGCTTTCGGCACGGAGGCGAGCACCAGGAGCTCGCTCGCGAGAGGGCTTGCGACGTTCGGCGACGGCAACAGCAGTGTGATGAGCAGGGTCATCGCCTGCGCGACGAAGGACGTCTTCCTGCTCCGGGCCTGTACTCTCATCATGGCGGCATCACGGCAGGCGGAACGCGACCTTCGCGAAGTATTGATCGCGGACATCGTTGCGCTCGACGTAGTCGGCATTCTCGCCGAGCTCGAGTTCGGCCTGGAGCGATACTTCGGCGTCGACGCCGCGGAAACTGAGGCGCTTGGCGACGCGCAGGTCGAGTCGCTCTATGTTGGTGAGAAATTTCGGTTCATCGCCCCATTTCCATTCGCTGACATAGTAGAACTCGCTGCTCAGTGAAACCGAAGGGACGGGGTTGTAGCTTGCGAACAGGGCGAGTGTGTGCTTCGGGGTGAGATTGAACTTCTTGATGCGTGCATCGATGCCGAACGAATAGGCGTAGGCGGCTCGAAAGCGCAGGCGCTGGCTGGCCTGGTAGTCGAGTTCGAGATCGATCGTGTTCCAGGTGTAGTCGAAGCGGTTTTCAAAGGCGCGGCCAAGACCGTCGTAGGTGTCTTCCTCGAGCGGGACCTGTCGATTCGACAGCAGGCCTCGAATACGCTGATGCGAGAGCTTGGCATCGAAGGCCAGTGTGCGTCCGTCATCCTTGCGCGAATAGTGATACCCGATGTCGTAGACGTCGTTGGTTTCAGGGTCGAGCTTCTTGCCGTCTTCGTAAATGACGATGTCGCGGCGCGTCTCGTCACCGACCTCAAAGTCGAAGGCGATCTCGCCTTCCTCCTCGATCAGCTGCGGCGTGCGCAGGCCGCGCGAGTAACCGAGACGGAATCGTTGCCCCGGGGCGCTACGGTAGGTCGCACTGGCCCGCGGTGCGAAGGCCGTGCCGGAGAGACTGTTGTGTTCGGCCAGCACGCCGCCCTGCAGCAGTACCTTGGGATTCAGCTCGAATTCGGAATGGCCGAAGAGGCGCTCGGTATCGACGCGGTGCGTCTCGTCATCGTTGAATACATAACGACCGGCGATCGTGTCCTGCCGGAGGCCGAACCCGTAGGCGACTCGGTGCGTGTCGGAGATGCGTTGTGTCCGCTGCAGTTCCACCTCATGGCGCACAGATTCCGTGTCGCGATCAAAGCGCGCTGTCAGCGGTATTCCAACCTGCTCCGGGTCCATCAGGAACTCGCCGAGGTCGACGGTCACCTCGCTGTCGTCCTCCACGTCGTACTGGTTGTAGTAGTACTGCAGGCGCCAGGAGTCGTCAGCCGAATACGCGCGCTCCCATACCAGTTGTCCATAGAGGTTGGTGGTTTCCTCGTAGGGGGCGAAGTCTTCCGGAATCTCCACGGGGTCGAGTTCGATGTGCCCGCCCTGCAGTGCGCCGACATCGAAGATGACCCGGTCGCTCTCGTTGAGCCGCTGTTCGGCGCGCAGGGTCAGGAGTCGGGCACGCGCCGTATCCGGCAGGTTTTCGTACCCTTCGTTGTCAGAACCCTGCAGGGTAAAACGGTAGTCAGTCGCTTCGTGCGAGCCGTGCCAGGTCAGCGTGCCCGAGAGGTAGTCGTTGCCGCCGCCCTCGAGAGAGCCGCGCCAACCGGCGTCGACGGCAGGCTCTCGCGTGGTGACGCTGATGACGGTGGAAAAGGAGTTGGGCCCGAAGGTGGCGGCGTTCGGTGCACGCGTGATCTCGATGCGTTCCACATCCTCGAGCGCGATCGGCATCTCGTGCCAGGGGACGCCGCCGTAGAGCGGTACATAGGTCGGTCGCCCGTCGATGATGAGTTGCAGGTGCGCGTTGTAGCGTTGGGCAATGCCGTGGTACGCGGCCACCGGGTTGCCCCGCAACCGGTAGCCGACCAGAAAGCCGGGTACCAGCATGAGGACGTCGACCAGTGAACGGGCTCCCGACAGGCGGATCAGATCGCGATCGATGATGGTGACCGAGGCCGGGGACTCGTCGACCGGCTGGCGCAGACGGGAAGCCGAGAGGACGACGGGTACGCTTTCGCCAGAGGCCAGGAGCGTATCGGCGAACGGCGTCTGATGGTCTGCATTCAGTGAAGAGCAAGCGCCCAGCGACAGCGCGAACATCGGTGCACGCCACCCCCCGGTGCGATTGAATGATGGCGCAAATACCTGCAGGCTGGCTGAATCCGTTCGCCGTGGTGTCAAATCCCTGATGAGCATATCGTCGCGCCCCGGCGCGGTCGAAAACCCTTTCATGATATCGCGTGGACGTCAGCAGGTGACGTGAACAGACGTCACACTTTGCACTAGACTTTCGTCTATGAACGATGGGTATTTCGTCTGATACTGGTTGGGCCGTGGTCACCCAGAATCGTCAATGCAAGCGACTGGTCAAGGTGTTCAACTCGCCATGCAAGCAGGGCTTCGGCACAGCTCATTCGGGTGATCAGCCAGTCCGGATGCGTTGCAAGATCATGGGTTTCCGAGGGATCTGCAGTCATGTCGAAGAGCAGGGGTGGCAGGCCTGCGAAATGTACATACTTGTACGAGGCGGTTCGAAGCACGGTCAATTGGCAATGGCAACTGCCGAGGTCGAAATGCCGCTCGGAAGTTTGTGCCGGGATGTCGCGGAAGTCGTACTCCCAGTGCGCAGCCTGTCGCCAGGCCGGATGGGTATTGGCGAGCCAGGGCTGTAGTGTCCTGCCATCGAGTCCGGCGGAGATGGGCAGCTCGAGCAGGTCGAGCAAGGTTGGCATGATATCGACCGCTTCACTGAAAGCATCGACTGTCTGACCTGAGCTTTGCGGGTGGCGTGGGTCGCGGATAATCAGGGGGATGTGATAGCTCCCGTCATGAAATCCGCCCTTGCCGAGGAGGCCGTGATCACCGAGCATCTCGCCATGATCCGAGGTCAGCACGATCAGCGTGTCTTGCCACTGGCCGTGACGTTGCAGGTAGGCAAAGAGATTGCCGAGCTCCGCGTCGAGTTCGCTGACCATGCCGAAGTAGGTTGCGGCGATCTGCCGTAGATCGGCAGGGTCCCAGTCGCGAACCGCGCCTGTCGCCCCCGCGATGAACGTCGCCTTCGACTGCCCCGCGCCGAGAAAGTCCGTGAACGGGTGCTGAGCGGCGGCGGCTCGCCAGTCCCCGCCCGCGGCGAGACCGGTGACGGCGTCCGGCGGCACCTGGGCGTTGAACGGCGGCGATGCAATGAAGGGGGGATGGGGACGGAGCAGACTCAGATGAGCGAACCAGCCGGGCTCGTCAGCATGCCGCGCCTGCGGACGGTCGAGACGACAGTCGAGCCAGGTGGTCAATTGCTCGACCATGAAGGCCGTCGGGCTGTGCTCGGCCGGGTAGCCCGGTGCCTGACCCGAGGGCGGATCGTCGACCGCGAGGGTGCCGCGGTGAGGATGTTCGGGAGGCAGCTTGACGCCTTTGCCGGCAACCCAGTCTCGCCATTCCGGTTCGTCTTCCGTCAGCGCGAGGCCAGCATCGAAGCCCGGCAGGACGCCTTCATAGGTTCTGAGGCGCGCATCGTCCGGCAGGCAGTCGCGCGGATCGACTGCACTGTCGGTGTGACCGAACAGGACGGGAGCGTAGCCTGCTCGACGAGCCGCTTTCGCGAGATTGTCGTGGCGACCATCGAGTGGCGTGCCATTGGCCACGACGCGGTGGTTCATCTGGTAGAGCCCGGTGTAGAGCGATGCGCGCGCCGGCGCGCACGGCGCGGCGTTAGCGTAGTGGCGTGCGAAGCGCACACCTTCCCGAGCCAGGGCGTCCATGTTCGGTGTGCTGACGTGCGCATGCCCGGCGCTGCCGAGACAGTCGCCACGCCACTGATCGGCGGTGATCAGCAGAACGTTGAGGGTCATGGCGCAAGGGACATGGGACGGTTTTTCGTCAGGGTCTGTTGGCCGGATATTCTTCGTCGAGTGTCATTCAGCGAAGGCAACTCATGATGAGCGTGTGCGTCGAACGGCATCGCGCCAGCCCGACGTGACCGTCTGCCTGAGGGCCTTGTCCATGCCGGGCCTGAACTCGTGCTCACGCGCCCAGTTGGCGGTCAGGTCGTCGAGCCCGTTGTAAACGCCAACCTGAAGGCCTGCCAGATAGGCGGCTCCCAGTGCCGTGGTTTCAGTCTGGCGGGGCCTCTCGACCGCGATGTCGAGCACGTCCGCGAGGTATTGCGCCAGCCAGTCATTGGCGACCATGCCGCCGTCGACCCGCACGGTATCGAGCCTGGCCCCGTCCTCGCGCATCGCGTTCATCAGATCCAGGGTCTGATAGCAGACGGCCTCGAGCGCGGCGCGCGTGATTACCGCGGGACCGGTGTCGCGCGTCAGGCCGTAGAGCGCGCCACGCGCCTCTGCATCCCAGTGGGGTGCACCGAGCCCTGTGAAGGCGGGCACCAGGTAGACGCCGTGGTTTCCCTGCAGGCTTTCGGCGAGTGCCTGAGTTTCGCTCGCCGAAGCTATTATGCCAAGGCCGTCCCTTAGCCACTGCACGGCGGCACCGGCGACAAAGATCGAACCTTCGAGTGCGTAGGTGGTTTCCCCGTTCAATCGGTAGGCGATTGTCGACAGCAGGCGATTCTTCGATGCGACCGATTCCGTGCCGGTATTGAGCATCATGAAGCAACCTGTTCCATAGGTGCTCTTGACCATGCCCGGGGAAAAGCAGACCTGGCCGATGGACGCTGCGTGCTGATCGCCGGCAACACCTGCAATCGGCAGTTCCACGCCGAGCACGTCCTTCGAGGTGGTGCCGAAGTCGGCCGCGCAATCGAGAACCTCGGGAAGCATTGCCATCGGCACATCGAGCAGCCTGCACATGCCCTCGTCCCAGGCATTCCCGTGAATGTCGAAGAGGAGTGTGCGGCAGGCGTTGCTGGTGTCGGTCACATGCACGCGACCTGCCGTGAGTCGCCAGATGAGGAAGCTGTCTATCGTGCCGAAGGCAAGCTCACCCTGCTCGGCGCGGGCGCGCGCGCCGTCGACATGGTCGAGTATCCAGCCGATCTTGGTGCCACTGAAATACGGGTCGAGCAGGAGTCCTGTGGTTGCCTTGACAGCTTCGCCATGATTGGCCTCACGCAGTTCGCGGCAGCGATCGCTGGTGCGGCGGTCCTGCCAGACGATGGCCGGGTGGATCGGTTTGCCGGAAGCGCGGTCCCAGACCAGCGTGGTCTCGCGCTGGTTGGTGATGCCAATGCCTGCGATGACGCGCGAGTCCTTGTCGGCTGTTGCGAGAACCTCGCGACAGACCGTCAGCGTCGTCTCCCAGATCTCCTCCGGATCGTGTTCGACCCAGCCGGAATCGGGATAGTACTGGGTGAATTCTCGTTGTGCCACGGCGAAGGTCGTGCCGTCGCGCTCGAACAGCATGGCCCGGGTGCTGGTGGTTCCCTGGTCGATGCTGAGAAGAAGGGGGGCAGACATTCCGCGCTCTCGTCGATGGGTGAGTTGCTTCGTTTATAGTAATCGAATATGCGTTGTGGCCCTCTGCACGTCCGAGTGACGGCGGCAGTGAATCCGAATGAACCCAATCAGCCGAGAAGAGTGCATGACCATCGTCGGGACCGAGTCGTCGAAGTTCGACCTGATCGTCATTGGTGCCGGCGTCAACGGTGCCGGTATCGCCCGTGATGCGGCCGGCCGTGGCTTGCGGGTCATGCTCTGCGAGAAGGACGATATTGCCCAGCACACCTCCTCGTCGAGCACCAAGCTCGTGCACGGTGGCTTGCGCTATCTCGAATACTACGACTTCGCGCTGGTGCGGCATGCGCTTGCCGAGCGCGAGGTTCTGCTGCGCGCGGCACCGCACATTATCTGGCCGCTCAGGTTCATCCTGCCGCACCACAAGGATCTCAGGCCGCGCTGGCTCATTCGCGCCGGACTCTTCCTGTATGACAACCTGGGTGGGCGCAAACTGCTACCCCGTTCGCGCGGCGTGGATCTCCGCAAGCACGTCTCCGGTGCGGCTCTGAAGGACGATTTCACGACAGCGTTCGAGTACTCTGATTGCTGGGTCCAGGATTCGCGACTGGTCACATTGAACGTCATGGATGCGGCCGATCGCGGCTGTGATGTCCGCCTGCGCACCGAAGTCACCGATCTCATCCGGGAGCAAGGTGGCTGGCAAGTGGACTTGCTCGACAAGGCGAGCGGCATGACCCTGCGCGTGGCGGCACACGCGATCGTCAATGCCTCGGGGCCGTGGGTCGAGAAGACGCTCGGGCTCGATGAGGAGAACGATTCGAAGAACGGCGTTCGTCTCGTCAAGGGCAGCCATATCGTGGTGCCGAAGCTGTTCGAGCATCCTTACACATACATCTTCCAGAACGCCGACAACCGCATCATCTTCGCGGTGCCGTACGAGTCTGACTTCACGCTCCTCGGTACCACCGACGTCGAAGTACACGATGAGCCAGGCAAGGCGCAGATCACCGACGAGGAAGTCAACTACATCTGTGATGCCGCCAGCGAGTACTTCGCGACACCCGTCGTGGCCGATCAGGTGGCGTGGACCTACTCAGGCGTGCGGCCGCTCTATGACGACGCCTCCGACAATGCCTCGAAGGTTACCCGTGACTACAAGCTTGATCTCGACGTGCGGCAGGATGCCCCGATCCTGTCGGTCTTCGGTGGCAAGATCACGACGTACCGCAAGCTTGCCGAGCAGGCGGTGGACATGATGAAGGAGTCTCTCGGCTTCACGGCCGGCGCCTGGACGGCAGGCGAGCACTTGCCGGGCGGCGAGATACCGAATGCCGACTTCGATGGTTTTCTGGCGGGTTGCCGCGAGCGCTATCCCTGGCTCGAGGAACGTATCGTGTTTGACTGGGCGCGTAACTACGGCACCCGGATCGATACGATCGTCGGTGACGCCAGATCGATGGAGGCGCTTGGCCACGCCTTCGGCGGGCCGCTCTTCGAGGCCGAGGTTCGTTATCTGATCAACAACGAGTACGCACAGACGGCGGAAGACATTCTCTGGCGCCGCAGTCGCAAGGGGCTGCACGTGCCCGCGGGCTGCGAAGCTGAATTGCAAGAATGGCTAGAGCGCCACCATGATTCGCTCAGTGCGCGCGTTGCCGAGCATGCGACGCTGGGTGGGTCGGAAATACCTGTTGCACTCTGAGCTCGTCGATAACATGTAGACGCATCATCAGGGGTGCCGGCTGGATCAACCAGCTTCTGCATGAAGATTGACAGACGTACATGAGTATTCACAGAGTTGTGACTTCGTCCGGTCGCCGTCGCCGGAAATTGCCGGTAGAGTAGGTGGTTACGAAGCGTCGGGTGAACACTCGGCACGAAGGCAGGTCGTATGGCCGGAGCTCCGCGGCGGTTTCTGGCAGCGGCCGACAAGCGTGAATGAATCACTTGCACGACAGTACGTGGTACGCAGCAGTCGTACGAGGGAGATCGTCATGATGGACAGCGAAAGGGAGGTCGTTGAGGAGCGGGAAGGCGCCGATCCGCTGAGCCGTGCTGCCGCGAGGATCGAAGCGGAAATCGTCGCTGCTGAAGTTCTGGCTGCGGAAAGTGCCAACCAGCCCCGCACGTCGCCGCACCCGCGCGCGCCGTCGATACCGCGTCAATCCGTCGCGTCGCCGCGAACAACGAAGCCACCAGAGCCGGCTCGATCGGCACGAGGTGTCGTTGCGCCGAAGACTTCCCCGGATGCGTCGCGGTATTCAAGTCGGGAGGAGCTGCGAGACGAGTTACGAGACGAGCCACGAGACGAGTTACGAGACGAGCCATGGATCGGGCCGCTCGACACGCCGCCGGACTATCAACAGGACCGGTCGCGAGATGAACCTTGGGATGGAGCGGTGGACAGGCCCCGGGAAACCCGACGAAGTCGTGCAGAGCGTCACGCAAGAGAATTGATTGCCACCGGACATGGCAGCGTGGCGCCGGAGGGGTCCCGGCGGCGCCGCGCAGAGCTGCACGCAAAGGAATTGATTGCGACGGAGCATGCCAGTAGGGCACGGAACGATGGATTCCCGCCCGATCACCACAGGCCCGAAGCGCAAGCTGCGGCCGCGGTTGCACACTCGGGAACCACACCCGAAGCCGGCGTGCTCGAAACGGGTACGCGCTCAGCTCCAGCACAGGTGACATCGGCACAGGCGACATCCCGTGGTCAGGTCGAACGCAGAGCTGATCGCCGAGCTACTCCACAGAGCAAGTTCGACACATTCCTTGCCTTCACCGGGCGTTCTCTCGTCTTCGTCGGTCAAACGCTCGTTGCGCTTGCGCGATGGAGTTGGACGAAGGTCCGACCAGGCGTATTCCGGCTGGCGCGGCGTGCGAAATCGAATATCAGGTATTACCTCGGTCGGCTGTCATCTGCTGGTAAGGGGCGCGTCGGCGACCACCGTATGCGTGTCGAAAGTGACCAGGCTGCCGGCGAGGCGACGCAAGTCGGTGCCTGGCGTGCAGCCCGGGTCGGGCGGCAACGAACCGCTCGGCGGCCGCGGCAAAGACTGGTGGACAGGTTCGTGCCTGCGGCGATGATGCTGGCGCTGGCAGCGCTCAGCATGTGGTTGCTGCTGGTGGGCCTGCGCCCACCCGAGGGTGCCGATGCCGCCGTCGCGACGGTTGCCGCTGCACCGACGCCAACCGCAGCACCGACAGCGACAACGACCCCGACGGGCGCGGTTTCCGCTGCGTCCAGCGTTACTCGAGCGGTGACGCCCGAGCCGGAGACGGCTCCTGTTGCCGCGGTGGCCAAGGCGCCCGCGCCCGCTCCTGTTGCCGTGCCGGAGCCTGTACCGACTCCCGTTCCAACTTCCGTTCCGACCCCGACCCCGACCCCGACCCCGACCTCGACCTCGACCTCGACTGCGGCCCCATTGGCGATCAACGCGCCGACCAAGGTGGCAGTTGTCGAAGCGGCACCCGAGCGAACAGCAGAACCTGCTGAACAGGTGTCTGCGAAAGCAGCGCCGGATGCCGAGGCTGAGGAGCCAATCGTCACGGTCACCGCGAAACTGGATGCAGCGCTTGATGATGCACCGCCTGTTGATCCGGACTGGCAGGTGGATCCGGCCGTGGACCCGGCGGCAGCCCGTGCGCGCGCCAGGGAATTCGAAGCGCTCGTCGAGGAGAACCGCAAGCTCGATGCGGCTGTCGAGGCGCTGGAATCCGAGACCATGAAGCTCGAGCGCGAGATGCTCGAACTCGATCTGAGGCTCGTGACGCTCGACGCTGTCAATGGTGCTCCTGCGCCGAAAGCCGGTCCGCACATCAGCATCGATATCGATGAGCGACCGGGGACCGTCGCGCAGTCGCGGAACGGCGTGGGTGGTGGATTGGTCGGGAATCCAGCAACAAGCAATACGTACAGGGGCGATGCCTTCGATTATGGGCAAAGCGAAGAAGACCTCTACGGGCCTGAGCCCTACGGAAGCGAAGCATTTGGGAACGAGTCCTACCCGGCTGAGAGCTATGCCGACTCGACGGACATGCCGATGGAACTTCAGGAGCTGCTCTCCGACCAGCCTTTCCTTCCGGATGGTCAGACTCGGTATGGCGAGCCGGATGCCATCGAGACCTACGCCGATCCGGGTGACACCCTGATCTACAACGAATCCGATCTGCCCTACGCCTACCGCGACGAGCAAGCGGGGTATGGCGGCTATCCGGAGGATGACGGGGGCGGGGCTCGTGCTGCCGTGTCGGCTGCTATCGGCTTGCCGGTCGAACGCCTTGCCATCGCCGAAGTGCCGCCCGGAAGCGTTGCCGAGCGGGCCATGTTGCAGCCGGGCGATCTGGTGCTCGCGATCGATGGGCTGCCAGTCAACGGATTCGGTGACCTTGCCAGTCATGACACGGGCAACCCTGCCCAGTTGCACGATGTGCAGATACTGCGAGACCGCGTGCGCATGCACGTGACCGTTGACGGTTCCCCGCTCGACTTTTCCCTGCGTACCGAGTGGATCGACCCGGCGGAGCTCGTGCAATAGTCGCGTTTTCGTCGAGCGCACTCGCTGACACTTTCGCCGCTTGCGTGCGTCGGGTATCGTCATCGGCCCTTCATTCTGAAACGGCACGGCGATCATGCGTTATCTGCACACGATGGTTCGCGTCACCGACATTGACGCCAGCCTGAATTTCTACTGCAACCTTCTCGGCATGACGGAAGTCCGGCGCGTCGACAACGACAAGGGCCGCTTCACGTTGATCTTTCTGTCGGCGGACGCTGACGTCGACCGGGCGAAGTCGGAGAAAGCGCCGATGGTCGAACTGACCTACAACTGGCCGGACGAAGGCAAGGGCAGCGAGGAGCTTGATGGCGGTCGGAATTTCGGTCATCTCGCCTATGTCGTCGATGACATCTACGCGATCTGCGAAAAGCTCCAGGCCGGTGGCGTGACAATCAACCGTCCGCCACGAGACGGTCACATGGCATTCGTGCGTTCACCGGACGGTGTCTCCATCGAGATCCTGCAGGATGGTGATTCGCTGGCGCCGGCCGAGCCGTGGGCAAGCATGGAAAACACCGGTAGCTGGTAGGCGCCATTGCGGCGATGGGGTTCGATCGGGTGAGGATCGTTTGGCGAGACTTGCAGCAGTCTGTGCCGCGGATCGAGCGGAGGTCTGCACAGCGGTCATTGCAGCGGATCGAGCGTTTGGTACAGCCGACTGCGCAGAGATCAGCACAGCGGTTCCTGCAGCGTGTCCTGGCATTATTCGTGCTGACGCTGGCAGCAGCGCAGGTGTCTGCGGATTTCCCCAATGCCGTGGAAGGTCAACCGTTGCCGAGCCTCGCGCCCATGCTCGAGCGAGTCATGCCGGCGGTGGTCAATATCTCCACGCGCGGCGAGCCGCAAAGCTCTAACCCGTTGATGAACGACCCGTTCTTCCGGCGCTTCTTCGATCCGCGAGCACTCGAGTCGGCACCCGCTCCACAAAGCACGGGTTCGGGCGTCATCATCGATGCGGATGGCGGCCTGGTCGTCACCAACAGTCATGTCATCGAAGGCGCGGCCTCGGTGGTCGTGACCTTGAACGACGGACGCGAGCGCGATGCGGCGCTGGTCGGCACCGACCCGGACGCTGACATCGCGCTGCTGCGCATCGAGGCTGCGGGGCTCGTCGACATCGCCTGGGCGGATTCGGACGAGCTCCGGGTGGGAGACTTCAGTGTCGCCATCGGCAATCCCTTCGGCCTCGGTCAGACCGTCACCTCGGGAATCATCAGCGCGCTTGGTAGAAGCGGGCTTGGCATCGAGGATTTCGAGGACTTCGTGCAGACGGATGCGTCGATCAATCCGGGCAACAGTGGCGGTGCGCTGGTCAACCTGCGGGGCGAGCTGGTCGGCATCAACACAGCGATTGTCGGACCGTCGGGCGGTAACGTCGGCATCGGCTTTGCCATCCCCTCGAACATGGCGGCGGATCTGGTCGCGCAGCTGCTCGAATTCGGTGAAGTGCGCCGCGGTGCGCTCGGAATTTCCGGGCAAGCCTTGACGGCAACGCTGGCGGACGCGCTGAAAAGCCGCGTCAAGGACGGTGTCGTGGTCACGCGAGTCCGCGTGGGGTCGCCCGCCGCGCGCGCGGGGATCGAGATCGGCGACATCATCACCGCCATGGACGGACGCGCGGTCAGCGACATGCGAGCGGTCAGGAACCGGATCGGCTTGAAACGCATCGGACAGCGGCTCGAGCTTGACGTTGAACGCAAGGGGCGGCCACTAAGCCTGTCCGTCATCATCGAGGAACTGCAACTCGCCAACCCACTGCTCGAAGGGGTCAAGTTCGCCGACCGGCGCACCCGCCGTGGCCGCGGTGTCGTCGCCATCGAGTCGCTGTCGCGAGACAGTGTCGCCGCGCGCGCGGGGCTCCGGCCGGGGGATCTGGTCATCGCCGTCGGTGATCGGCGCGTCGAGACGATCGAAGCGCTGGAGGCAGCGGCTTCGCTATACGGGGATGAATTGTTGTTGCTGGTGCAGCGCGGGCGCGAGCAGCGATACGTGCGGCTTAGTTGAGCCTTGGCGAGCTTGCGCCGCGAGTGGCGGCTTCGAGCAGCGTAATTCGGTCTGATGCATGTCCGCCTGGTTTCTCCCAGCGAGATGTCATTCACCCTGGCGTATTCTTCTCCACCCAGCGACTCGAGCCGTCAGCCAGGGTTTCCTTCTTCCAGAACGGCGCGCGACTTTTCAGCGCCTCCATCAGAAAACGGCAGGCATCGAAGGCCGCCGCCCGGTGTCTCGACCAGGCCGCGGTCAGCACGATCGGTTCGCCCGGCAGGATGTCGCCGACCCGGTGCACGACCAGCACGTCGATCAGGTCCCAACGCTCGCGCGCCTCGGCGACGATCGCATCGAGCTCGCGCTCGGTCATGCCCGGATAGTGCTCGAGGGTCATGGCCCGCACACCGTCCCCCTCGTTGTGGTCACGCATGGTGCCGACGAAGCTCGCCTGTGCGCCCACACTGCCTGCCGGCAGCCTTGCAGCGAAATCCTGCTCCTCGGCGTGCGGGTCGAAAGCCTGTTGGCGGATGAAGACACTCATGCGGGGTTTGCCGGCTATTGATGGGATTGCGACGGCTTGCCCGCTCAGCCGCCGGTGACGGGCGGGAAGAACGCGACCTCGTCACCATCGGCGACCGGATCGTTGGCGGAACGGTGTTCGAGATTGACCGAACAAAGCACGTGCTCGGGCATGCGCTGACCGTCGGTCGCCCGCGCCCAGACATCGGCAATGATCTCGAGCCCGTCGGGCTCGACGGCATCGACCGCGCGCGGCAACTGCTCGCGAAGGCTGGCGAAGAACTTGACCTTGATGGCCATGCGACTTGTCCGGTGGTCGGTGGTACTCGATGATACCTGCTGTGGCCCGCACGACTGCCACCATCGCTGCTACAACTACCCTGTACCGAGACCCCTGCCGACATGAGCGAACTGACCCATTTCGATGCCGACGGACAAGCCCACATGGTCGACGTTGGCGACAAGCCCGAAACGCATCGCATAGCCGTTGCCGGGGGCCGCATTCACATGCTGCCCGAGACCCTCGCTATGGTGCAGGCGGGAACGCACAAGAAGGGCGATGTGCTCGGCATTGCCCGGATCGCCGGCATCATGGCAGCCAAGCGCACCAGTGAGCTCGTGCCGCTCTGCCACCCCATCGGATTGACCCGCGTCGAAGTTGAGTTTCAGGTGGAAGCTGCCGATAGCCTGATCAAGTGTCAGGTGCGCGCCGAGACGCGTTCACGCACGGGCGTCGAGATGGAGGCGCTGGTGGGTTTGCAGATCGCGCTCGCGACTATCTACGACATGTGCAAGGCAATTGATCGTGGCATGACGATGACCGGAATCGGGCTGCTCGAGAAGAGTGGTGGCAAGTCCGGTGACTGGCGTGCCTGAGAACCCGTTTATTGGGTATTCATACTCGGTACTGCGTCACAGAACTGTCACTCATCGACTACACTAACGACTAATCGACAGGTCGGAATCCTCACTAGCCGATCGTTGTCTCAAGGGGTACGGATGAAAGTTCTGAAGTGGCTGGCGATAACCGTAAGCGCGCTGGTATTGCTCGTCGGTGCGGGCGTCGTCGCGCTGGTCTATCTGGTTGACTGGAACAACTACCGGGACACCATCAAGACGCGCGTCGAGGCCGAGACCGGCCGCACGCTCGAGATCAAGGGTGATCTAGACCCGTCGGTCTTCCCCTGGGCCGGCATCTCGGTCGGTGAGATCGTCTTCGGTAACGCGGAAGGTTTTGGCGATGCGCCGTTCGCGCGCATCGACAGTGCGGACGTCAAGGTCAAACTGCTTCCGCTCTTGCGCCGTAACATCAACGTGCGCACGGTGGCGCTGAACGGGCTGGAACTCGATCTGCAGCGCTCTGCCAACGGCACCACCAACTGGGACGATCTGGTCGATACCACGGCGACCGCCGTGACCAGCGAGGAGGGCGAGGGTGACTCGCGCGTCACCACCGAGGTCGAAGGCAGCCAGGCGACGATCGCCGCGCTGGCCGTCGGTGGCATCGAAGTGACCAAGGCGAACGTCTCCTGGCGTGACGTGCAAGGCGGCACCGACGTCAACCTGACTGACTTCAACCTGGTGACCGGCACTATCGAACTGGTCAAGCCGTTCGATCTCTCGGTGGACTTTTCCGTTGCGAGCGACAGCATGGATCTGGCGGCCGACATGACCGGCAATGGCGAAGTGACGATCGATCTGGACAGCCAGACCTACAGCCTCGCCGGATTCATGTTGAATGCCAAGGCACGGGGTTCAGCCCTGCCCGGCGGCAACATGGAAGCTTCTCTCGGTGCAAACGTGCTGGCAAATCTCGGCGAGCAGCGCATCGACGTGGAAGGCCTCACGCTCGATACCCTGGGTCTGGCCGTGACCGGGGACGCTGAAGTCACGCAGCTCGATACCGAGGCGCGTATCCGCGCAAGCCTCGCGAGCGAGACCTTCAGCCCGCGCGAACTCTTCGCACAGCTCGGCATCGAGTCGCCGGTTACTGCGGATGAGGCTGTACTTGGCCAGGCGGGATTCGCAGCGGAACTGGTGGCGACACCTGCCAGTGCGGCGCTCGACGATCTGGTCATCACGCTCGACGACACCACCTTCCGCGGCAAGGCGAGTGTGCCGAATCTCGCGAGTGGAGCCGCTGTGCCGCCCTTGCGTTTCGACTTTGCCGTCGATGCCATCGATGTGGATCGCTACCTGCCGCCTGCGAGCGATGCTGAAGCTGGTGGTGATGAGCCTGCGACAGACACGGCCCAGGGCGATGCACCGGCAGAGGGTGGGGCGGACGGGAACACGCCGATTGCCTTGCCGATCGATCTGTTGCGTGCGCTCGACGTCAACGGTGTTTTCCGCGTGGGGAGCGTCAAGGTTGCCGGGCTGACGACACGCGACATCGTCGTGCCGGTGGAGGCTGCCCGCGGACGGCTGGCCGTGGACGGCTTGACCGCGCTGCTCTACGAAGGCCGTCTGGCCGCCACCGCCAAGCTCGATGCCAATGCGGCACTACCCGCGTATTCGATGGACATGTCGCTCGTCGGTATTCAGGCTGACCCCCTGCTGGCGGCCCTGCTCGAGAAGGACTCCTTCCTGTCTGGTGAAGGCCAGGTGAAGGCGAACATCACGACCCGTGGCGACACCGTGAACACGCTCAAGGCGGGGCTCGATGGCACCTTCGACACCGCGTTCGAGGACGGCTCGATAAACGGCATCAACCTCGGCTATCAGCTCAGGCGCGCGAAGGCCGCGCTGACCGGCAACAAGCTTTCTGCAGAGGAGTCGAACGTCAAGACCGACTTCTCCTCCCTCTCGGTCAGCGGGCGCTTCGACGACGGCATCATGACGTCGGATGATCTTGATCTTCGCTCGCCGCTCTTGCGCGTCAACGGCGAAGGCACGGTCGATCTGCCGGGCGAGGCCGTCGACTACACGGTGACGACACTAGTGACCGGCACAGCGCAAGGGCAGGGCGGCGCCGAACTCGAGTCATTGAAGGGCGTCAAGCTCGACATACCCATACGCGGCAGTTTCGATGATCTCGCGAACGACTTTGCAGGTGTCATGTTCCGCGGCCTGAAGGACAACATCTCCGGCAACCTCTCGAACCAGGCGAAGGCCCTGGCCGACGAGAAAGCGGCAGAGCTCAAGGCAAAGGCTGCCGAGGAGCTGAAGGCGCAAGAAGCCGCTGCCCGTGAGCGACTCGAGGTGAAGCAGGCAGAGCTTCAGGAGAAGGCCAACGAGGCGAAAGGCAAGCTCGAAGAGCAGGCCAAGGATCGGTTGAAGGGGTTGTTGAAGTAGGGGTGCGTCGAGGTTGATCTGGAGTCGCGTCGAAGTCGAATTGAAGTCCGGCTGAGGGCGCATTGAAGTAACGTGTAGAACCTCATCCCTCTCATGCGGTTACCGATTGGACGGTCATACCTTTGCCCCCCGGGTGCTCGCGTGGTTCGACGAGCACGGTCGCAAGCATCTGCCCTGGCAGCAAGACCCGACGCCCTACCGTGTGTGGGTGTCCGAGATCATGTTGCAGCAGACCCAGGTCGCGACCGTCATCCCCTATTTCGAGCGTTTCATCGAACGCTTTCCGGATATCGAGACCCTGGCGGCTGCGTCGATCGACGATGTACTCGCGCACTGGGCCGGGCTCGGCTATTACGCACGCGGGCGCAACCTGCATCGCTGTGCGCGCGTCATCCGCGACCGGCACGCGAGCGTGTTCCCGGATGATCTCGACACCGTCATGGCGCTGCCCGGCATCGGCCGCTCGACCGCCGCCGCCATCCTGAGCCTCTCCGGAGGCCAGCCGCACGCCATCCTCGACGGCAACGTCAAGCGCGTGCTGGCACGTTTCCATGCCGTGCCGGGCTGGCCCGGCAAGGCCGCTGTGCTGGCAGAGTTATGGACCCTGTCGGAAGCGGTGACACCGGCGACCCGAACCGCCCAGTTCAACCAGGCGATGATGGACCTGGGAGCGACCTTGTGTACCCGCAGCCGGCCGTCATGCGAACGCTGTCCGCTGGCCGACGACTGCCAGGCACTCGCATCGGGAGATCCGCTCGCGTTCCCGGGAAAGAAGCCGCCGAAAGCGACTCCCGTGCGCCGTACCGTGATGATCGCCGCGCGTGACCGGAGCGGGGCGCTGCTCCTCGAGAAACGCCCGCCGAACGGCATCTGGGGAGGACTCTGGAGCCTGCCCGAAGTGGATGACGTGGGCGCCGTGGGTGCGTGCCTCGCGGGCTGCGGACTCGAAGCTGCGGGCGCTGGCGAGATCGTTGCGCGCTTCCGACACACCTTCAGCCACTACCACCTCGACATCGAAGTACACGCCGTGCCCGTGATCTACGACGCCAACGGCGTGATGGAGGGCGAGCGGCACGTCTGGTATAACGGAGGCCCGCCGCCGGGTGGCGTTGCCGCGCCGGTGAGCCGCATCCTCGACAGTCTGACCGGAGAACTCCTTTGACCCGTATGGTCCAGTGCGTGAAGCTCGAGAAAGAGGCCGAAGGCCTTGATCGCCCCACCTACCCCGGCGATCTCGGCAAGCGCATCTACCTGAACATCTCCAAGGAAGCCTGGCAGCAGTGGGTCAACCACCAGACCATGCTCATCAACGAGTATCGCCTGACCCCGGTTGACCCCAAGGCCCGGAAATTCCTTGAAGAGGAGATGGAGAAGTTCCTGTTCACCGGGGACGCGACGCAGATATCCGGGTATGTGCCGCCGAGCGATTGAGTACGGGGTCGTCTTCGAGGATCGGTCAGGGCGCTTCTGCGGGCGTTCCTGTGGGCGATACCAAGGGCGATGCCGGGAGCACTACCAAGGGCGCTGCTGGCGTGGCTGAGCACCATACCGAGGCTGTCGCTGCGGCGCGTGACGGTCGCTGGGACGATGCACACCGCATTGCCCAGGAGCACGACGACGCCCTGTCGTCATGCATCCACGGTTACCTGCATTGGGTGGAAGGGGATCTGTCGAATGCTCGCTACTGGTATGGGCGGGCCGGGGTAGAGATGCCGGGAGACGGGGTCGAGGATGAGTTGGTGCGGCTTGAGGGGATTGTCGGGGCGGGGTGACAGGTAGTGCGACATTCGATCGCGCGGTGGTGTAGCGGACAGTTTTTCGTGTAAATCAGCAATTGAACTGCCGATTTACACCGTTTCCAGTACCATTGCGCGATGTTCCCCCGAGTTCTTCAGTCATCCCTTGTCGACGCAGCCCGCGGCTATCCTGTGGTGACGCTGCTCGGGCCGCGGCAGTCCGGCAAGACGACGCTTGTTCGGGAAACCTTTCCCGACAAGGCTTATGTGTCGCTCGAGAACCCCGACACGCTGGCCCGTGCCCGGCTCGATCCGCGTGCCTTCCTCGGCGAGTTCGAGTCGGGTGTCATTCTCGGTGAAGTGCAGCGGATGCCGGAACTGCTTTCATGGGTTCAGGGACTTGTTGACGAGCGACAGAGGCCGGGTGAATTCGTGCTGACCGGTAGCGTGCAAAATGAACTGAAGGCCGGCGTTGGTCAGTCATTAGCCGGACGAACAGCAATCTTTCGTCTGTTGCCGCTGTCGCTCGACGAACTGGGCGAAACAGCTCGGCCGTTCGACCTGTGGTCGGAGATTCACGCTGGCGGTTATCCGAGGCTCCGGCAGCACGAGCTTGCGCCGGCGCTGTTCTACAACAGTTATCTCCAGACATTTCTCGAGAAAGATCTGGTGACGCTGCTGAAGGTACGTGACCTGAACCAGTTTCGTGACTTCGTGCGACTGGTCGCGGGACGTGTCGGGCAGCTCGTCAATCACGCAAGCCTCGGCAATGACATCGGCGCCAGTCCGAACACGGTCCGTCAATGGCTGTCGGTCCTGGAAGCCGCGCACATCATTTTCCAGCTGACGCCGTACTTCGAGAACTTCGGCAAGCGTATCGTCAAGTCGCCCAAGGTCTTCTTCACCGATACCGGACTCGCCTGTGCCCTGCTCGGGATCGAGACGGTCGAGCAACTGCGCCGCGATCCACTGGCTGGTGGGCTGGCGGAGAACTGGGCGATTCTCGAAGTGCTGAAGAGCCGCTGGCACCGTGGGCGCGAAGCCAGTCTGCACTTCTTTCGCGACAGCCACGGTGCAGAAGTCGATCTCCTGATCAGGCAAGGCAGTCGCTTGCTGCCCGTGGAGATCAAGTCGGCGAAGACCTTCTCTGCACACTTCCTCAAGGGGCTGTCTCGGTTCCAGGCCGTTGCGGGCAAACGGACACAGGAAGGTGTACTCGTGTTCGATGGCGACGACCGAGGCACGGTACGCGGTGTTCGGTTGATCGGGTTTGATCAGATTGGAACTTTGCTTTTGTAGGTTGCAAGCAACTACCGCTGACCGTGCGCGTGAGGTGTCGGGCAGGGCAGTGATCGTGAGGCGTTGGGCAGGGCAGCGATCAAGACTCGTCAAGTAACAAGTTGTCCGCTCTGTCGTGTCGCAGAGCGTGTCGTGCAAGTTGCGAGGAGTGGAGCGTCGCAGGGGGCTACGCGACCGACGAGCAACACCGTACGGCGCGCTCTGCGGCGCTACTCCGCAGAGGCCAATCAGCTCTCGCGAGCCACGACCTCGTCCACAGGGGTGTAGTCGAGCGACAGCGCCTCGGCCACCTCGGCGCAGGTAACCCGGCCCTCGTGCACGTTCAAACCGGCAGCCAGATGGTGATCGGCGCGCAACGCTGCTCGATAGCCCATTCCTGCGAGTCGCAGGACGTGGGGCAAGGTCACCGCGTTGAGCGCGTAGGTGGAGGTTCGCGGCACGCCCCCCGGCATGTTCGCGACGCAGTAGTGGACGACGTCGTCGACGATGTAGGTCGGTGCGGCATGCGTCGTCGCGCGCGAGGTTTCGCAACAGCCGCCCTGATCGATGGCGACATCGACAATAACCGCACCGGGCTTCATCGCGGTGACCATGTCGCGCGTGACCAGCTTCGGCGCGGCGGCACCGGGCACGAGGACGCCACCGATCACGAGATCTGCGTCGAGCACATGCGTCTCGAGTGCGTCGCGAGTCGAGAAGACCGTGTTGGTCGCGCGACCGAACTGCCGCCAGTGAGCCTCGATCACGTCCATGTCGCGATCGACGACCCAGACATCCGCGCCCATGCCGGTCGCGACGTGAGCCGCGTGGGTACCGACCACGCCACCGCCGATGATCACGACCTTCGCGGCCTCGACACCGGGAACACCGCCAAGCAGCATGCCACGGCCGGAATGCGGCTTCTCGAGACACCAGGAACCGGCCTGGATCGCCATGCGACCCGCGACTTTGGACATCGGTGCGAGCAGCGGCAAACCGCCCCGAGGCGACGTCACCGTCTCGTAGGCGATGCAGACCGCACCGCTCGCAATCAGGTCCTCCGTCTGCGCCCGGTCAGGCGCGAGGTGAAGATAGGTAAAGAGGAGCTGCCCCTCGCGCAACATGGCACGCTCCGCCGCCTGAGGCTCCTTGACCTTGACGATCATCTCCGCCTCGGCGAAGACAGCCTCCGCACCGGCGATAATCTCCGCGCCGGCCGCGATGTAGTCATCGTCGCTGCTCGCGATGCCGCCACCAGCGCCAGCCTCGACCAGCACCCGGTGCCCCTGAGCGACGCATTCCCGCACGCTGCCGGGGGTCAACCCGACCCGGTATTCGTGGTTCTTGATTTCCTTCGGTATGCCGATGATCACGTGCAGGGTCTCCTCTTGGGCAAACAAGCGCGGTCTCGCGACTGGCGAGAACGACCGCGATCCTGCGATGGTGACGTCCGGGTGGACAGGGCCAGCGTCGTTGTCTTGCTGGGCCACCCCGGGACTAGCCCCTGATTGACGGCTTCCGGGACGAGTGTCGCAAGCGGCTCCTGTGGGATCCGCCTACCGTCGATGCAGCCGACTTGACCACGATAGGCGCGGGGTGATCGTCCGACACGTCTCGGCGGTGAGACCCTCGAGTCCAACGCAGTTGACGCGGATGGCGGCAATCGGTCTAATACGCCCTCCCGACGCGCCTCGTGCCGTGGGGACGCAGCGCCAAGACCCGTGGCCGGGTAGCTCAGTTGGTAGAGCAGGGGATTGAAAATCCCCGTGTCGGCAGTTCGATTCTGTCCCCGGCCACCATGTTTTCAACGGATTACCTGCTTTCCGTGCGCCGTGTTGATCCGGGGTGCGTGAGTTGTGCGGGAGTCAGATCGGATCGCGAAGGCTGCGATCGAAAACGTGGAGATTGCGGACGTGACCGAGTCGCTCGAACGTATAACCCGTAATCCCAATGTCATGGGTGGCAAGGCCTGTATTCGTGGCATGCGAGTGACGGTCGGCATGATCGTCGGGCAGATTGGCTCTGGCAGAAGCGTCGAGCACATTCTTGACGACTACCCGTATCTGGTACGCGAGGACGTAATGCAGGCCCTTCAATACGCTGCCTGGCTTTCTCAGGAACGTGAAGTCGTACTCGCCAGCGGGTGAGGCTGCTGCTCGACATCAATCTGTCGCCGAAATGGGTGGCGACGTTGGTTGACTCAGGATTCGAGGCCGTTCACTGGTCGGCTGTCGGAAACGTGTCAGCTCCAGATGCAGAGATTGCCCGGTACGCGGAATCGGAGAGCATGATTGTCATGACCAACGATCTCGATTTCGGGGCGTTGCTTTCGGCAAGCGGTGATAGCGGTCCGAGTGTCGTTCAAATTCGGGCTGGCGATCTTTCACCTAAGGCGATCGGTGCGCTGGTGGTGGGTGCGCTGCGGCAGATGGAGCAGGAACTCGCAGATGGAGCGCTCGTGACGATCGAGCCGGATCGTGCTCGGTTGCGAATGCTGCCGATCTTGCGCGAAAACTGGCGGTTGATCGATTGAGAATTCGGCCGCTGATCTGATCAGTGCGGTCCGCGTCGCTCTGCTGCTTATGGCCTTCGTGCGCACTCGAAACTCGACGCGCCGCGACGCCTCACCGAGCTCGTCGCCCACCGCGTCGAGGATGGGCCGGCTCGATGACAGACCGTTCGCTCCTCCCTGCGTAGTGGCCCGTGAATCAGGCGAAACAGAGTGACGGTCATTAATGCGCCTATTGATCGGCGAACAACATTTGATCTACAACGCTATCCCGTGTTGCGGAAGTGATCGGAAAACTAGCTAGCAAGTCTTGCATGGAACAAAGCCAAGTTGATCAAGAAGGCTGCCGCTAAACTTCATCTCAGGGTTGAGCTTAACCTTGAAGTATTCACTCAACAGGAATTTGAGACCTTTCCTGTACTTCTTCTTCCAAATGTACAACGGAGAGTCGGGAGAACCAGCGACGTTGCTGCTGCCTCCTTCGGACCCTAGCCTATCGATCGTATCTCGTATACTTTCGCTCGAATGTCGAAATTTTTCGGCGTCAATCAACAGCTGATCAATTGTTTGCTCAAGATATTCAAGATCGTAGTTCATAGAGTGTGCGACTCCGCTGTTGTCGATATGAATCCGCTTGAACGGATCCTTTAAATCAAACTCTTCAGCAGCGCAGCGTTCAAATTCGGACTCATCTCGTAGATACAAGTTCCTATTCTTTTCGCAGAACGTATGAAACGATGTCAACTCTTCTACGCCTCGAGCGAGTATCTCAGTAGGAGTCTCCAAGCATTCGAAATCGGAAAGAAGTTTTTCGCACTTCGGAGTTGTATGATATGCCGGTTTTGCGGATGGAAATATTGATTTAACGACGCCCTTCGTTTTCGTAACGTTATATTTCTGCGGCTCAAAATCGAAATTTTTCTCTTCGTGAGCACGCTTCAGCCAGAAAAGAAAATGCTGCTCGTGAATCGAAAGTATCCGAGTGATGTCGGACTTGTATATTTCTCTGAAATTTTGCCTGAATCCGGCAGGACGATAGTTGTAGACTAGATTTTCGAAATTGTATTTGGTTATGTACGCGACGCTAATTCCATCCTTCGAAATGAAATCTTGGCTCAGGTCTGCGCTGCCGGCTGATCCAGTGCTCATGTGTCTCACTCTGATTTGTGGGGATCGGAAGCAATGGCTACTTCTGCAGCCATGCGTTCCGCCACAGTCAGCGGCCTAACGGCAGGACGTTTTTAGGTACTCGTCGAGGTTACATCGTGGCTAGTTTTGATCCATGACTCGGTTCGCTGTGTTTGTAGGGCGTCAGCGGGCACTAACTTGTAGCCGTCGACGGCAGCAGGCAGTTCGCCTCGGCCAACGTGAACTGCCCGCATTGCTGCGTGAAGGAGCGCTCGAACGGCGAGCGGCAGTACTACCACCGGGTACTGTCTGCAATGCTGGTGCATTCGGAAACCAAGACGGTGCTGCCGCACGCCAATGAGCGAATCACCAAGGGAGGTGGAGAGACCAAGAACAACTGCGAACGGTGTGCGTCAAAGCGGCTGCTCGGCGCCCTTCCAGTGAGCTAACCGAAGCGTGAATTCATCATCGTCGAAGATGCGCTAGCCTCGAACGGTTCGCACGTGGAACTGCTCAGGGAGCTGGGGATGGGCTTCATCCTCAGTGTGAAGCCGAGGGGCAACCGTTCGCTGTTCGCCGAGGTGACTGAACTGCAGAGTCAATCGAAGCTCATCGAGTGGGATTGCCCGCTAGCGCTCGAGGGTACCGATTGCATCGGATGCGAGAGCTAGCGATTCGCGAACGGGTCGCGCGCTGGCGGATTGAGAACGAGACGTTTTTGACCTCGAAGACACAGGGGTCGAGTTTGAGCACAACTATTGGCACGGCAAGCAATACCTCTCAAGCGTGCTCGCGGGATTGATGCTGCTGTCGTTTCTGGTCGATCTAATCCAGGTGCATACGTGTTGCGTGTTCCAGTCCGCATGAGCGCGCCGCGGGACAGAGAAGTCGTTGTGAGAACACGCGCGACTTCTTTGATGCACACATTTCGAATTCCGGACTGGAACACGATGTGGGCACTGATCATTGATCTGGACTCAGTGCTCGGTACCGGTATATTAAGCTCTTGCGGCTAAACCAGAATTTCGACATCGGCATCGGCCCGCTACTGAGATAATCAATCAACGCTCCGCACGCTTGATCCTCGAGCCCGAAAATCGCCGGAAAATTCGGCGTGCATGGGAATTAGGCGAACGCCAGAATCACCAAGCCGGCGAGTTGACCGGGAACTGCTGGCAATGCATCGAGCGGTCGAAGCACACGACTGGTGTACTGGGTGGTGTGGTCTCAAGCGAGACATCCAGTAACTGGAATTTGCGACGTGCAACTGACGCGTGTTGCAAGACCGCACCGAACACCTTGTGTAGGCGGTCTCCTCCGGCTCCGACATCGTCCACGTTGCATTTGACGAAATCCTCGAATCCGACAGTGACGTTGACCTCCACGCTGGCCTTGCGCACAGAACTGGACACCAACGTAAAAGCAATGTGTGCTGCTGCCGTTTCTGGCTTGAGTGCGCGTGACGCGCCGCTTGGTTTGATACGCACCAGACAAGGACGTTCTCATGATCGCCAGCTCGCTTCAGGATGCACTCGCCACCAGCGACCCGGCAACGATCACCAGCGGCGCGATCATCTTCATGGTCGCCTTTGCGGTTGTGGCGGCCATGGCGAGGATCGCGTCCCTGATGCCGCGCCTGACTGCGCAGACGCCCACCTTGCTCACCTCGTTCGGCATTCTGGGGACGTTTGCCGGCATCGTCATCGGCTTGCATGGCTTCAGCGCCGATGCCGACCGTATAGATGCCAGCATTGGCGTATTGCTCAGTGGTCTGGACGTCGCGTTCACGTCCAGTCTCGTCGGCATGGCGCTCGCGATTCTCTTCAAGTTGCTTGAGGCGTTTCTGCCAGAGAAGGGCCACGCAGCGCAGGTGTCGGAGGATCCCGTGCTGGCGATTGCGCAAGCCACCCAGGCCACGGTTGAGGAGCTTGCTCGATTGCGCCAATCGATCGGTGCGGAGAGCGACGGCAATCTGTCCGAGCAGCTGACGAAAACGACCGAACAGCTGCACGAGCTGTGCTCTGGCGCTGTCAAGTCACGCAAGCTCGCGCAACGTCAGGTCGAGGTGCTCGAGCGTCTTGATAGTGCGTTGGTAGAGGACGACGATTCCAGCGTCGCGGGGCAGCTACGAAACCTGCTTCGTGAATTCTCGGACGGGCGTAAAGAGGCTCGGAAGGCCACCGAGACAGCAGCAGATATCCGAGCTCGTCTGCTGGAGCTGGGAGAGCGTGGGCTCGTTGAGACACAGAACGCTACCGTCGCGGCGCAAGCGTCGGCCAACAGTATTCAGAACGCCAGCGACGAAGCCCGTGAGAGCGGCCACGTCATGCAGACGGCACTTCCCGCGATCACGGTGCTTCTCGAGCGGGTAGCGACAGAGCAAGATGTACTGACAGGGGTAGTACGCGATACGGCAGAAAGGACGTTCACCGAGGGCGAGCAACGTCATACGCAACACTCTCGTCTGGCAGAGGCCACCATCGATACACTACAGAACATCGATATCGCGCTAGGTAGCTCAGGCGGCGTTGTAACGACACTCGGTGAGGTCCGATCTGCCATTGGAACGCTGGACCAAGCCCAGCGAGTCGGCACCCGCGAAGTCGCTGATGAGCTTTCCCGTCAGACCACTGTGCAGCGAGAGATCGCCTCTGTCGCCGAATCGGCGACATCAACTGTGCAGCGTTCAGGTGTTGAACTGGCCGAGCGGCTGGACGAAGTCGTCAAGCTGCTGGCCCGTTCTCCAACAGAGGAGATCATCGATGCACTCAAGGCCACCATCCGCGAATTCAACGAGCACATCGCGGAGCAGTTCGGTGAAAACTTCGCGCGACTGAACGATGCGGTCGGTGATCTGCTCAGGTGGCAGGACGAACATCGCCAGCACCTTGCCGAGATGACCGCGCAGTACGACCGATCGGTGCAAGCTGTCGAGTCCAGCGAGCGTTCGGTGCGCGCCATCGCCGAACACGGCGAGGTGATTCCGGAACAGATGCAGTCGCTCGGCCGAATTCTGGCAGCCAATGATGCGCAGATCGCGGATATCGGCGCACATCTGGGAGCGTTTGCCGACGTCCGCGATCGCGCGGTTGAAGCAGTGCCGGAAATCGCAGGCGTGGTCAATGCAACAGTCGCCGAGCTGCTGGCCTCCAGTCAGCAGCTGACACGCGGCGTTCACAGCTCGGTCGAGGGATTGACCCAGGGCATACAGGAATCGGCCACACGGCACGCAGAGTCCATGAAGTCGGTCGATGCCGATGTCCGCGCGATAGCACAGCGTACGCGCGATGAGTCGCAGCGCCTGTTCGATAGCCTCGAAGCATCGATCTCGGAGTCTTATCGTCTGGCAGCTGAAGGGACCGAGCAGCTGGTTACCAAGGAGTTCGGTGATATGGAGAAACTTCGTACCGCGCAGGTCGAGAAGGTGATGAACGAGATGGGTACCGCGCTGGCAACTATCACCCGGGCCTTTACCGAAGACTACGAGCGTCTTGTGAAGGCAATGGAGCAAGTCGTCCGCAGAGGTGGGGACTGGCCGGATGCTGCCTGATGGCCAAGTCAGCCTTCGCACGGCGTGGATCAGGCGCCGTTGTCGAGTCGCAGAGCCAGTGGATGTCGCTGTCCGATCTGATGGCTGGCTTGATGATGGTGTTTCTGCTGATCTCGGTCTCGATGATGCGACAGGCAACCAGGGACGTGGCAGAAGTGCGCTCCATCGGCGAGGACTGGGCTGACCAGCGCGAGGCGATCTTCAACGCGCTCGACCACGAATTCGGTAACGATCTCGGGGCGTGGGAGGCGAATCTCGAGCGTGAGACTCTCAGCTTCACCTTCTGGTCGCCCGATGTGCTGTTCCCCCGTGGCAAGGCATCGATCACGGCGCGATACGCGGCAATTCTTGATGCGTTCTTTCCACGTTACGTCAAGGTGCTGAGCGAGTTCCGAGGCGTGATAGAAGAGGTGCGAATCGAGGGGCACACGAGCAGCGAGTGGGGTGCGGGCTCATCGGCGACCGAGGCCTACTTCGCAAACATGGATCTGTCGCAGAGGCGGACACAGTCGGTGCTTCGTCATGCGTTTGAGCTGACTGAAGGCGGGCCGCATGCAGACTGGGTTCAGTCGACCGTGGCTGCGGTCGGTTTCTCGTCCGCGAAAGCGGTACACGACGACGACGACGTCGAAGACGAACAAGCGTCGCGTCGGGTGACGTTCAGCATCCACACCAACGACAGTGCGCGGATGCGGCAAATTCTCGCGGGTCGTTGAGCTGATGGGTTACTTCGACGAACTCAAGCTCAACGTAGCACGGATTCGTATACCGGCTGTCACGCCGGTCATCGACACCACATTACCCCCGACAGAGATGCCGGCGATGACCGCAGGCCTCAACACGGGTATCGAGATCTCCCTCGACCAGTTGGATCCGCCGGGTAACTTCGGTGGTCTCCTGGGCTTCAAGGGCGCACAAGTCATCCTCTACATTCGCGAGCACGGAGATTTCCTCGAGTCGAAGATCGAGTCACTGAGTAATCGTCCGAAATACCACGTGGCCGATTGCAGGACGCTGCAGCTCATGCGGAACCAGGACCGGTTTGGGCGCTATGTGGTGACCAACGATGTCACCGGGCGCTTCCGCCTGGACGGCAAGATCGATGGGCGAAAGGGCTCGGCCACGCTGGATCTGGAGGTGTGCAAGAACTGCCTGACTCATCTCAATTACGAGGGCTACCGCACCTCACCGGCAAAGCGTCCAACCGTCCACGGCGGTTTCACGCTATCGCGGTTCTTCGTCACATACAGCACCGTGTTCACGAAACACCCGCGCGGTGGCGGCTTCAGTCGCCCGGTCGAGAGTGCTCAGACTGCACCGATCGCAGCGTTCGATCACGACGGGCTGATCGCTTGCGACGACTGTGGTGCCAGCTTCGAGTCTGGCTCGACGTTGATCTCGGGATCCGCAGCGCATGGGGTGCAGTGCGCCGACTGCAGGCGTCGTCCGCCCGGCGAGGAGGCCGTGCTGGTTGACGAATCCGAGATGCGGATCATTGCGGACGCTCGACGAGAGATCTGGGCGGAACTGGATGGGCACGATTGGGACGATGTCTTCCGTCTCTCCGATCCTGCATTTCATGGCCTGCTGCATCTCTATCAGAGACAGGGCCAACCCATCCCCGAACCCGGAGTTGAGCTGCTGGACTCTGACGGTGCCGTCTGCGTAGAGCTCGGGCTGGCCTGGAGCGTCTCGTTTGATGCGGTGGTCCTTCACGAATCGGAAAAGTTGCGGGCGGTGGAACAGGGTTGGGCGGCGATGACACTGGCCGAGGCTTTGCTGGATGGCCAGCAGGACGGTTAACTGCGTCAATTTCCAGGCTCCGGGAATCTCCCAAGGCGACGGTGGCGCACGAAGCGAGACTTGATCGACATATTCGGATCACAGGACTAGTCTTCCTGCTCGTCAGCCGCCACTCCGCACGCCCTCCATGCGACAAGAAGCCCGCTACGTCCCCGGCATGCGCATCGCGCTCAGGGATGCTGAATGGCGCATCGACCGGGTCGATGTGCCAAGCCACGGCGGCAGGCTGCTTACCTGCACCGGCCAGAGCGAGCTGGTGCGTGGACGCACGGCGCGCTTCCTGACCGACCTGGAGCGTGATCCTGAAATTCTCGCGCCCGAGAAGACCGAGCTGGTCGACGATCTATCGGCGGGCTACACCGCGACGCAGTTGCGCATCCACGCGCTGCTCGAGTCCACGCCACCAGCAGACGGATTGATCCATCTGGGTCACCGGGCGGCGATGGACGTGTTGCCTTATCAGCTGGATCCTGCGCTGCAGGCCTTGAAGCAGACCCGACCGCGCATCCTGATCGCCGATGCGGTGGGTCTTGGCAAGACGCTGGCCGCCGGCATCCTGGCAACCGAGCTGATCCAGCGCGGGCGCGGCAAGCGCATCCTGGTGTTGGGCGTGAAGTCGATGCTGGGTCAGTTACAGCGAGAGTTCTGGCAACGCTTCGCGCTGCCGTTGACGCGGCTGGATTCGGTCGGCCTGCAACGCATCCGCAACACCATCCCGACCAACCACAACCCGTTCCACCACATCGATCGGGCGATCATATCGATCGATACGCTGAAGCAGTCGCTGGAGTACCGCCAGTACCTGGAGGGCTGCCGCTGGGACATTGTCATCATCGACGAGGCGCACAACGTGGCGCGGCGCGCCATGCGCTCGCAGCGGCACAAGCTGGCGGAACTGCTGTGCACGCGCACCGATGCGATGATCATGCTGTCTGCCACACCCCATGACGGCAAGGCAGAATCGTTCGCCAGCCTGATCGACATGCTGGACCCGACCGCCATCGCGAACCCGTCCGATTACACGCGCACCGACTTTGCCGATCGTGGGCTGGTGATTCGCAGGCTACGGCGCGATGTGGCCAACCAGATGTCGACCAACCTGCCGGAGCGCGAGGTGTTCAAGCGCACCGTGCCCGCGTCCACAGTCGAGAATCACGCCTTCACTACCGTGCGCGAGGCGACTTTCCGCACGCTCAAGGGCGGTGGTGCCGGTCAGCTGTTCCGCACCACCCTGGAGAAGGCGTTGCTGTCGAGTCCGGCGGCCTGCCTGTCCACCGTCGACAACCGACTGAAGACGCTGGCCAGGCGCGACCCGGACGGCGCCAGCGAACACGACATCGCGATGCTTGAGTCCATCAGCAGCGCAGTCGAGGCGATCGATGCAAAGTCGTTTGCCAAGTTCCAGCTGCTGGTCGATCTGCTCAGTGGCAAGGGCGATGCGGGCATCGGTTGGGACCGTACCGATCCGCTCGATCGCATCGTTCTGTTCACCGAGAGCGTGGTGACGTTGAACTGGCTGGAGGCGACGCTGCCGAGTGCGCTGAAGTTGAAGAAGGGCGCCAGCAACAAGCAATGGGCAAGCTTGCACGGCAGCCTGAAGGACATCGAACAGATGGAGATCGTCAACGCCTTCAACCGGCGTGAATCGCCCTTGCGATTGCTGCTGTGTTCGGACGTCGCCTCCGAGGGGCTGAACCTGCATCACTGCAGCCATCGGTTGATCCACTTTGACATTCCGTGGTCGCTGATGGTGTTCCAGCAACGCAACGGTCGAGTGGATCGCTACGGGCAGACGCAC